>Ga0209959_100297_pt1 | contig 48064 bp, 45 predicted proteins | sample ThiBiot_300_biof_2_FD_183943 | JGI IMG/M metagenome (GOLD analysis project Ga0209959, IMG submission 183943) | Wastewater bioreactor microbial communities from Cape Town, South Africa - Thiocy_expt_300_biof (SPAdes) | ecosystem: Engineered > Bioremediation > Thiocyanate > Unclassified | place...
CTCCTGCTCATGTGGAGAGTTACGACACTTCCACTTTGGCACTTTGATGCCATTGCAGCGAGGATCCATCTCTCCCCCAACTGCCAACAGCGCCCCGTTGCCGGGGGGAGGCGTCCATACCATCTGAACAAGTCCTTCGACAAGCTCAGGACGAACGGCATGGCATCACGGTCGGTACACTTGTATCCACTTGATTGAAACCCGGGCCGGCTGACGGCCCGCAACCGGAGATGAGCATGCAATACGTGCTCGCGCTCGACCAGGGCACCACGAGTTCCCGCGCGATCGTGTTCGATCACGCGGGGCAGATCCAGTCCGTCGCGCAAAAGGAATTCCGGCAGATCTTTCCGCGGCCGGGCTGGGTCGAGCACGATCCCGACGAGATCTGGTCGACGCAACTCGGGGTCGCCGTCGAGGCGGTCACGCAGGCCGGGCTGACGGGGCGCGACATCGCGGCCATCGGCCTTGCCAACCAGCGCGAGACGACCGTGGTGTGGGACCGGCGCACCGGTCAGCCGGTGTACCACGCCATCGTGTGGCAGGACCGGCGCACCGCGGGCCTGTGCGACGAGTTGCGTGCGGCGGGCCATGAAGCGTTGTTCCAGCGCAAGACGGGACTGCTGCTCGACGCCTATCTGGCGGGCACCAAGCTGCGCTGGATCCTCGACAACGTACCCGATGCGCGACGTCGCGCCGAGGCGGGCGAGCTGGCGTTCGGCACCATCGACAGCTGGCTGCTGTGGAAACTCAGCGACGGCGCGCTGCACGTCACCGACGCGACCAACGCCTCGCGCACGCTGCTGTTCGACATCGCACAGCAGGCATGGGACGACGAGTTGCTGGCATGCCTGCGGGTGCCGCGCGCCATGCTGCCCGAGGTACGCGACTCCAGTACCGTGTACGGCCACACCACCTGCCTGCCGGGCGGGCGGCGTATCCCCGTCGCCGGCGTGGCGGGAGACCAGCACGCCGCGCTGTTCGGTCAGGCCTGCCTGCGGCGCGGCATGGTCAAGAACACCTACGGCACCGGCTGCTTCATGCTGATGAACACAGGCGACACCCCTGTCCCGTCCCATAACCGCCTGCTCACCACCACGGCGTGGCGCTTCGCGGGGCGCCCGAGCTACGCGCTCGAAGGCAGCATCTTCATCGCCGGCGCGGTGGTGCAGTGGCTGCGCGACGGGCTCGGCATCCTCCGCAGCGCGTCCGAGGTGGAAAGTCTGGCGGCGAGCGTGCCGGACAACGGCGGGGTCTATCTGGTGCCCGCCTTCGTCGGCCTCGGCGCGCCGCACTGGGACCCCTATGCGCGCGGCGCCATTCACGGCATCACGCGCGGGACCACGGCGGGTCATCTGGCACGCGCCGCGCTGGAATCCATCGCCTATCAGGTGAGCGACCTCGTCAGCGCGATGCAGGCCGATTGCGGCCTCGCGCTCGGCGAACTGCGCGTGGACGGCGGCGCCACCGCCAACGACACGCTGATGCAGTTCCAGGCCGATCTGCTGGGGGTGCCGGTGCTGCGTCCGGCGGTTACCGAAACCACCGCGCTGGGAGCGGCCTACCTGGCCGGCCTGGCGGTGGGCTACTGGGGCGGGCTGGACGAGATCGCCGCACAATGGCAGGTCGAGCGCGTGTTCGAGCCGGCCATGGGGCGCGACCGGGTCGCCGGGCTGCGCGGAAACTGGGCGCGCGCGGTGGAGCGTTCCAGGGGCTGGGCCGAGCCGTGAACCGGGACGCGGCCATTGCGCGCATAGGTGAACGGCGCACGCCCTGGGACATGATCGTGATCGGCGGCGGTGCGACCGGCCTCGGCATCGCGCTCGACGCCGCCACGCGCGGCTACGACACGCTGCTGCTGGAACGCGGCGACTTCGCCCAGGCCACCTCCAGCCGCAGCACCAAATTGCTGCACGGCGGCGTGCGCTACCTGCGCCAGGGCAACCTGAAACTGGTGCGGGGCGCGCTGCGCGAACGCACCCGCGTGCTGGCCAACGCCCCGCATCTGGCGAGCGTCCAGTCTTTCATCCTCCCTACCTACAGGCGCGGCGAAAGCCTGTACTACGGCTTCGGTCTGGCGCTCTACGAACGACTGGCCGGGCGCGCCAGCCTCGGCAGTTCGCGGCGGCTTGACGTGGCCGAGACCCGCCGTGAACTGCCGACGCTGCGCGCCGACGGCTTGCGCGGCGGCGTGCGCTATTACGACGGCCAGTTCGACGACGCCCGCCTCGCGCTCTGCCTGGCGCAAAGCGCCTGGGACCATGGCGCCACGCTCGCCAACTATTGCGCGGTAGTGGGCTTGCTGCGCGCCGGCACGCCGGGCACGCCGGTGCGCGGCGTGATGGCACGCGACGGCGAAACCGGTGCGGAACACGAGATCCCCGCCCGCGTGGTCATCAACGCCAGCGGAGTGTTCTGCGATGCGGTCCGCCGCCTGGCCGACCCCGGCGTTGCCGCGTGGGTGGCGCCGAGTCAGGGCGCGCACCTCGTGCTGGAGCGGCGTTTCCTGCCCGGCCGCCATGCGCTCATGGTGCCGAAGACCGACGACGGCCGCGTGCTGTTCATCATTCCCTGGCAGGGCCGGCTGCTGGTCGGCACCACCGACGTGGCGGTCGAGAACGCGGCGGCCGAGCCCCGCGCGCAGCCGGCGGAGATCGAGTTTCTGCTCGAACACGCCGGACGCTTCCTGCAGGATGCGCCGCGCCGGGAGGACGTGCTGAGCGTGTTCGCCGGCTTGCGGCCGCTGGTGCGCACCGGCGGCGGGCGCAGCACTGCCGCACTGGCGCGCGATCATCTGCTGCGCGAGGAGTCCGGCCTGGTCAGCATCACCGGCGGCAAGTGGACGACTTATCGCGAAATGGCCGAACAGACAGTCGATCTTGCCGCGCGCGTGGCGCAGTTGCCGGGCCGTCCTTGCCGGACGGCGGATCTTCCGCTGCACGGCGCGACCTCCGATCCCGTCCCGGCTGCGCTGCGTGCCTATGGTTCGGACGCCGCTGCCGTGCAGTCGCTGGCGCAGACGCGGCCGGCATGGGCGGCCCCCCTGCATCCGCGGCTGCCCTATGTCGGCGCCGAGGTGGAATGGGCGGCCCGTCACGACATGGCGCGCAGCGTTCAGGACGTGCTGGCACGGCGTACCCGCGCATTGCTGCTCGACGCGCGCGCCAGCATCGAGGCCGCGCCCAAAGTGGCAGCCTTGCTGGCCGCCGCCCTGGGCCGCGATGCCGCCTGGCAGGCGCGCGAAGTGGAAGCGTTCACCGGATTTGCCCGGAGTTATCTGGCATGCGAATCCGGGGAGGCAAGCTGAGCCTGGGTTTTTCCCGATGGCGTGCCGTACTCGCGGAAACTTGAGCGATGCGGTCCGGTCCATCGCAGGGTTAAAAGGAGGGTCGATGAAGACATTGAAGCTGCAAATCCTGGCATCCCTGCTGGCCGGGCTGGCGCTGACCGGCTGTGACGACGCGCCTTCCGGTTCATCCGGCGCGGCGGACGCGGAGAGCGTGCCGCTCGACCGCAAGCTGGATGCCGCCCAGCTGGCGCGCGGCAAGACGGTCTATGAAAAGCACTGCCTGGAATGTCACGGCGACGCAGGCAAGGGACAGCCGGGTGACTGGCGCATCCGCGAGGCGGACGGTTACTTCCCGCCGCCGCCGCTGGACGACAGCGCCCATGCCTGGCATCACCCCACGGCGGCGCTGCTCGAAGTCATCCGCGACGGCAGCCCGCAGGGGCAGGGCAAAATGCCGGCGTGGAAGGACACGCTCAGCGAACAGGAGATGCAGGATGTCGTGGCCTACATCAAGTCGTTGTGGTCGGACCCGGTCTACCGGTTGTGGCAGAAAATGGAACAGCAATCGCTGGAACCCTGAGCGGGGGATCGGCTCTACTCTTGACGGAGCGGGTAAACTCCCGCCCTGATCCCAACCAGGAGTCACAATAAACATGAGCGAATATGGATTCGAAACCACCCTCAACGGCCCTTTCAATGCAGCCGTCGAGAAGGTCACCGCCGCCCTCAAGACCGAAGGCTTCGGCGTGCTTACCGACATCGATGTGCAGGCCACCATGAAAGCCAAACTCAACGTCGATGGTCGTCCCTATCGCATTCTCGGTGCCTGCAATCCGCCGCTGGCGCACCAGGCCATCAGCGCCGAGCCCGACGTCGGCATGCTGCTGCCGTGCAACGTCGTCGTGCGCGAGGACGCCGACGGCCAGGTGACGGTGTCTTTCCTCGACCCCGGCATCATGGTGAAGCTGGTGGACAATGCCGCCGTACACAACGTCGCGACCGAAGCGCGCGCGCGTCTGCTGCGGGTGAAGGCGCATCTGGCGGCCTGAACGGAGGTTCGCGTCGCCGGCCGGCGATCAGGCCCGGATGGCTTCGACCTCAAGATATTCGGCCTCGACTTCGGTTCCGCCATCGCGTGCCTGGTTGTGCGCCGACCATAACTGTTCCAGATCGCTTCGCAAGGCGGCTTGCCTGTCGGGATCGAGCGCGGCAAAGGCGCGGTTGCTCGGACCATAGTAGGCGCGGAAGAACTCGACGACTTCGGGCGGCGGGAACGGATACTTCATCGGATACATTTTCCACGTCATGCGCAGGTCGCTGGCGCCATCCTGAAGACGCGCGCGCACCGTCGCCTCGTCGCCCCAAAGCACGGGGGACGGCATGCCCGCCGGCGGTGGCGCATGCTTGCCGTGAGCCTTGAACATCTGCCCGACGAACCCATCGGCTGTCCAGTTGCCCATGAGGATGCGTCCGCCGGGCCTGCATACGCGCAGAAGTTCACCCGCCACCTGCTCGGGTCTCGGCGCAAACATGGCGCCGATCAGACTGAAGACGACATCGAACGTCGCATCGTCCTGGGGCAGATCCTCGGCGTCGCCTTCCTCGAAACGGATGGCCAGTCCCTCCGCCCTTGCGCGAGAGCGTGCCTGTTCAATCAGGTTGGTGGCGATGTCGATCCCCGTTACCGTGGCGCCGTCACGGGCAGCGGGCAGGGAGAGCTGGCCTGCGCCGCACGCGACATCCAGCACACGTTCGCCGGGGGCGAGATGAAGGCGTCGAAAGAATTCCATGGCGCCGGGTTCGAGATAGGTTGAGAAACGAGCATAGTCGCCCGACATCCACATCGCTTTCAGACGGGTCTTGAGCGTTTCCATTTCAGGGGTCATCGACATCATGCTTCTCCTTGTGTGGGTTTTCAATTTCGATCATCATCGTTCGATGCGACGGTGCAGATCGTCGTCCTGGCCGACCCCGTTATCAGCCTAGTCATCCTGAGAGATGAAACCATGACCGAAACGCAAAGAGTCATGTCCGAAACGCCGAATCAGGCCTCGACGGAGTTGTTGTCGGACCTGCTCGGCAGCATGCACCTGTCCGGCGTGGTCTTGTTCAGCGTGGTGTTTCGCGAACCCTGGGGCCTGGTTTCGCCCGCCGCCCGCGAACTGTCGAAGATGCTGCCGTTCCACACCGAACACATCATCCCTTTCCATATCATCGCCGAAGGCGGTTGCTGGCTGGAGCTGAGGGATAGTGAAACGGTCTGGATGGAAGCGGGCGATGCCATATTGCTGCCCTACGGCGACATCCACGTCCTGCACGGCCGCGAGGCGGCCGTCAACACGCCTGCCCAGCAGTTGCTGCCGCCACCGCCCTGGCCCGATATCCTGCGGGTCGAGCATGGGGGAGGCGGCGGGCTGACCCACATCGTCTGCGGCTTCGTGCAATGCGATGAACTGCTGTTTCACCCTGTGCTGCGCCATCTGCCCGCGCTGATGCATGTCAGCCCCGGCCGTGTCCCGGACGACGAGTGGCTGGCCAGCACCATCCGCCACACCGCTCAGGAGGCAAGCCGGGCGGATTCGGGGAGGCGCTCCATGCTTCCCCGCCTGACTGAACTGATGTTCGTGGAAATCCTGCGCCAACACATGCAGGGCCTCTCGACGGATGAAGTGGGCTGGTTCGCCGCGGTCAACGATCCGGTGGTCGGCACGGCGCTGAAATGGCTGCACACGGCGCCGCTGGAGGACTGGAGCGTGGACCGGCTGGCCCGCTGTGTCGGGGTGTCGCGCACGGTGCTGGCTGCGCGCTTCAAGCATTTTCTCAATATGCCGCCCATGCACTATCTGACCCGCTGGCGCCTGCAACTGGCGGCACAACGCCTGAAAGCGACGGACGCGCCCATGAAGGGGATCGCCGGCCAGGCTGGCTATGAATCCGAAGCGGCATTCAGCCGCGCCTTCAAGCGCCACTTCGGTTTTTCGCCCGCGGACTGGCGCCGCCGGCAGATTCCCGCTTGATGGTTTTTCTGTCGGAAGGGCAGGTGCCGGTGGCTGTGCTGACGGAGCGTGGCCGCCTGCCCCGTTTGTCTGCGGTTTATTCCTGATCCAGTTCCTGCAGCACTTCCTGGATCAGCACCCACGGCGCCACCACCACTGCCCAGAACGTCGGCTGGCGCGCGTGCCAGTCTTCGGCGTCGGCGAGTTCGGCGCGGGCGATGCGGCCGTCGGCCAGCCAGGCTTCAACGGTCGCGGTGTTGTTCTCGGCAAGGTGCAGCGCCGCGTCGATCAGGTCCACGCCAACGGCGACCTTGATGACGTCGCCGCGTGCGAAGTGGCGTTCGAGTTCGGGCCAGCCGAGCCGGGCGGTTTCGAGGTTGAGCTTGGCGCGGAGGAGGTCGCGGGGGGTCACGGCAGACTCAAGACGCAAGGTTCAAGTTACAAGTTACAAGTTACAAGTTACAAGTTGCAAGTTACAAGTTACAAGTTACAAGTTACAAGTTACAAGTTACAAGTTACAGGTTACAAGTTGCAAGGAAATTCAGCGGGTCTTGCCGCCGCCGCGGCGCTGACTGAGCGGGTGTCTGGGCACTTGCGGGGGGCGGCCGCGGCCGGCGGGGGCAGGCCTGTCCGGTGCGGGTTTGCCGGCACCCGCTTTGGCCGCATCCGGTTTGCCTGCGCCGGGTCTGGCGCGCGCGCCTTCCGGCTGCCCGCCGGTGCCGGCGGGCTGGTAGAGCGGAATGAGGTGTTTCCTGCTGTTGCCGATGAGGTCGGCGCGGCCCATTTCCTTCAATGCTTCGCGCAGGAGCGGCCAGTTGTCGGGATCGTGGTAGCGCAGGAAGGCCTTGTGCAGACGGCGGGTGCGGCCCTGGCGCACCACCGGCACGGTCTCGGCCTTGCCGCCGAGCACCTTCTTCAGCGGATTTTTTTCGGTGTGGTACATCGCGGTGGCCAGCGCCATCGGCGTCGGCAGGAAGGTCTGCACCTGATCGAGGCGGAAGTCGTGCTGCTTCAGCCACAGCGCCAGGTTGAGCATGTCCTCGTCGGTGGTGCCGGGGTGCGCCGCGATGAAGTAGGGAATCAGATACTGCTTCTTGCCGACGGCTCTGGAGGCGGCCTCGAACATCTCCCTGAAGCGCTCGTAGGTGCCCATGCCGGGCTTCATCATTTTCGACAGCGGGCCGGCTTCGGTGTGCTCGGGCGCGATCTTGAGGTAGCCGCCGACGTGGTGCTGCACCAGTTCCTTGACGTATTCCGGCGAGCGCACCGCGAGGTCGTAGCGCAGCCCCGAACTGATCTGGATTTTCTTGATGCCGGGAACCTGGCGCGCGCGACGGTACAACTGGATCAGCGGCGCGTGGTCGGTGTTGAGGTTGTCGCAGATGTCGGGGAACACGCACGACAGCTTGCGGCAGGAACGCTCGATTTCCTTCGATTTGCACGCCAGGCGGTACATGTTGGCGGTCGGTCCGCCGAGGTCGGAAATGACGCCGGTGAAGCCGGGCGTCTTGTCGCGGATCGCCTCGATTTCGCGGATCACCGAATCCTCCGAGCGGCTCTGGACGACGCGGCCCTCGTGCTCGGTGATCGAGCAGAAGGTGCAGCCGCCGAAGCAGCCGCGCATGATGTTGATCGAGAAGCGGATCATCTCCCACGCCGGGATTTTGGCGTCGCCGTAGCTCGGGTGCGGCGCGCGCGCGTAGGGCAGGTCGTACACCGCGTCCATTTCCGGGGTGGTGAGCGGGATCGGCGGCGGATTCAGCCAGACGTCGCGCTCGCCGTGCGCCTGCCTTAAAGCCCTGGCGTTGCCGGGGTTGGATTCGAGGTGGAAGACCCTGGACGCATGGGCGTACAGCACCGGGTTGTTCTTCACCTGGTCGTAGTCGGGCAGGCGGATCACGGTGCGCGCGCGGATTTCCTGCCGCATGGCGAGGCGTTCGGCCCTGGGGACGAGGCGTAGCGGCGCCGTGCCTGCGGGCGTCTGCGGCGCAGGTGCTTTTCCCTCACCCCCGACCCCTCCCCCGCTTGCGCGCGCGACGGTGTCGCGCCCCTCTCCCCCGGCCCCTCCCCCGCTTGCGGGGGAGGGGAGGAAGGCGTAGGGGTCGACGTGCGCGTCGATCGCGCCGGGGGTGCTGAGCTCGGTCGAGAGGACCTCGATCCACGGTTGGGGGGCTCCCTCTCCCGCAAGCGGGGGAGGGTTGGGGAGGGGGGAAGGCAGCCAGTCGCGCGCCACCATGAAGCCGGTGCCGCGCACGTCGCGGATGTCGCCGATTTTTTCGCCGCGGGCGAGGCGATGCGTGATCTCCAGCAGCGCGCGTTCGGCGTTGCCGAAAATCAGCAGGTCGGCTTTCGAATCCGGCAGCACCGAGCGGCGCACGGTGTCCGACCAGTAGTCGTAATGCGCGATGCGGCGCAGGCTGGCCTCGATCGAGCCGATGATGACCGGGGTGCCGGGGAAGGCCTCGCGGCAGCGCTGCGCGTATACCGTGACCGCGCGGTCGGGCCGCTTGTTGGGTTCGGCGTGGGCGGTGTAGGCGTCGTCGGAGCGGATTTTTCGATCCGCGGTGTAGCGGTTGACCATCGAGTCCATGTTGCCCGCGGTGACGCCGAAGTACAGCGTCGGCTGGCCGAGCGCGCGGAAGGCATCGGCCGAATGCCAGTCGGGCTGGCTGATGATGCCGACGCGGTAGCCCTGCGCTTCCAGCAGCCGTCCGACCAGCGCCATGCCGAAGCTGGGATGGTCGATGTAGGCATCACCCGTGATCAGGATGACGTCGCACGCATCCCAGCCGAGCGCGGCCATTTCGGCACGCGACATCGGCAGGAAGGGGGCGGTGCCGAAGCGCGCCGCCCAGTGCTTGCGGTGGGAGAACAGGGGCTGGGTCATGAGAGTTTATCCGCGGAGTACGCGAAGAAACGCGAAGAAATTCTCAACCACCGTTCGGGCTGAGCTTGTCGAAGCCCCCTGCCCACTCGGACATGCCCTTCGACAAGCTCAGGGCGAACGGGACTTGAATTCACTTCGCGTCCTTTGCGGACAAAGAGGTTTTAGTTGACGCCGAGCAACTCCACTTCGAACACCAGCGTGGCGTTCGGCGGAATCACGCCGCCGGCGCCGCGCGTGCCGTAGCCCAGTTCCGGCGGGATGGTGAGTTTGCGCTTGCCGCCGACCTGCATGCCGGCCACGCCCTGATCCCAGCCGGCAATGACCTGACCGCGGCCGAGGTGGAATTCGAACGGATCGTTGCGATCGACGCTGGAGTCGAATTTCCTGCCGTCGGTGAGCCAGCCGGTGTAGTGCACGGAAACGGACTGGCCGGCGCTGGCGGTGTCGCCGCTACCGACGACGAGGTCTTCGATGATGAGCTCGGACATGATGGGAACCTGTCGAAAAATGGAAAGGGGCATTCTAGCAGGTCGTCAGCGCCACTCGGCCGGCAGGAAGCCCGTGTCGGGATCGACGTCGAGGGGAATGGTGGTGACGCTGCTGGCGTCCGGCGGCGCATCGCGCAGGACGACCTGCGGAAAACCCAGTACCACGGCGACCATGACCAGCTGGATGGCGAGGAAGGGAATCGCGCCCCGGTAGATGTCGCCGGTGCTGATGGAACGGGGCGCCACGCTCTTCAGGTAGAACAGCGCGAAGCCGAAGGGCGGATGCATGAAGGCGGTCTGCATGTTGACCGCCAGCATCACGCCGAACCAGATCGGATCGATGCCGAGCTTGGCGGCGATGGGTCCGACCAGCGGCACGACGATGAAGGCGATCTCGAAGAAGTCGAGGAAGAAGGCCAGCCCGAATACCAGCAGGTTGACCGCGACGAGAAAGCCGAGCACACCGCCGGGCAGCTGGCTGAACAGGTGCTCGACCCATACATCCCCATCCAGTCCACGGAACACCAGGGTGAAAATCGTCGAGCCGATGAGGATGAAGATGACGAAAGTGGTCAGCCGCGTGGTGCTGTCCATCGCCTGCGTCAGTTGCAGGCGGGAGAGCCGGCCGCGCGTCAGCGCCAGCAGCAGGGCGCCGGCTGCGCCCATCGCGCCGCCCTCGGTGGGGGTGGCGACGCCGAGGAAGATGGTGCCGAGCACCAGGAAGATCAGCACCAGCGGCGGCAGCAGGGTGGTGAAGACGCGCAGCAGCAGGGCCGTGCCGCGCAGGATGCGGACCGAGGCCGGCATGGGCGGCGCAGCGTCGGGGCGGAGCAGCGTGACGAGAAACACGAAGGCGAGATACAGCGCAACCAGTCCCAGGCCGGGGATGAGCGCGCCCTTGTACATGGCGCCGACCGGGGCGCCGAGCTGGTCGGCCAGCACGATCAGCACCAGCGAGGGCGGAATGATCTGCGCCAGCGTGCCCGAGGCGGTGATGACGCCGCTTGCCAGCCGCTTGTCGTAGCCGTAGCGCAGCATCACCGGCAGCGAGATCAGCCCCATGGCGATGACGGTCGCGGCGACCACGCCGGTGGTGGCGGCCAGGAGGCCGCCGACCAGGATCACCGCGTAGGCCAGGCCGCCGCGCACCGAACCGAACAGCTGGCCGATGGTGTCGAGCAGCTCTTCGGCCATGCCCGAGCGTTCGAGGATCAGCCCCATGAAGGCAAAAAAAGGAACGGCCAGCAGCGTGGGATTGGCGACGATGCCGTAGACGCGTTCGGGCAGCGCGTGCAGCAGCGATACGTCGAACAGTCCGGCCATGATGCCGATGCCGGCGAACAGCAGGCCGTTGGCGGCGAGCGCGAAGGCCACCGGGTAGCCCAGCAGCAGGAAGGCCACCAGGCCGAGGAACATCAGCGGCGCCAGGTTTGCCAATCAGACTTCCTCTTCCGGTGCTTCATGGGGCAGCACGAGACGGCCCGACAGCACGCCGATGCGCTTGATGACTTCGGCGATCCCCTGCAGGGCGAGCAGGGCAAAGCCGACGGGCAGCAGCAGCTTCACCGGCCAGCGCACGAGGCCGCCGGCGTCGGGCGACATTTCATGCGTGACCCAGGCGTCCACGAACATCGGCCACGCCAGCCACATCAGCAGCAGCGCCATCGGCAGCAGAAACAGCAGGCCGCCGGCGAAGTCGATCCAGGCCTGCCCGCGCGCGCCGAGGCGGTGGTAGAGAATGTCGATGCGCACGTGGCCGTTGTGCTTCAGCGTGTAGCCCGCCGCCAGCAGGAACATCGCGCCGAACAGATACCACTGGATTTCCAGCCAGGCGTTGGAGCTTGCGCCGAGCGCATAGCGGGCGAGCGCGTTGCCCGCCGAAATCAGCGTGGCGACCAGCACCAGCCAGATGACGAGGCGGCCGACGCGCTCGGTCAGCGCGTCGATCAGGCGGGCCAGCGCGAGCAAGACTCTCACAGTGCGCCGGCTTTCCTGAGAAATTCGGCCAGCCGCTCGGCGACCACGCGATAGCCCGCGGCGTTGGCGTGGATGGGGTCGGACTTGAGGCGGTTGTCCTTCAGCACTTCGTTGAAGACCTCGTCTTCCAGCGGCAGCCGCATGTCCCGGGCGACGCGGGCGTAGAAATCCGGCGCGCCGCCGAACAGTTTTGGTTCGGGCACGCCGATCAGCACGACCTCGGCGCCGCTGGCCCGGATGGTTTGTATCAGCAGGCGCAGGTTGTTTTCGGTGGTCGACTCGGGCTGCTTTCCCAGCATGTCGTTGCCGCCCAGGCACAGCAGCACCAGGCGCGGCCTGTATTCGGCCAGCACCTCAGGCAGACGCCGCAGGGCGGAAGTCGTGGTGTCGCCGGGCACGCCGGCGTTGATCACGGTGCGGCCGGTGAGCGACGCCAGCACGGCCGGGTAGGCCGTGTCCTCGCTGGCGCCGGTGCCGTGGGTGAGGCTGTCGCCGAAGGCGAGGATGACATCGTGCGGGCTGAGCCTGGACAGCGTCGGCGCGCGCTCGCATGCGGCGAGCAAGAAAACGGCAACGAGCGCCAGGAGGTAGCGCCGTACCGCCGGCATTTAGTTGCCGGCCACCGTCATGTGATCGATCAGGATGGAGCCAACCTGCCTGGAGCCACGTTTTTCGATGTCCTTGCCGATGGCGACGATGCCCTTGAACATGCCGGCGAGGTTGCCGGCAATGGTGATTTCCTCGACCGGGTATTGAATTTCGCCGTGTTCCACCCAGAAGCCGGCGGCGCCGCGCGAGTAGTCGCCGGTGACCATGTTGGCGCCGTGGCCGAGCAGCTCGGTGACCAGCAGGCCGCGGCCCATCTGCTTCAACAGACCGTCGAGGTCGTGCTCGCCCGGCGTGACGATGAGGTTGTGGCTGCCGCCGGCGTTGCCGGTGGTTTGCATGCCGAGTTTCTTCGCCGAGTAGGTCGACAGGAAGTAGCCTTGCAGCACGCCGTCCTTGACGACGTCGCGATCCATGCAGGCGACGCCTTCGCTGTCGAACGGTGCGCTGCCGAGGCCGCCGCGGATGAAGGGCGCCTCGCGGATGGTGACGAGCGGGGCGAACACCTGTTTGCCGAGGCTGTCGAGCAGGAACGACGATTTGCGGTAGAGGCTGCCGCCGGAGACCGCGGCGACGAAGTTGCCGATCAGGCCGGTGGCGATCGGCGCCTCGAACAGCACCGGGCAGGTGCGGGTGTCGAGCTTGCGGCCGTTCAGGCGCCGCACCGTGCGCTGGCCGGCGATGCGGCCGACGCTTTCGGCGGAATCCAGATCGTTGGCATTGCGCGCGCTGCTGTACCAGTAGTCGCGCTGCATCGCGCCCTTGTCTTCGCCGATCACCGCGACCGAGATGCCGTGGCGCGAGCCGGCGTAGCCGTTGCAGAAGCCGAGGCTGTTGGCGTAGATGAACTGCGAGGTATGCAGGCTGACGCCGGCGCCTTCCGAATTGGTCAGCCGCTTGTCGACCGCCAGCGCGGCGGCTTCGCAGGCCTTGGCACGCTCGGCGGCTTCTTCCACGCTGAGCGCCCAAGGATGGTAGAGATCGAGGTCGGGCACATCCCGCGCCAGACGGTCGGCGTCGGGCAGGCCGGCGGCTTCGTCCTCGGCGGTGTAACGGGCGATGGTCAGGGCTTTTTCGACCGCGCTTTTCAGCGCCGCTTCCGACAGGTCCGAGGTCGAGGCGTGGCCGCGCCGCTGGCCGAGGTAGACGGTGACGCCGGCACCCTTGTCCTTGTTGTATTCGATGGTCTCGATCTCGCCCTGACGCACGCTGACGTTCTGGCCGACGCCTTCGGAGATTTCGGTGTCGGCGGCGCTGGCGCCCTGTCTGGCGGCGTGTTCGATGACGATCCGGGAGAGGGCCATGAGCTGATCGCGGGTATAGCTGAATTGGGAGCGGGGCATGTGGTGATCGAAGGGTAAGAAGGCGCAATGGGTTTTGATTCGGCACGTTTGAGCGACAGAAACTACAATAACGATCATAACAGCAACCGAGAGCCTCACCGTGCGCCTGATCGACCCCGATGCCGAACTGGAATTCGACCCCGACGAGGTCTACGACGGCCCCAGCAAGAGCCATAAAAAACGCGAAGTCGAAGCTCTGCAAGCGCTGGGTGAAACCCTGGTCAAGCTGCCCGATGCCCAGTTCAGGCGCATCGAGCTGCCGGAAGACCTGCGCGCCGCCGTGGCCGACTGCCGCAAAATCACCCAGAACGGCGCACTGCGGCGACAGAAGCAGTACATCGGCAAGCTGATGCGTGCGGTCGATCCGGCGCCGATCCAGGCGCAGATCGACGTTTTCAACGGCGTGTCCGCGACGGAAAACGCCAAACTGCACCAGGCCGAAAAATGGCGCGAAAAGCTCATCGCGGACAACGGGGCGCTGACGCTGTTTCTCGACAAATACCCCGATGCCGACGCCACCCATCTGCGGCAACTGATCCGCAATGCGCGCGATGAGGCCGCGCGCGGCAAGCCGCCCAAAGCCTTCCGGGAAATCTTCCGGGTGATCCGCGAAGTCATGCAGGCAACATAAATCAGGGAGGGAGGCAGCATGTGGGGACGCATCGTCAAAATCGCCTTGAGCCTGCCGTTCCTGATCGCGGCCGGCTTGTTCGGGCTGTATCTGGTCTTCGGATTTTTCCTGATCGACCCGCTGGCGCAGAAGCTGCTGCCCTGGATCGGCGAGAACAAGCTTGCCAGCCAGTTGAGCGTCCGCCACGTCAAGCTCAACCCGCTCACGCTGGAGGCCACCGTGGACGGCCTCAAACTGGCCGAGCGGACGGGTGCGCCGCTGGCGAGTGTCGAGCGGCTGTATGTCAACCTCGACACCACCGGACTGTTCCGCTGGGCCTGGCGTATCCGGGATATCCAGCTCGATCAGCCGCATGCCACCGTCGAGGTGCGTCCCGGCGGTACGCTGAACTGGGCGGCGCTGATCGCCAAACTCAATGAAGACAAGACGCCGCCGTCCGATTCGATCGCGCGGGTGCTGATCGATCATGTCCGGATCGGCGATGGCCACATCGTTTATACCGATGCGAACCGGACCGGCAAGCCGTTCACGGCGGTGCTGGAACCGCTCGGCATCGAGCTCGACGGCCTGTCGACCCTGCCCGAAGACCGCGGCGATTATCAGATCGCGGCCAGACTGCCGGCACAGGGCGGCACGCTCAAATGGAAAGGCGACGTGGGCTTGAATCCCGTCGCATCGAGCGGCGAACTGGCGCTGGAAGGCGTGCAGATGGCCAGGCTGCTGCAGGTGCTCAAGGGCCCGCGCAATGTCGAGCTGCCGTCCGGTACGCTGGCGGCCGGCCTGCACTATCGCTTTGCCATGGTGCGTGACAAGGCGGGCGAGGACGTGCCATGGGTGCGGGTCAACGGCGCCAACCTGATCGTGCAGAACCTGACGCTGGCGCCGCGCGGTGGCGGCGAACCCGTGTTGCAGCTCGCCGAGGCGCGGGTCGGCAACGCGAACTTCGATCTCGCCGCGCGTGCAATCGATGTCGGCAGCGTGAGTCTTGCCGGCGGCAAGCTGGCGGCCACGCGCGACGTGAAAGGCACGCTGGATTGGCAAACCCTGTTTGCCGCGGAGGAGGGGGCGGCGGTGCCCCAGCCGGCCGCGCCCCAAGCGACCGCGCCCCAGCCGACCACGCCCCAGCCGACCGAACCGGTGGCGCCGTGGACAATCGGCGTGCGCGAAATCAAGCTGGCCGACTGGTCGGCACGATATACCGACCAGGGGTTCGCCAGACCGCTGGGCGTCACGGCCGAAGGCTTCGGCCTGACGGCGGCGTTGACAGGCGAGGTGGGTGCCGCGGCTGCCCTCACCGTCGGCCCGGTGAATGCCGCGCTGGGGCCGGTGCGGGTGCAGTCGGGCGGCCAGCCGGTGGCGGAATTGCAGCACGCATTGCTGGTCAATGCGGCCCTGAAACTGGCGGAGAAACAGCTGACCATCGAGGCGGTTGAATTGAGCGGGGCGAAAACCACCGTGTCGCTGGACAAACAGAAGACGCTCAACTGGGCCGACATCCTGAAGAAAGCGCCCGGTGTGCCGACTGCCGCACCAGCCAAGGCGGACACGGCCGCCACGTCGCCGATGGACGTGCGGCTCGCACGCCTCGCGCTCGACGGTGTCGAGGTCGGGATCGTCGACCAGTCGCCCAACGCACCGGTCAGACTCGATCTCGCCCAGGGTTTCGTCACGTTGAAGGACCTCAGCCTGAACCTGGACCAGCCGGTTCCGCTGGAAGCCGGCTTCGCGCTCAAACAGGGCGGCCGCTTCGATGCCAGCGGTACGGTCATTCCGGGCAAGGCATCGGGCACGCTGGATCTCAAACTCGCGGGGCTGTCGCTGAAGCCGTTCGCCCCCTACGTCAACCAGTTCGCCAGGCTTCACCTGCGTTCCGGCGCCGCATCGACGCGCGGCAAGCTGTCATTTGCGCAGGCGAAACCGGGCATGAAGCTGGATTTTCGCGGGGGGTTTGACGTGGACGATCTGGCGATCACGGAAGAGGACACCGGGGACGCCTTCCTTGGCTGGAAAAAGCTGTCGTCCGGCAGTCTCGATGTCAGGCTCGGCCCCGATCGGCTGAACATGAAGGAACTGACGGCGCTGAACCCGTTCGGCAAGGTGATCATTTTCGAGGACAAATCGATCAATCTGCAGCGTGTGCTGCGGGCATCGGACCGACCGGCGGTCGCCGCGGCCGACAAACCGGCGCCCCGCGCGCAGCCGGAGACGGCATTTCCGCTGACCATCGAGCGCCTGCGCATCGTCGGCGCCAATGCGGAGTTCGCCGATCTTTCGCTGACGCCGCAGTTCGGCACGCGCATGCACGATCTCGGCGGCGTCGTGACCGGTCTCTCGACCGACCCGGCGACCACCGCGCAGGTCGAGCTCGACGGCAAGGTGGACGACTACGGCTCGGCGCGCGTGCGCGGCTCGATCCAGCCGTTCCGGGCGACCGATTTCACCGATCTCACGCTGGCGTTCCGCAACCTGGAGATGACGCGGCTGACCCCGTATTCGGGCAAGTTCGCCGGCCGCCGCATCGATTCCGGCAGACTCTCGGTCGATCTCGAGTACAAGATCAAGGATCGTCAGCTGGCCGGCGAAAACAAGTTCGTCGTCAACCAGCTCAAGCTCGGCGAGCGCGTCGACAGCCCCGATGCGCTGCATCTGCCGCTCGACCTTGCCATCGCGCTGCTGGAAGACAGCAACGGCGTCATCGATCTCGATCTGCCGGTGTCGGGCAGTCTCGACGATCCGCAGTTCAGTTACGGCAAGATCGTCTGGAAGGCGCTGGTCAATGTGTTGACCAAGCTGGTCACGGCGCCCTTCCGCGCGCTCGGCAATCTCCTGGGAATCAGCGCCGAGAAAATGGAGGCCGTCAACTTCGACCCCGGCAGCAGCGTGCTCTTGCCGCCCGAGCAGGAAAAGCTCAAGACGCTGGTCGAGGCGCTGGCCAAGCGCCCCGCGCTGACGCTCACCCTGGCGCCCGGCTACGACCCCGAGGCCGACCGGTACGCCCTGCAGGAACAGGCGATGCGCACGGAAGCCGCCGCCATCGCCGGCATCAAGCTCGCCCCCGGCGAGGCGCCCGGCCCGGTGGACGTCAACCACTACAAGATCCAGACCTGGCTGGAAGACCGCTACATGGCAAGCGCCGGCAAGGAGGACTACCAGAAGCTGCGTGCCAGCTTCCAGGACAAGAACGCGGGTGCCGCCGCGCGCGTGATGGAAAGCGAAATGGTCGAGCGTCTGGCGCGCCGTTTCAAGACCCGCGACACGGGGCCGGTTTCCGCGTTCCATGCCGAACTGCTGGAGCGATTGACCCGGCAGACGAAGATCGCCGACGAAGCCCTGCTCAAACTTGCGCAGGCACGCGGTCAGGTCATGCGCGATGCCTTGCTCAAACTGGGGCTCGACGCCAGCCGGGTGGACATTTCCGGGCCCGTCCAGCAGACCGTCAAGGACAAGCTGGTGGGGAGCACGCTGAATCTGGGCGCCCGTGCAAAACCCAAGGCGGACGTTGCGCCTTCCGCACCGCCTGCCGCGGCGGCGGCGCCTTGATCCGGATGCAGGCAGGGCGCCGCCGCGTCGTCAAGGACCGACCTTCCCAACCATTTACCCTGTCATGATGTTTCGCCGGATTCGCATTCTCATCCTGCTGGGTATTCTGGCTGCCGCAGCGGGCCTGACCTGGCTGGAGCAGTCCATGGTTCGTGCCTGGCGCGGGCCGCTGGATGTGGCGGTGATCCCGATCAATGGCGACGGCTCGGCGCAGGCCGCGGACACGATCCGCGCGCTCAAGGCAAGCGACTTCGCTGACATCGGCGCGTTTCTGGAACGCGAGACCGCGCGCTACGGCGTGAAACTGTCGCCGGCCGTGCAACTTACCCTGCTTCCGGAGGGGCACGAAAAGCCACCCGCACCGCCGCGCGACCACAGCGTGTTGAAAACGGTGTGGTGGAGCCTGAAGCTGCGGTGGTGGGTGTATCGGCAATCGGGCGAATGGCTGCCGCAACTGGGCCGGATCAAGCTGTTCGTGCTGTACCACGCACCGCAGGAGGGTGTGCCGCTGGCGCATTCGCTGGGCCTGCAGAAAGGCCTGATCGGCGTGGTGCATGCCTTCGCCGATTCCCGGCAGGGGCAGCAGAACAACATCGTCATCGCGCACGAACTGCTGCATACGCTGGGGGCGACCGACAAGTACGATGCCGAGGGCCGTCCAGTCTACCCGCAAGGCTATGCCGAGCCGGAGTTGCCGTCGCAGAGGCCGCGCCGCGAGGCGGAGATCATGGCGGGCCGGCTGGTGAATGCCGCGGGCCGGCTGGTGATGCCGCCCAGTCTCGACCAATGCGTGATCGGCGCCATGACGGCGCATGAAATCAATCTCGACGAAGGCTTCAGACGGCGATATGGATCACCCGGCGGCTGAGCGCTGGCGTTGTTGTGCCAGTCGCGCCAGACCGTAGTGGATGAACGCCAGCGCGGCGAATACCGGCCCCAGCAGGTTCAGCAGGGGAACGAACTGCACCAGTCCGGTCAGCCCCCCCAATGCCCACCAGCCGCCGCGTTCGTCCTTGAACAGCGCCGCCATTTCGCCCGCGCTCGCATGTTCGGCGATGGCGTCGTAGCGGAACAGGCGCTGGTTCAGATAGGCCGCGGCCGCGAAGGGCACGATCACGCCGACGCCGATCAGCCACAGCGGCAGCGTCACCCCCCACAGGGCGATAAACACGATCACTGCAATCAGCGCATTCCACAGGCTGCCGACGAAGCTGCCGCCGTTTTCGCGCCGAAGTTCCGGGTAATGGCGTTCGGCCACGATGCGGATCAGCGCGGTCATGCCGAACAACGCGGTGAGGATGAGCGCGGTGAGATAGACCAGGGGCACGTAGAACAGCACATGCAGCAATACCTGGATGCCGTTGGCGATCCAGACCGGTTCGAGGCCGGTCAGCCAGGCCTGGATGCCGAGCTTGTCGAGCCCCAGCGCGATCCAGCCGGAAAAGGTGCTCCAGAACACCACGGCCAGCACCAGCCAGAGCAGGCCGGCCGCCAGCATCGGCCAGATCACCACCCACAGCACGCGCGGCTGGAACAGGTCGCGCAGGGCGCGCGCCAAGGCTTCGAGCACGGTCGTCATACCGATATCCGCAAGGCCGATTTGGGACGGAATACGCCGATGGTGCCAGGCCGGGTGTCGAGATACGGTCCGCCGATGAGGTCGATGCAATAGGGCACGGCGGCGAAAATGCCGTCGAGCGTTTCCTTGATCGCCTTGGGCTGCCCCGGCAGATTGAGGATGAGGCTGGCGCCGCGCGTGACGCCGACCTGGCGCGACAGCATCGCGGTCGGCACGTATTGCAGCGACACCGCGCGCATCGCCTCGCCGAAGCCGGGCAGCACCTTGTGCGCCACCGCCAGCGTCGCCTCCGGCGTGACGTCGCGCGGCGCCGGGCCGGTGCCGCCGGTGGTGAGGATGAGCGAGCAGTGTTCGGCGTCGGCCAGTTCGATCAGCGTCGCCTCGATCAGCGCCTGCTCGTCCGGAATCAGCCGGGTGACGAATTCGGCGGGATTGACCAGCACCTCGCCGAACCAGGCCTCGAGCGCGGGCAGACCCTTGTCTGCATAGGTGCCTGCGCTGGCGCGGTCGCTGATGGAAATCAGGCCAATGCGAACGGGATCGTGGGTCATATGGTCATAAAAGAGGGTTGCGCGAGCCAACGAATTTATCAGAATGCAGGAATGAAGATAAAGGAGAATGGAATGAGCTTGATCAGAATCATACTGACCGCATGCTGTTTGTGGGCGACCGCAGTCTTGGCCGATCCGCCTCCCGGCTATCCGTTTGTCAATTTCGACGCGGGTCTGAAGGCGGCGCGCGCGAGCGGCAAACCGATATTTCTCTATTTCGGGCGCTACGGCTGTGCCTGGTGCGAACACACCAACAAGACGACCTTTTCCGACCCGGCGCTGAAGAAGCTCTACAGCGACAATTACGAACTGGTGTATGTCGATGCCGAATCGGGCAAACGGCTGACGCTGCCCTCCGGCGAGCGTCTCACCGAGGCCGAACTGGGCGCGCGGCTGCAGGCGTTCGCCACGCCGCTGTTCGTGTACCTGACGCCGCAGGGCGACAAGATCGTGCAGATTCCCGGCTTCAAGACGGTGCAGGATTTCCGCGACTACGACCGCTACGTGCGCGGCGGCTACTACAAGCAGAAGACCCTGCTGCAGTTTCTGGACGGCAAGTCGTGAGGGCGGCGGTTCTAGCGCTGAGCCTGCTGGCGGGGACGGCGCAGGCGGCCTGGCAATGGAGCGAGCCGCTGACCGTCAACTCGGTGCGCGGCGCGAAAATCTATCCGCATGTGGAATCGGCCAATCGCGCCAACGTGGCGGTGTCGGGCACGACGGTTGGCGTGGTATGGGAAGACAACCGCAGCGGCAGCCCGCAGTGTTACCTGGCGATGAAGCCGGCGACTGCCACGGGTTTCCAGCCGGAAATCCAGCTGGGCCAGGCCGAGTGCTACGAACCGGCCGTGGTCGCGCTGGAGGGTGGGCGCTTCGTCGCGGCATGGGAAGAAGCGGGCAAGGTTCATGCGCGGCTGCTGCCGGGTGGAACGGCGCTGACCTTGTCGACGGCCGAAGCGGGACAGGCCACCCTGGCCGTGAAGGGAGACACGCTATACGCGGCCTGGGCCGAGCAGGCCGGGCGGTTCCGGCGCATCGTCGTGGCTCGCCTTGACGTGACGACCGGTGCGCTGCGGGCGGAACCCGCGCAGCCGGTCGAAGCCGCGCTGCCGACCGACGATCAGGCCTGGCCCGCACTGGCCGTGGCGGGTGACGGCAGCGTGACCGTGGCATGGGAGGACCGCCGCGATCGTCACACCGTGCCGATGACCAGCCACAGCGGCGACAACCTGAAGTTTTCCGCACCGGCCCGTCTGAGCGACGTGCCCAAGGGGGCCGGGCTGGGCCAGTCCATGGGGCTGGGCGCGGGCATGGGTGCGATGCGGCCTACGCTGGCGGCCTGGGGCGCGCAAGGGGTCGTCGCGGTCTGGCTGGACAAGCGCGATTTTCTCTCGGGCTATGACGTGTATGCCGCGTTCGATCCGGGCACGCGCCGCTTCGGCCCCAACATCAGGGTGCAGGACGACTTCGGCGACAATATCGCGCAATGGCATGCCAAGGTCGTCGGCAATGCCGACGGACGGCTGCTGGCGCTATGGGATGATACCCGCGATGGCACCCCGGACGTATGGCTGGCCGACTGGAACGGCACGGCATTCGGCGAGAACGTGGCGGTTCCGGGTGCGGCCGGGCCGGGTGCGCAGTCCGATCCGTCCGCTGCGCTGGATGCCGCGGGCGGGCTGCATGCCATCTGGCTGGAACAGGACGAACAGGCCGGTGCGCGCGTTCGCTATGCGCATGCCACCTGGCAGTGATTAGGGTCTGTTAACAGGCCCTAGATCCAGCCGCGCTGCTTGAGCCGCCGGTACAGCGCCAGGACGGCCGCACCGGTCAGCGCCAGCAGGGCCGGATAGGCCCACGGCCATTTCAGTTCGGGCATGCCGACGAAATTCATGCCGTAGAGGCTGAATACCACCGTCGGCAAGGCGAGCAGCGCGCCCCAGCCGGCCAGCTTCTGTACCGATTCGTTCTGTTTCACCGACAGCGAGGCGAGATGGAACTGCATGGCGTCGGACGTCGAGACGCGCAGGCGGTCGATGGCGCCCGACACCCGCACCGAATGGTCGTGGATGTCGCGGTAATACGCCTTGAGATCCCTGGTGGACAATTCAGGATGCAGACGGACCAGGTTCAGCGAAATTTCCTGCATCGGTTCGGTGGCGTCGCGCAGCGTGGTCAGATCGCGTTTCATCTCATAGAGTTGCTCCAGCATGTCGCGCCCTGATTCGACGCCGCCCATCAACTGGCTTTCCAGCGAGTGGAACCGTTCCTGCATCCCTTCGATGACCGGCCTGAACTGGTCGACGATGAGATCGAGCACCAGATACAGCGCGTAAGGGGTTGCCGCCTTGTGGCCGTTGGGCAGACGCTGCAGGCGGTCGCTGACGCGCTGGTAGCCGCTGCCGCTGTCGTGGCGGATGGCGACGACGTAGTTCCTGCCCACGAACAGATGGGTTTCTCCAAGTTCCAGACGATTTTCCCATAGCTGCGCCGTCCGTACCGCAATGAACATGTGGCCGTCGTATTCCTCCAGCTTGGGGCGCTGGTGGGTGGAAATCGCGTCTTCCAGCGCCAGCGCATGCAGGCCCAGTTCCTGGCCGAGGCGGGTGATGGTCCCGCGGTCCGGGGATTTCAGTTCGACCCAGATGAACCGGTCCGGCTGCCCGACATGGTCGCTGATGTCGTCGAATGCGATGGTCTGGGCTTTGGAGTCGGTGAAGAGCAGGCAGTTGATGATGGGCTCCGGCTGCGAAGGCACACAGCGTGATTCTAGATCGTGTTCGTCTGGAGTGACACGCTTTGTCCGTGTTCCGGGAGGCCTCGTGTCCGCGTCTCACCCACGCATTCGACACGCATCGGTGCGCCTCGTCGGCGGAACGCCGGTCTATTGTCGCTTACCGGCTGATCCCTTGAGGTGTAGAATTCGCGGGTTTCTGAATCACGGCCGGCGCGACGCATGGACCCCGGGACCGGGGAAAATCCTTCAGCGTCGCCCCGCGGTCAAGACAGTATTCCGATCGAATCTGTCAGCAGGCAGATTTCACGAGACCCGCTTGGCCTGATTGAAAGCAACTCCAGTGCAGACGCTCCGCTTACACGAATCCCCATTGAATCTGGCCGGTACGACCAGAGCCTCTCTCGCGGCATTTTTTCTGCTGTTCGTGTTTGCCGTCAGCCTGCCCCCGAAGTGGGCGACCTTGCATGTTGCCGGACTTGTCCTGGTTTTCTCGGCCGGTTTCGCGCGCCGCGAGGATTGGCGCACGCCTGCCATGCACACTTTCCTGCTGTGCACCGGGCTATGGTTGATCCCGGTCCTGTTGACCGGCGGTCTGCAGCACGCGGCGGGCGTCGCCACCGCAACCAGCTGGACCGGCTTGCTCGTGCTCACCCTCCGCATGCTCGGGATCGGTCTGGGCCTCATCGTCCTCGTCCAGCGCGGCTGGCTGACCCTGTATTCCGCGACCGTCGCGCTGCTCTGCGCACTGGCGATTCATGCCGGTGCCGGTTTGATCGACTTCCTCACCACGCCGGATGCCAGCCTGGTCGACTGGCGCGAGTTGCGCATCAGGGGGCTCGTGTTCAACCCCAATCCGTTCGCCATGTTCATGGCCTTGACGGCGACTCTGTGCGCCGGCCTCCTGCGTCACCCGCTGCGCCGCCCCACGTTCTGGGCGCTCGGGGCGCTGTTGATCACGGCGCTGCTCGGCGTGTGGGTGTCGGGATCGCGTGGCGCGCTTCTGACCGCCGCCGCAGGATTCGCGGTGCTGTTCCCGCCCGTCAGCCGCAAGCGCCTGCTGGTCTACCTTGGGTGCGGCGTGCTGCTGGCCGCGGTTTATCTGTATGTCGCCGCGCACACGCCTCCGTCCTTGTACAGCAGCAGCGACAGCGAACGCGTGCGGATCATTGCCTATACGCTGGAGAAGATCCGGCAGTCGCCGTGGCTCGGCTGGGGAATCGGCGCCTACGAGCACCTTCCCGGTCACGTGGTCAACGCGCCCCACAACATGTGGCTTGACCTGGCCTTGAGCAGCGGCCTGATGGCGCTGGCGGGCGCGTTGGCATCAACGGCGCTGCTGGCGTATCGCCTCTACCGCTGCGGCCATCCCGCCGCGCACCTGGCGCTCGCCGTGCTTGCCGCCTGCGTGGTGGCCGGCACGTTCGAATATTCCATCCTGGATTCCACTCATTTCCGCGGAGTCTGGGTCACCGTCACCGCGATCGCCTGCTACACCCTGAACGAACGCGCGCTGCGCACAAACGCAAGTTAGGCCCCCACACTTCCTGCCGCTTGTTTGACAAACAGCTCGCGCGCGCACCTCTTCCATTCCAGAAAATGAGCCCCAACAAAGAACTCCTTTTCCACTGCTTCGTCATCACGCTGGAGCATTCCGAGGCGCGTCGAAAGATCATTTCAAGTCGGCTGGACGAACTTGAAATACCTTTCGAGTTCTACCCCGGGGTGGATGGCCGAAAAATCGATCTCCTCTCGCACCAAGGCTATTCAAAGTGGAAAAGAAGGATGCTTTTCGGTCGGGACCTCAGCAACGGAGAGTTCGGCTGCGTTCTTGCCCACAAATCAATTTATGAACGCATTGCAGAGAAGAATATTGGTATGGCCCTCATCCTTGAGGACGATGCGATACTTTGCGACGAATTGCCAGGCGTGATCAACGCACTGATGCAGTACCAGAAAAACTGGGACATCGTCAGATTTCTCGGCCGCAAAAAAAACTACCGGGCTTCCCGCATGATCGCGCAACTGCCCGGAACACAAAATCATCTCGCCCGGTCGCATGGCATGCCAGGCGGCGCCTATGGATACATCATCAACAATCAGGCAGCCAGGCGACTGCTTTCGATGATGGAAAAGAACTGGCTTCCAATCGATACGCTGCACGGTGTTTCATGGCTTACCAGATTGAACACCGTTTCAGTCGTTCCCTCTCCCGTCCTGCCGAATGATGACGTTCCCTCCTGCATCGATGAACAGGATTCCAACCTGCGCTGGAACAAGGCAGTCAGTCTTTCCGGCTGGAAGAAATTAATCTATCCGCTGACGCGAGGCGTCTGGAAAGCGTATTGCAATGTATTGGTAAAATACGTGTGGCTAAGCACCTTGATACCGGACATCAAACTGTCAAGGCAGCTCAAGGAACCCTGCGCAATCATTGGAATCCGGCAAGCAAAATCCAGTACGAACTGAAAACAGCCTGGAATCCCCCCTGATTGCCATGCCTGTAGTTGCTACCCGCATATTTCACACCTCTGGAAGGATCCAGGTTCAATCCATGCAGCACGTAAACGTCCTCTGCCTGAAATGGGGCACCCGCTACGGCGCGCACTACGTCAACCGGCTCTATCGCGGCGTCGGCCGCAACCTGAGCCGGCCGTTCCGGTTTTTCTGCTGCACCGAAGACGCCAGCGGACTGGATGCGGGTGTCGAAATCATTCCGTTCCCTGGCAACCCCGGCGTCAAGCGCGGCTGGCCCGACATCCTGGTCAAGCTGGCGATCCTGCGGGACGGTTTTGGCGGCTTGCAGGGGCCGACGCTGTTTCTCGATCTGGACGTGGCGATCACCGGGCCGCTCGACGGCTTCTTCGACTACAAGCCGGGCGCGTTCTGCATCATCCACAACTGGGTGCACTGGCGTAAAGCCGCGCTGGGGCGGCGGCCGGCGGTGGGCAATTCCTCGGTCTTCCGCTTCGAGGCGGGCAAGTCCAACTACGCTTATGAGATCTTCCTGCGCGAGATGCACCGCGCGGAGGACCGCCGCATTTTCAACACCGAGCAGGCCTTCCTGACCTATGCAATGGGCGATCCGCAGTGGTGGCCGGAGGACTGGGTCAGGAGCTACAAGTGGAACTGCCGCCCGGCTTTTCCGCTCAACCTGTTCCGCGCGCCGCAGTTGCCCGAGGGCTGCCGCATCCTGGTGTTCCATGGCCGCCCCGACCCCGACGAGGCCATCCATGGGTATCGCGGGCGCAAGCTCCACCACCGCACGCTGCCCGCGCCGTGGATCGCCGATTACTGGACGCTGTAATGCCCGACGCCCAACTGGCCGCCTTCTGGGACATGATCGACGGCGTTCTGGTAGTCAATCTCGACAGCCGCCCCGACCGCTGGCAGGACGTGCAGGCCAGGACTGCCGGATTCATCCCCGCCGAGAAGCTGCACCGGCTGCCTGCGACGCTGGGCGCGACGCTGCCCGGCTTCGGCGTGCCGCCGTGGTTTCGCGGCCGCAAGCGCGACAGGACCTGGGCCGGGCGCGCCGGTTGTGCGCTTTCGCACCGCGCGGCGATCGCTCACGCCAAACAGCAAGGCTGGCGCACGGTACTGATCCTGGAGGACGACATCGAACTCGATCCCTCGCTGAGCGAGGTACTGGCGGTCCTGCCCCAAGCGCTTGGGAATGCCGACTGGGACGTCTGCTATCTGGGATTTACCGACCCGGTTTCGCCCTACCGCACGCTGGCCAGCGTGCCGGCCGGACATCGCTTGTGCGTCGTATCCGGGTGCAGCACGACCCACGCCTATCTGCTGCGGGACAGCGTCTACGATTTATTGCTGGAAAAACTGCCAGTTATCGACAGCATCTGGCACTGGATCAGCCGTCACCGCGCCATCGACCGCTGGTACTACCGCAATCTGGCACGGTACTTCAATGTGTGCGTGGTATCGCCGGCAATCATTAATCAGCAGGGTGGCTTCTCCGACATCACCCAACGTCTGCACGAGAAAGTGCACACCACGCACGTGCCCGACACACGCCACGGCGTGCTGGCTTACTGGATGCTCGGCAGACTGCGCTGGCTGTCCTACCGACTGGCCGAGCCGCGCGACTGGCTGCGCGGGCGCATCAAGCAGGCGCGCGGATTCTGATTGCCATGAGCGACCCGCAGACCGCGCCGGCCCGGTTACGCATCAAATTCCTCGGCAAGTTCAAACCCGGCCGCGACGGCGAAGGCTGGCTGAAATGCTTCCCCGGCAGGCAGCCGCGCTGGGGCAACTGCGACTTCATTTTCGACCGTAACTGCCGCGACTACGACTGGCTGGTGGTCTACGACGATCTGCCTTCGCTGGCGGGCGAGCGCCACCCGCTGTGGGTGGAGGAGCTGGCCTGTCCGCCCGAAAACACCCTCTTGATCACGGTTGAGCCGTCCTCGATCAAGACCTACGGCCGAACCTACCTGCGTCAGTTCAACTGGCTGCTGAGCACGCAGGAAGCGTGGGCGACGGGCCGCCACAAGGGCCTCATCTTCCAGCAGCCCGCGCTGATCTGGTTCTACGCCGACAGTTCGCCGCGCGGCGACTACGACACGCTCGTCTCGCACGTTCCGCTGGACAAGACCGCCGACCTGTCGACGGTCTGCTCCAGCAAGCGGCAGGGGCATACGCTGCACCGCCTGCGCTACGACTTCACCCAGGCGCTCAAGACCCGGCTGCCGTTCATGGAAATCTACGGCCATGGCGTGCGCCCGCTGGTTGACAAGGCCGACGCCCTCGATCCCTACCGCTACCACCTGGCGATCGAAAACCACCTGGGGCCGCACCACTGGACGGAAAAGCTCGCCGACCCCTTTCTCGGCGCGTGCATGCCGGTCTACTACGGCTGTCCCAACGCCGAGGATTATTTCCCGCCGGAAAGTTTCATCCGCATCGACATCGCCGACGTCGACGGCGCCGCCGAGATCATTCAACGCGCGATCCGCGACAAGCTGTGGGAAAAAAACCTGCCCGCGATCCTGGAGAGCCGGCGCCGCGTGCTGGAAGCATACGGCCCGATCGCCACCATCGTTCGGCTGGTCAACGAAAGGCACGTCGCCAGCCGCGCTCGACCCGCGTCACCGATCCAGATCCAGAGCCGCCGCCGCCTGCACCGGCAATGGCTGCCGGGCCTGCGCTACGGCGTGGAAAAACTCTACGTGCGCGCCCGCCATCGCTGGGCGGGCGATTGAGTGTTGCGCTCAGGCCAGCGTCTTGCGCAGTCTGAACAAATGCCCGCGTGGAAAACTGCGGAAAGCCTTGTGCGAACGCAGCGTCACCGTCTTTTCGGTCAGCCCCGGGCGGTATAGGGCCTCGGCCCAATGCGCCGCCCAGGCGAAGGGGTTGTAGACGTTCAGTATGCGATGCCTTGCCTCCGCCAGCGCGGCCTCGCGCCGGGGCCCCAGCGGCTGGTCCAGCAGTTCGGCGATGCGCGCCGCCGCCGTGTCCACGCCCAGATCGTTGATGGAAAGCAGCGCTTCCGCGGGCAGGTAATCCGCCACGTTCGGGCAGCCCAGATAGACCGGATAAGCCCAGCCGAGGTAGGCATCGGCGAGCTTCTCGGTCCAGTAATGCGGCTCCACGCCGTTTTCCAGCACCAGTTGAAAGCGGTAAGGCAGGATCGCCTCCATCTTGTCGTCGATCGGCTCGAAGCCGCGCCCGAAATGCACCAACCGGTCGCCCAGGCGCTGCTTCAGTCCTTCGAGCAGGGCAAGCCGCCGGCGCTGGCCTTCGGTCTTGCTGGCGTTGGAACACACCACGGCGATGCGGTTCTGTTTCTCCGGACAGGCCAGCGCGGCCAGATGATCGTAACCGTAGCGATAGCGGTGGCTGCTGCGATCGAGCCCAACGTGCCAGTTGAGCCCGAGCGCGCTGACGTGCAGATGCGGGTGGCGCGACTGCGCATGGCTGTCGACCACATGGCCGAACTGCCGGTAAAACGCCTGCGGATACAGCTTCTTGGACAGCGGTTCGCCGGCGATGAACAGGGTGTTTTGCGGTGCGGCCATGAAGCGGTCGTAGGGGCGGGCGTTGCCCAGCACCGCGCTGAAATCCGCGCGTCCGCCCGACTCGGGGTTGAAATCGAAACGGCAGCGCCCCCAGCGCAGGCTGCCGCCGGGCGTCAGCCATTCCATGCCGCCCGGCGCGCAGTCCATGTTGATCCGGACGAGAAGCTCGTCGTGGTCTGTCATCGGCGGGAGCGGCCGCTCAAAACGGCAGCGCGAGGCTGGGCGCAGCCTGGTGGATCACGCGACGAAAATCGGCCTGGATGCGTTCCAGCGCGGAGGCAGAGTCGGCCTCGAAGCGCAGCACGATCACCGGCGTGGTGTTGGACGGGCGCGCGAGGCCGAAGCCGTCGGCGTATTCGACGCGCAGGCCGTCGAGGGTGATGATTTCCTGGGCGTCGGGGAAGCGCGCGGATTTCTGCAGCCGCTCCATCAGCGCGTAATGCTCGCCTTCGGCCATCTTGATGTTGAGCTCGGGCGTATTTACCGTGTCGGGCAGGCCGTGCAGGGTGGCGTTGAGGTCGGCCTGCTTGCTCAGATATTCGAGCAGGCGCGCGCCGGCATACAGACCGTCGTCGAAGCCGAACCAGCGCTCCTTGAAGAACACGTGGCCGCTCATTTCGCCGGCCAGCAGCGCGCCGGTTTCCTTCATCTTCGCCTTGATGAAGCTGTGGCCGGTCTTCCACAGCGTGGGCTTGCCGCCGCGCGCGCGAATCCAGTCGAACAGATTGCGGGTGGATTTCACGTCGAAGATGATCTCGGCGCCGGGGTTGCGCGACAGCACGTCGTCGGCGAACAGCATCAGCTGGCGGTCAGGGAAGATGATGCTGCCGTCCTTGGTGACCACGCCGAGACGGTCGCCGTCGCCGTCGAAGGCGAGGCCGATTTCGGCGTCGCTGGTTTTCAGCGCCGCGATCAGGTCGGCGAGATTCTTGGGTTGCGACGGATCGGGATGGTGGTTGGGGAAGCTGCCGTCGACCTCGCAGAACAGCTCTTCCACCTGGCAGCCCATGTCGCGATAGAGCCTGGGCGCGAACGCGCCCGGCACGCCGTTGCCGCAGTCGATGATGATTTTCATCGGACGTGCGAGCTTCACATCCGACACGATGCGCGCGAGATATTCGTCGGCGATGTCGTGCTGGCGGTAGCCGCCATTTCCATGTGCAAGGTCGTTGTTGACCAACCGCTCGCGCAGCTTCTGGATCGCATCGCCCGCCAGGGTCTCGCCGCCGAGCACCATCTTGAGGCCGTTGTAGTCGGGCGGGTTGTGGCTGCCGGTGACCATCACCGCGCTGTGGGTGCCGAGCTGATACGCGGCGAAATAGGTCATCGGCGTGGCGACCATGCCGAGATCGACGACGCCGATGCCGGCCTTGCGGATGCCGCGCGCCAGCGCGGCGGCGAGATCCGGCCCCGACAGGCGGCCGTCGCGGCCGATGCAGATTTCCTGCTGGCCGCGCGCTACCGCTTCGGAGCCGATGGCGTGGCCGATGGCCTCGACGATTTCCGGCGTAAATGTCTTGCCGACGATGCCGCGGATGTCGTAGGCCTTGAAGATTTCCTTGGGGTATTCCACACCGTGCTCCCTGTTTTCGAAGGGGTCGATTCTACCTGAGGGCGCTACCACGCCTGGATATCGAAATGCTGCATCAAACGGCGGGACAGCCAGTCGAGCCGGCCCGGAAATGGACCCGTGGGGAATGCGACATGGCCGCCGGCCTCGGGTTGTTCGAGCAGAACCGCGGATGAGACTTCTCGAGACGACGGCAGCGCCCAGGCGGGCAGGAAAGGATCGTTTCGCGCATTGATGACGAGGGTGGGCACGGCGATGGCGCGCAGCAGGGGTTTGGATGACACTTTCAGCCAGTAATCCTCGGCATCGCGGAATCCATGCAAACGTGCCGTGACCAGCGTGTCGAATTCGCGAAAGGTGGTGGTGGCGGCAATGGCTGCCGTATCCAGCACGCCGGGAAAACGCGCGGCCTTGTGCAGGGCCTTCTGCTTCAGGGTGACGAGAAAGCGCGCGGTATAGACACGGCGGTTGAAACCGCGATCGAGAGTATGGCCGGCCGCGGTGAGGTCGAGCGGCGCGGAAACCCCGGCGGCACGTTCGACCAGCTTGAGCGCCGTCGCACCCCGTTCACCCAGCCATTTCAACAGCGCGTTGCCGCCGAGTGAAACGCCCGCGGCGTAAACCGGAACCCGGGCATGCAGCGATTTGACATACGACAGCATGTGTTCGATATCTGCGCTGTCGCCGGCAAAATAGGCGCGCGGGAGGCGATTGTCTTCGCCGGAGCAGCCGCGGAAATGCGCCACCGCGCCATGCCATCCCCGTATCCGGACATGGGTCATGAGGCTGCGCGCATAATGGCTGTCGGCGCTGCCTTCCAGGCCATGGAACAGCACCACGACCGGCGCGCCGGCCCGGCCATCCACCCAGTCGAAATCGAGAAAATCGCCGTCCGGTAATTCCAGGCGCTCGCGCCGCCAGGCCACGGGCGGGATGCGGATGCACACGCTGCTGTACAGGGTTTGCAGGTGGCCGCCAGGCAGCCAGGCGGGGGCACGATAAGCCATGTCCGGAGAATGCCTGACGCGGAATCTGGCCAAGGCGCCGCAGCCGTTTAATGCAGGACCGTGGGCGGCGTGTGCGAGGGGGGCGAGCCGCCCACCTGGAGCGGGGACGCGTGGTGCAACACCATGTGCCAGCCGCCGTCGGCATCCTTGCGGTAGACATTGGTGGCGAGGATGGCCGGACGCGGCTCGGTCTCCTGGCCGATGACGAGATATTCGCGAACGACGCGGATGACCTGTGTGGCGTCGCGCATCTGGTGGGCGACTTCCACCTGCACATTGAAGCGGCCTGCCGCCTCGAACATGCTGTGCCAGCCCGCCGCGACGGCTGCGCGTCCGTTCAGTGGCGCGGCCAGGGGATGGATGCAGGCAATGTGGTCGTCGCTGGCCCAGACCGCCATCATGGCGTCGAGCGAGCGCGCCTCGAACGCAGCGTAGAACGCGGCTTCGGCAGCCTCGGGGGTGGGGAACGCGGGTATGGACATGATCCTCGAATCAGGGCTGTCGCCCCGGACGGGGCGACAGGCGTTAGTGGTGGCTGCCGCTGGGTTTGCCTTTCAGGCGATAGAGTGTGCCGCAATACGGACACAACGATTCGCCGCGCGCATCGATCGACAGATAGACGCGTGGATGGGCGCTCCAGTCGGCCTGCTGCGACATCGGGCAATGCAGCGGCAGGTCGCTTTCGGTGATTTCGATGACGCGCTGGGTATTTATGCCCTTCGGGGTATTGTCGTGCCGTTCGCTCATGACCGCGCCCGCTCAGACCGGGCTGAGCCAGTCGGTATGCGCACTGGCACGGCCATGCACGCAGTCGAAATACATCGCCTGCAGTTTCGCCGTGACGGGGCCGCGCGTGCCCGCGCCGATGGTGCGGTTGTCGAGCTCGCGGATTGGCGTGACTTCGGCGGCGGTGCCGGTGAAGAACGCCTCGTCGGCGCAGTACACCTCGTCACGCGTGATGCGCTTCTCGACCACCGGCAGGCCGATTTCGGCGGCCAGCTGCACGATGGTGTCGCGCGTGATGCCTTCCAGCGCGGCGGTCAGGTCCGGCGTGTAGAGCGTGCCGTTGCGGACCATGAAGAAGTTCTCGCCGGAGCCTTCGGCGACGAAACCGTCCACGTCCAGCAGCAGGGCTTCCTGGTAGCCGTCCATCTCGGCTTCCTTGTGCGCGAGGATGGAATTCATGTAGTTGCCGTTGGCCTTGGCCTTGCACATGGTGATGTTGACGTGGTGGCGCGAGAACGAACTGGTTTTCACGCGGATACCGTTGGTGATCGCCTCGTCGCCCATGTACGCCCCCCAGGGCCAGGCGGCGACGATGACGTGCACCGACAGGTTCTTCGCCGAGATGCCCATGGCCTCCGAGCCGAAGAACGCCATCGGGCGCAGGTAGCAGGATTCGAGCTGGTTTTCACGCACCACGGCGCGCTGCGCTTCGGAAATCGTGGCTTTGTCGAACGGCAGCTTCATGCCGAGGATGTGAGCGGAGCGGAACAGACGGTCGGTGTGCTCCTGCAGGCGGAAGATCGCCGTGCCCTGTTCGGCCTTGTAGGCGCGCACCCCCTCGAACACGCCCATGCCGTAATGCAGGGTGTGGGTGAGGACGTGGGTGGTGGCGTCGCGCCAGGGGACGAGCTTGCCGTCGTACCAGATGACGCCGTCGCGGTCGGCCATGGACATGGTGAAAATTCTCTAACGAATGGAAAGCGCCAATCTTACCGGATTCCGGGCAGGGAGACGCATTCGGCGCGCAGCGGGGACCGCCGGACAGACGCCCGGCCGGGCGTCGTCAAAGATAGGTTTTGGCTTCCTCGCCCGGGTTGGGCAGCCCCGCCAGGCGCCAGGCCGCGCGCGGGGTGGGGAACAGGTGTTGCATGCAGTCTGCGTTTTGCCCGATCAGGTGGCAGACATGGCTGAGCGCCGTGACGCTGTGGTGCCGGGAGAAGGCATCGCGCAAGGTTTGCAGCAGGCCGAGTTGAGTGTCGCTGAGCGGGCCGATGCCGTCGGTCTGGGCGATGCGGTCCGCCAGGTTTTTATTCCATATGGAGGGGTCGATCAGAAAACCGTCGGAGTCGAAGATGGCGGTAGTGGATGAATCAAGCCGGGTGTTCATGTCAAGCTCCTGATGCAGTCACGAGACTATTAGGTATAGCATCCGGTTCGCAATCAGTCCGGTTTGAGCGGAAGCACGGATTCGACCGGCAGCGGCCGGCCGAAATGATAGCCCTGGGCAAAATCCACACCCAGTTCGGTCACCTGCTGAAGGATGACCTCGGTTTCGACGTATTCCGCTACCGCCAGTTTTCCATAGCCGTGTATCGCCTCGATCAGGGCTTTTACGAACAGGCGATCATCCTCGCTGTGGTCCAGCGTACGGATGAACGAGCCATCGATCTTGACGAAATCGACGGGCAGATGCTTCAGGTACTGGAAGGTGGAAAAGCCCACGCCAAAATCGTCGAGCGCCAGTCTGCAGCCGAGCGCGTGAATGCCGGTAAGCAGGGTTTCGGCATGGGTGATCTGATTGAGGGTTGCCGTTTCGGTGATTTCCAGGATCAGCTGCTGCGGCTGAACCCCCTGTTTGCGGAGCATGTCCTGCAGCAGGGCCGGCAACTCCGGATTATCCAGACTGCGGGCGGACAGATTGACCGCGAGGTGCAGGCCGGGCCGGCTTGCAATCAACGCAATGGCATGTTGCAGCACCCACTGGTCGATCTCCCGGATCAGGCCCGAAGCTTCCGCCGCGGCGATCAGCGGCGCGGGCGGCAGAATCTGGCCATCCGGCGCGCGCACCCGTAGCAGGGCTTCGTAGTGCATGGTCTGGTCCGCGCGAAGGGCCACGATGGGCTGCAGGTAAAGTGCCAGCCGGTCGTCGTGCAGTGCGTCGGTGATCAGTGCGAGTTGAGCGGTGCGGCCCAGCAGGCTTTCGCGGGTACCGTCTTGCGGATTGTAGAGATGCCAGTTTGAACGGCCTTTGACCCGCGCCTGGGACAGTGCCAGATCGGCTTGCCCCAGCAGCGTTTCCGTCGTGCAGCCGGCCTGCACCGCGGCGATGCCGACGCAGGCGGTGGCGATGTGCCGGGCGCGATCGCCCTTGCACAGAAAGCGCGCGGTTTGCAGCAACTGGGCGTCCGGCAGGGATTCGAAGTAGAGGGCAAACTCGTCGCCGCCCAGCCGCGCGGCCAGTTTGGGAGCCGGCTGGATTCCGCGCAGGTTTTCGGCCATGTTCTGGATCACGGCGTCGCCGGCGCTGTGGCCGGCCAGATCGTTGATCGCCTTGAAATCATCCAGGTCGATCAGCAGGAGCGCGCCGCTTTTGAACTCGGCCAGGGCATTCGTCAGCCGCCGCTGAAAGCCCTGGCGATTGTAGAGTCCGGTCAGCGTGTCGTAGTCGGACAGATAGCTGGCGCGCGCCTGCGCGCTCTTGAGTTCGGTCAGGTCGAGCCCCACCGAGAGGATCAGGGAGTCGCTATCGCTTGGCTGGCCGATCAGCGAATGCACCCAGGTGATGTTGCGCAGGTCGTCCGGGGCGGCGAGCAGCGCCTCGAATCGCAGCGGGGTGGAATGGTTGGCGAAGTGAGCGAGGAGCCGCGAACGCCAGTCGCGACGTTCCTGCGGCGCGATCATCTGCTTGAAATAATCCTCGCCGAGCAGTTGCTGCCCGGTGAGGCCGGTCAGCGTTTCCACGTAATGGTTGACCATGCGGATCGTACCCTGACGATCCTGGGTCAGGATGAGCGCCTGCGCCGTATCCAGCAGGCCGGAAATGAAGTCGCGTTCGTGCGACAGGGTGCTGACCAGTCTGGCGAGATCGTTCTGCTGGGCGCGTGCGGCCGTGTCGAGCGATTCGAGCTGGCCCGCAAGGGTGAGGGCGGCTTTTTCCAGCGTGGAGAGCTCGTCGTGCGGGATCGAGTCGCGACACTGCAGATGCTGGCGCGCGTCCCGCCAACGGCCATTGCCCAGCAGCGGCAGGCCGGTGCTGACCCGGTTCAACCGCCGCATCAGCCAGGCGAGCGAAACCAGCAGTATGCCTTCGGCCAGGATGAAAACGGTCAGCCCCGTGATCAGGTTGGCCACGAAGGAATTCCTGATGGCACGTTCAGCATCGGTGACGTCCTTGCGCGCGATGAAAAACGGCGCGTCGGGTGCGGCCGCAATCGGCCGCAGTTTCTGCCACATGTAGGTTCTTCCGTTGCTGGAGGTCAGCGCTGATTCGACTTGCGGCCGCTGTGGATAGGGAGAGAAATCCACCTTGTCCAGCATCGTCCCGATGTCCGGGGTCGTGGCGGAGATCAGCGCGGTTTTCTGCCGGCGATCGACGGCCACCGCCAGGTCATGTCCGGTGCTCTGGCCGAACGTGCTCAGCAGGCTGGACAGATCCATCGAGACCATGACCACGCCGGCGGTATGACCCTGGTGCAGCACCGGCGCCATGCCGTAGAACAGGCAGCGCCCGGTGCAGTACAGGCCGCTGGCGGGATGCTCGCTCGCGAGCACCTCGGCGAGCCGGGCTGCGATCAGGGCATCCGGTGCCGGCGCACTGCCGAAACCGGCCAGCATCTGCTGACCGGCATCGTACAGGCGCAGGCTTTCAAAACCCTGGTTGAGGCTGAGCTGGTCCCAGTAAGGCTGCAGGGCGAATCCGGCTTCCAGGTCGAGCGGGCCGGTGCGGCCGGCCACAATGAAATCGGCCAGCGCCGATCCGGCATCCACCAGTTGGCGTTCGTTCTGCTGGATCAGGAAGCGCAGCAGCGCTTCGTTGCGGGTGGCGCTGTCAAGCCGCGCCTGTTGCACTTCACGCCGCAGATTGGCGTCGTTGATCCAGGTGAGCGCCATCGTGCCGATCGCCATGGCCAGCGTCAGCGGCAACAACAGCTTCCATTTCAGGCTGAGGAAAGCAGGGAGTTGCATGGCCTAGAACCGGTAGGCAGCCTGCAGGAGCCACATGTTCCAGCGTTGTTCGCGATCGATGAAAACCGGGTTGTCCGGACCCGGCAGCCAGCCGGTGCCGTCGACATGGTGAAATTCCGCGCGCAGCATCAGATTGGGGGTGGTGTCCCAGCGCAGGCCCAGCGTCGTGTCGCGGGCAAACATGCTGTGAGCCGGCAGACCGGTGGTCAAAGCGAAGAGATGACCGTTCTTGTCGCGCTTGTCCCGATAGAAGAAGTCATGACGCAGCATCAGTTCCCAAGCCGGCAGAAAACGCCATTCTCCCTGCAGATAGCCCGCCTGGATGGTTCTATGGCTGCTGGGGAAATACGGGCCGAAACCGGTGTTGTCGAAACGGGGTTCGCCGTACTCGGCCGTCAAGGTGACGGTATCGAAACGCTGCTGGGCCGTGAGGAGGAGGTTGCGGAAGCGCACCTTGCCGGCCGTCAGCGTGTCGCCGATGCCGGGCGAATAATCGGCCCGGGCATCGGCATGGGTCAGCATCAGCGTGGTATCGGTCGGCAGGTCCCAGCGCAGACGGGCACCGAGGGCGCCCTGGCCTTTCAGCGTGCCCGGCCGGATGTTGCCGAGAAAGCTGTATTCGACGGAGGGGCTGTCGAAATCGGGGCGTACCCAGCCCAGCAGGAAGTCGAACGCACCGTAGGGCTGCACGCTGGCGCCATGCAGGAAGGCCCCGGGCGCGGCCAGCAGCAAATCGCGGCTGTTGTCGACGTAGACCGACTGCGGCAGCAGGATGCCGGAACGCGTGAAAGGCACATCGCGCGTTTCGTTATACAGGCCGTAGGGAAGCTTGACCTTGCCGAACTTGAGTCCGAGCTGGCTGGCTTCGGTCTGGTAGAACTGCCAGTCCGCCTGGGCGTAGTCCGCGCGCAGCCCGTCCTGGTCGCTTTCACCTGCCTGTCGATACAGGATCTGACCGGATAGCCGCACGGCGTCGAGCGCCTGCCAGCTTCCATGGAGACCGGCTTCGGTGAAGCGGGTGCTGACGCCATCCCGGCTGTCGCCGAAGAAATTGTTGTGGGTGCTGCCGATCAGACCCTGGGCGGCAAATCCCTGGATCTGGTAGCGAGGGCCGGCCAGTTCGTCCGCCCAGGCGGGCGATGCCGCCAGCAGGCCACTCAACAGCAGGCTATTCCAGCCTGAGCGTCTTGATGCCGTCATAGACCATGTCCTTGCTCGTGTAGCCGATTGCACCCGGCGTGGCACGCACGCGCGCCCGCATTTCGTTCTCGTCCTTTACCTGAATCGGCGCACTGGCCATTCCGCTGAAGCTCATCCGGTCCCAGGTCTGGCGCAGGCGATAGGGATAAAGCCCGAGTTTTTCCTTGGCGAAGGCGACATTGACAGGGTGGTCGTCCGGCAGGACGAAAACCACGATGGGCTGACGGTTGGGCCACAACGTCTGCCGCAGGGTATAAATGTTGCGCAGGGAGGCGATGCTGATGCGCTGCGCTTCGACGTCGGAATTGACGATGATGCCGCCCAGTGCGGCGAGCGGGCTGAGTAAAAAGGTCAGCAATACCAGACGACGGAAGAAAAAATACGCATGAGGCACAGGGCGCGGGGAATGTGAGGGTTCGGGTGGCCGCTTTATAACATGGGGAATGTCACGCGGGCAGCCATCGGATGATTCACTGATGAACAAGCTGCCCGACCAGGGTGCGTACGGGAGTGGGCAGTGCCGCATCGAGCGCATCGGCCAGGGGAATCCATATCCGGCCGGGCGGGGTGCCCGGGCGTGGCGCAAGCTGCAGTCGTACTGGCCGGATATGCAATCTGAAATGAGTGAAGCTGTGCGTGAAGGGCGGCAGGTTCTGCTGGTCCAGTGCGACGAAGCCGAAGTGGTCGCGGCAGTGGCGAGCGGCGTCGACGTCGGGAGCGAGTTCGGGCAAGCTCCACAGGCTGCCCCATATGCCCCGGGAAGGGCGTTTTTCCAGCATGAGTTCGCCACGGTCGAGCAACAGCAGCATCTGCACCTGCCTTTCCGGCAGTGTTTTTCTGGGGCGCGGGGCCGGCAGTTCGCGGACGCGATCCTGCGTGTGGGCGATGCAGTCGGCGCTGACCGGACATGCGGCGCAGGCCGGCCGGCTGCGGGTGCAGACCAGTGCGCCGAGATCCATCATGCCCTGTGTGTAGGCTTCGATGGCCGTGCGCGGCAGCAGGGATTCAGCCAGCGTCCATAGCGCGGATTCGACTTTCCGGTCGCCGGGCCAGCCGGCGATTCCGCCATGACGCGCCAGTATGCGTTTGACGTTGCCGTCCAGGATGGCGCAGTGCTGGCCGAAAGCAAGCGCTGCGATGGCTGCCGCGGTGGAGCGCCCGACCCCGGGCAATTGCATGAGCGCGGCAGGGGTGGCTGGAAATGCCCCGGCGTGCCCGGCCACGATGGCGCGCGCAGCCGCATGCAGATGCCGCGCGCGGCTGTAGTAGCCGAGCCCGCTCCACACTGCGAGCACTTCATCCTCATGGGCCGCGGCCAGAGCCGGCAGATCGGGGAATCGTGCGACGAAGCGCCTGAAATAGGGGATGACCGTGGCAACCTGGGTCTGCTGCAGCATGATCTCGGATAGCCAGATACGGTAGGGGTCGCGCGTGGACTGCCACGGCAGGTCATGCCGACCATGGTGCCCGTGCCAGTGGACGATCCGGGAAGCGAAGGTGTTCATCCCGGAAGCGTAGCACCCTTTCAAAGTGCCGCCGGCAGGGCGGCAATCGTGCGCTCAGGCGTTGCCAAGCTTCTGGCGGAACAGGTTCATCAGCTTGCCGAACGCGGATTCGGTGATCGATTTGCGCTCGACCAGCACGGCCTCGCCGCGGCGCAGCTTGTCGGCGAGGCGATGCAGGCTGATCGAAAAACTGTTCATGCCATCCTGGTCCGAGAACAAATAGGTGTTCTTGATGCTGCTGACCCAGCCCAGACGCGCCCAGCGAAACGTGCCGTCGTCATAGTGGAATTCCACCCAGTCGCCCTTGCCCAGCGCACTGGCGCGCTGTGTGAATTCGTCTTCCAGCTCGGGCACGACGGGCTCGGCGGCAATCGCTTCTGCCGTAATGGGGGCTTCCGGGGTGGTGGCCAGCACCTCGATTTCTTCCGGCATGGCCTCGGGCAGCGGAACCGGCTGGGAATTGGGGCGTACCGCATTGGCGTGCAGAATGACCAGCGTGGCAAAGAAACGGTCGCAGAGCTTCTGCGGCAGGTCGATTTCAGCCGTACCCTCGCGCAGACGCTTCAGCAGCCCCGGCAGAATGCGCACCAGCATCAGGCGTGCGTCCATATCGGCTTTGGGCTGCACGCTCCACACCAGTTCGCGCATGGTTTCGACATGGCTGTTGAAGTGCGCGCCCTGCTCGCCTTCGCTGACATAATCCTGGGTCAGCAGTTGTGCCCAGTCGCGGCGCAGGAACTCGCGTATGGCATCTCCCGCTTGCTGATCCTTGAGCGCCCGATTGATGAAATCATGCACGATGACCGGTGCCAGCTCGGCACGTTCGTCCTGCTTGATCTGCGCGATATCCGTTTGCAGGCTGACATCCGCCGTTTCTTCGAGCGTTTCTTCCAGTATGGCGCCCAGGGCCTCCAGCTCTACGGCGGCGGATTCGAATACGGCAATGTCCTGCTCGAAGCTGTCCAGTACCCGGCCGATCACCTGGGAAATGGCCTCCAGGCGGGTGTTGCCCGTCTCGCTGTCGGGCAGGTGCACGGCCAGCGTGGCGATCGCATCCAGCATGCGACGCACCGGATGATTGGTTTGCGAGAAGAAGTTGCGGTCCAGCATCGCTGCCTTCAGCACAGGAATCTGCAGACGCGCGATCTGTGCCTTGAGGCGATCGGGGATCGTGGTTTCGTCGAAAACCACGTCGAACAGCATGGCCACGGCATCCACCAGCACCGCGTCGAGGGGACTGGCGGCCTGCATGACCGGACTCTGCTGCAGGTGGCGCAACACGTTGCTGACGTTGGTGGCTTCCAGAACGGGCAGTTCAAAGAGTCCGCCCCCGGGCAAGGTCAGGGTGCCGGATTGAAGCTGGCTGAGTGAGTCGAGCAGGCTGAATCCGACCGGGCCGCCCGCCGTGCCGCCAGTTCCACCGATGCCGCCCGTCCAGCCGGCATAGGCGCTTGTCGTGGCACCGCTGCCGTGCGCGAGTTGCTCGAACAGCCGGAACATGTCGCCACCGGTTTGTCCGCCTTGCCCCGGCAGGGCAGGGCCCGTGCCGGCTGACGGGGCGCCATGCTGGGTGGCGCTGACAGCGTGTGTCTGTACCCGGTTTTTCGCACCAACCTTCAGATCGGGCAGGATGCCGCGATCGATCAGATGATGGTTGATGCTCTGGTAGATGTGGGCGAGCTCGGTGGTGAGGACCAGATCGAACTGGTTCAGCAGCACGATCCGTATGTCCTGTTCCAGCTCCATGCGGGTGATTCCTTCGAACATCGCTTCGCACAGGGCGCGCGGGCCGAGCGGATTGTCGTTTTCGGCCAGATCGCTGCGACCCAGCAGATGGGCGATACGGGCATCCAGGGCGACCAGCTCCTCGGCACAATTGAAACGCAGGCGCGAGGTGGCCTTGTCGATCACGAGCGTGATTTCAAAATCCTGATCGTCCACAAGCGACAGCTCGAGCAAGTCGCCCCCGCCGGGTTTCTCGCGATTCAGCGCAAAATCGCCGAAATTCTGGCAATAGACGTCCTTGCAGGCGCTCAGCAATTCATTGGCCCGCTTGTTGAGGATGCCCTGCGCGCCATAGTAGGTATTGCGTGTCTCCATCAAAGGCGAACGATCGGCCATCGCCAGCAGGGTATTTTCCATGGCCTCGGTCTGTCGGGTCAGGACCCGGGTCGCGCCCTCGATCAACAAGTCGCGGCAGCCGTGCAACACGGACAGGGTCTCCGCGGAGATCTGCGCGCGGCGCGATCGCTCGAATTGATTAAGGTTCACTACGACTGAATTGTCTGGCATCTCGCGCTCCATAGGGATCACCTCGCGGTATCGGCAGCTGGCCGGCCTGGAACGGGGGCATACGCATGACAGGAGCACTGCCGGCGGTCCCGCTATCTCGGTTGCCAGGTGTGACAGGCGAGACCGGTGACTTTGCGTCTCCGCCTCGCGGCGGGTTTGCCTTGTTCGGTGGTCGGCGATTGTGCCGAAAAATCGACACAAAACCGCACAACTGGTTTATCGGTCGGGGTGCAGGAAACTTGAGGGCCAGAATCCAGAATATTGCATCTGGCCGGGGGCGCACCCTGACGGCGCTGTAGATAGTAGTCAGCGTGGGCGTGATGCCCGCCGTCGCATTCCGGCGCGGGCCCACCCAATGCCAACGCTGCGTGTGCGTCGGGGTAGCCCCGGGCGCTTTGACGACGCGCCGGCATAGGAGTAGGGTTTTCTGCCTGCGCACAGGTCTCGCGCAACGCCAGCGTGCGCTGGACACCCACCCTTCGTCTGGAGGAAGCGGCAATGAATACCACGGCAACCACGGCACCGGATCCGGTTTTGCGGAATCTCGGCGCTTTGCTGCCGGATCTTGAGGCGCTTTACAAAGACGTGCACGCGCATCCCGAGCTGTCCATGCAGGAAACGCGTACCGCGGGTCTTGCTGCCGAACGCTTGCGTGCGGCCGGGTATGACGTGACAACCGGCGTCGGAAAGACCGGTGTCGTGGGGGTGCTGCGTAACGGCGACGGCCCGACCGTGATGTTGCGCGCGGACATGGACGCGCTGCCGGTCGCGGAAGCGACCAGCGTGCCCTATGCAAGCAAGGTGCAGGCAACTGGTCCGGAAGGGGAAACCGTGCCGGTAATGCACGCCTGCGGCCACGACATGCACGTCACCTGGCTCGCCGGCGCCACGGCGTTGATGGCGCAGGCGCGCGATGCCTGGCACGGCACCTTGATGGCGGTGTTCCAGCCCGCCGAGGAAACCGCGGCGGGCGCGCAGGCGATGATCGACGACGGCCTGTTCAAGCGGTTTCCGAAACCGGACGTGGTGCTGGGCCAGCACGTGATGGTCGGACCGGCCGGCATGCTCGGCGGACGCACGGGCGCGATTACTTCAGCCGCCGACAGCCTGCAGATCCGCCTCTTCGGGCGCGGCGCGCACGGATCGATGCCGCAGGCCAGCATCGACCCGGTGGTGATGGCGGCTTCGGTGGTGTTGCGGCTGCAGACGATCGTGTCGCGCGAGGTGGCGGCGGCGGAAGCCGCCGTGGTGACCGTCGGCGCGCTGCAGGCCGGCACCAAGGAGAACGTGATCCCCGACGAAGCCATCATCAAACTCAACGTGCGCACCTTCGACGAAGGCGTGCGCCAACGCGTACTCGCCGCGATCACGCGCATCGTCAACGCCGAAGCCGAGGCGTCGGGCGCCCCGAGAAAACCGGAGATCACGCCGCTCGACCGCTACCCGCTGGCCGTCAACGATGCCGCCGCAAGCCAGCGGGTCGTAGAGGCCTTCCGCCGGCATTTCACTGACGAGCGCGTCCGCACCACCGGACCCGCATCGGCCAGCGAGGACTTCGGTTCGTTCGGCAGCGAGTGGGGCGTCCCGTCGGTGTTCTGGTTCGTGGGCGGCACCGATGCGGAGGTCTACGCCAAGGCCAGGGCCGAGAACCGGATCAACGAGCTGCCGACCAACCATAACCCGAGTTTCCTGCCCGTCATCCATCCCACACTGGAAACGGGGGTGGAAGCGCTGGTGGTGGCTGCGCGGGCGTGGCTGGCGGCGTGATGCAGCGCCAAACGGGGCCGGCGCGTCACCGGGGCGTATCGTCCCTCATCGTTCGCATAGGGTGCACATGTCGGTAACCCACATATTGCTGGTGGTGCTGGACCTTGGCGGTACGTTCGTGTTCGCGATCAGCGGTGCGGCGGCGGCGGTCAAGTACCGGTTGGACATTTTCGGGGTGATGGTGCTGGCGTTCTCGGCAGGCAACGCCGGCGGGATCTCGCGCGACCTGCTGATCGGGGCGACGCCGCCCGCGGCGATCACCCACCTGAGTTATCTTGGCGTATCCATCCTTGCCGGGTTGATCGTGTTTTTCTGGGATCCGATGATGACGCGGCTCATCAAAACGGTGGTGTGGTTCGATGCCGTGGGGCTGGCGTTTTTCGCGGTGTCGGGTGCGCAGAAAGCGCTGTTGTTCCGGATGGACCCCGTGATGGCGGCCTTGCTCGGTATGCTCACCGGCATCGGCGGCGGCATGCTGCGGGATGTTCTGGTCAACGAGATCCCCACGGTACTGCGTGCGGATCTCTATGCGCTGGCCGCGCTGGTCGGCGCCGGGATCGTCGTCGGCGGGTATGTGTTGAACATCCATGCGGTGGCCACCACGATCGTCGGCGGCCTGGCGTGTTTCGCGTTGCGTTACATGGCGATCCGCCGCGGCTGGCACCTGCCGCATGCGCGGGGGTCGGGAGGCAAAGCATGACGGTCCGGGTACCTGTTCATGGCTATCCGTGCTTGACATTCCCACTGTGGGAACGTTCACGCTGCAGGCATCAACCCCCCTTTCATTGGAGAAGCCCATGATTTCCTTCACCGTCAACGATATGACCTGCGGACACTGCGCGAGCGCCATCACAAAGGCTGTAAAGGCCGTGGACAAGGACGCCAGGGTAGAGATCGACATTGCCGCCCATCGCGTGCATGTCCAGCCGACCGAAGCGGACGCCGACGAATTGGCCGAAGCCATCAAGGAAGCGGGCTACACGCCGGTTCCGGCAGAAGCCGTCTCGCCGGAAGTCGCCAAGCCGTCCGGTTGCTGCTGCCGCTGAATGCCCTCACGGCCTGCACGCGAGGCCTCTTTGGACCTCGTGTTGCACCTTGATTTTCAAACGATGCTAAGGTGAATCTAACCAGTTAAAGCCGGAGCGCGCCATGCCGTCATCCAGCGACGAACACCCTCATCACGCTGTGCATCAGCCTTCGCCCACGGGCAGTCACGTCATGCCAGACGGCACGGTCATGGCAGGGCATGCACATCATTCCGGGCACCTCGCCCATCCGCCAACTGCCGCGAAGCCGGTTCCCCGGGGCGACCCGAGTCAGGTCGAGTACACCTGCCCGATGCACCCGCAGGTACGGCAGATGGGGCCGGGCTACTGTCCCATTTGCGGCATGGCGCTGGAGCCTGTGGTGGCAACGGCTGAAGCGGGTGAGAGCCCTGAGCTGCGCGACATGACGCGCCGGTTCTGGATCGGCCTGGTACTCACCGCGCCGGTTTTCGTGCTGGAAATGGGCGGGCACCTCTTCAACATCCACCATGTCATCGCGCAGCAAACCTCGAATTGGGTCCAACTGGTATTGAGCACGCCGGTGGTGCTGTGGGCTGGCTGGCCTTTCTTCACGCGCGCGGTGGCCTCGATCAGGAACCGCAGCCTCAACATGTTCACGCTCATCGCGCTCGGAACGGGCGCGGCGTGGCTCTACAGCATCGTCGCGACGCTCGCCCCGCAGGCCTTTCCGCCCGCCTTGCGCGGGGACGACGGCGCGGTCGCGGTGTATTTCGAAGCCGCGGCCGTGATCACCGTGCTGGTGCTGCTGGGCCAGGTGCTCGAACTGCGGGCGCGCGAGAAGACTTCCGGCGCGATCAAGGCGCTCCTGGGCCTGGCACCCAAGACGGCGATCAAGGTGCGTGCGGACGGCGCCGACGAGACGGTGCCGGTCGATGCCATCCAGGCGGGTGACCTGCTGCGCGTGCGACCGGGGGAGAAGGTGCCGGTCGACGGCGAACTCGTCGAGGGCAAGGGCAACGTCGACGAATCGATGGTGACCGGCGAGGCCATCCCCGTGGCCAAGACGATCGGCTCGAAAGTCACGGCAGGCACGCTGAACCAGACTGGCGGCTTTGTGATGCGTGCCGAGAAGGTGGGAGCCGATACCTTGCTCGCGCAGATCGTGCACATGGTGGCCTCGGCCCAACGCAGCCGCGCGCCCATACAGCGCCTGGCGGACCAGGTGTCAGCATGGTTCGTGCCCGTGGTCATCCTGATCGCGGTCCTGACGTTCGTCGTCTGGCTGGTCTGGGGACCCTCGCCGCAATTCAGCTATGCGCTCGTGACCTCGGTCGCCGTCCTCATCATCGCCTGCCCATGCGCGCTCGGCCTGGCAACGCCGATGTCCATCATGGTGGGCGTCGGCAAGGGCGCGCAACATGGCGTGCTGATCCGCGACGCGGAAGCGCTCGAACGCATGGAAAAGGTCGACACCCTGGTTCTGGACAAGACCGGCACCTTGACGGAAGGCCGCCCGCGGGTGGTCCATGTGGAACCGGGTAACGGCTTTGGCGCAGACGAGGTGCTGCAGAAGCTCGCCAGCGTCGAGCGGGCCAGCGAACATCCGCTGGCGATGGCCATCGTGATGGACGCGCAGGCGCGCAAGCTTCAACTGTCCCCGGTGACCGATTTCGACTCGCCCGTCGGCAAAGGGGTCGTCGGCACCGTCGATGGGCAGGCTGTCGTCTCGGGCAGCGCCAGGTTCCTGGCCGAGCACGGCATCGACACGGCCAGCCTTGCGGACTCGGCCGAATCGCAGCGCCAGCAGGCTGCAACGGTCATCTTCGTGGCAGTCGCCGGCAGACTCGCGGGCTACGTGGCGATCGCCGATCCCATCAAGGCGACGACACCGCAGGCACTGGCGACATTGAAGGAGGCCGGCATCCGCATCGTGATGCTGACGGGCGACGGCAAGACCACCGCGGAAGCGGTCGGACGCCAGTTGGGCATCGACGAAGTGGTGGCAGAGGTCTTCCCTGAGGACAAGGCGGCCGTGGTGCAGCGCCTGCGCAGCGAGGGCCGCGTGGTGGCCATGGGTGGGGACGGCGTCAACGATGCGCCGGGCCTTTCGAGCGCGGACGTCGGCATTGCAATGGGAACCGGCACCGACGTCGCCATGGAGAGCGCAGGCGTCACGCTCCTGAAGGGCGATCTGATGGGCATCGTGCGAGCGAGAACCTTGTCTCACGCGACGATGAACAACGTGCGCGCCAATCTCGCCCTCAGCTTTGCATACAACACTGCCGGCATCCCGCTGGCTGCCGGCGTGCTTTACCCATTCTTCGGGATGTTGCTGTCGCCGGCGGTGGCGGCTGCCGCCATGGCCTTGTCGTCGGTGAGCGTCATTGCGAACTCGCTGAGGCTGCGATCCTTGCGCCTGGAGTGAGAGAAAGTCGTCTGCGCAGTCCGACGAGTGTTCCGACCAGGCCGGTTCTCTGCCGAGCGGCGTGGTATCGACCGAGGATCACGCGGGCGGCGTGGAGTTCGCACTGTTCTTCGTGGGCTTTTGGTTGATGTCCTTGGCCACCAGGGCGCGTCTCGTCGCGCAGCGTGCGCGCATCGCGCAGGGGTAGGGCCTTTCCCCTTGCACCCATTCCCTTGCCCCGTTGACCTTTTGGCCTTTAGAAGCCTTTGGATATAGAGCGGTGAGCATGGGTCGTCCATCGTCAATGCGGGTATGGCGGGGCCGGATTGATGCGGGAAGGCTGGCTGTTCCGGCTCTACGATGCGAGCGGTTTTCGGGTGCTGGAGAGCCCCATTGTGACCTCATATTGACGAGGTAAGGATATTTCCTTACAATGCAGACATTGCGATCAGGAGAGCCGCCATGCCTGCCATTCACGAAGTTGCCACGCTGACCTCCAAAGGCCAGATCACCCTGCCAAAGTCCATCCGCCAGGCGCTGGGTGCCGATACCGGCAGCAAGCTCGCGTTTGAGTTGCGTGGCGGCGAAGTGGTCGTGACCCGCGCCGATGCCGAGCACGAGGACCCCGCCATTGCCGCGTTCCTGACCCTGCTGGCCCGCGACATTGAAGCGGGTCGGAATGTGCGCGGCCTGCCCGAGGATCTGGCTCGCACCATGCTGGAGCACGCGGGCCACAAGGTGGAGCTGGGCGACGATTTCGATGAGGACGTGGCAATCTGATGCAACAGCATGGCTGGACACTGCTGTTCCACGACAACCTGATCGAGCAGATGATGAAGCTGCGTGCGGCGGTGCTGCGCGCCCAGGAGAACGACCCGCAAGGGTTCGGATCGAACGCCAACGTCAAATTCTTCCGGGCCTTGGTTCAGTTGATACAGGACGTGGTGCCGAGTGATCCGGCGCGCGACGAGTACCGTCAAGGCAACACCATGGGGCCGGCCTGGCGCCACTGGCGGCGGGCCAAGCTCGGAAGGCGCTACCGGCTGTTCTTCCGCTACGACTCGAAGGCCAGGGTCATCGTGTACGCCTGGGTCAACGATGAACAGACCTTGCGGTCTTCAGGGAGCAAATCAGACCCCTATGCCGTGTTCGAGAAGATGCTCGGGCGCGGCAACCCGCCGGACGACTGGAGCGCATTGGTCGAGGCAAGCAAGCAGGATTGGAGCAAACTGGAATAGGCCATGAGGTCAGAAAGCATATATCCAGCTCCAGAAGGCGAGTTGAATGCAATCGTTCTCTTCTAGCGCCAGCTTCTCCCGCAACAATCCGGATTGGGAGCCCCGCACATTGTTTTGTGCTTTTTTGTACCAGTTTGAGCGGGCTGTCAGCGGTTTCGCTGGAAGTCCGTGGAAAGTCAGGTGGAGCGGGCGAAGGGAATCGAACCCTCCTCATGAGCTTGGGAAGCTCAGGTAATGCCACTATACGACGCCCGCAAGACGGTTCGTTACGGTGCGGAGTCTACCGTGTTGAGATCGTCGCTGTCGAGATTTAGCCTTGTCCAATGACACATGAGCCTGAAGGTAGTGGTGTAAATCCAAAGTGAGTTGAGCCTGAAGGTGGGTGAATCGGGATCATGGAGACATGATCGTGACGCTTCAAACCCATGCCCTGCAAACCCTGGAACAAGTCCGCGCCTTCATGGCAGGCGCCGGGCCCGTCTCCTTCACCCTGACCGATCGGGATTTGGC
>Ga0209959_100304_pt1 | contig 46602 bp, 37 predicted proteins | sample ThiBiot_300_biof_2_FD_183943 | JGI IMG/M metagenome (GOLD analysis project Ga0209959, IMG submission 183943) | Wastewater bioreactor microbial communities from Cape Town, South Africa - Thiocy_expt_300_biof (SPAdes) | ecosystem: Engineered > Bioremediation > Thiocyanate > Unclassified | place...
AGCCGATGGACCTGTGGCACCAGGTCAAGCTGCACTACATCGGCCTCATGGTGAACCACCTGCGGCCCGAGCTGGCCGAGACCTTCTTCAACTCGGTCACCACCAAGATCCTGCACCGCACGCATTTCCACAACGACTTCATCTTCGTGCGGCCCGCGGTCAGCACCGAGTACATCGAGAGCGACGACCCCATGGCGCGGCCCACCTACCGCGCCTACTATCCCGCGCCGGGCGGCCTGTCGGCGGTGGTCTCCGGCCTCGTCGAGGACTTCGCGCTGCAGCGCCCGTTCGAGGACCTGCGGCGCGACGTGGCCTGCGTGGCGCGCGCCATGGAGCAGCGCCTGGGCGCCGCGAAGCTGCGCAGCAACTTCCAGATCCAGGTGCTGTCCAGCCTGTTCTTCCGCAACAAGGGCGCGTACGTGGTCGGCAAGGTGATCAACGGTTTCAACGAACTGCCGTTCGCGCTGCCCCTGCTGCATGGCGAGCGCGACGGCCTGGTGATCGACGCCGCGCTGTTCGGCGAGAACGACCTGCAGATGCTGTTCTCCTTCGCGCGCGCGTACTTCATGGTGGACATGGAGATCCCCAGCGCCTACGTGCAGTTCCTCGCCGGCCTGATGCCGAGGAAGCCCCGGGCCGAGCTCTACATCGCCCTCGGGCTGGCCAAGCAGGGCAAGACGCTGTTCTACCGCGACTTCCTGCACCACCTGAAGTATTCCAGCGACAAGTTCCGCATCGCCCCCGGCATCAAGGGCATGGTGATGCTGGTCTTCGACCTGCCGAGCTTTCCCTACGTGTTCAAGCTCATCCGGGACCATTTCCCGGCGCCCAAAGAGACGACGCGCGAGCAGGTGCAGGCCAAGTACCTGCTGGTCAAGCAGCACGACCGCGTGGGCCGCATGGCCGACACGCTGGAGTACAGCCTGGTGGCCTTCCCGCGCGACCGCTTTTCCGACGAGCTGATCGAGGAGATACGCAGGCATGCGACCAGCCAGCTCGAGATCAGCGACCGCGACGGCGACGGCCGGCAGGAGGTCATCATCGACCACCTGTACATCGAGCGGCGCATGGTCCCGCTCAACATCCATCTGCAGGAATGCATCGACGCCGGCCTGGACAAGCCCGAGGCCGCGAGCGCCCTGGAGCATGCCGTGGCCGAGTACGGCAACGCCATCAAGGACCTGGTGGCAGCCAACATCTTCCCCGGCGACATGCTGTGGAAGAACTTCGGCATCACGCGCAACGGCAAGGTGGTGTTCTACGACTACGACGAGATCGAGTACGTGACGGACTGCAACTTCCGCCGCGTGCCGCCGCCGCGCTGCGAGGAGGACGAGCTCTCCGGCGAGGTCTGGTGGCCCGTGGGCCCGCGCGACGTGTTCCCCGAGACCTTCGGCCCCTTCCTGCTGGGCAACGAAGCCGTGCGCGCGGCGTTCATGCGCCACCATGCCGATCTGCTGGACGTGGACTTCTGGCAGTCGCACAAGGAGCGCATACAGGCCGGCCATGTCTACGACGTGTTTCCCTACGACGGCGCGCGGCGCTTCCGCTGCGCGCCCCCATCCCATCAACCCCAAGGAGATTCCCTATGAGCCAGCATCAAGACCCCGTCGTCATCGTCAGCGCCGCGCGCACACCCATGGGTGCCTTCCAGGGCGACTTCGCCGACTTGGCGGCCCATGACCTGGGCGGTGCCGCCATCCGGGCCGCCGTCGAGCGCGCGGGCATCAAGCCGGAGCAGGTGGACGAGGTGCTGTTCGGCAACTGCCTGATGGCGGGCCAGGGCCAGGCGCCCGCGCGCCAGGCCGGCTTCAAGGGGGGCCTGCCGCAAAGCGCCGGCGCCGTCACATTGTCCAAGATGTGCGGCTCCGGCATGGAGGCCACCATGCTCGCGCACGACCAGCTCGTGGCCGGCAGCCGCGACGTCATGGTTTCCGGCGGCATGGAGAGCATGACCAATGCGCCCTATCTGCTCAAGAAGGGACGCGGCGGCTACCGCATGGGCCACGACAAGGTGTTCGACCACATGATGCTCGACGGACTGGAGGACGCCTACGAGGCAGGCCGCAGCATGGGCACCTTTGGCGAGGACTGTGCCGCCAAGTACCAGTTCACGCGCGAGCAGCAGGACGCCTTCGCCATCGAAAGCGTCAAGCGCGCCCAGGCCGCCGCCGCCAGCGGCGCCTTTGCCGCCGAGATCGCGCCTGTCACCCTCAAGACCCGCAAGGGCGAGGTGACGGTGAGCATCGACGAAGGTCCGGCCAAGGCCAGGCTGGACAAGATCGCCGGCCTCAGGCCCGCCTTCAAGAAGGACGGCACCATCACCGCCGCCTCCAGCTCCAGCATCAACGACGGCGCCGCCGCCCTGGTGCTGATGCGCGAGTCCACGGCTTCGGCCCTGGGCTGCAAGCCGCTGGCGAAGATCGTGGCCCACGCCATGCACGCGCAGGCGCCCGAATGGTTCTCCACCGCCCCCGTGGGCGCGACCGAGAAGGTGCTCAAGAAAGCGGGCTGGAAGGTGGAGGACGTGGACCTGTGGGAGATCAACGAGGCCTTCGCCGTCGTCCCCATGGCGCTGATGCATGACCTGAAAGTGCCGCACGATAAGGTCAACGTCAACGGCGGCGCCTGCGCGCTGGGCCACCCCATCGGCGCCAGCGGCGCGCGCATCCTGGTCACGCTGATCCACGCGCTCAAGGGCCGCGGCAAGACGAAGGGCCTGGCCACGCTGTGCATCGGCGGCGGCGAGGCCACGGCGATGGCCATCGAGCTCGTTTGATTGCTACTGTACGAATAGCTGCTGGCGCTTGATGGACAAGCGCTTGCGGCCTTTTTTACGCATAACCCCATGGCAACCATCCTGGTGATCGGCGCCTCGCGCGGCATAGGCCTCGAATTCGTGCGGCAGTACCGCGAGGCCGGCTGCCGCGTCATCGCCACCGTGCGCGGCGACGCGGGCCGCGAGCGCGTGCAGGCCCTGGGCGCGCAGGCGCTCACGGTGGACGTGGCCAACCCCGCGAGCGTCAGCGGCCTGGCCTGGATGCTCGACGGCGAGCGGCTCGACGTGGCGCTCTACGTGGCCGGCGTCATCCGCCGCCCCGGTGCGCTCACGCCGCCCACGCGCGAGGACTTCGACGCCGTCATGCACGCCAACGTGCTCGGCGCCATGCAGGCCATCCCGCAGGTCGCGCCGCTCGTGGCCGACGCGCGCGGCGTGTTCGCCTTCCTGTCCTCGTCCATGTCGCAGATCGGCAGCGTGCCGGGCAGCGACTCGTGGCTCTACCGCACAAGCAAGGCCGCGCTCAACATGGCCGTGGCCGCGGCGCAGCACGACTACCCCGGCGCGACCATGGTCACCATCGACCCGGGCTGGGTGCAGACCGACATGGGCGGCGCCGGCGCGCCGCTCACCGCGGCGCAAAGCGTGCGCGGCATGCGCGAGACGCTGGCGAACCTCACGCCCGCGGACAAGGGCCGCCTGCTGCACCACGATGGCCGCCGCGCCACCCATTGGTAGACCGAATTCAGAGGGAGACGACGATGCTGCTGACCCAAGACCAGGAAATGATCCGCGACGCCGTGCGCGACTTCGCCCAAGACCAGCTGTGGCCGAATGCCGCGCGCTGGGACAAGGAACACCACTTCCCGCGCGAGGCCCACCGCGGCCTGGCCGCGCTGGGCGCCTACGGCATCTGCGTGCCCGAGGAACTGGGCGGCGCGGGCCTGGACTACCTCACGCTGGCCCTGGTGCTCGAAGAAATCGCCGCGGGCGACGGCGGCACCAGCACGGCGATCTCCGTGACCAACTGCCCCGTCAACGCCATCCTCATGCGCTACGGCAACGCGCAGCAAAAGCGCGACTGGCTCACGCCGCTGGCGCGCGGCGAGATGCTCGGCGCGTTCTGCCTCACCGAGCCGCACGTCGGCTCCGACGCCTCCGCGCTGCGCACCACGGCGGTGAAGGACGGCGACGGATACGTGATCAACGGCGTCAAGCAGTTCATCACCAGCGGCAAGAACGGGCAGGTCGCCATCGTCATCGCCGTGACCGACAAGGGCGCGGGCAAGAAGGGCATGAGCGCCTTCCTGGTGCAGACGGACGCGCCCGGCTATGTGGTTGCGCGGCTGGAGGACAAGCTCGGCCAGCACAGCAGCGACACGGCGCAGATCAACTTCGACAATTGCCGCATCCCCGCCGAGAACCTCATCGGCGCCGAGGGCGAGGGCTACAAGATCGCGCTCGGCGCGCTGGAGGGCGGGCGCATCGGCATCGCCGCGCAGAGCGTGGGCATGGCGAGAAGCGCCTTCGAGTTCGCCGTGCAGTACGCCAAGGAGCGCGAGAGCTTCGGCCAGCCCATCTTCAACCACCAGGCCGTGGGCTTCCGCCTGGCCGACTGCGCCACGCAGATCGAGGCCGCGCGCCAGCTCATCTGGCACGCCGCCAGCCTGCGCGACGCGGGCCGGCCCTGCCTGAAGGAAGCCGCCATGGCCAAGCTGTTCGCGAGCGAGATGGCGGAACGGGTCTGCAGCGCCGCCATCCAGACCCTGGGCGGCTACGGCGTGGTCAACGACTTCCCCGTGGAGCGCATCTACCGCGACGTGCGCGTGTGCCAGATCTACGAGGGCACGAGCGACGTGCAGAAGATCCTGATCCAGCGCGCGCTGGCCTGATTGCTACGCAAATATGAGCTATCAGCGCTTGCTGCATAAGCGCTGGAGGCCAATTTGACCCATAAGGCTCACCTGGCGGGCCGCGCGCACGCCACGGCGGCCAGCGCCAGCATCAGCGCCGCCGCGCCGTAGATCCACGCGGCCGGCACCGTGGGCAGCAGCAGCCCCGCCGCCATGGGCCCCAGCCCCGCGCCGATGTCGCGCCACACCGACCGCGCCGCGAGCGCGCGCACGCGGTCGGGCCCCGGATGGCGGTGAGCCACGATGGGCGCCAGCAGCGGCAGCTGCAGCGCGCGCAGCACCACGATGGCCGCGGCGCAGCTCCACAGCCAGCCCGTGCCGAAGCCCAGCAGTGCGACTGCCGTTACCAGCGACAGGCCCACCAGCAGCCGCTCGGCGCCCCAGCGGTCGGCCATGCGGCCGCCCAGCGGGCTCAGCGCGATCTCGGCCCCGTAGCGCAGCGCCAGCAGCACGCCGGCCACGACCGCCGCGCCGCCGGGCAGCAGGTCGCGGCCCAGCACCGACAGGCCGATGATGAAGAGCCCGTCGAGCGCGAAGCCTTCGAGGAACGACCACGTGTCCAGCGCGTTCGGCCTGCGCGGCCCCTGGCGCCTGGCGTCCATGCCCGGGTGCGGCGCATCGGGCAGCCTGCGCGCGGCCAGCAGTCCGGCCAGCGCCACGCCGGCCAGCAGCAGGAAGATCCAGCGCGGCCCCGCCGCCTCGCTCGCCACGGCGGCCAGCGGCAGCGCCACCATCGGCCCCACGGCGATGAAGGCGCGCGAGCGGCCCGAGCGCGCCGCCGCGCCCAGCGGCATGGCCGTCGCCAGCACCTGCGTGGACAGGTTCAGCGCCGCGAAGCACAGCCCCCACAGCAGCCGCAGCGGCAGCAGCGCCCAGAAGCCTTCGACCACTGCGTTGCCCAGGGCGCACAGCGCCGCCGCCGCCACGGCCAGCGTGCAGGTGGCGCGGTCGCCGCGGCGCGCATAGAAGCGCGCCACCCAGCCATAGCCCACGATGCGCACCAGCCGGTTGGCCGCGAGCAGCACGCCCGCCTCGGCCAGCGTGATGCCGAAGGCCGGGCCGTACATCGGCAGCAGCAGGTAGAGCACCACGTCGGTGGGCAGCGCGGCGGCCAGCGCGATGGCCGCGTGGCGCGAATCCCGGTCGGCCATGCGGGCCTGGGCGTCGGTGATGGGGGCGTGCATGGCGGCTCAGCCTATCAGCCGCGGCAGCGCCGACGCGAGCAGCGCCACGCCCGAGGCCGTGAGCAGCCCCAGCACGATCTGCCGGAAGCGCGCCTCGCTGATGCCGATGTACAGGCGCGTGCCCAGCAGCGTCGGCACCAGCATGGCGGGCGCCACGATGGCGAACAGCGGCAGCATCTGGCGCGTGACCACACCGGTGGCGAGGTAGGTGGCCATGGTCGCTGCCAGCATGGACAGGTTGAAGTTCTGGATGACCGCGCGCTGTGCGTCCTTCTCGTAGCCGCGCAGCGTGCACCACAGCGTGGGCAGCGCGCCCGTGAAGCCGCCGATGCCGCCCATGATGCCGCCCGCCAGGCCCACGGCGCCGTCGGCCAGCCGCCCGCCCGCCGAGATGCGCGGCAGGCGCGGCGACAGCAGCATCGCCGGGCACCACGCCACCAGCAGCGTGCCCAGGAGGGCCTTGAACCAGTGCATGTCCAGGTGCGGCAGCAGCGCCACGCCCAGCGGTATGCCCGCGAGCCCTCCCGCGACGAAGGGCAGCAGGCGCCGCCAGTCGAAGCCGCGGCGCACCGTCACGGCCGCGAGGATTTGCCCCGTGAGCGCGCCGAACACGGCCAGCGTCGCCGCCAGGCGTGGTTCCAGCGCCCAGGCCCAGAATGACATGGCCACCATGCCGAAGGCAAAGCCCGACAGGCCCTGCACGAAGCCCGCCACGGCTGCGCCGAGGGCCACCACGAGATACGCCGGTTCCACTGCCGCTCCTCCCTCTTCGCCGCCGCGCGCCTGCCCGGCGTCAGATGCCCGATTCCGTGCCGCCTCTCCCCGCGCGGCGCAGCACCACGGTGATGGTGCCGTTGGTCTCCAGCGTGGCGCGCTCCACCTCGTGCAGGTGCAGGCAGCCGCCGGCGCGCAGGGCCGCGGCCACGTCGTCGGGGGTGAGCAGCTCGCGGTGCATGAGGGCCCTGTCCAGGTTGCCGTCCTGCACCAGCGTCTGCGGCCTGCCGTCCACCAGGCGTGCCAGGCGCGGCACGCGGAAGGTGAGGTGGGCCAGCGCCACGTGGCAGGCGATGAGCGTGGCGGCGCTGACGAGGCCGCCGACGAGCGAGTTGTCGCCCGCGTTCATCGAGTTCTGCACCGCGTTCGAGAGGATCAGCAGCAGCACCAGGTCGAACGGCGCGTACTGCCCCGTCTGGCGCTTGCCCGTGAGGCGCAGGAACACCAGCAGGAACAGGTAGACGGCCACTCCGCGCAGGGCGAACTCCCACCATGGCACGCTCATTGCGAACATCATTGAACTCCCGGGTTGCCGAATGCCAGGCCAGTCTATAGGCGTCATGGTGTTCTGCAAGAATCGGGGCCATCGTCTGAAAGGAGAGCCGCCATGCCGTCGCGCCGTGCATTTATTTCCCGAACCAGCGTTGCCGCGCTCGTGCTGGCCGCGCAGCGCCAGGCATGGGCCCTGTCCATCGCCGACCTGTCGAATGCCGATGCCGCCAGCGGCGTGAAGGCCGCGCTCGCCAAGGGGGCCGAGGCCGCCGTGAGCCTGCTCGGGCGCACCGACGGCTTCCTGGGCAACCCGCAGGTGCGCATCGGCCTGCCGGGGCAACTGGAGGACGCGGCCAAGCTCATGCGCAAGTTCGGCCAGGGCCAGCGCATCGACGAGCTGATCACCACCATCAACCGCGCGGCCGAGGCCGCCGTTCCCATGGGCAAGGACCTGCTCGTGGGCGCCGTGCAGAACATGACGGTGACCGACGCCAAGAACATCCTCACGGGCGGCGACACGGCCGTCACGCGCTTTTTCGCCGAGAAGACGCGCACGCCGCTCGGCGAGCGCTTCCTGCCCGTGGTGCGCCAGGCCACCGAGAAGGTGGGCCTGACGCAGCAGTACAACGCCTTCGCGGGCAAGGCCGCGGGCTTCGGATTGCTCAAGAAGGAGGACGCCAACCTCGCGCAGTACGTCACGGGCAAGACGCTCGACGGCCTGTACTTCATGATCGGCGAGGAGGAGCGCAAGATCCGCCAGGACCCCGTGGGCACGGGCAGCGCCCTGCTGCAGAAAGTGTTCGGCGCCGCCCGATGAGCCGCGCGCGCACCGGGGCCGCCTGCCCTTGCGGCGGCGCATCGCTGGCTGCGTGCTGCGGCCGCTATCTCGACCATTTCGATTCCACGCCCGCACCCGACGCCGAGCGCCTCATGCGCTCGCGCTAGGGCCTGTTGACACCATGGAAGGGGTCGCGAAGCTCATGACAGCCCGCCCATCAAGGCGCGCGACGCAGTGCGTGCGTGCGCACGCACAAGAAGCGCAACGCCGAGGGGCGGGCTGTCATGAGCTTCCCTTCGGGTTGCCTCGCAAAGGGGCCGTCTGCGGCGTTGCCCGCGCTTGCAAGGCATCAGCCTTGGCTAGCGCGCGGGCGCCTTGCATCCAGCCCCTTTGCGAGGCAACGCGATCCCCTTCCATGGTGTCAACAGGCCCTGCCGGCCTTCGTGCTCGGCCGCGCCGGCTACCTGCTCGCCACCTGGCACGCGAGCCGGCGCCCCGGATCGCTCGATCCCGACGAGGGCGCGAAGTGGCTGGGCCTGGAGGTGCGCTCGCACCGCGCCACGGCCGAGGACCGCGCCGAGGTCGAGTTCGTCGCGCGCTGGCGCGTGGGCGGGCGCGCCGTGCGCCTGCACGAGCGCAGCCGTTTCGTGCGCGAGCAGGGGCGTTGGTATTACGTGGATGGCGACTTGCTTTGAAACCAAACTCGCATATCATTATCAAAATGTAGTTAGTACTCGCCACCAAAAACAGGTTGGTGTTTCCACGGGACCGCCCCATGGCGGTCCGCCATTGAACCTTGCTCAGTGAAGCCTTCTGCAACCTCTGCCGTGCAGCCCCACTGGCGCCGTTGGCATGGCGCGCTGGAGCACGCCCTGTCGGGTCTGCTGATCTTCGCGCTGCCCTGTGCCATGCTGGTGCTGTCGGTGCTGGCGCTGCAGACCTGGGCACCTCGGTACGCCCACGATGCCCCGCTGCGCCTGCCGATGCGTGTGCTCGAGGATTCCGACGCGCAGCTGACCGCGGAAACCGCGCGGAAGGCGCTGGAGCACCAGCCGCAGGTGCTGCTGCGCGACACCCATCTGGCAGAGGCGCCGTTCTGGTTCAGCTTCTCCGTGCCGCCACCAGGGCTCGACAGCCCCTCCGTGGTCGAATTCCCCTCGCGCCATCTGGTGCGGCTCGCCTGCTGGGGTGGCCGCCAGCTCGATTCGCTCGGTGAAGCGGATCGCGTCCACCAGCAGGGACGCCTGTTCGACTCCCAAGCCGGCTTCGGCCTGCGCCTGCAGGACCTGGTGCCCGGCATGCAGGTGCTGTGCCAGGCGCAGCTCATCGGTCCGGGCCGCCTCACGGTGCAGCAGTGGGACGAGAGCGCGCTGCGGACCGCCACCCGCGCGTTCGAGCGCAATGCGGGCCTGCTCGAAGGCGGCATCGTGCTGCTGGCGCTGTTCGTCTTCATCACCGCCCTGATCAACCGCAACTCCACCTACGTGCTGTTCGCGGTATGGCTGCTGATCAACCTGCGCGTGGGCGCGCTGTCGGCCGGCTGGGACGTGCAGTGGCTGGGGCACAACGTGCCCGCCGACTGGCTCGTCCAGGGGCGCCCGATCACGCTGGCGCTGCTGTACGCCGTGACCTTCGTGCTGTTTCGCTCCCTGTTCCGGGAGGAACTGCCCAAGGTGGGCTTCCGGCCGCTGCTGAACCTGACGCAATGGTCCTGCGCGCTGCTGCTGGCTCTTTCCGTCGCGCTGCCCTACGCCCAGTTCCTGCCCCTGATCTGGCTGTTCACTGCAATCGGCAGCCTGGTGCTGGTGTTCTTCCTCGTGCGCATCGTCGTCATCACGCGCTCGACGGTGGCGGCCTGGTACGGCGCGTCGATCGGCGTGACCCTGCTGGCCAGCGGCTACGAGGTCGTGGCGGCGGCCTTCGGCCTGCAGACCTGGATCGGCTCGGTCAACAGCGTGACGGCCGCGCTCTCGTCGAGCCTGCTGGCCACCATGGCCATCGCGGCCCAGATGCGCCAGGAACACCGCCAGCGCGTGCAGGCCCAGACCGAGCTGGAACACACCTACAACGTGATTCCGCTGGGCCTGTTCACGCTGGACCCGCAGGGCCACTTCATCGCCGCCAACCCGGCGCTGCATGCCGCGCTGGGCCCGGCCGTGCTGGTGCCGGGCCGCGACCATTGGGACCACTACTTCGACGACACCCCCTGGCAGCGCCTGCTGCACAGCCTCAACGCCCAGCCGGTGGCCGAGTTCGAGGTCAGGGGCCGCACTGACGACCCGCAGCTGCCCCAAGGCCGCCGCTTCCTGGTGAAGGCCTCGCGGGCGGGCGAGCGCATCGAGGGCTCGCTGCAGGACGTGACCGAGCGCGCACTGGCCACCGAGCGCCTGCAGTTCCTGGCGAACCACGACCCGCTGACCCAGGTGCTCAACCGCAACGGCGTCCAGGCCGAGCTGGAACGGGCGCTGCAGCCCGCGGGCCAGGATCAGGCCCTGGCGCTGGCCTACCTGGACCTGGACCGCTTCAAGCTGATCAACGACATGTTCGGCCACAGCGCCGGCGACGAGGTGCTGCGGCAGGTCTGCTCGCGTGTCGACGAGGTGCTGCAGGGCGGCATGCACCTGGGCCGCGTGGGCGGCGACGAGTTCGTCATCCTCATGCCCAACACCCATCTGGCCGACGCCACCCTGATCTGCCAGGACATCGTGAACAGCCTGGGCAACCGGCCCTACCGCGTGGGCGACCTGTCCTTCCAGGTGCATGGCTCGGTGGGCCTGATCGAGGTGGTGCGGGGAAGCTCGGCCAAGGACGCCGTGTCCACGGCCGACCGGGCCTGCCGCGAGGCCAAGAAGAAGCGCGGCAGCCACCTCGTGGTGTTCGAGCGCGACTCGTGCGTGTTCCAGGAGCACGAGGCCGAGATCCGCCTCGCGGGCCTGCTCTCGGGCTCGGACGAAATCGAGGGCCTGTATCTGGAGATGCAGCCCATCATGTCGCTCAAGGAGCCGCACCACTCGCTCAACTTCGAGGTGCTGCTGCGCATGCGCGACCCCGAGGGGCAGGAGGTGCCCACGACGCGCCTGATCACCGCGGCCGAGAACAGCGGCCGCATGGGCGTGATCGACCGCTGGGTGCTGCGCCAGACCCTGGCCTGGATGCGCGAGCAGCATGGCCGGCTCAAGCACACCCGCTTCATCTGCATGAACCTGAGCGGGGCCTCGCTCAACGACGAGCGCTTCGTGCAGGACGTGGTGCGGATGCTGGCGCAGTACGCCGACGTGGCGCCCCGCCTGTGCCTGGAAATCACCGAGAGCGTGGCACTGCACGACCTGGAGAACACCCGGCGCTTCATCGCCCAGGTGCATGGCTTCGGCGCCAAGGTGGCGCTCGACGACTTCGGCGCCGGCTACACCTCGTTCTCCTACCTGAAAGAGCTCAGGGGCGACCTGCTCAAGATCGATGGCGGCTTCATCGTGAACATGAACGAGCACCCCGCCAACGTGGCCATCGTGGAGGCCATCGTGGGCCTGGCGCGCAACCTGGGCATGAAGACCATTGCCGAATGGGCCGAGGACAGCGCCACGGTGCAGACGCTGGCCGAGATCGGGGTGGACTACGTGCAGGGCTTCGCGATCGCCCGTTCGCAGCCGCCGGAGAGCCTGCTGCGCATGCGCTCATCGGCCGACTTCGTGGCGGACGCCGACCTGCTGCACTACCTGTTGCTGCAGGCCTGGCCCGCGCCGTCGCTGTTCAGCGATCCGAAGCCGGGCCAGTCCACCCATTGAGGTCACATGGCCAGCGTGGGGGCTGGCGCGTGGAACGGAGTCTCGGGCCACGCCGGCGCGCCAGATGCCTCGGGCGCATCCAGCCGGATGTCCGGGTGGTGGGTGAGAATCATGAAGTTGTACAGCGGGTGGCGCGCCTCTGCCCAGCGCCGTTCGGCCGTTCCCACCTCGAACTTCATCACGCGGTGCGGCAGGCCGCCGACGTGTCGCATCGGGATGTAGCCCATGTCCGGGTAGACATCATCGAACAGAAGGCGCAGGTACTGGCGATCGACGGGCGCGCGCCCCGTCACCACCATCCAGTCCACCCCGCTGTGCAGGCAGTACAGGTAGAAGGCCTTGAACAATACGGTCTTGACCAGCGTTCCCACCCGGCCATCGGCCACGCCGAGCCTTGTGGCTTCGGCCAGCAGGCAGTTGCGCAGCGATGGCGGCAACGCCAGCGACTGCTCCAGCGCCAGCGGGGCGTAGCGGTTGGTCTGGATGCGCATGGTGCCCAGGGGCGAGCCGTCGAGGTGGGATTCGGCCAGCAGGACGAGGGAGCCGTCCGCGAAGTCGGCCTGCTCGGGCTGCTGCAGGGTGTTAGCCAGGCCCGGCACGTGGCGCGCGTAGGCGGCGTGGCGGATGTGCACGGCCTTGTCGAGTGCCTCGGCGTCGCTCACCACCCGCACCGAGAACGGCAGCCGCTCCTCGATCCGCTCCCTGGTCGCATGGGCGGCGGCGTGGGCAGCCTCGCGTGCCACGATGGGCGGCAGGGGCATGCTGGACAGGGAGGAGGGTGTCAGGGCATGTGGATTCATGAGCGGATCTCCGGCCCGGCGGACATGCGGGCCCATGACGCCACTATGGGGATGGCCGCGTGGCGCTATCGTCCAAAAAACATGGGAAATTGCCGCTATTTCTGCCGAGTGGCCCATGCCGGGGACTGCCCCACGGGTCGGGCCGGGCCATGTCCCGCGCCCCGTGGCGCGCATTTTCCATGGTGAAAAGCGATGCTGGCGCTTTGCCAGAGCGCGCTATGCGCTATCAAATATGGAGTAAACGCATCATTCCCACGACAGCGCGGCGATGTCGTGCGCGAAGATAGGGTAGTTCATCCACACGCCGCGCAGGCCCTTGCGCACCACGTTGCCGATCTGGGGCGCGAAGATCCAGGCGTTGACGGCGTCCTGCGCCAGATGCCGCTGCAGCTGCGCGAACAGCTGCTGGCGTTCGCGCGGATGGCTGGCGTTGGCATGGCGCTGCACCAGCGCGCGGAAGGCGGGGCTGTCGTAGCCGAAGTAGTAGTCGGGGTCGGTGTAGATCTGGTAGTCCAGCGGCTCGACGTGGTTGATCAGGGTCATGTCGAACCGCCCCTTGAAGGGGCCGTTCAGCCATTGCTGCCAGCTCAGGCGCTGTATGTCGGCCACGATGCCGACCCGGGCCAGGTCCTGGGCGATCACGGGGCCGCCCTCGTGGGCATAGGGTGCGGGCGGCAATGCCAGGGCCAGCCGCAGCGGTGTGCGTATGCCGGCGGCTTCGAGCAGGGCGCGGGCGCGCTCGGGGTCGTAGGGGTAGAGGCTGGCCAGGTGCAGGTAGCCCGGGTCCGCCGGGCTGAAGTGGCTGCCTATGACCACGCCGCGGCCGCCGAGCACGGTGCGGATGAAGGCCTCGCGGTTGATGGCATGCGTGATGGCGCGGCGCACGCGCACGTCGTTCAGGGGGGCGCGGCGCTGGTTCAGCGCCAGCATGCCCTTGCCCGTGGATGCGCCTGTCAGCACCTGGTAGCGGTTGTGGGCCTGAAAGCGCCGCACGGTCTGCGTGGCGATGTTGAACAGCAGGTCGATCTCGTCCGCGTGCATGGCGGCGTCCTGCTCCAGGGGGTCGTGGACGAAGCGGTAGATGGCCTGCTCGATGCGCACCCGCGAGGCATGGCGGTAGCTGTCGGTCTTGGCCAGGGTGAGGCTGTGGCCGCGTTCCCAGTGCGTCACGCGGTAAGGGCCCGTGCCCACGGGCCGGTCGACGGCCTGGGCCGCCGTGGCCGGGTGCAGGATCACGGCCGTGCCCTCGCCCAGGCGGAACAGCAGATGCGGGTCGGGGTGGTGCAGCGTGAGCGCCACGGTGTGCGCGTCCGGCGTGGCGATGGCGGCGATGTTGTCGAACAGCGCCTTGCGCGCCTTGTTGGTCGAGCCGGGCGCCACGGCGCGCTCGAAGCTGAAGCGCACCGCCGCCGCGTCCAGGGGCCTGCCGTCGTGAAAGCGCACGCCCTGGTGCAGCCGGAAGCTGTAGTGCAGCGCCGTCGCGTCCACGCTCCAGGACTCGGCCAGCATCGGCGCCACCGTGCCGTCTTCCTCGATGCGGGTCAGGCCCTCCAGCACGTTGTAGTGCACCACCTCGCCCACGGCGGCGGAGGGCGCCATCGTGGGGTCCAGGCTGTCGGGCTCCAGCGACAGGTTGATCACCACGGTGCGCCGGGCCGCCCGTTCCTGCGCCCGCGCCGCCCCGGCGATGGCGGGTGCGGCGCACAACGAGAGCGAACGGGCCAGGCAGGCGCGGCGGGTCAGGACGGGGGGGAACATGGATGAAATTACCTGAAGTCCTGTATCGATACAAACTGTGACATAGTCTGCGGAAAATGGCTATCTCTTGCCATCAGTATCGGCCTGTTTGCCCCTCTGCCAGCCATGAAGATGCTTTCCGCCGTGCTCCACCAGCGCATGCGCCCGCGCGCATGGTGGCTGCTGCCGGCAGTGGCCCTGCTGCTGGGCGGCATCGGCTGGGGCGTGTACGCCATCTACCAGAAGCGCGAGCAGCGCTACCGCCACCAGATCGAGAGCAGCCTGCAGGCCGTCAACCAGCTGCAGTTGCGCGCCGCCTCGGACTGGCGCGCGCGGCGCCAGTCCGAGGCGGCCGCGCTGTCGCAGGACAGCCTTTTCGCGCAGGCCGTGGCGCGCTGGCGCGCCGCGGGCTCGCCCGACGGCGAGGCGTTGCTGCGCGAGCGCCTGCGCATCCTCGTCGAGCAGCAGCGCTACACGGCCGCCTACCTGGTGGACACGCAGGGGCGGCTGCTGATCGATTCCGAGGGCGTGGCCACGGGGGGGCTGCCGGGGCCCGAGCAGGAGGCGCTGCAGCGCGCGCTGGCGCAGGCGCAGCCGGAAATCGTGGAACTGCACCGCGACCCGTCCTTCGCCTTTCCCGTGCTGGGACTGCTGGCGCCGCTGTTCGACGACAGCACGCCGCTGGGTGCCGTGTGGCTGGTGATCGATGCGCGCACCGCCCTGTTCCCGCTGCTGGAGACCTGGCCCGACCACAGCAGCACGACCGAGTCGGTGCTGGTGCAGCGCGAGGGCGATGCCGTCGTGACCCTGAGCCCGCTGCGCCTGCGCGGCGAGGAGCGGGAGCCGCTGCGCCTGCCGCTGGCCGAGCATGGCCGCGACCCCATGGCGCTGGCCGCCGAGGGCGTGCGCGGCGCCTTCTACGCCAGCGACTACCGGGGACAGGACGTCCTGGCCGTGGCCAGCGCCGCGCCCGACGCGCCGTGGCTGCTGGTCTCCAAGATCGACGTGGCCGAGGCCTTCACCGATGCCCAGCGCCGCGAATGGCTGATGCTCAGCCTGTTCGTCAGCCTGGGGCTGCTGTCGCTGGGCAGCGCCGTCGTGCTCTGGCAATGGCGCGCCTGGCGGCGCGAGCGCGCGCTCAAGGGGGAGCTGGAGCGCAACCTGCGCTGGCTGGAGAACGCCCAGAAGGCGGCCTCGGTGGGCTACTTCCTCTATGACGCGGGGGACGAGGCCTTCATCATGTCGCGCATGGCCAGCACCATCTTCGGCCTGCCGGCCGACGGGCGCATGACGCTGCGCCAGTGGGTCTCCATGCTGCACCCCGACGAGCGCGCCCAGACCCTGCAGATCCATGGCCGGGCGATGGCCCAGCGCACGCTGCTGCGCACCCAGTACCGCATCCGCCGCGCGGGCGACGCGCAGGAGCGCTGGATCGAGGTGTGGGGGGAATACAGCCAGGCATCGGATGCCGAGCCGCTGCTCATGACGGGCACGGTGCAGGACATCACCGAGCGCAAGCAGACCGAGGAGCAGCTCACGCGCTACCGCACGGCGCTGGAGGCCCAGGTGCGGCTGGACCCGCTGACCCAGGTGGCCAACCGCCTGGCCCTGGACGAGGCCGTGACGCACGAATGGAGCCGCGCGCTGCGCGAGGGCGCGGCGCTGGCGCTGCTGATGATCGACGTGGACCACTTCAAGGCCTACAACGACTATTACGGCCACGTGGCCGGCGACCAGTGCCTGCAGCGCGTGACGGTGGCGCTGTCGTCCGTGCTGGGGCGCGCGGGCGACCTGCTGGCGCGCTACGGGGGCGAGGAATTCGCCGTGCTGCTGCCGGGCGCCGACGCGCCCTCGGCCCTGTCGGTGGCCCTGCGGCTCGAAGAGGCGGTGCGCGCGCTGGCCCTGGAGCACCGGGGCAGCGAGTGCTGCGGCAACGTCACCGTCAGCATGGGCGTGGCCAGCCTGCAGCCCGCGCAGTACGCCGGCGGCGACGGGCAGGCGCGCGCGGGCGTGGATGCCGCCCAGGCCCTGTTCCAGCAGGCGGACGCCGCCCTCTACACGGCCAAGCAGACGGGGCGCAACCGCGTGGTGCTGTATGGTGCGGACTGCATGGCGGCGCTGCACCCATCGGAGTGGGCGCCGCTCACCCCTGCCCGATTCCAATGACATACGAAGCCATTCTGTTCGACTGCGACGGCGTGCTGGTGGACAGCGAGCCCATCACCAACGGCGTGCTCTGCGAGATGCTCAACGAGGCCGGCTGGCTGCTGCACCCCGAGGAGTGCATGCGCCTGTTCATCGGCAAGACCGTGCGCAGCGAGACCGCGCGCATCGAGGCCCGGACCGGCCGCCCGCTCACCGATGCCTGGATGGCCGAGTTCTACGCGCGCCGCAACGCGCGCCTGCAGGCCGGGCTGGTGGCGATCGCGAACGCGCCCGAGGCCGTGCGCGCCGTGCATGCGCGGCTTGGCGGGCGCATCGCCTGCGCCTCCGGGGCGGACCGGCAGAAGGTGGAGATGCAGCTCGCCCAGGTGGGGCTGGCCCCGCTGTTCGCCGGCCGCGTCTTCAGCGGCCACGAGATGCCGGCCACCAAGCCCGCGCCCGACGTCTACCTGGCCGCCGCGGCCGCCGTGGGCGTGGTGCCCGCGCGCTGCCTGGTGGTGGAGGACACGGTCACCGGCGTCATGGCCGGCGTGGCCGCCGGCGCCACCGTGGTGGGCTACAGCCCCGGCGGCGCGGGCCACGGCTCGCCCGGGGCGCTGCGCGCGGCGGGGGCCGCGCGGATCATCGCGGACATGGCGGAACTGCCCGCGCTGCTGGGCTGATTGCTTGATTTTTGATAGCTGCCAGCGCTTGATGGACGGGCGCTGGAGGCCGATTTCGCTTAATTTTTGACGCGCAGGGCGGCCAGCAGCGCCTGGGCCCGGTCGGTGCGCACGTCCTTCTCCTGGGCCATCTGGCGGGCGACGCGGTCTATCTCTTCGCCCGCCGCGCCGGCCACGATCGCGATGTTGCGCGCATGCAGCGCCATGTGGCCGCGCTGTATGCCCTCGGTGGCCAGCGCGCGCAGGGCGGCCAGGTTCTGCGCCAGCCCCACGGCCACGGCGATCTCGCCGAGCTCCTGCGCCGTCGCCACGCCCATCACCTTGAGCGACAGCCGCGCCAGCGGGTGGGTCTTGGTCGCGCCGCCCACCAGGCCCACGGGCATGGGCATCTCCAGGCTGCCGACCAGCCAGCCGCGCGCGTCCTTCTCCCAGCGGGTGAGCGATCCGTAGTGCCCCTGGCGGGCGGCCCAGGCGTGGGCGCCGGCCTCCACCGCGCGCCAGTCGTTGCCGGTGGCGACGATCACGGGGTCGATGCCGTTCATGATGCCCTTGTTGTGCGTGGCGGCGCGGTAGGGATCGACGGCGGCGAACTCGTAGGCGTCCAGGATGCGCTCGATCACGTCGCGGCCGTCGTATTCCGCCGTGGTGAGCACCTCGGGCGACAGCGCCACGCGCGCGCGCGACAGGCGCAGGTCGGCCAGGTTGGAGAGGATGCGCAGGCGCACCTGGCCGCCCGTGATCAGCGGCGACACGGATTCGGCCATGGTATTGACGGTGTTGGCGCCCATGGCGTCGCGCACGTCCACGATCAGGTGCATCACCAGCATGGGGCCGCGGCGCGTTTGCTCCAGCACGTGCACCTCGATGTCGCGGCAGCCGCCGCCCAGGCCGATGAGCACCCGGTCGCGCTGGTTCGCCAGGTCGATGATCTCCTGCCTGCGGCGCAGCAGCGACTGGCGCGCGCCGTGCGGGTCCGACAGGCCCAGCACCTGCACCTGCGCGCGCATCAGCGGCGCGGTGCTCGACGTCTCGAAGCCGCCGCACTCGCGCGCGAGCTTGGCCATGAACGAGGCGGCCGCCACGACGGAGGGCTCCTCCACCGCCATGGGCACGAGCACGTCCTTGCCGTTGATCTGGAAATAGCCGGCCACGCCCAGCGGCAGCTCGAAGGTGCCGACGACGTTCTCGATCATGCCGTCGGCAAGCGAAGGGTCCAGAGCACCGCTGTCGGAGAGCAGCCGGGCTTCCCCGTCGCTCAGGTGCGCGGCGGCCGCGAGGTGCTGCAGGCGCTGCGGCACGGTCATGGAGCGAAAGCGTGGCAGGCGGGAGTCAATGGTGGTCATGATGGATGGGGCAGGGTGAGGGAATGGGAAGGAGCGGGAGCCTGCGCGGGTACAGTGCGGGCGCATGAGCGCCACACCTGCCCCCTTGTTCATCGCGCTGGCGGATTCGCTGGAGCGGCAGATCCGCGACGGCGTGTACCGCGGCGGCGACAAGCTGCCGTCGCTGCGCGAGATCGCGGCGTCGCGCGGCTACGGCAAGAACACGGTGGTGTCCGCCTTCGAGCTGCTGGTGGCCCGGGGGCTGGTGGAGCCGCGGCGCGGCTCGGGCTTCTTCGTCAAGGAGGCCATGCCCGAGGCCGGCGGCGAGGCCGTCGAGGGCCATCCGCTGCGCCGGACCATGGACATCGTCTGGCTCTTGCGCACGCAGCTGCGCAACGAGCCGGGGCAGCTGGCCGTGGGGGATGCGTTCCCCCCGTCGGAATGGCTCGAGGGCGCGCGGCTGGACCGCACGCACCACAAGGTGGCGCGCGGCGGCCTGGGCACGCTGTTCCGCTACGGCGACCGGCTGGGCTATGCGCCGCTGCGCCACCGCCTCGTGCGGCGCCTGGCCGACGTGGGCATCGACGCCCATCCCCAGCAGATCGTGCCCACGCATGGCGCCAACGAAGCCATGGACCTGATCGTGCGCTACTTCGTGCCGCCGGGCGGCACGGTGCTGATCGACGACCCCGGCTACTACCCCTTGCGGGGCAAGCTGCACCTGGCGGGCGCGCGGGTCGTGGGCGTGCCCCGCCTGGCGGACGGCCCGGACCTGCAGGCGCTGGAGCGCCTGCTCAAGACCCTGCGCCCGCGCCTGTTCTTCACGCAGTCGCTGGCCCACAACCCCACGGGCTCGGACCTCTCGCTGCCGAAGGCGCGCGCGGTGCTGCGCCTGGCCGAGCAGCACAACCTGCTGCTCGTCGAGAACGACGTGCTGAGCGATTTCCGCCCCGCCACGGCGCCGCGGCTGTCGGCGCTGGACGGGCTGGAGCGCACGCTCTACCTCGGCAGTTTCTCCAAGTCGCTGTCGGCCGCGCTGCGCGTGGGCTTCGTCGCCTGCAGCGCGGACCTGGCGCAGGAGCTGGCCGACCTCAAGGTCCTGACCAGCATCAGCAGCTCGGAATACGCCGAGCGCGCCGTCGAGACCCTGCTGGCGGAGCGGCGCTACGCCAAGCACCTGGAGCAGCTGCGGGGCAGGCTGGCCGAGGCGACGCAGAACGCCTATGCGCTGCTCGACCGCATGGGGGCCGAGGTGTTCGTGCGCCCCGCGCACTCGCTGTTCATCTGGGCGCGCTGGCCCGGCTTCCCGGACGCCCAGGCGCTGGCCCAGGCCATGCTGGGCCACGGCATCGTGATGGCGCCCGGCAACATCTTCTGCGTGAACAGCGAGCAGGCCTGCCCCTGGTCGCGCTGCAACCCGCATGCGGTGCAGGACCCGCGGTTCGCGCGCGCGCTGGAGCGGCTTCGCGGCTGACATCTCAGTCATCCATGGTGCTGCGCGCCGCTCGCGCGGCATGCAACTGGCGCGTCCCAGGCGAGGGCCGCCGTGCAAGGGCCGCCCCGCCGCACCGGCGGCGTCCCCCTGCCCGCAGCGCGCAGCGCTGCGAGAGCGGGGGGAAGACGCGAAGCGTCTCAGGGGGGTGTTTGTCATCTCACCGCCGGCGCTTTTTCCATGCGCGCAGGTCGTGCATGCCCGCCACGGTGCGCGGGTCCACGCCGGCGCCGAAGATGCCGTGCTTCTGGATCTTCTGCGTGCCCGTGGTCGGGATCTGGCCGGTGAACCAGATCCAGCCGGGCGCCTTGAAGTAGGCCAGCCCCCGGCTGCAGTGGTCGAAGAGCGAGCGCAGCAGCGCCGCCTCGGCCCCCGGCTCTTGCAGCGCCTGCGCCGCGTGCGGCTTGAGCACGATGCAGGCCAGCACCTCCTCCTCGCGCACCTCGTCGGGCACGGCCATGACGGCGGCCATGTCCACGTCGGGATGGGTGACGAGCCACGCCTCCACGTCGGCCGCCGCGATGTTCTCGCCCGAGCGGCGGATGATGTTCTTGCGCCGCTCCACGAAGTGCAGCATGCCCGTGGCGTCGCGTACCACCACGTCGCCGGTATGGAACCAGCCGCCGCGCCACGCGGCCTCGGTGGCGGCCTCGTCGTCGAGGTAGCCCGAGAAGAAGTCCTTGCGCGGCGCCTCGGCCGAATGGCGGATCAGCATCTCCCCCGGCGTGCCGTCGGGCACGTCGGCGCCCGCGTCGTCCGCCACGCGCACCTCGATGCCCGGCGTGGACCGCCCGAAGGCGCGCGTGCCCACCTGGCGCGGCGGGTGGCAATCGACCAGGATGCGCACGTTCTCCGTCATGCCCCAGAGTTCCAGCAGAGGGAAGCCGAAGCGCTCCTCGAACGCCGCGTGCAGCTGCGGCTCCACGCCCGCGCCCATGCCGAAGCGCACGCAATGCCGCGTGTCGCCGGGGGAGGGCGGCTGCGCGCAGAGCATCTGCACGATCACGCCCAGGTAGTGGACGATGGTGGCGCGCGTGTCGCGCACCTCCTGCCACCAGCGCGTGGGCTGGAAGCGGTCGGTCTGGATCTGGCAGCTGCCGGTGAGCAGCGCCGCTTGGAACGAGAGGATGGACGCGTTCACGTGGAACAGCGGCAGCGGGTTGTAGATGCGCTCGCCCTCGGGCCGGAAGTCCACGAGGCCGCCGCGCGTGGCGTAGTAGGCGCCGGCCGCCAGTTCGTAGCGGTGCGAGAGCACGCAGCCCTTGGGCCGGCCCGTGGTGCCCGAGGTGTAGAGGATGCTCGCGGGCGTGCCGGCTTCGGGCGTCCAGTGCGTCGCCGGGGCGGGCGCCGGGGGCAGGGCGGCGTCGAACTGCTCGAAGACGACGGCGGGCGGCTGCCACGCGGCCTCGCGCGCGCCGGCCTGCCAGTCGGCCTGGCGCGACTGCAGCACCACGGCAAGATCCACGTGCGCGTGGTCGATCAGGTAGGCCAGCTCGCGCGGGCGGTAGTCGGGGTTGACGGGCACGCAGCAGATGCCCAGCGCGTTCATGGCCAGCTTGTGAAGCATGTGCTCCAGGCGGTTCTCCAGCAGCAGCGCCACGCGGTGGCCCGCGCCGTAGCCGGCCTGGCGGTAGCGCGCCATGAGCTGCTGCACCGCGCCGGCCGCCTGCGCGTAGGTGATGGTGCGCCCCTGCGGGTCGTAGCCGCGCGCGGGGTTGGGCGGGGCCACGAGCAGGGGGCGGTCGCCGAACGCGGCGGCGGCCTCCAGCAGCACGCCGCCGATCGTGGCGCTCTCGTGCGGAACCAGCATGTGTGTCTCCTCAGAACGTAAACACGCCCTCAGCTGCGGATCAGGTCGGCCGCCTTCTCGCCGATCATCATCGTGGCGGCGCAGATGTTGGCCGAGGGGATGGCGGGAATGACCGACGAGTCGGCCACGCGCAGGCCCTGCAGGCCGTGCACGCGCAGCTGCGCGTCGACCACGGCGCCCTCTTCGGGCGAAGGCCCCATGCGGGCCGTGCCGCACAGGTGGTAGGACGAGACGCCGTAGCGGCGTATGTAGGCGAGGATGTCCTCGTCGCTCTGCGCATCGGCGCCCGGCATCGCCTCGTCCTCGAAGAAGGGCGCGAGGGCCCGGGTGCGCAGCAGGCCGCGCGCCAGGCGCACGCCGGCGGTGAGCACGCGCACGTCTTCCTCGTGCGACAGGTAGTTGGGGCGGATCAGCGGATCGGCCCAGGGGTCGTTTGATCGCAGCCGCACCTCGCCCTCGCTGCGCGGGCGGTGGGCCCACACGCCGCAGGTCATGCCGGGGTAGGTGTCGAGCTGGCCGACGTAGCCCTCGCGGTAGCTGGCCGGGGTGAACACGCCCTGCAGGTCGGGCCGCTGGCCGTCGCCCAGCCCCGAATGCCAGAAGAAGTGCACGAGCGACGGGCTCAGCGCGAGGATGTTGGGCCGCCCCGCGAGCCAGCGCGCCGCCTGGGCCCACAGGCGCGGCGCGCGCGCCAGTTCGTTGATGGTGACCGCGCTGCCGCGCCGCACGCGGCCCACGACGCGCACCGAGAAGTGGTCCTTGAGGTGCGCGCCCACGCCCGCGAGGTGGTGCGCCATGGGCAGGCCCAGCGCCTGCAGCTGGTCGGCCGGGCCTATGCCCGAGAGCTGCAGCAGCCGCGGCGTGTTGACCGCGCCCGCGCAGACCACCACCTCGCGCCGCGCGCCGACGGCCTTGGCGCTGCCCTGCGGGCCGCCGTGCGCGTATTCCACGCCCGCGGCGCGCGTGCCGCCCAGCACGATGCGCGTGGCCTGCGCATGGGTGCGCACGGCCAGGTTGGGTGGGGGTGAGCGCAGGTAGCCGCGCGCCGTGCTCTGGCGCCAGCCGCGGTGGATGGTGCGCTGGAAGTAGCCCACGCCGGCCTGGGTGTCGCCGTTGTAGTCGGGGTTGCGCGGCAGGCCCTGCTCCTCGGCGCCCGCGATGAAGGCCTCGCAGACCGGGTGGATCCAGTCGATGGGCGTGACGGGCACCCGGCCCGCCGTGCCGCGCCGCGCGCTGCCGGCGGGGCCGAGCCAGCGCTCGTTGCGCTGGAAATAGGGCAGCACCTCGGCGAACGACCAGCCCGGGTTGCCTGAAGCGGCCCAGCCGTCGTAGTCCTCGGCCTGGCCGCGGTTGTAGATCAGGCCGTTGATCGCGCTCGACCCGCCCAGGGTCTTGCCCTGCGGCAGCGGCACGCGCCGGTCCAGCGTGCGCGGGTCGGGCTCCGAGCCGTAGGTCCAGGTGTAGGCCGGGTCGAACAGCATCTTGATGAAGCCGGCCGGCAGGTGCAGGTAGGGGTGGCGGTCGGGCGGGCCGGCCTCCAGCAGGCAGACGCTGACGGCCGGGTCCTCGGCCAGCCGCCGCGCCACGATGGCGCCGGCCGCGCCCGCGCCGACCACGACGTAGTCGAAGGTTTCCGCAAAGTCCACGTCAATGTCCTCCGAGGTAGGCGGCGCGCACCTTGGGGTCGCGCCGCAGCTCCCGGCCCCGGCCCTGCAGCGTGATGCGCCCGGTCTCCAGCACGTAGCCGCGGTCGGCCACGGCCAGGGCCTGGTTGGCCATCTGCTCGACGAGCAGGATGGTCACGCCCTGCGTGCGCAGGCCGCGGATGGTGTCGAAGATCTCCTTGACGATCAGCGGGGCCAGGCCCAGCGAGGGCTCGTCGAGCAGCAGCAGCTTGGGGCGCGCCATGAGGGCGCGGGCGATGGCCAGCATCTGCTGCTCGCCGCCGGACATGGTGCCCGCCATCTGCTGCTGGCGCTCGCCCAGGCGCGGAAAGCGTTCGAACTGGGTTTGGATGTCGGCCTCGATCTCCGCCGCGCTCGCACGCCGGTGGTAGGCACCCAGCAGCAGGTTGTCGCGCACGCTCTGGTCGGCGAACACCTGCCGGCCCTCGGGCGACTGCGCGATGCCCAGCGCCACGCGCCTGTGCCCGGGGATGGCGGCGAGGTCCTGCCCCTCGAAGGCCACGCGCCCGCCCGCCGCGGGCTCCAGGCCCGAGATGCAGCGCATGAGCGTGCTCTTGCCCGCGCCGTTGCCGCCGATGATGGTGACCACCTCGCCCGCCTGCACGTGCAGCGAGACGCCCTTCAGTGCCTGCACGGCGCCGTAGTGCACGTGCAGGTCGTCGATGCGCAGCAGCTCATTGGACATGGGCACCGCCTTCCTCGTCCTCTTCTTCCTCTTCCTGCGTGCCGTCGTCCGCGCCCAGGTAGGCCGCGATCACGCGCGGGTCGTTCTGCACCTGCGCCGGCGCGCCCTCGGCGATCTTCTGGCCGTAGTCGAGCACGATCACGTGGTCGGACACGGCCATCACCAGGTCCATGTGGTGCTCGATGAGCAGCACGGTGATCCCGAGGTCGCGGATGCGCAGGATCACCTGCGCCAGCTCCTGCGTCTCCTGCGGGTTCAGGCCGGCGGCGGGTTCGTCGAGCAGCAGCAGGCGCGGGTGCGTGGCCAGCGCGCGCGCCAGCTCCAGGCGGCGCTGCACGCCGTAGGGCAGGCTGCCGGCGATCTCCTGCGCCTTGTCCTTGAGGCCCAGCCAGTCCAGGATCTGCAGCGCCTCGTCGCGCGCGGCGCGCTCGGCATTGCCGCCGCGCCCCAGCAGGCTGCCCAGGAAGCCCGTGGGGATGTGCGCGTGCAGGCCGAGCTTGACGTTGTCCAGCACCGACATGCCCGCGAACAGCTTGAGGTTCTGGAAGGTGCGCCCCAGGCCCGCGCGCGCGATGCGGTAGGGCGCGAGGCCCGTCACGTCGCGCCCCTCGAAGCGGATGCTGCCGCGGTCCGGCGGCACGATGCCCGAGAGGATGTTGAGCAGCGTGGTCTTGCCCGCGCCGTTGGGCCCGATCAGCGAGTGCACGTGGCCGGCGCGGATGCTGAGGTCCACCTCGTTCGTGGGCACCACGCCGCCGTAGGCCTTGTACAGGCCCTGGGCTTCGAGCAGCATCGTCTCGGCGCCCGTCCCGCTGCGCAGGCGCCAGGGCGCGAGCTGCGCGGGCAGCGCCTCGGCCGGCAGCAGGCCGGGCGCCCACTTGCGCGCCATCTGGCGCACGAAGCCGGCCAGCCCGTCGGGCATGGCGTAGAGCGCGAACAGCAGCAGCGCGCCGTAGGTAAAGTGCTGCACGCCCGGCCAGCGCGAGAGGAAGGAGTCGAGCAGCGTCAGCACCACCGCGCCCAGCAGCGGCCCGTAGACCGAATGCCCGCCGAACAGCACCATCAGCAGGATGAAGATCGACAGGTTGAAGGTGATGAAGTCGGAGTTGATGTACTGGTTCTGCTGCGCGATCAGCGCGCCGGCCAGCCCGCAGGTGACGGCGCTGATCACGAAGGCCAGCACCTTGAAGCGGTAGACGCTGATGCCCACGCTCTCGGCCGCCACCTCGGCGGTGTTCACGGCCATGAACGCGCGCCCGAAGCGCCCGCGCAGCAGCAGGCGCAGCATCACGTGCAGCGCCACGCCCAGCAGCAGCACGAACCAGACCCACTGCCTGGAGCTGAACATGGTGCCGCCCAGCGACAGCGGCAGCACGCCGTAGATGCCCTGCTGGCCGGCGAACACGTCCTGCCATTCGGAGACGATCTTCTCCACCACGATGCCGAAGCCGATGGTCACCATGGCCAGCGCCGGGCCCTTGACCCGCAGCGCCGGCAGCGCGATGACGATGCCGAAGATGCCCGCCATCACGCCCGCGGCGACGAAGGCCGGCCACGGGTTCCAGCCCCAGCGCGCGGTGAGCAGCGCCACGGTGTACGCGCCCACGGCGAAGAGCCCCGCATGGCCCAGCGACTTCTGCCCGGTGTAGCCCACGAGCACGTTCATGCCGGCCGCGGCGATGTAGTTGACGCCGATGAGGAACAGCACGCGCAGGTAGAAGTCGTTGTCGGTGAACAGCGGCACCGCCGCCGCCAGCGCGGCGACCACGGCCAGCCAGAGATAGTGTTTGCGCTCGCCGCCCATCAGACTTTCTCCACGATGCGCTGGCCCAGCAGGCCCTGCGGGCGCACCACGAGCACGACGATGATGAGGATGAAGATGCTGATCTCGCGCAGCTCCGCGTGCCACAGGCCCACCAGCGCCTCGATCACGCCGAGCAGGAAGCCGCCCAGCATGCAGCCGCGCGGGCTGGTGAGCCCGCCCACGATGGCCGACGAGAAGGCCTTGAGCGCGAGCGTGAGCCCCATGAAAACGGACGCGGTGGTGATCGGCGCGATCAGCAGCCCGGCCAGCCCCGCGAGGCTGGAGCTGATGACGAAGGCCAGCACCACGATGGCGCCGACGTTGATGCCCATCAGCGTGGCGGCGCTGCCGCTCTGCGCCACGGCGCGCACGGCCTTGCCGATCTTCGTGCGGCGCATCACCCAGTCCAGCGTGAGCAGCACGGCCACGCTGGCCACGAGCACCAGCACCTCCTGCGGCAGCACGCCCGCGCCGCCGATGCGGATCACGTCGTTGCCCAGCGGCGAGGGCATGACCAGCGGCGACGGCCCCCAGATCGCCAGCGCCGTGTTCTGGATGATGATGCCGAAGCCGATGGTGCTCATCACCCAGGCCATGCCGCCCTGGCCCACGAAGGGCCGCACCGCCGTGTAGTACAGCAGCACGCCGAGCAGCGCCAGCACCGCCATCGAGCCGGCCAGGCTCAGCAGGTAGCGCGTCAGCGTCACCTCGGAGGGCAGCAGCGCGTCGGTCATCTGCTTGCCCGCGAGCAGCAGCAGCACCGAGACCGCGACGAAGGCCCCGGCCACCAGGAACTCGCCCTGGCCGAAGTTCAGCGTCTTGGTGGTGTTGAACGTGATGTTGAAGCCCACGGCCACGAGCGCGTAGATGCTGCCCAGGGCCAGGCCGCTGAAGATCGCCTGGAGTATCGATTCGGCCATGCGCTGCCTTCCCACTAACGCGGAGCTGTCAAAAAAAGTGAGCTGCCTGCGCTTGGCTGGCAAGGATTTCAGATGGTTTTCATGCTGAAACCCTTGCAGGGCAAGCGCGAGCAGCTCCTGTTTTCAGATCACTGCTTGAGATCGGCGGGCGTGATGGACTTGTAGACGTCGTCCTGGAAGCGCTGCACCTCGGTGCCGTTCTTCCAGCGCGCGAGGTAGAAGTCGCCCACGTGCAGGCCCTCGTGCATGGTCTTGCTGAAGGGCTTGTCGTAGGTCTTGATCACGCCCTGCACGCCGCTGATGTTCTCCAGCGCGGCGGCCACCTTCTCGCCGTCGGTGGTGTTCGCCTGCTTCATCGCGGCCGACAGCAGCATCACCGAGTCGTAGGCCTGCGCGGCGCAGGGGAAGCACGTCAGCGCCGCGAAGTTCTTGCGCACGCGCTCGCCCAGGGACTTGGTCTTGGCGGACGTGTCCTCGGTGGTGGAGGCGGCCATGATCAGGTGCTCGGACAGCTTGGGGCCGGCCATCTTCGGGAACAGCGAGCTCAGGTTGCCCCAGGTGCCCAGCGTGATGGGCATGTAGTTGATCTTCTCCATGCTGCGCACCACCTGCGCGGCGCCGTCGGCGATGCCGTAGATGATGACGGTGTCGGCCCCCGCGGCCTTGATCTTGTTGAGCTGCGAGGTCATGTCCGTGTCCTTGGGCCCGTACTTCTCGACGGCCACGGGCTTGACGCCGTGCAGCGCCAGCACCTCGGTCGCGTCCTTGATGCCGCCCTGGCCGTAGCCCGTGGAGTCGGCCAGCACGGCGATCTTCTTGCCCTTGGACGCCTTGACCGCATAGGCGGCCAGCAGCGACACCTGCTCGCGGTCCACCATCGAGACGCGGAACAGGTAGTTCTGCGGTTCCTTGGCGTAGCGCGTGGTGATCTCGGTGGCCGTGCCGATGGGCACCACCACGGGGATCTTCTTCTGCTGCGGGATGTGCAGCCACGCCAGCGCGTTGCCCGAGTTGGCGGGGCCCACCAGGGCCTGCACCTTCTCGCTGTCGAGCAGGTCCTGCACCGTCTGGATGGCCTTCGGGGGCGTGCCCTGGTCATCGCGGATCACGCCGACCACCTTCTTGCCCAGGATGCCGCCGGCCTTGTTGACGTCCTCGATGGCGGCCTCGAACCCCCAGCGCCCGGCGATGCCCAGCTCGGCCACGCCGCTGCCGGACTGGTCGGCCGTGTAGCCGATCTTGATGACGTCCTGCGCCTGGGCCGTGAAGGCGCATGCCAGTGAAAGTGCCGCGGCTGCGGCCTGGGCTATCCGACGAATGCCTGTCATTGCGTGTCTCCTGTTGTCGCCATTGCTGCGGATCTGGTGATCCATCTGTGCCCGCCGCCGGCCCCGTCCGTGGAGCGGGGCAGCATGCGAGCGCCTACTGTAAGCCCGCTGTACCCACCGGGACAGGTACAGTTGGCGCTGACAGCTACAGCAGCATCTCCGCCGCCTTCTCCGCGATCATCAGGGTGGGGGCGCCGGTGTTGCCCGAGGGCATGGCCGGCATCACCGAGGCATCGGCCACGCGCAGGCCTTCGAGGCCGTGCACGCGCAGCTGCGCATCGACCACGGCCGACGCGTCCTGCGCCGGCCCCATGCGGCAGGTGCCCATGAAGTGCCAGGCCGTGCCGCCGCGCTGGCGCGCGTATTCCAGCAGGTCCTCGTCGCTCACGGCCTCGGCGGGCGGCGCCTCGTCGCGCAGCACGTAGGGCAGCAGCGGGGGCGCGTGCAGGATGCGGCGCGTGAGCCGCAGGCCGTCGATCACCACGCGCCGGTCTTCCTCGCGCGCCATGTAGGCGGGCTGGATCTCCGGCGATTCGAGCGGGTCGGGCGAGAGCGCGCGCACGTGGCCGTGGCTCGCGGGCCGCATCTGGTAGAAGCCCAGCGTCATGCCGGGAAAGCCGTCGAGCCGGCCCGCGATGCCCGAGGCGTAGCTGCCCGGCGAGAAGTGGAACTGCAGGTCCGCCGCGTCCAGCCCGGGCCGCGAGGCCGCGAACGCATAGGCCACTGACGGGCTGATGGCCAGCACGCTGGGCCGGCCCATGGCCCACTTGGCGATCTCCAGCCCCAGGCGCCAGCCGCGCGCCGTGCTGTTGATGGTGGTGGCGCCCTGCACGCGCACCACCGAGCGCACCATGAAATGGTCCTGCAGGCGCCGGCCCACGCCGGGCAGCACGTGCACCGGCGCCACGCCCAGGCCGTGCAGCCAGTCGGCCGGCCCCACGCCCGAGAGCTGCAGCAGCTTGGGGCTGTTGATGGCGCCCGCGCACAGGATCACCTCGCGCCGCGCGCGCACCGCATGCCGCGCATTCCCCGGCTGCATGAGCACCTGCACGCCCACGGCGCGGCGGCCTTCGAACAGGACCGAGGTGGCGTGCGCGCCCGTGCGCACCTGCAGGTTGGCGCGCCCCCGCGCGGGCTTGAGGAAGGCCGTCGCCGCGCTCACGCGGCGGCCCTTGTGGATCCAGCGCTGGTAGTACCCCGCACCCTCCTGCACGCCCAGGTTGTAGTCGCCCGCCGGGCCTATGCCCAGCGCATGGGCACTGGCGATGAAGCCGTCGCACAGCGGATGGCGCCAGTCGCAGTCGGTGATGGGCAGCAGGCCGTCATGCCCGCGGTGGGGCGCGTCGCCCCCGCCGATGCGCCGCTCGGTGCGCCGGAAGTGGGGCAGCACCTCGTCGTAGCTCCAGCCCGGATTGCCCTGGGCCGCCCAGCCGTCGTAGTCGCGGGCCGTGCCGCGCGTGTAGTTGAAGCCGTTGATCGCGCTCGACCCGCCCAGCGTGCGCCCCAGCCGCGTGGTCACGCGCCGGCCCGCCGTGCCCTCGCCGGGCGCGGTCTCGAAGTCCCAGGTGTAGCGCGGGTCGTAGCCCACCTTGATGAAGCCGGCCGGGATGTGGATGAAGGGGCTGCGGTCCGGCGGCCCCGATTCCAGCAGGCACACGCTGTGGCGCCCGTCCTCGCTCAGGCGGTGGGCCAGCAGGCAGCCGGCCATGCCGGCGCCCACGATGACGTAGTCGAAGGTATCGGGAGTGCTCATGTCGGTCCTGTAGCCCAAACCGGGCGCGGGCGCGCTGCGCGGCGCCGCGCAGCTTACCCCGGCGGGGCGATTCGTGCAGAAGAGCGTGCCTAGCGCAGATCGGGCGAGGGCGTGGGGTCCACGCCCTGCTCCAGCGCGGCCCGGTGCTGCGCCTGCAGCGCGCGCTCGAAGGCCGGGCGCGCCTGCAGCCGCTGCCAGTAGCCGGCGACCGCGTGCGGGAACTCTCCGGCCAGGCCCAGGTGCTGCGCGAGCTGCAGCGCATAGCCCACGGCCACGTCGGCGGCGGTGAAGCGGCCGGCGCACAGGAACGCGCCCTGCTGCACGGCCGCGTCCACGGCGCGCAGCCGCGCGAGGAACCAGCGCGCGTAGTCCTGCGCCACCTGGGGCTGGCGGCGTTCGGCGGGCTCGAAATGCGTGTAGCGCAGCACCAGCGTCTGCGGGAAGGTGAGCGTCGCATCGCTCATGTGCAGCCAGTTGAGGTAGCTGCCGTAGGCCGGGTCGCCCGCGGCGACGTCCAGGCGCCCGCCGCCATGGCGCGCCGCGAGGTACTGGCACATGGCGGCCGACTCGGTCATGCGCGTGGCGCCATCCTTCATGAGCGGCACGGTGCCCAGCGGGTTGTCCTCGAGGTACTGCCGCGCATGCACGCGCGGCGGGAAGGGCAGCATGCGAAGGCGGTAGGGAACGCCCAGCTCCTCCAGCATCCACAGGGGGCGGAAGGAGCGGGCGCTGACGCAGTGGTATAGCTCGATCATGGGGGATGGGGGTGAGAGCGTGTTCAAGGTCTTTTCATGGTGCCCGCAAGGCAGCAAAAAGCCGCAATCTAGGCGCGCGCCGCAGGCCATGCTGGCGGCCTGGACAAGGTGCGCAACGACGAGTGCGGCTTTTTGCTGCCTTGCCCGAAGGGTTGCACCGAAAAGGCAGCGTCTGCGGCGTTGCCCATCCTCGCCGCACACCAGTGCGGCTTGCGGTGGGCGCCTTGCATCCACTGCCTTTTCGGAGCAACGGGCACCATGAAAAGACCTTGAACACGCTCTAAGAGTGTCGCCGCGGGCATTGTCGGCCCGGGGGCCGCGCAATCCGCGTCATGCAGGTGACCGATCGGGCCATGCGCCATGGCGCCGGAAGTCCGCGGGCGACAGCCCCGTCCAGCCGCGGAAGGCCCGTATGAAGCTCTTCTCGCTCGCGAAGCCCGAGGCCTCGGCCACCTGCTTGACGGGGCGGCGGGTGCGCCGCAGCAGCTCGATGGCGCGGCTCTTGCGCACCTCGTCCTTGAGCGCCTGCAGCGACGCGCCTTCCTCCTTGAGCTGGCGGTGCAGCGTGCGCGGGGAGACGTGCAGCCGGTCGGCCAGCGCGTGGGCGTTGTGCGCGGCGTCGGGCGCGCCGGCCAGCAGCTGGCGCACGCGCTGCACCAGCAGGCGGTCGCGCCGGTACTGGCGCACCATGAGCGGCAGCGCGTGCTGCAGCATCTGGCGCATGGCGGCCTCGTCGCGCGTGAGCGGCAGCGCCAGGTAGCGCGCGTCGAAGTACACGGCCGCCTGGGCGGCCCCGAAGCGCGTGGGGCCGTCGAACAGCACGGCGTAGGCCGGCGCGTGCGGCGGCGGCGCGAAGGGGAACTCGGCCGCCGCCACGGGCAGGCGCGAGTCGATGAACCAGCTGGACAGGCCCAGCGCGTTGCGCAGCATGGACACCAGGCAGAACTCGCGCAGGCCGCCCAGGTCGCGCTGCTCGGAGATGGCGAGCCGGGCGCGCCCGCCCTCGCTCGCCAGGTGCAGCAGGATGTCGTCCGTCAGCAGCGCGTGGTGGCGGCACCAGCGCGCCAGCGCCAGCCCCAGCGTGGGCGCGCTCAGCGAGGCGCGCGCCAGCATCCCGTAGCTGCCCCAGGGCAGGCGGCGCGAGAACCAGCCCAGGGCCTCGTCGTCGAGCTCGCGCATGGCGCCGGCGGAGAGCTGCTCCATCTGCTGGCTCGTGATGCGGGCCGCGGCGTCCAGCGCATCGGCTGGCGTGATTTGTGCCTGCTCCAGGACCCGCGCCGCATCCATGCCGCGCGCCGCGTAGGCGCGCACGATGGCCTGCACGAAGGCCATGGGCGTGGCGGCCGTGGGCGCGCGTGCGCGGGATGCGGTGCGGTGGGCTTCGGTCATGGCCCGAAGTCTGCATTTTTGTGGCGCGATTTGCAACCTTTCTGACCCATGCGGGCCATCTCCGGATTAAGCCCGCGGCGTATGCTGTGGGGCTGATTCTTAACGGACCGCGCCCGCGGTCCACGCCGACCAGGAGACAAGCCCCATGGAGTCCGTCCACCCCTCATCGGCTGCGCCGAGCCATGCGCGTGGCGCCACCGGCACCCCGCTGATCGAGCAGACGCTGGGTGATTTCTTCGCCGGCATGGCGCGCCGCCAGCCCGACCGCGAGGCCCTGGTCAGCCGCCACCAGGGCCTGCGCTACACCTATGCCGAGCTGCACCGGGAGTCCCTGCGCCTGGCCAGCGCGCTGCTGGGCCTGGGCCTCGCGCCGGGCGACCGCATCGGCATCTGGTCGCACAACAACGCCGAATGGGTGCTGATGCAGCTGGCCACGGCGCAGGCGGGCCTGATCCTGGTGAACATCAACCCGGCCTACCGCACGGCCGAGGTGGAGTACGCGCTCAACAAGGTGGGCTGCAAGGCGCTGGTCACCATGCCCAGCTTCAAGACCAGCGACTACCTCGGAATGCTGCGCGAGCTGGCGCCCGAGATGGCGCTGTGCGCGCCGGCCCTGCTGGCGTCCAGGCGCCTGCCCACGCTGCGCAGCGTGGTGTGGATAGACGTGGCGGGCGAGGGCGGGGAGCAGCCCGGCGCGCTGCGCTTTTCCGAGCTGATGGCGCGCGGCGACGCGCAGGACGCGCGCGTCGCGGCCATCGGCGCCACTTTGAGGAACACCGACCCGATCAACATCCAGTTCACCAGCGGCACCACGGGCTTCCCGAAGGGCGCCACGCTCACGCACCGCAACATCCTGAACAACGGCTTCTTCATCGGCGAGTGCATGCGGCTCACGCCCGCCGACCGGCTGTGCATACCCGTGCCGCTGTACCACTGCTTCGGCATGGTGCTGGGCAACCTGGCCTGCATCACGCATGGCGCCACCATCGTCTACCCCAGCGACGGCTTCGACCCCTTGCGCGTGCTGGAGACGGTGCAGGCCGAGCGCTGCACGGGCCTGCACGGCGTGCCCACCATGTTCATCGCCGAGCTGGACCATCCGCGCTTCGCCGAGTTCGACCTCTCCACGCTGCGCACCGGCATCATGGCCGGCTCGCCCTGCCCGATCGAGGTCATGAAGCGCGTGCAGGCCGACATGCACATGGCCGAGGTGACCATCGCCTACGGCATGACCGAGACCAGCCCCGTGAGCTGCCAGAGCGACACCGACACCCCCCTGGAAAAGCGCGTGTCCACCGTGGGCCGGGTGCAGCCGCACCTGGAGGTGAAGATCGTCGACCCCGAGACCGGCGCCGCCGTGCCGCGCGGCGGGCGCGGCGAGCTGTGCACGCGCGGCTACTCGGTCATGCACGGCTACTGGGGCGACCCCGAGAAGACGCGCGAGGCCATCGACGCCGAGGGCTGGATGCACACGGGCGACCTGGCCACCATGGACGAGGAGGGCTACGTGAACATCGTCGGCCGCATCAAGGACATGGTGATACGCGGCGGCGAGAACCTGTACCCGCGCGAGATCGAGGAATTCCTCTACCGCCACCCGCAGGTGCAGGACGTGCAGGTGGTGGGCGTGCCCGACGAGAAGTACGGCGAGGAGCTGTGCGCCTGGATCATCGCCAAGCCCGGCGCCCATCCCACCGAGGACGACATACGCGCCTTCTGCAAGGGCCAGATCGCACACTACAAGGTGCCGCGCTACATCCGCTTCGTCACGGGCTTCCCGATGACGGTGACCGGCAAGATCCAGAAGTTCAAGATCCGAGACGCCATGAAGGACGAGCTCGGCCTACAGGAAGGCAAGACAGCATGATCCTCGAATCACAACTCAACCCGCGTTCGGCCGACTTCCAGGCCAACGCCGCCGCCATGCGCGCCGTGGTGGAAGACCTGCGCCAGCATGTCGAGCGCGTGGCCCAGGGCGGCGGCGAGGCCGCGCGCGCCAAGCACGTGGCGCGCGGCAAGCTGCTGCCGCGCGAGCGCGTGGAGATGCTGCTGGATCCCGGCACGCCGTTCCTGGAGCTCGCGCCGCTGGCCGCGCTCCACATGTACGGCAACGACGCGCCCGGCGCCGGCCTGATCGCGGGCATAGGGCGCGTCTCCGGCATCGACTGCATGATCGTGTGCAACGACGCCACGGTGAAGGGCGGCACCTACTACCCCGTCACCGTCAAGAAGCACCTGCGCGCGCAGGAGATCGCCGAGCAGAACCACCTGCCCTGCATCTACCTGGTCGATTCGGGCGGCGCCAACCTGCCCAACCAGGACGAGGTCTTCCCCGACCGCGACCACTTCGGCCGCATCTTCTACAACCAGGCCAACATGAGCGCGCAGGGCATCGCCCAGATCGCCGTGGTCATGGGCAGCTGCACGGCCGGCGGCGCCTACGTGCCCGCCATGAGCGACGAGACCATCATCGTCAAGAACCAGGGCACCATCTTCCTGGGCGGCCCGCCGCTGGTGAAGGCCGCCACGGGCGAGGTCGTCACGGCCGAGGACTTAGGGGGAGGCGACGTGCACACGCGCCTGTCCGGCGTGGCCGACCACCTGGCGCAAAGCGACCTGCACGCGCTGGCGCTGGCGCGCGCCGCCGTGGCAAATCTGAATAGAAATCAGCCCGCAGCGCCCGCGGATACTGCCCCTGTAGCTCCCAAATATGCAGCAGAAGAGCTCTACGGCGTGATCCCCACCGACACGCGCAAGCCCTTCGACGTGCGCGAGATCATCGCCCGCATCGTGGACGCCAGCGCGTTCGACGAGTTCAAGGCGCGCTACGGCACCACGCTGGTCTGCGGCTTCGCGCGCGTCGAGGGCATGGCCGTGGGCATCGTGGCCAACAACGGCATCCTGTTCAGTGAAAGCGCGCAAAAAGGCGCGCACTTCATCGAGCTGTGCTGCCAGCGCAAGATCCCGCTGGTGTTCCTGCAGAACATCACCGGCTTCATGGTGGGCCGCAAGTACGAGAACGAGGGCATCGCGCGCCACGGCGCCAAGATGGTCACGGCCGTGGCCACGGCCAACGTGCCCAAGTTCACCATCATCATCGGCGGCAGCTTCGGCGCCGGCAACTACGGCATGTGCGGCCGCGCCTACAGCCCGCGCTTCCTCTGGATGTGGCCCAACGCGCGCATCAGCGTGATGGGCGGCGAGCAGGCCGCGAGCGTGCTGGCCACCGTCAAGCGCGACGGCATCGAGCTCAAGGGCGGCAGCTGGTCCGCCGAGGAGGAGGAGGCCTTCAAGGCCCCCATCCGCCAGCAGTACGAGAAGCAGGGCCACCCCTACTACGCCACGGCCCGCCTGTGGGACGACGGCATCATCGACCCCGCCGACACGCGCCGCGTGCTCGCGCTGGCGCTGGCCGCATCGCGCCACGCGCCCATCCCGGACATGAAGTTCGGCGTGTTCCGCATGTAAGGAGGAATCCATGAGCGCTCTTTCCATACGCTACGAAGGCCACCGCGCCACCATCACCCTGACCCAGCCCGAGGTGCGCAACGCCTTCAGCGACGAAGTCATCGCCGAGATCACCGCCGCCTTCCGCGAGGTGGGTGCGCGCGAGGACGTGCGCGCCGTGGTGCTGGCCGCCGAGGGCCCGGCCTTCTGCGCCGGCGCCAACCTGAACTGGATGCGCCGCATGGCCGACTACACGCGCGACGAGAACCTCGCCGACGCGGGCAAGCTCGCCGAGATGCTGCGCGTGATCTACGAATGCGAGAAGCCCACGATCGCCCGCGTGCAGGGCGACGTGTACGCCGGCGGCATGGGCCTGGTCGCAGCCTGCGACATGGCGGTCGCCGCGGACACGGCGGGCTTCTGCCTGTCCGAGGTCAAGATCGGCCTGATCCCCGCCACCATCAGCCCCTACGTGATCCGCGCCATGGGCGCGCGCGCGGCGCACCGCTACTTCCTGACCGCCGAGCGTTTCGACGCGCAGGAGGCGCTGCGCATCGGCTTCGTGCACGAGGTGGTGGCCGCCGACCAGCTCGATGCCAGGGTGGACGCCCTGGTCAAGGCCTTGGCCAGCGGCAGCCCGAACGCCATGCGTGCCGCCAAGCGCCTGGTGCTTCAAGTCGCCGGGCGCGAGATCGACGCCGGCCTGATCGCCGCCACGGTCGAGGGCATCGCCGACATCCGCGCGAGCAGCGAGGGCCGCGAGGGCGTGCAGTCCTTCCTGCAAAAGCGCAAGCCCTCCTGGCTGGCCTGACCGCCGCCGGCTGCCGCCATGGACGCCCTCTGGTCCCAGATCGTGCAGTGGCTCCACCGCGTGGGCCTGCACGTCGATGCGGGCACCGCGCAGGCGGTGGCCGACGGGGCCGCGCGCGCCACGCAGCAGCTGGACATGCCCGGCCTGCTGGCCCTGGCCGCGGCCCTGGGCTGGGCCAGCGGCGTGCGGCTGTATGCCGTGGTGTTCATCGTGGGCGGCATGGGCGCGCTGGGGTGGCTGGCGCTGCCGCCGGCCCTGGCGGTGCTGCAGCACCCGGCGGTGCTCATGGCCAGCGGCTTCATGCTGGTGGTGGAGTTCTTCGCCGACAAGGTGCCCTGGCTCGACAGCGCCTGGGACGCCGTGCACGCCTTCATCCGCGTGCCCGCCGGCGCGCTGCTGGCGGCCGGCGTGTTCGGCGCCAGCGACGCCGGCATGGCCATGGCCGCGGGGCTGCTGGGCGGCTCGCTGTCGGCCGCGGCGCTGGCCACCAAGATGACGGCGCGCGCGGCGGCCAACACCTCGCCCGAACCGTTCTCCAACTGGGGGCTTTCGTTCCTGGAGGACGGCATGGTGGTGGGCGTGGTCTGGCTCGCCACGCAGCACCCGCTCGCGTTCGGCCTCGCCCTCGCCGTGGTGCTGCTGCTCTCGGCGCTGCTGCTGGTGGTGCTGTTCAAGTTCCTGCGCGCCGTGCTGCGGCGCGTTTCCTCCCTGTTTTCTGGTTCTGCCAAGGTGGCCTGAATGTTCGACAAAATCCTGATCGCTAATCGTGGAGAGATCGCCTGCCGCGTCGCCGCCACCGCGCGCCGCATGGGCGTGAAGACCGTGGCCGTCTACTCCGACGCCGACGCCCAGGCCAAGCACGTGGCCGCGTGCGACGAGGCCGTGCACATCGGCGCCAGCGCGCCCAAGGACAGCTACCTGCGCTGGGAGCGCATCATCGAGGCCGCCAAGGCCACGGGCGCCCAGGCCATCCACCCCGGCTACGGCTTCCTGTCCGAGAACGAGGACTTCGCCAAGGCCTGCCAGAGCGCCGGCCTGGTCTTCATCGGCCCGCCCGCCAGCGCCATCTCGGCCATGGGCCTGAAGGCCGAGTCCAAGCGCCTGATGGCCAAGGCCGGCGTGCCGCTGGTGCCGGGCTACCAGGGCGAGGACCAGGACCCGCAGCTGCTGCAGCGCGAGGCCGATGCCATAGGCTACCCCGTGCTCATCAAGGCCAGCGCCGGCGGCGGCGGCAAGGGCATGCGCCTGGTCGAGAAAAGCGAGGACTTCGCGGCCGCGCTGGCGTCGTGCCAGCGCGAGGCCATCAACAGCTTCGGCAACGACGCGGTGCTGGTCGAGAAATACGTGCTGCGCCCGCGCCACATCGAGATCCAGGTGTTCGGCGACACGCAGGGCAACTGCGTCTACCTGTTCGAGCGCGACTGCTCCGTGCAGCGGCGCCACCAGAAGGTGCTGGAGGAGGCGCCCGCGCCGGGCATGACGCCCCAGCTGCGCCAGAAGATGGGCGAGGCCGCGGTGGCCGCCGCCAAGGCCGTGGGCTACGTGGGCGCGGGCACGGTGGAGTTCATCGTCGAGCAGCCGGGCGGCTACGACCAGCCCGAGGCCATGAAGTTCTACTTCATGGAGATGAACACCCGCCTGCAGGTGGAGCACCCGGTGACCGAGGCCATCACGGGCGAGGACCTGGTGGAGTGGCAGCTGCGCGTGGCCAGCGGCCAGCCTATCCCCAAGCGCCAGGACGAGCTGAGGATCACCGGCCACGCCATCGAGGCGCGCATCTGCGCCGAGAACCCCGACAACAACTTCCTGCCCGCCACGGGCCGGCTCGACGTGTACCGCAAGCCCGCCTGCACCAGCTTTGAAAGAAGCACGGTGCGCGTGGACGACGGCGTGCGCGAGGGCGATGCCATCAGCCCGTTCTACGACAGCATGATCGCCAAGCTCATCGTGCATGGCGACACGCGCGAGCAGGCGCTGGCGCGGCTGGACGATGCCCTTGCGCAGACCCACATCGTGGGGCTGGCCACCAACGTGCAGTTCCTGCGCCACGTGGTGGGCAGCGATGCCTTCGCGCAGGCCAGGCTCGATACCGCGCTGATCCAGCGCGAGGAGGCCGTGCTGTTCGGCCAGGAGAAGGTGGGCCTGCCGCTGGCCGCCGCCGCCGCCGTGGCCAGCCAGCTGCAGCGCGAGCAGGCCGGGCAGGGCGCCGATCCCTTCAGCCGCCGCGACGGCTGGCGCTCGCTGATCCCGTGCCGGCGCCGCTTCGAGTTCGACTTCGGCGGCCAGCACGCCAAGGCCTGGCTGACCTACGGCCGGGACGGCAGCTACGAACTGGAGGTGGGCGAGGGCGATGCCGCCGTGCGCGGGCCGCTGGCCTTCGCGCCGTCGGCGGGCGGCGGCCTGGACCTGCAGTACGCGGGCCGGCGCACGCAGGCCGTGGTCCATGCCCAGGGCGAGACCGACCATGTCTTCACGCCGCGCGGCGCCACGCGCATCGAGGCGCTCGACCTGCTGGCCCATGCGGGCGAATCCGCCAGCGAGGGCGGGCGCCTGACGGCCCCCATGCCGGGCAAGGTGGTGTCGTTCGCCGTGCAGGCCGGCGACAAGGTGGCCAAGGGCCAGGCCCTGGCGGTGATGGAGGCCATGAAGATGGAGCACACCATCGCCGCGCCCGCCGACGGCGTGGTGGCCGAGCTGCTCTACGCGCCCGGCGACCAGGTGACGGAAGGCGCGGAACTGCTCAGGCTTTCCGTCGGGTAAGGGCAGCGGTGCTGGCGACGCGGTACGCTTGGCCGCCATGAAGATCACCTTTTGCTGTACCGACACCAGGGCCGAGCCCTGGCTCCAGGGCCTGGCCGCCGCGCTGCCCCAGGCCCACGTCAGCGCCTGGCAGCCGGGCGCGCCCCAGGCCGACTACGCCGTGGTCTGGGCGCCGCCCCAGCAGTTCATCGACGAGCAGCCGGGCCTGAAGGCCCTGTTCAACATCGGCGCGGGCGTGGACGCGCTGCTCGGGCTGCGCCTGCCGCCCGCCCTGCCCGTGGTGCGCCTGGACGACGCGGGCATGGCCGTGCAGATGGCCGAGTACGTCTGCCATGCGCTGATACGCCATTTCCGCGAGTTCGACGGCTACGAGGCCGACATGCGCGCCGGCCGCTGGGGCTACCGCAGGCCGCGCCTGCGCCAGGACTTCCCCGTGGGCGTGATGGGCCTGGGCGTGCTGGGCGAGCGCGTGGCGCGCGCGGTGGCGCAGTTCGAGTTCCCGGTGATGGGCTGGAGCCGCGGCCCCAGGCAGGTCGAGGGCGTGCGCTGCTTCAGCGGCGCGGAAGGCTTCGACGGCTTCCTGGCCGCGAGCCGCGTGCTCGTGAACCTGCTGCCGCTCACGCCCGGGACGCGGGACGTCATGAACCGCGGCACGCTCTCGCGCCTCATGCCCGGCGCCTACGTGATCAACGTGGCGCGCGGCGCGCACCTGGTCGACGAGGACCTTCTCGCGCTCATCGACGAAGGCCACGTGGCGGGCGCGACGCTGGACGTGTTCCGCACCGAGCCGCTGCCCGCCGGCCACCCGTTCTGGAACAACCCGAGGATCACCCTCACCCCCCACACCTCGGCGCGCACGCTGCGCGACGAGAGCATCGCCCAGATCGCCGGCAAGATCGCGGCGATGCAGCGCGGCGAGCCCGTCGCGGGCATCGTCGATGCGGCACGCGGTTATTGAATGCAATAAACGAAGGAGAGACGCCATGAACCCGAACATCCCCACCCGAGTCAAGCTCATCGACGTGGGCCCGCGCGACGGGCTGCAGAACGAGAAGCAACCCGTGCCGGCCGACGTCAAGATCGGCCTGGTGCACCGCCTGCAGGACGCGGGCCTCAAGGAGATCGAGGTCACGAGCTACGTTTCTCCGAAGTGGGTGCCGCAGATGGCCGACAACCACGAGGTCATGCAGGGCATCGCGCGCAGGAGCGACGTGCGCTACTCGGTGCTCACGCCCAACCTGAAGGGCTGGGAGGCGGCCGTGCCCGACAAGCCCGGCGAGATCGTGGTCTTCGGCTCGGCCAGCGAGGCCTTCAGCCACAAGAACATCAACTGCTCGATCGCCGAGAGCATCGAGCGCTTCGCCCCCGTGGTCGAAGCCGCGCGCGCCGCGGGCGTGCAGGTGCGCGGCGCCATGAGCTGCACCGTGGGCTGCCCCTATGAGGGCGAGGTGGCGCCCGAGCGCGTGGCCTACCTGGCCGGCCTGCTCAAGGGCATAGGCGTGCAGCGCGTGGACGTGGCCGACACCATCGGCGTGGGCACGCCGCGCAAGGTGCAGCGCGCCATCGAGGCGACGCTCCGGCACTTCGGCATCGACGACGTGTCGGGCCACTTCCACGACACCTACGGCCAGGCGCTGTCCAACACGCTGGCCGCGCTGGAGCTGGGGGTCTGGAACTTCCAGTCGTCGGTGGCGGGCCTGGGCGGCTGCCCCTACGCCAAGGGCGCGACCGGCAACGTGGCGACCGAGGACGTGGTCTACATGCTGCACGGCATGGGCATAGAGACGGGCATCGACCTGGACCGGCTGGTCGATGCCGGCGCCTACATCAGCGACTTCCTGGACCGCAAGCCCCAGTCGCGCGTGGCGGTGGCGCTGCTCAACAAGCGGGCGGGGTGACGGCCATGTGCGGCGCCGAACTCCAGGCCCTGCCCGAGGGCGTGCGCCGCGTGGCCGCGGCCCTGCAGGCGGCGGGCCACCCGCACATGCCGGTGATGCTCGACGGCGCGGCGCGCACCGCGCAGCAGGCGGCCGACGCCCTGGGCATCGCCGTGGGGCAGATCGCCAAGAGCATCATCTTCCGGCGCAAGAGCGACGACGCGGCCGTGCTCGTCATCGCCTCGGGCGACCGGCGCGTGGACGAGAAGAAGGTGGACGTCCTGGTGGGCAAGACGGGCCGCGCCGACGCCGAGTTCGTCAAGGCCAGGACGGGCTTTTCCATCGGCGGCGTCTCGCCCGTGGCCCACGCCACCGCGCCCGTCACGCTGATCGACCGCGAGCTGCTGCGCTTCGACGTGATCTGGGCCGCCGCGGGCCACCCGCACGGCGTGTTCCAGTTGCGCCCGCAGGACCTGGAGGCGCTCACCGGCGCACCCGTGGCCGACGTGGTGCAAGAATGAATGCTGTGAAAATGCTAGCTGCCCGCGCTTGCCAGATAAGCGCTACAGGCCAATTTGGCCTGAAATCTGCAGAGCCCGTACCATCGCCCTGCGTGTCCGTGTGCCGCATGGCGCCCGACCGCAGCCACTGCGAGGGGTGCTTCCGCACCCTGGACGACATACGCGCATGGTCGCAGGCGGGCAACGGTGAGCGCCGCGCCATCTGGGCGGCGGCGCTGCGCCGCGCGGGCCTGGCGCTTCCCGAGGAGCTGGAATGAAAATTAACCGCCCCCACGCTCCGCCGCTGCGCGGGTCGCTGCCCCCCAAGGGGGCCGTCTTTCATCTTGGGGCGGCCCGGCGATGAAAGAGATCACCTTCTACCTGGACTTCGTCTCCCCCTACGCCTGGCTGGCCTTCGAGCGCCTGCCGCAGGCGCTGGAGGGGCTCTCCTACCACCTGCGCTTTCGCCCCGTGCTGCTGGGCGCGCTGCTCAAGCAGCACACCAACCCCGGCCCCGCAGGCATAGCGCCCAAGCGCGCATGGACCTACCGCCACGTGAGCTGGCTGGGCCACAGCCTGGGCGTGGGGCTGGACATGCCCGCGCGCCATCCCTTCCCGCCGCTGCCGCTGCTGCGCCTGGCGCTGGAGTGCAGCGACGACGGCCTGGTCAACCGCTTCGTCGCCGGCACCATCCTGCGCCACGTGTGGCAGGGCGGGGCCGACGCGCTCGACCCGGCGCGGCTCGATGCGCTGCGCGCCGCCCTGGCCGACCAGCTGCGCCAGGACGAGGACGCCCCCGAGCGCGCCAAGCGCCTGCTGCGCGAGAACACCGAGGCGGCGGCCGCGCGCGGCGTGTTCGGCGTGCCCGCGTTCGAGGTGGAGGGCCGCCTGTTCTGGGGCCTGGACGGCCTGCCCATGCTGCGCGCCTGCCTGGACGGAGACCCGTGGTTCGACCAGCACTGGGAGCGCGCTGCAAGCGTGCCGCAAGGACTCGGGGGTTGAATGGCGGGCAGGAGCCTTGCCCATGCCCAACGCCTTCAATTTTTCCGCCTCGCCCTTTGACTGCCTGAGCGCCGAGGAGCAGGCGCTGGTGCAGGGCAGCGTGGACATCGCCTATTACCCGCAGGGGGCGGTGGTGCTCGACGTGGGCGACGCGCCCGCCTGGCTGTTCGTCGTCATCAAGGGCTACGTCACGCAGACCGAGGGCGACGAACAGCTCGCCACCTACGGGCCCGACGACTGCTTCGACGGCCGCGGCCTGGTGGCGGGCCGCGTGAGCAGCCGCTTCGCCGTGGCCGAGGAGCTGGTGGCCTACCAGCTCGCGCGCGCCACCGTCATGGACCTGATCGCGCGCAACCGCGCGTTCGGCGCGCTGCTGTTCTCCGACCTGGGGCAGAAGCTCAGCGCCCTGGCCCAGCGCGCCCAGCAGCACCAGATGCAGTCGCTGACCCTGGCGCGCGTGGACCAGGCCTTCCTGCGCCCGGCCCACGTGGTGCCGGCCGGCACCGACATCGTCGAGGTGGTGCGGCTGTTCCAGAGCCGGCGCACCACCAGCGTGCTGGTATCGGGGCTGCCGGATGCGCCGGGCGGGCTGGGCATCTTCTCCAACACCACGCTGCAGCGCGCCGTGCTCGACGGCCGGCCGCTGGCGCAGATCACCGTGGGCGAGCTGGCCAGCCACCCCGTCATCACCGTGCGCGCCGGCGACCAGCTGGGCGACGCCATGGCCCTGCTGCTGCGCGCGCGCGTGCACCGGCTGGCCGTGCTGGGCGAGGACGGCCAGGTGCAGGGCATCCTGGAGGCGCTGGACCTGTTCAGCTTCCTGGCCAACCACTCGCACCTGATCACCGTGCAGATCGAGCAGGCCGCCGACCTGCAGGCGCTGGAGGCCGCCGCTGCCCAGATCACGCGCCTGCTGGCCGCGCTGCACCGCGGCGGCACGCGCATCGCCCTCATGGCGCAGCTGGTGCAGCAGCTCAATGCGCGGCTGTTCGAGCGCGCCTGGCAGATGATCGCCCCGCCCGGCCTCGTGGCCAACAGCTGCCTGTTCGTCATGGGCAGCGAGGGCCGGGGCGAGCAGCTCCTGAAGACCGACCAGGACAACGGCCTGCTGCTGCGCGACGGCTACGAGCCCCCCGCCGACCTGCAGGCCGTCTGCGAGCGCTTCTCCGCGGCGCTGGCGCGCTTCGGCTACCCCGAGTGCCCGGGCCGCATCATGCTCAGCAACCCCGCGTGGCGCGCCAGCGTGGGCGAGTTCGGCCTCAAGGTGCGCGACTGGCTGCTGCAGCCCCAGGGCGACAGCCTCATGCACCTGGCCATCTTCATGGACGCGCACGCCGTGGCCGGCGACGCGCAGCTGCTGGCCGACGTGCGCCAGCGCCTGATGCAGCTCGCCACCGACAACGACGCGCTGATCGCCCGCTTCGCGCTGGCCATAGACGCCTTCGGCGGCCCCGCGGGCTGGTGGAACCGCCTGCTGAGCCTGGGCGACGCCGAACCCATGAACCTGAAGAAGGCCGGCATCTTCCCCATCGTGCATGGCGTGCGCAGCCTGGCGCTGGCGCGGCGCATAGCCGCCACCGGCACGGCCGAGCGCATCGCCGCGCTGCAGGCCGAGGGCCAGCTCGACCCGGCCCTGGCCCAGGAGCTGGTGCAGGGCCTGCATTTCCTCATGGGCCTGCGGCTGCAGGCGGGGCTGGCCGAGCAGGAGCTGCAGCGCCCGGTGACGGGCAACGTCGATCCGGCGCGCCTGTCCACGCTGGAGCGCGACCTGCTCAAGGACACGCTGCTGGTCGTCAAGCGCTTCAAGGCGCTGCTGCACCAGCGCCTGCGCCTGGACGCAGCATGAGCCGCCACTATGCCTCCCTGCCCCCGCTGTGGTGGGAAAGACTGCGCCGCTGGTGGCTGGTCTACCACCTGGGCGAGCCCGAGTTCGCGTTCATGTTCGACCCGCCCCCGCCCAACGAATGGGTGGCGCTGGACTGCGAGACCACGGGGCTGAACCCGCGCACCGACGAGATCGTCTCCATCGGCGCGGTGCGCATCGTGGGCGAGCGCATCCTGACCAGCGAACGCCTGGAGCTGCTGGTGCGCCCGGAGAAGGGCGTGTCGGCCGACAGCGTGCGCATCCACCGCCTGCGCGAGCGCGACCTGGCCGGCGGCATCCCGCGCGACGAGGCCATGCGCCGGCTCATGCACTTCATCGGCAGCCGCCCGCTGGTGGGCTACTACCTCGAATTCGACGTGGCCATGCTGGGCCGCGCCATCTGGCCGCTGCTGGGCATGGGCCTGCCGCAGCGCAAGATCGAGGTCTCGGCCCTGTACTACGACTACAAGTTCCGCCAGCTGCCGCCCTACCAGCAGCAGGCCAATGCCGAGATCGATCTGCGCTTCTCCACGCTGATGCGCGACCTGCAACTGCCCGAGCGCGAGGCGCATGACGCGCTCAACGACGCGGTGATGGCGGCCATGGCCTTCATCAAGCTGCGGCGCCTGCGCGGCGAGGTTTGAGCCAAAACGGGCTCAAAGCCGCGTCCAGGCTGGGCTGGCAGCTCTCATTCGAAGAGCAAATGAAAAAGCCGGGCACCCGGGCCCGGCTTTCCAGGGCTTCGCAGCCCTCCCTTCGTTGGTTGGCTCAGTGGCCCGATGCGCCGGATGCGCCCAGGCCTGTCTCGGAACGCACCTGCTGCGCGGCGAAGGCCTCGCGCTCCCTGGCCGCGCGCGCGCTGCTGTCGGTGATCGAGAACAGCCACACGCCCACGAAGCCGATGACCATGGAGAACAGGGCCGGCGAGGAGTAGGGGAACAGCGCAGATCCGGCCGGGTTGCCCAGCGTGGCTTCCCACACCGAGGGCGACACGATGGTCAGGCCCACCGAGGAGATCAGGCCCAGGAAGCCGCCGACCACCGCGCCGCGCGTGGTGCAGCCCTTCCACAGGATGGACAGGATCAGCGCCGGGAAGTTGGCCGAGGCCGCGACCGCGAAGGCCAGCGACACCATGAAGGCGATGTTCTGCTTCTCGAACGCGATGCCCAGCAGCACGGCGATCACGCCCAGCGCCAGCGTGGTGATGCGCGAGACCTTGAGCTCGGCGGCGCTGTCGGCCTTGCCGTTCTTGATGACGGTGGCGTACAGGTCGTGCGACACGGCCGAGGCGCCCGACAGCGTCAGGCCCGCGACCACGGCCAGGATGGTGGCGAACGCCACGGCGGAGATGAAGCCGTAGAAGATGTTGCCGCCCACGCTCTTGGCCACCAGCACGGCAGCCATGTTGGCCGTGCCCGCGCCGCCCTTGATCACGCCGCGGGCGGTGTCGGACATCTCGGGGTTCGTGAGCACCATGGTGATGGCGCCGAAGCCGATGATGAAGATCAGGATGTAGAAGTAGCCGATCCACACCGTGGCCCAGCCCACGGACTTGCGCGCCTCCTTGGCGTTGGGCACGGTGAAGAAGCGCATCAGGATGTGGGGCAGGCCGGCCGTGCCGAACATCAGCGCCATGCCGAACGAGATGGCCGAGATGGGGTCCTTGATGAAGCCGCCCGGGCCCATGATGGACAGGCCCGCCCTGGCCGCCTCTTCGGGCGTCTTGCCCGTGTTGGCGGCGATCTGCGTGCGCACTTCCACGCCCTTGGCGAACAGCGCCTCGGGGCTGAAGCCGTAGTTGGCCAGCACCATGAAGGCCATGAAGGTCACGCCGGCGAGCAGCAGGCAGGCCTTGATGATCTGCACCCAGGTGGTGGCCGTCATGCCGCCGAACAGCACGTAGACCATCATCAGCGCGCCGACGATGACCACCGCCATCCAGTACTCCAGGCCGAACAGCAGCTTGATGAGCTGGCCGGCGCCGACCATCTGCGCGATCAGGTAGAAGGCCACCACGATCAGCGTGCCCGAGGCCGCGAACATGCGGATGGGCGCTTGCGCGAAGCGGTAGCCGGCCACGTCGGCGAAGGTGAACTTGCCCAGGTTGCGCAGGCGGTCGGCCATCAGGAAGGTGATGACGGGCCAGCCCACGAGGAAGCCGATGGAGTAGATCAGCCCGTCGTAGCCCGACGCCATCACGGCCGCCGAGATGCCCAGGAACGAGGCCGCGGACATGTAGTCGCCGGCGATCGCCAGGCCGTTCTGGAAGCCCGTGATGCCGCCGCCGGCGGTGTAGAAGTCCGCCGCCGAGCGGGTCTTGGATGCGGCCCACTT
>Ga0209959_100311_pt1 | contig 45631 bp, 37 predicted proteins | sample ThiBiot_300_biof_2_FD_183943 | JGI IMG/M metagenome (GOLD analysis project Ga0209959, IMG submission 183943) | Wastewater bioreactor microbial communities from Cape Town, South Africa - Thiocy_expt_300_biof (SPAdes) | ecosystem: Engineered > Bioremediation > Thiocyanate > Unclassified | place...
TTCATGGCTCGGCTCCTGTCGAAAAACGAGGCGGATTGCCTCGTTCCTCAACATAGAAACCAGAGCCTTGGTCTGACTACCCATCGGCGCCGGGTCGGAGCGCCCTACCGCGCGAGCGGTTTAGTCCCCCGGCCATTGCTCCCCGTCGTGACGTACTGGTCGAAAGCCTGATCAACAACCATAGGCACTGCGGCCCCCTCCGGTGCCCTCACAGAACCACGGAAGCCTCTCCCTCGTTGCGGCCGGTCCGTTGCTTCATAAACGTGCCCTGAACTGGATGCACGGCAACCCCGCCGCCTTGCCACTGAGGGAGACCTACCGAAGAATTGTTGCGGGCGAATGAAGAAGCGCTTGGCCCGTCGATCGGGCTCAAGACAGCTTGTCGATTCGTTCATGGTGAGCCTGTCGAACCTCTCCTGAGCGAAGTCGAAGGCACGAGCGGAAAGTGTTTCCTTGGCCTAGCTAACGCGGTCATGGGTGTCATCGTCACTGACTCACCCAGCGACGGAATCGTCATGAAATTGTAATGGTCAACCCCTATCGTAACGATCGCTGAACGACGAGACTCAACCGTTCGTGCAGTTTTGCATTGGCGAAAAGTCCAAGCCCCATTACTCATTGGAGATTAAGCATATGATTCAGAATAAAATTGTTGCCGCACTCGGCTTCCTGGCCTGCTCCCTGGTCAGCCACGGCGCGCTGGCTCAGGCCGTCAAGGTCGATTCCGCGCTGCCATCGTACGAGAAGGCCAGCGGTGTGTCCGGCAACTTCACCAGCGTCGGTTCCGACACCCTGAACAACCTGATGACGCTGTGGGCCGAGTCCTACAAGCGTTTCTACCCCAACGTCAACATCCAGATCCAGGGCGCCGGCTCCTCCACCGCGCCGCCCGCGCTGATCCAGGGCGCGTCCAACTTCGGCCCCATGAGCCGGACCATGAAGGTCGAGGAAATCGTCGCCTTCGAGAAGAAGCATGGCTACAAGCCCACCGCCGTTCCCGTCGCGATCGACGCCCTGGCCGTATATGCGAACAAGGATAACCCGGTCCCCGGTCTATCCATTCCTCAGGTCGACGCCATCTTCTCCTCGACCCGCAAGTGTGGCGGCGCCAAGGAAATCACCAAATGGGGGGATGTGGGCATGACCGGCGACTGGGCTAGCCGCCCCGTCGCCCTGTACGGTCGCAACTCGGTGTCCGGCACCTACGGTTATTTCAAGGAAAAGGCCCTGTGCAAAGGCGATTTCACCAAGCGCGTGGCCGAGCAGCCCGGTTCCGCCTCGGTGGTGCAGAGCGTGACCGGCCAGATCGGCGCCATCGGCTATTCCGGCATCGGCTACATGACCTCCGGCGTGCGTGCGATTCCCTTGTCCAAGAAAGACGGCGAGCCCTTCGTTGAAGCCACCGCCGCGAATGCGCTCAACAAGAGCTACCCGCTGTCGCGCGTGCTCTACGTCTACGTGAACAAGCGCCCGAACCAGCCGCTGCCCCCGCTGGAACGCGAGTTCTTCAAGATGGTGCTGTCCAAGCAGGGCCAGGAAGTGGTGGTCAAGGACGGCTTCGTGCCGATGCCTGCCGCCATGGTCAACAAGGCCCTGAGCGATCTCGGAATCAACTGATCCCGCATGCAACCCTGCCGCCGCGCACCCCTGCCGGGGCGCGCGGACAACGAGAATGGAGTGAAAACATGTTGAATTCCCTGCAGCGAAAATCGGTTGTTGCGCTGTTCGCCCTGGGCACCCTGAGCGGCTGCGCCACCCAGCAGGCCCCGGCCGACAGCAAGGCGGCAACGCCCGCCGCAAAGACCGCAGCGAAGGCCGAGGCTCCGGCCCAGAAGCAGACCTATTTTATGGTGTATCACGAGAACGGCCGCATCTATGCCATGACCGAGCCCAAGATCTACCTGGGCCTGATGGAGCACGACGAGGTCCCCCTGACACGTGCCCGCGTCGGCGCAGGCCCCGATGGCGAGACCGTGGTCTTCGGCATCACCAGCAGGGACGGCGAGCATCTGGACAAGCCCACCGCCGCCGAGGACATCTACGATGGCCGGACCAAGGACGTCGGCGCCTTCTACGGCGAGGTGGTGCGCAACGGCCGCTACCACGTTTTCGGCGAGTGGAAGGATTTCCAGGACTATCTGGCCCACAAGGAAATCACCTTCACCTATACGGAAATCGGCACCGGCCCCAAGGGCGAGACCGTGATTTATGCTCTGAACAACAAGACCAAGGATGAAGGCCGTCCGGTGGCCTTGGTCGATCAGTTCAATCAGCTTCGTCAACTCAAGTAATCCGGTCGGCTCCAGGTGACCGTAAACTGAGCCGAGCCGAACCTTTGCAGGGTTCGGCTCGCTTTTTCCCGGATTCGTGCGCGCGGCACAAGCAAGTCAAATGCGATGAACAAGTGGTGAACCATGGAAAAGATTGAGGCCAGCATTACCTCGGCGGCTGGCTACACCGGCCGCCGGATGGCGAAGGACAGGCTGTTCAAGTACGTCATGGTGTTTGGCGGCCTGAGCGTGATCGTCGCGATCAGTACGATCTTTTTCTATCTGGCCGGCGTGGTGGCCCCCCTGTTCATGCCACCCCACATGGATGACCCGAAGCCCTTGGCGGTGCAGGCGCTCGTGGACCAGTCGACGGTTCATCTCGGCATGGAGGAGCAGGTCGAGATCGGTATCCGCGTGGCAAGCCAGGGCGACGTCACGTTTTTCAGCCTTCGTGACGGCAAGCCCCTGCTGCAGCAACGGGTTGCCTTGCCGGAATCGGTTCAGGCCACCAGTTTCGCCGCCGGCGATCTGCGCAAGCGTGCTATGGGCTTCGGCCTGGCTGACGGTCGCATCGTGTTATTGAAGGACGATTACAAGGTCAGCTTTACCCAGGATTCCAAGGATCCGAAAAAAGATGTGCGCAGCATTGCTCCAGGTCTGGTTTATCCCCTGGGTACGGATGCCTTGGTGGTGGACGATGCGGGCCAGCCGCTGAAGCGCCTGGCCATCCAGCATGACGATGAGGGGACGACTGCCATCGCGCTGACCGCGGACAACCGCCTGCTGCTGGCCTACTTCACCAGCGAAAGCGACTTCACCGGCGAATCGGTCACCACCACGCGTGCGGCCATCCATGAATTACCGAAGCTGGAAGGCGAGATCGACCAGATTCTGCTGGAGGTCAAGCAACGCGATCTCTACGTGGTCCACGGCGGTCGTTTCGTCAGCCATTTCGATGTCCAGAACAAAGACGCACCGAGTCTGAGGCAGACCGTGGCGGTCGTGCCGGAAGGCGAGCGCGTCACCGCGGCCGCATTGCTGTCGGGCGGCTTCTCCCTCATCCTCGGGACCGACCAGGGGCATCTGGCCCAGTGGTTCCAGGTGCGCGACGCCAACAACAAAAACACCTTCACCCCTATCCGCGAATTCAAGCCGATGGGCGCGGCGATCACCCTGGTCGCTCCGGAACATGCCCGCAAGGGCTTCGTGGCCGCCGACGCAAAAGGGGCGGTGAATCTCTATTACGCCACCTCCGAGCGCCTGCTGGTCGAGCGCGCCACCGGCGGTTCTCCGGCTCGCCTGGCGGCCTTCGCGCCGCGTGCCAACGCCGTCGTGCTGGAAACAGGAAAAGGCGAAATCCGTTCGGCCCACATCGAGAACGAATACCCCGAGATCTCCTTCGGCTCACTGTGGGGCAAGGTCTGGTACGAGAGCTACGAGAAGCCGGATTACATCTGGCAATCGGCCGCGGCCAACTCCGATTTCGAGCCGAAGTTCAGCGTTGCGCCGCTCACCTTCGGCACCCTGAAGGCAGCTTTCTACGCCATGCTGGTGGCGGTTCCCCTGGCGGTGCTGGGTGCCATTTTCGCAGCTTATTTCATGTCGCCGAAGATGCGCAGCGTGGTCAAGCCCTCCATCGAGATCATGGAAGCCTTGCCGACCGTGATCCTGGGTTTTCTGGCCGGTTTGTGGCTGGCGCCCTTCGTCGATAACAATCTCGCCGGCACACTGATGGCGATCTTCCTGTTGCCGTTCAGTTTCGTGATCACGGCGTGGGTTTGGCATCGGCTTCCCGGGCAATTGATCAAAAACGTGGGACCGGGGTGGGAAGCCGCCCTTCTGGTCCCCGTCATCATCCTGGTGATATGGGGAGCGGTCTCGCTGGGCCATCCCGTCGAAGCGGCGTTCTTCAAGGGCGACATGCCGCGCTGGGTGAGCAACGAACTGGGCTGGTCCTATGAGCAGCGCAATTCCCTGGTAGTCGGCATTGCCATGGGCTTTGCGGCCATCCCCATCGTCTTTTCCATTGCCGAGGATGCGATATTTTCCGTGCCCAGGCACCTGACCAGCGGCTCGCTGGCTCTCGGCGCGACACCCTGGCAAACCTTGTTCAACGTGGTGCTGCTGACTGCCAGTCCCGGCATCTTCTCCGCCATCATGGTCGGCTTTGGCCGTGCCATCGGCGAAACCATGATCGTGCTGATGGCCACGGGCAACACGGCAGTGATGGACATGTCCATCTTCACCGGCTTCCGCACCCTGTCGGCCAACATCGGCGTGGAAATGCCCGAGGCTGCGGTGGGTTCGACGCATTATCTGCTGCTCTTTTTCTCTGCACTGGTGCTGTTCATCTTCACCTTCTTCATCAACACCCTGGCTGAGTTGGTGCGCCAGCGCCTGCGCGAAAAGTACAGCTCTCTCTGAGGAATCAAGTAATGCGTAACTGGTTCAAGGGCGGCGAGCCCTGGATATGGATGACGGCCGGGGCGGTAGCCTTATCCCTGGTGTCTGTGTATGCCGTGTTGTGGATGACCGCGGCCCAGGGGCTGGGGCACTGGTGGCCGAAACCGCTGGCGGAAACCACACTCACGGAGGCCGACGGCTCGGTCAAGCGCCTGATCGGGGAGCTGCGCGACAAGGAGGAAATTTCCCTGCAACGGCTGCGGGAGTCCGGCTACGACATCAAGAGTGACGACCAGTTCACCAGCCGTTATTTGTTCAAACAAGGCAACCGGGATGTCTACGGGGTTGACTTCAAATGGATTCCCGCGCCCTTGCTGGGGGAGTTCAAATACCCGAAGGACGTGATTGCCATCGAACGTCATGAATGGGGCAGTTTTTTTGGCCACCTGAAAGCGGTCAAGGAAAATGGACAGGTGGTCGCCGAGGGCAAAGCCGCGTGGCCCGAACTGGAAAAGCGCCTGGCACGTTCAAACGCGCTGTTCGACGAAATTCTGAGTATCGAAAAACAGGACATCGGCAAGGTCAACTACAACCTCGAGCGTCTGCGCCTGAAGCAGCGCAAGCTTGAATTGCAAGGCGGGCTGACCGAGGCGGCCCAGGCCGGGATCGACCAGGAACGGCAAATTCACGAGACCGAGTTCGCCAGGCTGCAGGCCCGGCTGGACGGACTGCGTGCGCAGAACGCCCGCGACAGCCTGACCGCCGAGATCCAGGATGGCCAGGTAATCGAGATTCCGTTTGGCAAGATCGCCGACGTGATCAAACCGAATGACATGAGCGTCGTGCAGAAGATCAGCCACTATCTGCAAAAGCTGTCCGAGTTCATCGTTGACGATCCGCGCGAGGCGAATACCGAGGGCGGCATCTTCCCGGCCATCTTCGGTACCGTGATGATGGTGCTGCTGATGTCGGCCATGGTGACGCCGCTGGGCATCATGGCGGCGGTCTACATGCGCGAATATGCCAGGCAGGGACCGCTGATCCAGATTATCCGCATCTCGGTCAACAACCTGGCGGGGGTGCCGTCCATCGTTTACGGCGTGTTTGGCCTGGGTTTCTTCATCTACTTCCTGGGCGGCAACATCGACGCGCTGTTTTTTCCGGAGGCCAGCCCGGCCCCGGTCTTCGGCAGCCCCGGCATCCTCTGGTCTTCGCTGACGCTCGCGCTGCTGACCTTGCCGGTTGTCATCGTGGCGACCGAGGAAGGCTTGTCGCGGGTGCCTCGCTCGATTCGCGAGGGCAGCCTGGCGCTGGGCGCGACCAAGGCGGAAACCCTGTGGCGTACGGTGTTGCCGATCGCCAGCCCGGCCATGATGACCGGCCTGATCCTGGCGGTTGCCCGCGCCGCCGGCGAGGTGGCACCGCTGATGCTGGTGGGCGTGGTGAAGCTGGCGCCGAGCCTGCCGCTGGACGGCAACTTTCCGTTCCTGCATCTGGAGCGCAAGTTCATGCACCTGGGCTTCCACATCTACGACGTCGGCTTCCAGAGCCCCAACGTCGAAGCGGCTCGCCCCCTGGTTTTTGCCACCTCTCTATTGCTGGTGATCATCATCATCGTGCTCAACATGTTCGCGATCCGGTTGCGCAATCGCCTGCGCGAGAGAATGCGCGGCCTCGAAAGCGTTTGATCTCCTGCTAACCCATACAACGATAGACCCGAAGGACTTAGAAATGAGCGAAGCCAGCCCGAAAACCCACGCGATCAAACTAGGCGACTTGGGGCGCACGCAAACGGAAGACACGGACGAAGTGGCGATCCGGGTCGAGAATCTCGACCTGTATTACGGCGATGCGCAGGCGCTTAAAAGCGTCAGCATGTCGATCCCGAAGAATCGCGTGACTGCCTTCATCGGCCCCAGCGGATGCGGCAAGTCGACCCTGCTGCGCTGCTTCAACCGCATGAACGATCTGGTCGACATCTGTCGCGTCGACGGCAAGATCCTGATGGAAGGGAAGAACATCTATGACCGCGACGTCAACGTCGCGCTGCTGCGCCGCCGCGTCGGCATGGTGTTCCAGAAGCCCAATCCGTTTCCCAAGTCGATCTACGAAAACGTGGCCTATGGCCTGCGCATCATGGGCGTCAACAACCGCAGCACCCTGGATGAAGCCATCGAGAAGGCCTTGCGCGGCGCCGCGCTTTGGAACGAGGTCAAGGACCGTCTCGACCAGAACGGCCTGAGCCTGTCCGGCGGCCAGCAGCAGCGTCTGGTGATCGCGCGTGCGATCGCTCTGGAACCGGACGTGTTGCTGCTGGATGAGCCGGCCTCCGCGCTCGACCCCATCTCGACCGCCAAGATCGAGGAACTGGTCAACGAAATGAAGGACAGGTACACCATCATCATCGTCACCCACAACATGCAGCAGGCCGCCCGCGTGTCCGATTACACCGCCTTCATGTACATGGGCGAACTGATCGAAATCGGGCGCACGAACGACGTGTTCCTGAAGCCCACTGTCAAGCAGACCGAGGACTACATCACGGGCCGCTTCGGCTGATCGGGGCCCGGGAATCCGCCGTGCAACTGGACAACCTGGGTTCTTTGATGAGTCCGCGATATTACGGACCGTCCGACGCGCCACGAGGTGGCGCTGATCCCGCGGCGTCGGCCATATTTGCGCCGCGCATTTATCTGGCCGACCCGGATCCGCTGACGCGGACCCAGCTCGCGGAGTATTTGCGCGACAAAGGCTTCGACATCATCGCGGCAACGGACATGGACACCGCGCCCCCGCCGGTCGATGTGGTAATCGTTGCACTCGATTCGATGATACAGCGCGCGAACAAGCCGAACTGGCTAGTGGCAAAGCCGGAGGTTCCCACGATCGTGCTGGATCGACCGTCGGTGTTTCCGGGGCGGGCCGCTCCCCTCGGTTTCACGCCGGACGCCCGGCTGTCCTTGCCAGTCCATCCACGCAAGCTGATGGCCACGATCAGGCGGATACTGAGCCTGGCAAGAGTCGACTCTGTCGATCTTCGAGAGGCGACTGCATTCGTATACAGTTTTTCCGGATGGAAACTCTATCCAGACCGCCGACTTGAATCGTCCGATGGGAAAACGGTCTTGGTCGAGAAGCGGGATTTCGAACTCCTGAAGGCGTTGCTGACGTTTCCCCGCCATTTGCTTACCCGCCAACAGTTGATCGCTATCGTTTGGGGCTCAGATTCGGCAATCAAGAATAGGACGCTGGATCGTTCTATAACGCACCTGCGTCGTCACTTGGGTGACGACGTCAGGTTCCCGGCGCTCATCAAAACAGTTGTTGGTGTGGGTTATCGACTCGATGTGGATGTGGATGTGGATGTGGATGTGGATGTGGATGTGGAAAAATCATGATTGGATGGCTTTAATTTGGTGCGGGATATTTTCGGCGATGTGATGAAGCAGGTGTCGGTTTTGGGCTAACGTGCGCTACCCACCAGCCGACCAGCTTTTTCGCATAGGCCCATTGCACATCCTGGAACAGGTCGATGTCGGCCGGCTCGAACTTGTCTGGCAGACACTGCAGCGCCAGCCTGAGTGGAGCGGGATCAGCACGAAGGTGGTGTAGAGCAGCGCGGCCAGCACCAGCCTGCCGACGATGGCGGCGAGATAGATCTAGCCCTGACGGCGTTCCAACGTCAGTCTATCCCCATCAATCGTCTAGCCTCGATAAGGCCAGCGTGCCCGCCAGCATGAAGCCCGCGGCCAGCGCAAAAGCGAACGTCGGCGAGACCGCAGTCCAGAGCACGCCGACCGTGGCGCTGGAGAGGAACTTGGCCGCGCCGTTGACGGTTCCGAGCGCGCCGATGCTCATCGTTACGGTCTCGGCTGGCACCATCCCGGCGGTCACGGTGGATTCCAGCGCCCCCTGCACCGCGACGTACAGACCGGCGACGAAAAAGATGCCGGCCAGCCACGCCACGCTCCCGGCACCCGACCAGAACGCCAGCGCGGTCATCACCGCCGTGGCGGCGCCCAGGGCGTAGCCCGCCACCAGCATGGGCACATGGCCCACGCGGTCGGCAAGCCAGCCCACCGGCCAGGACGCGACGGCCTGCACCACATTGCGAAAGACGTACAACAGCCCGGCCACCTGCGCCGCCGGCACCACGCCCATCGACGGTGTGAGCAGCGTGGTGGCCGCCAGGATCAGCAAGGCATGGGAGAAATCGCCGACGCCAAACAGCCCGACCGCACCGAGGTAGCGCTTGAACCGCGCGGGCAGCCCGCGCAGCGAACCGAAGAACTTGAGTGACGGGTTGGGCGAATGCCGCGGGTCCTGCACCAGCGTGAGGAAGGCCAGCACCGCCAGTACGCCGGGAATCAGCGACAGCCACAGCACGAAGCGGAACGGCCCGGACTCGTCGCCCCAGTGCCAGCCCTGCGCCAGCCCGAGCAAGGCCACCCCGAGCAGAGGGCCAAGCACGCAGGACAGCCTTTTTTCGAGACGCAGCAATGGCTCGCCCGAGCCGACCAGCGTCAGATGAATGACCGGCGCACCGGGGGGCGGGGCGGCACAGATTGTCATTCGTCCGAGCCTTCGCCGAATATCAGCCTGCGCATGCGCGCGCGCTCTTCCGGGCTGGGCAAAGATGCCGACTCTGAGGCGAGACGCGCGCTGTCCCGATGCGGATGGAATGACGGCGTCGCCCGCCAGTCCGCGCGGCCTTCGGCATCGAAAGTCATCAGCCCGTGGGTCTCGTTGACGACCGCAGCCGGTGTTCCGGCATCGAGCCGCACATACCAGTCCGCGAGCCGCAGTGTCTGACCGGCAAACTCGGGCGCGGTGGCTTCGTCCTTGGTCAGCGCGACGTAAAGCGCGTGGGGTAGGGGATGTATGTTGCCGTCCGCATCGAGCAGAAAAACATAGGAAGCGTGCCCGCCTGTTGTCGGCCGGGTCTGCTGGTAACGCCGCCGGTATTCGGTTTCGAGCGAGGCCAGCAGGCTCAGAACTTCGTCCAGGGCTTCGCGCGCAGCTTCGCCGTTGGCTTCGTCGTATCGCATGGACAGATTGGCGCGCAAGGAATAGAGCAGCTCCAGCGCGCCGGCAAGGCGCTCCATTTCGGCAGTCGAGCGGTTTTCATTGGAGTGAGTTGCCATGATTTTCCTTGCACCAGGCCGGTTTGACTGTTTCGCGCAATCCGGCCATCTTCATGATTTCAGCCAATCGATGATGCTGTTACGGCTTGGCGCGCCGCCCTGGTGCACCAGCCTGCCGTCGAGCGCCACGCCGGGAACAGCCAGCACCCGGTAGCCGGCGATGCGCGCAGGATCGGACACCTTTTCCAGCCTGGCCTCGATGCCCAGTTCGCGCACGGTCTCTTCGACAAGGCGAAAGGTCTTGCGGCAGGCCGGGCAGTCGAATCCGAGGATTTCGATATGGTGCACGGCCATGCCTTCTGTCGGGGCTTCCGGAGGCTCGCTGAAGCTTACTCGAGCGGAACGTTCTTCGGCGTGGTCGCGGTGATCAGCGCGATCAGCCCGCCATTGACGTAGACCGCGTTGCGGAAGCCGACGGAATTGAGCAGGGCGGTCGAGCCGGCCGCACGGTTGCCGGAGTGGCACATCACCAGGATCTTGCCGTCGGTGGGCAGGCGATCCAGGTTTTCCTTCTTGAAGAGTTGGTCCATGGGGATGTGCAGGGCCTTGGGCATGGCCACGACCTTGGCTTCGGCATGGGTGCGCACGTCGAGCACGGTGACCTTCTCCTTGTCTTCGGTCATCATCTTCAGTGCATCTTCGGCAGACACCTTGCAGCCGCCCTTGGCGAGGTTGGCCTGGGTCAGCTGGCCTGCGACCGGGGCGATCTTGGCGGCCATCTCGGTGTCGAAGGCCTGGGCGTTAAGCGACAGTGCGGATGCCAGGGCGAGGGAAAGGATGGGGAGGGCCTTTTTCATGATGTAACGCCTTTTCAGTGTGTAAAAATAGTCAAAACAGGGTCAGGGATGCTTGCGCCGCAGCACACCTGTCAGCGATGTGCCTGGCGCCACGGTGTTGAACACGGTGCCGTACTTCTGCACGTTCTCGTGCAGTAACTCCAGCCGGCGGTCGGACTCGTCGCTGTCGACGATGATCTCGTAGGTGATCGATTCCATCCGGGGCGGCACGTCCTGGCGCACGCCGTCGACGCGCACCTCGACGCCTCGCAGCGAAAAGTTGAGCATCGGCGTGATGCGCTCGATGCCCTTGATGATGCAGGCGGACAAGGCCGCCAGCAGCAGTTCGGCCGGGTTGAAAGCCTGCGGGTTGCCGGCGAGATCGGTATCCAGGCGAATTTCCGCCTGCTTGCAGCGGGAGAGGCTGCCGTGGGCGTCGATGCGCGCACTTTCCACGTGGAAAGCCATTTTTTGCTCATTCATCGCCGGGACTCCAGATTGATTCGGCCTTCGCAGCCCACCTTAGCAGCACTTGCCGCCGCTGCAGCAGCCGCCTTGTGAAGCGGCGGGTTGCGTATCCGATCCGGCCAGCCAGCCGGCGATCTTGTCCCGGCTGGGCACGCCGCCGGCATGCACGACCTTGCCGTCGATCACCACGCCCGGCGTCGACATCACGCCGTAGCCCATGATGGCCTGGATGTCCTCGACCTTTTCGAGTTGCACTGCGACGCCTTTTTCGGCAGCGACGTCCTCGATCAGCTTGAGGGTGGTTTTGCAGTTGGCACAGCCGGTGCCGAGTACTTTGATTTGGGTGCTCATGGTGTTCTCCAGAAAGTAAAAAAATCAGCAGCAGGACTGGCCCGAGGCGGTCGGCGTGCAGCAGGCCTCGCTCTCGACCTGCGCGGCGGCGACGCCACCCCTGGCCTGGTCGAAGCTGTAGTCGAGCTTTTCGCCGGCCTCATTGCGGATGTGGCGGGCGATCTCGACCACGGCGTCGATGTGCGCCTGCGACACCCCCATGGCCTTCAGCCGGTCGACCTGACACAGGCCTTGCTTGGGATGGTTGGCCGCGATGTTCGCTGCCAGTGACACCAAGGCGACGATGGAAGGATGCAGGGCGGCTTCGCTCATAGGGGTCTCCTGACTCGTCAGTTGCCGCAGCACGTGCCGGATTTCTTGCCTTCGCTCAGCATCCTGCTGGCCGGGCAGAAACCGGTGAAAGTCGCCTGCAAGGCCATGAAACCGACGAAGGCCACAAGCCACAGCCAGGTGGGGGCGAGCAGGTTCACCTGGCCGGTGAAGTGGGTGAGCGCCAGGGCGATCAGGATCATGGCGGACATCATGCGGACGGCTTTGTTACCTTTCATTGCAGCAACTCCTCGTGAAGAAATCAAATCAGTACGTTGAACACATAGCCCACCAGCAGGATGCCGGCGGCCACGACGCCTGCAAAGGTGGCGATCAGGCGGGGCTTGAGCACCTTGCGCAGGATGATCATTTCCGGCGCCGACAGCGCGATCACGCTCATCATGAACGCGAGCACCGTGCCCAGCGCCGCGCCCTTGGCGAGCAGTGCCTGGACGATGGGGATGACGCCTGCCGCGTTGGTGTACATCGGCACGCCGATCAGTACGGCGGCTGGCAGCGCCCACCACGGCGCATCGTGGCCCATGATCGAGGCCATGAAGTCCTCCGGCACGTAGCCGTGGATGCCTGCGCCCAATGCCACGCCCAGCACGATGTAGATCCACACCTTGGCGACGATCTCGCGCACATGGTGGAAACCGTTCTCGACGCGCTCGCCCCAGCTCATCGTGCCTTCGACGGCGGCGGACGGGACCTGCGAGTTCTGCATGGCGCGCACCCAGTCTTCGAGGTGGTGCTCCATGCGAAGCTCGCCGATGACGATGCCGGCGACGATGGCGACGGCCAGCCCCATCACCAGGTACAGGACAGCGATCTTCCAGCCGAACAGGCCGAACAGCATCGCCAGCGCGATTTCGTTCACCATCGGCGCGGCGATCAGGAACGAGAACGTCACCCCCAGCGGCACGCCGGCCTGCAGGAAGCCGATGAAGAGCGGCACCGCCGAGCAGGAGCAGAACGGCGTCACGATGCCCAGGCTGGCCGCCATCGCGTTGCCCGTGCCCAGGCGACGGCCCGACAGCAGCGCGCGGGTGCGCTCCGGCGAGACGAAGGTGTGCACGATGCCCATGACGAAGACGATGCCGGTCAGAAGCAGCAGCACCTTGGGCGTGTCGTACAGGAAGAATTGCAGCGCGCCGCCCAGATGGCTGGCGCGATCGACCGGCAGCGCGGCGACCAGCGCCTCGGAAGCCGGGATCAGCGACTGATACAGGGCAAACCAGATCGCGGCGGCGACGACCAGGAACAGGATCGGCTGGCGGCTGGGCCAGCGTCTGAGTTGAAGGGCTAAAGCATTCATGGTTGTCAGTTTTCTTGTGGAACTGAAGCAGAAGACGAACGACCCGGCAAAAGGATGCAGCCTGCCGGCAAAAAATCAGGACTTGTCGCCGCGCGGCACGAAGCAGCAGACCTTGCCCGCCGCGTCGAACTTCACCTGGCAGGCGTCGCTGAGATCCTCGCGCAGCCGCTTGCGTGCGCGCTGCACGCGCGATTTGGCGCCGGGCAAGGTGAGCCCTTTCAAATGCGCGTAGTCCTCCTGGCTCATGCCTTCGAGGTCGCAACGGGTGATGGCCTCACGGTCCTCGTCCGACAGCTCGGACAGCGCGCGCGGCAGGCAGGCGGCCAGGGATTCCACCGCGGCGGGCTCGTCGTGTTCGGCGACGAGATCGTCCGGCAATTCGACCTGGTCCTTTTTCAGGCGCAGGCGGTCGGCGATGGCGTTGCGCGCCACTTCGAACAGCCAGGCGCGCGCATTGGCGATCTCGCAGAATTTTCTGTCCTGGCGCATAGCCTTGAGAAACAGGTCCTGCAGCATGTCCTCGGCATCGTGAGCATTGCCCAATCTACTGCGCAGCCAGCCGCGCAGTTCGGCTTCATGCTCGCCCCAGGCGTTCATCAGACAGCTCATTTAGTGGCTCCGGTACCGGGTCTCTGCCTTGGTAGAGTCCGACAAGTCTTGCGAAGATTCAATCGGCATTCTGGTGGGGCGGCGACAAGCCCAGTTTCTTCATTTTTTCCCACAGGTTCTTGCGGCTGATGCCCAAGGCGCCGGCAGTGCGGCCCAGATGGCCGTCGTGGTCTGCCAACGCCTGGCTGATGTAGCGTTTTTCGGATTGGGTGATGAAGTCGGCCAGGCTTGTCGCCGCTTGATCGGGCTCGCTGTCCTCGCCGCCGAACAACACGCCGGGCCCGATCGTGCCGTTCTCGCACAGGATGGCCCCGCGTTCCACGGCATGCTTGAGTTCACGGGCATTGCCGGGCCAGTCGTGGCTGAGCAGCGCCTGTTCGGCCTCGCCGGTGAATCGCTTGTCAGGCGCCGCCTCGTGCAGGAAGCGGCGGGCGAGCCAGAGGATATCCTCGCGCCGCTGGCGCAGCGGGGGAATGTGGATATGGATGACGTCGAGGCGGTAGTACAGGTCTTCGCGGAAGCGTCCCTGGGTGACGAGTTTCTTCAGGTCCTGGTGGGTGGCGGAAACTAGGCGCAGGTCGACCGGCACGGATTTTTCGCCGCCCAGCCGGGTCACCCGCCGCTCCTGCAGCACGCGCAGGAGCTTGACCTGCATGGCGAGCGGCATGTCGCCGATTTCGTCGAGGAAGAGCGTGCCGCCGTCGGCCTGTTCGAACACGCCACGGCGCAGCCGGTTGGCGCCGGTGAAGGCGCCTTTTTCGTGGCCGAACAACTCGGCCTCGAGCAGGGTTTCGGGGATGGCCGCGCAATTGACGGCGATGAAGGGCGCGCCATCGCCTTCCGGCGTCAGCCGGTGGAAGGCGCGCGCCACCATTTCCTTGCCGACGCCGGATTCGCCGGTGACAAGCAGGGTGCGCGCTTGCGCTGCCAGCCGCGGCAGTTGCGACTCGATGCGGCGCAGCGCAGGCGAAATGCCCAAGTCGGGCGCGCTGGCATCGTGCGGTGGCGGGTTGACGGCGAGGTGGCGTCGCAGCGTGTCGATCAGGCTGTCGAGGTCGAAGGGCTTGGTCACATAATCGGCCGCGCCGCTTTTCAGCAGGCGCACCGCCTGGTCCACCGCGCCGTAGCCGGTGATGAACAGCCAGGGCGGCACCGCGGTCAGGCGCCCGGCCAGTTCCAGGAACAGGGCGTCGCCGCCCATGTCCGGCAGGCGGATGTCGGACAGCACCGCGCCGTATTGTCCGTTTTCCAGCCGTGCGCGGCCCTCGGCGCCGCTCCGTGCCCAGTCGGCAGGCATGCTCTCCAGCTCGAAACGGTCCATCAGGGATTCGCCCATGATGGGGTCGTCCTCGATCAGCAGGACGCGGGATTCATTCGACATGGTTGGCCTCATCCAATGGCAGCGTGACGGTAAAACGGGTGTGTCCCGGCTCGCTGTCCGCCACGATTTTCCCCTGCAATTGCTGCACCAGTTGATACGTCACCCACAGCCCGAGGCCGTGGCCTTCTCCCTCGCTGAAGAAGGGCTCGAACAGATGTTCACGCCGCCGGGCAGGAATGGCGGGGCCGTCGTTGTCGACGCGCAGCACGAGTTCCTGCGCGTCCGGCTCCGCACTGAGGCTGAGCTGCCCGCCTTCAGGGGCGGCATGCACGGCGTTGAGCAGAAGGTTGAGCAGGATTTGCCTCACTTGGGCTGAAGGCAGCGGCACGGGCTCAGTCAGGCCGTTTGACCAGCCGACGCCCAGTTTTTTAGCCTGGGCGTCGGCCGCGATCAAGGTACGCACATCCTCGATGTCGGCGGGCGTCAGCGCCCGCGATTCCAGACGCGCTTCCACCAGCAGGGCGGAAACCGTCGAGCGGATCTGGGTCAGGCCGCGCTCGATCAGGGACAGGGTCTTTTCCGTGCGCGGGTCGATGTCGCCGGCACGGCGGCGGTTGCTGATGGCGTTCAGCATGCCGCCCAGTGGGTTGTTGACCTCATGGGCGATGCCGGCGGAAAGCCGCCCCAGGGCCGCCAGCCGGTCGCTTTGCGCCAGGTGTTTTTCCAGCGACTGCTTGGCGTGGAGTTCGGTCAGCATTTCGTGGATGCGTTTGGCCAACTGGCTGATCTCGTCACGGCCTTCGGGAAACTCGCACTGGATGGCGTCCGGTGCTTCGCGCCCGACGCGGCCCAGGCACTCGGCCAGATGCGACAGGGGTTCGGCCAGCCGCTTGCCCGCCAGCCAGCCGAGGGGAAGCAGCAAAAACAGGGCGGGCAGGCTGGCCAAGAGCATGCCCTGGGATACTTGGGCCAGGCGCGGTTTGAGCAGGTCGGTGTCGTAGCGCTGCACCAGTTGCCCCAGCACCCCCCCATCTTCTGCGAGCACCGGGGTCAGCACGTAAATGTAATGCCCATCGGGCGCTTCATGCACGCGCTGGGTCTGCATGCTCGATCCGCGCGGCAGCGCGTTCAATCGCGCCAACACCGGAAAGCTGTGCGGATCGGAGGCGGCGAACACGGAGCCGCCGCGGTCCAGCAGCACGAAATCCCGCCCTGGGGTTTCATCCCGTTCGAGCGGCGTCCTGAGGATTTCATACGCTTGCCAGGTGTCGTCGTGCATCAGCGCGGGGCGCAGCGTGCGCGAGAGCACGCGGCCCAGGCTGGATGCCTGCGAGATGAAGCTTTCCTTGGTGTCGTTGTAGCTGCGCCATACCAGCAGGACCGAAACCGACGCGGTGGCGACCAGGATCACCAGCACCAGGGCGAGGGGCGTTTTGATCCGGTAGCTCAGCTGGTTGAGCATCTCAGCCTTCCAGAAAACGCCAGTTCTGTTCGATGCCGTCGAAAAGCCGGGGGCTTCCTTCGACAAACCCGTCCAGATTGAGCCGGGCGAGCAGGCGCCGGCCTTCGGCATCGCTTTCCATGCCGAGCAGGGCGCGGCGCAGTTCTCCGAGGCGGGCACGCGATGTGCCCGGCGCGGCAACGATGGGCGGGAAGCCGTACGCGTCCGAGCGCCATGCCACGCGGGTCGCCCCGGTCAGTTCCGGGTGCTGGCGCGCGAGCGTGTCCCAGATGTAGCCGTCTACCGCACCGCCCAGCGCCAGGCCGGCCGCACAGGCTTCGATCACGCGGCGGTGGCTCCACGTGAAGAAGGACTTGCGGAAAAAATGTCCCGGGGCGTATCCCATTTGCTTGATAGTCGCCTGCGGCACCAGCCACCCGGAATTGGAATCGGGATCGGAATAGGCGAACACGCGGTCGCGCAACTCGACGAAGGAACGGGTGCGCGTGTCCTCTGAGGGCGTGATGAGATAGGAGCGGTAGAGCGGCGCGCCCTGATAGCTCGGCACCGCCACCAGGTGCAGATTCCGCTTGTGGCGCACATAGGGATAACCGCACAACCAGGCTATGTCGAGCTGGTTCGCCAGCAGGAGTTCGGTGATTTCACGGTAGCTTGCGCGCTGCACGAAACGCACGGGACGCCCAAGATAGCCCTCGAGCCAGATTTGCCAGGCGGCGAGGAACTGCGCCTGCTCATCGAGGAATACGGGCGTGGTGCCGAACAGCACGGGCTGGGCGGCGGCCCGTACAGGGCGCAAGCCGAACGCGGCCAGGCCCATTGCCCCGGCCAGCAGTGCGCGCCGCTGGGTATCGATGCCGTCCGTCATGGCTTCATAGTACTAAACGGTAACAGCTTGCTGTCAAGCTCGAATCCATGTGTTACCAAACGGTAATACATAACTTGATTATGTCCTTGTTTATTTGGGGAATTCTTTTTGGCACGGCCTGTGCAAGTAGACGTGTTGCGATTCATCGCGTGCTAACCCAATCAGGAGGAAGACATGACCCAGAACGTATCCCGCCGGGATTTCTTCAAGATGAGCGGCGGCCTGGCCGCTGGCGCAGGCGTGGCCGCAACCGGCCTGGCCCCCGCGGTTGCCGAGGCCGCGCCCCTCAACACCAGCGCAACGCTGCCTTATCCGGCCAAGGCGGTGGGCAAGGCGGGCGGCATGAAGGTCAATGAACCGGTGGATTTCAGCTACCCCGATGCCTCCAGCCCCTGCCAGGCGATCCGGATGGGGCAGGCCGTGCCGGGTGGGGTGGGGCCGGACCAGGACATCGTCGCCTACAGCATTCTGTGTACGCACCAGGGCTGCCCAACTTCCTATGACAGCAAGGACCGCTGCTTCAAGTGTCCCTGCCACTACAGCATTTTCGACGCGGAAAAAAACGGCCAAACCGTGTGCGGCCAGGCACCTACGAGCCTGCCGCGCATCGTGCTGGAGTACAACGCCAAGACCGACACCGTCACCGCCGTGGCCGTCGATGGTCTGATCTATGGCCGTCAGGCCAATGTGCTGTAAGAAGGAGATAAATAATGTCCAAGGCTAAAGATCGCATCGCGCTGCCGCCGGTCAACGCGCAGAAGACCAACATGAGCTGCCATTTCTGCATCGTGGGCTGCGGCTATCACGTGTACAAGTGGCCCGAGAACCAGGAAGGCGGCAAGGCGCCGCACCAGAATGCCCTGGGACTGGATTTCCGTCGGCAGTTGCCGCCGTTCTCCACCATCGTTTCCACCACCCAGCAGAACGTCGTCACCGGCAAGGACGGGCGCCGCTACAACATCCTCGTCGTGCCCGACAAGGAATGCGTGGTGAATGAGGGCGGCGGCTCGATCCGCGGCTTGCGCATGGCGAGCTACATGTATGCCGAAGGCACGTCCACCGGCGAGCGGCTGGCGCATCCGCGCCTGCACACCGGCGACCAGTGGCTGGAGACCGACTGGAATCAGGCGCTGGCGATCTACGCCGGCGTGACCAAGAAGATTCTCGACAACAAGGGCCCGCGCGAACTGGGCTTCGTGACATTCGACCACGGCGGCGCCGGTGGCGGCTTCGAGAATACCTGGGGGTCGGGCAAGCTGATGTTCACCGCGCTGCAGACGCCGACGGTGCGCATCCACAACCGGCAGGCCTACAACTCCGAATGCCATGCCACGCGCGAGATGGGCGTCATGGAGCTGAACAACAGCTATGAGGATGCCGAAGTCGCGGACTGCATCATCAGCATCGGCAACAACCCCTACGAGACCCAGACTAACTACTTCCTCTACCACTGGATGCCCAACCTGCAGGGCGGAACCGTGGACAAGAAGAAGAAATGGTTCGCGGGGGAGGAAGTCGGTGCCTGCAAGATCATCTTCGTCGACCCGCGCCACACGCCGACGATCGCGATCTGCGAGATGGCCTCGAAAGAGAATGTGCTGCACCTCGACATCCAGCCCGGCACCGATACCGCCTTGTTCAACGGCCTGTTCACCTACGTCGTCGAGCAGGGCTGGATCGACAAGGCCTTCATCGCCAAGCGCACCAAGGGTTTCAACGAAGCCGTCGCGGCCAACAGGATGAGCCTGGACGAGTGCAGTAGGATCACCGGCGTGTCCGTCGACAAGCTCAAGCAGGCGGCCGAATGGGCCTACAAGCCCAAGGCCGGCGGCAAAATGAAGCGCACCATGCATGCCTACGAGAAAGGCATTATCTGGGGCAATGACAACTACCTCATCCAGTCCGCTCTGCTCGACCTAGTTATCGCCACCCACAACGTCGGCGGCCGTCGCGGCACCGGCTGCGTGCGCATGGGCGGCCACCAGGAAGGCTATGCGCGTCCGCCCCATCCCACCGGCGAGAAGATCTACGTCGACCAGGAAATCATCAACGGCAAGGTGCAAATGATGACCTTCTGGGGGGTGAACACCTTCCAGACCACCTGCAACGCCGAGCAATTCCGCGACGCCGTGCTGCGCCGTTCGGAGATCGTGAAGCAGGCCATGCGCAAGGTACGCGGTGCCAGCACGCAGGAGATGGTCGATGCGATCTACGACGCCGTGGCCAACAAGGGCGGCCTGTTCGTGGCGACCATCAACCTATATCCCACCATGATGGCCGAGGCCGCGCATCTGCTGCTGCCGGCCGTCCATCCCGGCGAGATGAACCTGACCTCCATGAACGGCGAGCGCCGCCTGCGCCTGTCGCAGAAGTTCATGGATCCGCCCGGCTCGGCGCGCCCGGACTGCCTGATCGCCGCGGGTATCGCCAACACCCTGAAGGCCATGTACGGTAAGGAGGGCAACGCGAAGATGGCCGACCGCTTCAAGGGCTTCGACTGGAAGAGCGAGGAGGATGCCTTCAACGATGGCTTCCGCATGATGGGTGCCAAGGACGTCGGCGGCGTGATCCACAGCCAGGGCGGGGACACAGGCAATCTGGCGACCTACGCCTTGCTCGCCAAGGCGGGCAACAACGGCGTGCAGTTGCCGATCAAGGAGGTCAAGGGCGACAAGCTGGTCGGCACCGAGATGCTCTACACCGACAAGTTCGGCACCGATGACGGCCTCGCGCACTTCAAGCCTTCGCCGTGGAAAGGCTTGCTGCCGCCAGTGCAGAAGCAGAAAGACAAGTACCGCTTCTGGGTCAACAGTGGCCGTACCAACGAAGCCTGGCAGTCCATGTACCATGACCAGTACAACCCGGACATGAAGACGCGCTGGCCGATGGCCCCGGTGGAAATCAGCCCGCCGGATGCCGCCGAACTCGGCATTGCCAACGGTGACATCGTCGAGCTGTACAACGACTACGGGTCAACCTATGCCATGGCGTACCTGACCGGGGACGCGAAACGCGGGCACCTGTTCATGCAGTTCGGCCACTACAACGGCATCCAAGGCGACGTCACCACCGAGGCGGTCGACCGCAATGTCGTGCCGTACTACAAGGGCGCGTGGGCCAACCTGCGCAAGGCTACGCGCGGCGACTATCAGTCAACAGTCAGCTTCAAGTCGCGGCGATATTCGGCCTGATATGTCCGCGAGCAGGGCAGACGGGGCACACGGTGTGTCCCGTTTTTTTGTGTCGAAGTTGTTCGGTGAGCAAGAAGGTTGGACAGACGTCACGTGGGGGATTAAGGGGACATCTGCGCCACGCTCAGGCATTCTGTGCTGCTCCCGGAGCACCCGGCTCGCATCGAATTCAGGATCTCGGGCGCGGAAATTTTCGCCATCGCCACCTGCTGCCCCGTGAACGGCTAGACTGTTAGCAAGGGTTTCATAGTTGCGACGATGCTTATTACTGCGGGCGGTTGCCAGCAGACGACGCGATCCGTCCCCCTCATATGGCTGATGGATGATGGGAATTAAAAACCAGGCTCTTAATGGGAGATTGACATGGATGATGAGAGGTTCAATGCATCCAGCACCGCCGTGTTTGATGTCGATGGGTTTTTGGTCGACCCTGCCATGTGGAGCGAAAGCCTAGCCGATCGCATCGCGCAGGATGACGGCCTTGGCAAGCTCAGCGAAGTGCAGTTGAGGCTGTTGCAGGCGCTGCGCCACGAGTTTGCCAAGCATGGCACGGTTCCATCGTTACACCATGTATGCCATCTCATCGGGCAGGGCCCTGAGTGTATGCAACACCTGTTTCCCGGCCCGCGTGAAGCCTGGCGGCTGGCGGGGTTGCCCAATCCTGGCGAGGAAGCAAAGACCTATCTTTAAGGCTGCACCAGGGGGCTGATCTGGGGACGCCCCCTGGAACCATCCCCTGCCAGCGCACGCGTTCGCCCGGAGCAGATGAGCACAGTTCGCAGCCCATAGTCCAGATGGGCAGACGCGCGCGCGAGTTATCGGTCATTTGCTGTGCGCGAGCGTCCGGGCTACGGCGCTAAACAGACAGTCTCCTTCAATCACCATCTGACTCATGTGGGTTAAAAGTACATGTTCGCCGTACCAGGAAGCAGACGTTCGGCGTGACTGACGGGCATCCGGCCGCTCATTAACCGTGAGCGGACACGCTTCCCTTAGTAGGCATAGGACCGCTCCGACGACAAGACATTCGTGGCTGGCACTCTGACTACCCGCACCTCGACCTTCGCTAACGTTTGGAAGCGTCTGGAAAACTATGGGGATTCAACGTTTGTTCTGTTTTGCAGCCCGGTCCAGATTCAGCGCCAGCAGGCGCTTGAGAATTTCCTCGTCGGGCATCGCTGGCGTGTAGTCGGTCCAGCCGTAGGCGGCGGCCACCGCCGCGTCGAGTTCGCGATGGGCATGGGCGAGCCAGGCCGGGTGGGCGTTGTAGAGGTTGGTGAGGGTGCGCTTTTTCAGCTCGGCCTCATGGCCGGGCTTGGCGACGGGGCGCAGCGGGAAGGCGGCCTGTTCCTCTTCCGGGGTGCGCACCCAGTCCACCCACTCCGACGGGTTGAGCCAGGCTTCGCGCTGGGCGTTGAGTTGCTTCGCGGCGGCGGCGATGGCTTCGGCCTGCGGTCCGGTGGGTGTGTCGCGCGGCGTCAGGCCAGCGGGAAAGGGGAAAGTCTCGAAGGTAGTGGTGGGGGTGTAGCGGGGACGGTCTTCCAGCGACGTGCCCAAACGCAGCGACCAAAGTTCGTGGAAGCGGGAATGCAGGATGCCGAAGGTGGTGTCGTCGGAACGGGCGATAACATCCAGAAGGTTCATCGCCAGTGTGGGGGCGCTACGCCAAGCAAAAATCCTGTGCTTTGAAACTATTGGCGTCACGATATATCTAGGTAGACCCTCAATGGCTCGACGCATATCCGGGCGAGGCCGTTCGAAGAGCCACCAGTTCTCGCGTGTTCGGGCATTGCGATCCTTTTCACGCTCAGGCTTTACGTGTTCAAGCACATGTTGAAAAGGCACTTCATATTGGATGGCCTGATTTTGGGAGAGACCTGTGAAGTCAATAATCCAGGTGTCGGAAGAGTTTCTGACAACATCGGTTGCGTTGATCCACGGAAACACAACATTGTTATTTGGCAGGCCGTTTGGATTGCCGCCTTGCTTTAGAAGGTTTCTGGCCAGTTCTCCAGGAATATCAAAACTTCCGTATTTTTTGATCCCTTCAAAGCAGGTTCCAGTGTTTTCCTTGAGCCGTTGAGCTTGTGTGAGATCAAGACCATCGGCACCAGCGGTCAGATCCGCATGGATTCTTCCAGATGGCTGACCGTCGAGGGCGGCTCCCTCGCTATTTCCAAAGCACACCAGAGACACCCGCACCGCTGCGCCGTTGTTGATCCAGGCTTCGTCGCTCCAGGCTTCGAAGATAGGCGCGGTGGCGACGATGCGCTCAAGCACCTTGCGGCTGGCGCCGCCGCGAATCGAGTTGGTGGCGACCAGCCCGACGCGCTGCGTCTTGCCCGCTTCGATCTGCGCGCGGGCCTTCTCGAACCAGTAGGTGACGAAATCGGCGCCACCGGGGACGCGGCCGTCGTACTGCTTGCGCAGGGCGCGGGTGTATTCGTCGCCCAGCTCGGCGCGCATTTTCTTGTCGCCGAGAAAGGGCGGGTTGCCAACGATGGCGTTGGCCTCGGGCCATTCCGGTTCGAAGGCGGCGAGGAGCATGCTGTCCCGTTCTTTTTCAGCGTCCTCGATCACCACGCCTTCGTAGCGGGCCTGCAGCACCGCGTCGCGGTTTTCGATATGGTCGAGCGGCTGCAGGATCGGGTCGCGCCGCAGCGCGTAGCCGTGCGAAAGCATCCACTGGATTTCGCCGATCCACACGGTGACACGGGCGAGTTCAGCGGCGTAGGGATTGAGTTCGATGCCGAGCACGTTGGCCGGGCTGGTTTCGATCACCAGCTCGCGGTGCAGACCGAGGGATTCGGCTTCGAGGTTGGCACGGTGTTCCAAGTCTTTTAGAGTTTTCAGCGCCAGGTAGAGGAAGTTGCCGCTGCCGCAGGCGGGATCGAGCACGCGGTAGCCCTTGAGCCGCTGGATGAAGTGGATAAAGGCGGACTGCGCGTCGTCGCGTGCGGTCTTGCTACCCTTGCCGCCCTGATTGTGCTTTTCCAGCAGCGCGGCGATCTGCATTTTGACGGCCTGCCATTCGGCCAGCAAGGGCGCCTCGATCACAGGTCGGATCAACTTGAGGATGGTGGCGGGGTCGGTGTAGTGCGCGCCGAGCTGGCTGCGCATATCTGGGTTGAGGCCGCGCTCGAACAGGGTGCCGAGGATTGCGGGCTCGATCTCGCCCCAGCCCATGCGCGCGGCGTCGAGCAGCTGCACCACGTCTTCGGTGGTGAGCGGCGGCACCTCGATCTGCTCGAACAAGCCGCCGTTGAAATACGGAATGGTTTCCAGCGCGAAATCACCGCCACGGCGCATGGCGGTGAACAATTCGGTGAGCCGGGACTGGGCTTTTGCGCCGTCTGGGTTGGACTTGTCCAGCACCGTCTCGAACAGTTTTTCCGGCAGCAGGCGGGCGTCTTCGGCAAACATGCAGAACACGCACTGGATCAAAAAGTGAGCGGTTTGCAGCGGCGTGCGGCCCTGCGCATTGAGGCGTTCGGCCAGCTTGCCCATCTTGCGCGCAGCTTCTTCTGTGACGGCGTAGGTAGTGCGCTGCGGCTTGAAACGCTCAGGCGACTCGAACAGCCAGCGCAGCTTTTGCAGATTCTGTGTCTGGCCGATATCTTCCAGCGTGATGCTGTGAACTTCGGACGGGGTGCCGGTAAAGTGGGTATGGATTTCAATACGGCTGCGGTCGGATACCACCAGCAGCGGCGGGTTGTCGAGCGCGAGGGCGTAGGTCATCAATTGCTTCAACGCAACGCCAAGGTCTTTGCCCGGCGCCTTGCTTTCCCAGGCGAAAAAGCCGCGCATCCATACATCGGCCCAACCATGGCCAGCGCCGGTACGGGTTGCGCCCCGTTCGAAGCAGTAGTTCTCTGAATCATCGGGTTTCGCAACGCCCAAGAGATCGCACAGATCCAGAAAGAAGGATTGAGCGCCAGCTTTTTCAGAGAGGGGGTTGCCGTGCCATTTTGCAATGAAGGCTTGTGGTGTCATGGCGCGATGCTACCAAACCAGGTGAAAAGTTGTCGGTATGAGTGTGAATCCAAAAAGGAAGCTTTCGCCAGAATGCCTGGGCAGTCATTACAGATGAACCCGAAACAGCGCAAAAAATCTGCGCAAGGTATTTTAAGCCCTGCCCGGCGCACCCAAGAGCATGGTAAATCCCCCAGGAAGCCTGCCAAGAGCTGCTCAGCCCGATCTCGTTGACCGAAGCGGGGTTCGACTTCCACCAGGATCGTTTGACGATGTCGTGACCTTGTTCCTGGGGTGGGACTTTGCGTGAAGCGTAACTAATCGTTTGGTGGCTACGAATGTGTAGATCTGAGTCGTGCTGATACAGGCATGTCCCAGCAGCTTCTGGATAACCCGCAAGTCAGCGCCGGCATCCAGTAGGTGGGTGGCAAATGCGTGCCGAATGCTGTGAGTGCTAAGTGGCCTGACGATGCTGTTGTTCTCGGCATGCTTTTTCACGACCAGTCGAAGGGTGCCGGTGTTTAGTTTCTTGCCTCGCACCGAGAGGAAAACATAATTGCAGCGATAATCTCGCCTGAATGCGGGTCTTGATCTGCTGAGATACAGATCAAGCCAGAACGCGGCTTCTTCACCGTACACAACAAGGCGCTCCTTGTTCCCTTTCCCACAAACGCGAATTACCCGGTTTCTGAAATCGATATCACCGACCTTGAGACCTGACAGCTCCGCAGCACGTAAGCCGGTCGCATAGAGCACTTCGAGCAAGGCTTTGTCGCGCAGGCCTTGGTGAGAATTGAGGTCGGTAATATCGAGCAGCGATGCAACCTCATCCTGAGTCGGTGGATTCGGTAGCTTTTGTGGGATTTTGATCTTGCGAATCGACGCGGTCGGATCCTGCGATACCAAATCATTGGAAACGAGATATTGGTAGAAGCGCCGTAGCGATGCGGTATAGCGAGCCACACTTCGTGCGCTTATTTTTCTGTCCAGCAGGCTTGCCAGCCATTGGTCAATATCCTGGATCAACGCCTGTAGAAGGGTCTTTCCGTTTTGACTCGACAGCCATGAAGAAAAGCTTAGAAGATCGGCCCGATAGGCCGCGATAGTCGCGTCAGCCAAGCCATGAACAAGCCATAGCCCGTTGCAGAACTGCTCCACCGTGGCGGGCAGGTATTTAGAGGGTGCGGAACCCATGTGTTTTTCGCCTTTCTTATTTTCAATCCCTTCGGCTCCGCAACTGCAAGGGGTAATTTTTCAGCTTGTTATTTTTCCGCCACTCCCATGGCGGGATTCAAGTCAGACCACAGTTCATTCTTGAATCGAGTTCTGATCGCGCATAAATCTCGCGACCTTCAACATACTGATCATTTTCGTTCTTTTTATAATGGCACGCCAGTCCCAGCTTGATGAGCTGGTTGTATGAGACTTCAAGCCCTTTCGACATCTTCCTTCAAGGGCCGTTGTCGCTTAGTCAATATGGTGGCTCTTCTTCCGATTTGCCTACCTGCTTGTTCGGTCATTCCTGGTCTTGCGACTGTCCGAAATGTGTATATAATTATCGGACAAGGAGCCCGTCATGCTCAATCCGACGCCAGTCATCAAATCGCAGGTGATGCAACGTATCAACCAGGCCCCGGCAGCCAAAGTGTGGACGCCGGTGGATTTTCTCGACCTGGGTAGCCGCGACGCGGTGGATAAAACGCTCCAGCGCATGATCGCCAGCAATGATCTGCGTCGCATCGACCGAGGGCTGTACGACCAGCCCCGGATGAACACCCTCACCGGGCAGCAAACCGTCCCTGATTACCGCAGTGTGATCAATGCCGTGGGTCGCCGCGACCAGGTGCGCGTATTGATTGACGGGATGACCGCCGCCAACGATCTGGGCCTGACCAATGCGGTGCCGGGGCAGGTCATCGTACATACGGATGGTCGGCTGCGACCGATCCAGTTGGGCAAATTAACCCTTCAGTTCAAGCTGACGGCGCCAAGCAAGCTCTACTGGGCGGACCGCCCAGCCATGCGGGTGGTGCAAGCCCTGTACTGGCTGCGCGATGGCCTGAAGGATGGTGCCCAGATCGATCAGGATGCAATTCAAGCCAAGCTCATTCGGCTACTGCAGGACTCCAACCAGGGACGCGCGATTCGTGATGATCTGCGATCCGGTTTACACACTGTGCCGTCGTGGATGCAACAGTGGATCCGCGATCTGCTTGCCCGGTCCGAACAGGCAAGTACCAAGGCCTCGCCGTGAACGCCGGCTTTCTTCGTATCATCGCCGCCTCTCCCGAGGATCGTCGCGGCCTGTTCCTGGCAACCGCCACCAGGCTCGGCACGCCGATCCAGAATGTGGAGAAGGATTTCTGGGTGTCTTGGGTGCTGGACCTGCTGTTCAACGGCCGCGACACCGGCGAGCCGCGCCTGCTCTTCAAGGGTGGGACATCGCTTTCCAAGGCCTACGGGCTGATCTCCCGGTTTTCTGAAGACATCGATATCACGGTGTTCCGGGAAGACATTGGCCAGAACATCGAGGTTGGCGACCTGGAAGGTCTCTCGGGCAAGCAGCAACGACTCCTGCTGGAAGCCATCAAGCAAGCCTGCCAGGCTTACATCCAGGGCACGCTCAAGGAGCGTTTGAACCGGCAGATCGAGGCAGCATTTCGCGAAGCGGGGGTATCGCTTGCAGAAGTACCCGTAGTTCAAGATCCTGACGACCCGGATCAACAGACACTGCTGGTACGTTACCCCTCCGTCAGCACGGGTGTCGACGAATATGTGAAGCCAACGGTCAAGATCGAAGCCGGAGCCAAGTCGGCATTGGACCCGCACCGTTTCGCCACCATTCAACCCTATGTCGCCGACGACATGCCGGCGGCCAATCTCGTCGTACCGGACGTGGTCACCATCGATTCCGAGCGCACTTTCTGGGACAAGGTCGTGATCCTGCATGGCCTGCGCCGTTGGCATGACAACCGGGGGGTGTTACGCCAGCATGGCCATCGTGTTTCGCGGCATTACTACGACATCTACAAGCTGACTCGTTCTCCGGTAGGGCAACTGGCAGCCAAGGATCATGCACTGGCTCTCGACTGTGCGCGTCACGCCCTGATGTTTTTCAACAGCGCGGACCTGGACCTGCTGCATGCCCGGCCCGGTTCATTTGCGATCACACCGACACCCGGGATGGTGGATGCGCTCAGGCGTGATTACCAAGCGATGACCGGGATGATTTTTGGCGAGGTGCCCGATTTTGCCGAGGTGCTTGATGCCACTCGGCAACTTGAGCAGGTGATCAACCAAGGGATCCCATGATCTGCGTGTGCACGATATTCAGCGTTCTATCGTCCGCCAGAGCCCGAAAGAATTGGCATGGCCATTCAGCTGATCCTGTTGCCCGGTTGTGTTTCTATTTTCAGGCTGTCATCCAGTAGCAGAAACAGCAGCTCGTCGTCCGTCGACGTGTAAATGCTGGTGGTTGCCACGCTGGCGTGTCCAAGCAGGCGCTGGATCATGTTGACCGGCATCGTCTCTGCGGAATGTGCGCCGCGCGTGTGTCTCAGCCAGTGCGTCGAGGCTTTCGCCATCTTTTTGGCATCGTCATGATGCCCCTGCGTGGCAAGCTCCGCAGCCGCCTCCCTGAAGAACACCTTCAAGGCCTTGTACAGCGTCGCGGGATCCAGGGTGCCCGTATCCTGCCCAAGCCGCAGCCGGGCGATCATGGGAATGTCTTCAGGATTATCCAGTGGGTCGACATTCAGGCCCCGCCAGGCCAGGTAATCGCGTAATGCATCCATCACCATGCCGGGCATCGGGACGGCACGCCATTTTCCCCCCTTGCCGAGCACTTTCAGCATCCAGCGGACACCCAGGCCACGCTTGAGCGGGACCGAATAGAGTCTCCCCAGGCGGGCATCCACCAGTTCGGCGAGCCGTAGCCCCGTGGCATAGGCGAGGGGAAGCACGAAGCGCAAGCGCCGGACGGATTCTTCCATAGGCTGGCGGTCCAAATGCTCTATGAGAAAAGCCCACTGGCTGCGCGTGAAAGCGTGCGTCAGCTCCAAATCAGGCGCGGTGGCCACGTCCATCACCTGCTGTGGCGGCGGCACGCCGTCCCAGGGATTGCTGTCGAGGTAACGTACCTTGGCAAGCCACTCGAACAGGGATTTGAGGATGGTATGGGCCTGGATCTGGCTGCGCAGCGAGACGGCTCCCTCGAATGGCCGCCAGTTGGCCGACCAGCGCGGTGTGCTGCGTTTTCCCATCCAATCAGCCTGGGGAAGGCGCCATGGCCATGCCGCGGGCAATGTGCGGCCGAGCCCGCCCAGCCAATCCCGGTAAGCAATGGCATCCTCGATCGACAGCGACGACAGGGCGCGCCCGCGCTCCATGATCGACCAGATCAGGAGGCGCTCTGCCTCGCGGCGATAGGCGCGCTCGGTATGCGGATTCGACGCGCGCGCTTTCAGCCAGGCCTGGATCGCCTGATGGTCATTTTCAGCGGCGATGCGGCTGCGGCCGAGGCATCGGTTCTCGCCAACCGAGCCGTCCAGTTCCGCCGGCGTCGAGAACGACTCCAGCGGCATGATGGCGGTGGCTGAGGGCCGGGCCAGTTCGATCGGCGACAACGACCGCAGCGGGGCGAGCCCCTGCGGCGCCATCACCCCCAGACTGCCTTCGTGGGTGGCAAGCCAGGTCACGAGCCGGCGCGCCCCTTTTTCGCCGAGGCGAGGAACGGACACCCACCAGCGGTAGCCCTGCGTGCGGACGCGCTGATGCAGCGCCTCGATGGTGGGGATGCCGGCGAGGATGAGCCTGGCAGCGAGTCGATCCTCAAACCAGGCGGCAACCGGATCCTGCGGCTGCGGATCGGTGGCGAGCAGTTCCTCCACCCACACCAGCGCCGCCAGTTGGCGTTCGACCAGACGGGCGTAGCGTCTCGCGCGGCGGTCGATACTCTGCGGATAGGCCTCGACGTACATCGCGGCCAGTTCCTTCTCCGAATAGAAGTGATCGGGGTCGTGTGCTTCGCGGAAGGTTTCGAGCGAGGGGAGGGCGGTCGTCGACCGTACTGCCTCGGGCAGGGTGCCCAGCGGCAGGCGCAGCAGCCGAGCCAGCGCGTGCCGGCCATGCCGGCGGGCGGCCATCGTCAGAGCTTGCTGGATCCAGGCCAGCGTGGAGCGCGCGATGCGCTGATCGAGGCCGGATTCGAGGTAGCGGTCCGCTGCGACCTTGAGGTCGAGGCCCTGCAACCAGCCGCGGTAAAAGGCGAGGTGGTGACGTCCGATTTTGCGAGTGGATTCCATGGCTAACTGGCTGAAATCAAGGGGAAACCGGAGATGTAGGCCATAACTCCATGAGATAAATCACAAAATCAGCATTCTTGATAATAATAGTTATCATGCATTAAGCATATTCAAGGTGGCTACTAGCACTCAATATTCCCTGGCTGAGGTGGTGATACCGCCGAATTCCCCTAGCCCTGTCTTCCGTAGGATGGCATTATTGGCCAGACTTTGGAACATTCCGCCACGCGATACCAACCGAGCAGCCTGACATGACTGATGCCGATGGCGAAATCCTCACGCTGGACGAAGTGGCTGCCTACCTGAAAGCAGGTAAGAAAACCGTCTACCGGCTGGCTCAGCAAGGCCAGATACCCGGCTTCAAGCTAGGCGGCACTTGGCGGTTTCGCCGAACAGAGCTGGACCGCTGGATTGCAGCGCAAATTGCCGAGAAGACACAGGACAGAACATGAGCGACCCGCAAAACGATACCAACCTGGCCGCATCCACCAATCCTGCCGACGAGCGCCGCGCGCAACTGGCCGCGCTCATCCCCGAGGCGTTCTCCGAAGGCAAGCTCGACCTGGTCGCCCTCAAACGGGCGCTGGGCGAGCGCGTTGTCATTGAAGGTGGTGAGCGCTATGCGCTGACCTGGGCAGGCAAGAGCGACGCCTACAAAGTGCTACAAACGCCTTCTACTGCCACGCTCCGGCCCGAGCGCGACAAGTCGGTTAACTTCGACCAGGCGCAGCACGTGTTCATCGAGGGCGAGAACTTGGAAGTGCTCAAGGTCTTGCAGAAGGCGTACTTCGGCAAGGTCAAGCTCATCTACATCGATCCACCCTACAACACCGGCTCAGACAGTTTCATCTACCCCGACCGCTTCCAGGAAAGCAAGGAAGACTATCTCAAGCGCATCAACGACCTGGCCGACGATGGGACCTTGATGCGTGAAGGCTTCTTCCGCAAGAACAGCAAGGAGAGCGGCCACTATCACAGCAACTGGCTGTCGATGATGCTGCCGCGCCTCTACATCGCCCGCAATCTGCTGCGCGAGGATGGGGTGATCTTCGTGTCCTGCGATGACAACGAGGTGCATAACCTGCGCTGTCTGATGAATGAGGTGTTCGGCGACGAAAATTTCGTGGCGCAATTCGTGTGGAAAGCTAGGCAATTCACGGATGCCCGCGCAACGACTAATGTCTCGACCGACCACGAATATTTGCTTGCTTACTCGCGCACCTCCGACTTTTCGTTGCGTGGAATAGAACGTGACGAAACCAAATTCACCAACCCGGACAACGATACTCGCGGCCCCTGGATGAGCCGAAGCATGTTGGGTTTGGCGACGAAGGACCAGCGTCCCAACCTCCACTACGAGATTGTCGAACCGAGTACCGGTCGGGTATTTCCCCCAAATCCCGCAACAGGTTGGCGATACTCAGAGGAGAAGATGAAGGAGATGATTCGGGAGGGGCGTGTTCTCTTCCCTGCGAAGGATGATGGCCGGCCGCGCGAGAAGAAGTTTCGGCAGGAGATGCAGTCAGACTTCATTGCGTTCCGCTCCATCATTGATGGTGTCCATACGGCGGACGGAACACAGGAAGTCAGAGAGCTATTCGGCGCGGAGGTGTTCCCATTCCCGAAGCCATCAGGACTCATTGCTCAGATTGCAGAGCAGGTGCTTGGGGATCAGGACGTCTTCGTGGACTTCTTTGCTGGTTCTGCGTCCAGTTTCGATGCAATCGCTCGCCTCAACGCCCGAAACGGGGTAATGCGCAAGTCGGTACTCGTGCAGCTCCCAGAATTGGTCGTTCCGGAAAGTGAAGCAGCCAAGGCTGGTTACACAACCATTGCCGACATCGCACGTGATCGAATTCGGCGGGTCATCACACGCACACGGGAATCGGCCGATCTGGTGAGCACGGAGCCGAAGGACATTGGGTTCAAGTCTTTCCTACTCGCTCCCTCCAACTTCAAACAATGGCGGGGCGATGGCATCGACACGCCGGAGCAACTGGCCGAGCAAATGCAGATGTTCGCCAAGTCGGAGAAAGAAGGCGCGCAGGTGGAGGACATGCTTTACGAGCTACTGTTGAGATTCGGCCAGGAGCTGACCACACCCATCGAACCGCTGGAAGTGGGGGGCGGCAAGGTGTTCGCCATCCACGGCCGCAAGATGCTCTTCGTGCTGGAGTCGTTCACCGAAGCTATGATTCTGCCGCTGGTGGAAATGAAACCGCGCGAGATCATCGCCATCGATGGCGTGTTCAACGATACGGACATGCTCAAGACCAATCTGGACTTGCAGTGCCGCGATGCGGGTATCCGCTTCACCTGCCTGTGAGACAGCGCGAATGAAACTGCAATTCGACGCCCACCAGGATTACCAGCTCGAAGCGATCCGTGCCGTGGTAGCCCTGTTCGAGGGGCAGCCGGACGCTTCACAGTCCGCCGTGACGCGGGACGACACGCTTTCCAGCCTGGCGCTCACCGAAACGGGCATTGCCAACCGGCGTGTGATCGACGATGCGCAATGGCTGGCCAACCTGCACGCTGTGCAAGAGGCGCACGGCATTGAACCATCGGAAACCTTGGCAACGATGGCGCTGGATAACGGCACGCTCGTGGGCAGTTTCCCCAACTTCACGGTGGAGATGGAGACGGGCACCGGTAAGACCTACGTCTACCTGCGCACGATTCACGAGTTGTCCAAGACCTACGGTTTCAAGAAATTTGTGATCGTGGTGCCGTCGGTGGCAATCCGCGAGGGTGTGCTGTCCAGCCTGAAAATCACCCGCGAGCACTTCCAGACGCTATATGACTACGAGCCGGTCAAGTTCATGGCGTACAGCTCTGGCAGCGTGAATGAGCTTCGCAATTTCGCCCTGTCCGATGCGATTCAGATTCTGGTCATCAACATCGACGCCTTCGCCAAGGATTCGACCGAGGCCAGCGATGACGCGACGGGTGGCAAGGCCAAGAAGAAGGCCAAGGGCAACGTCATCAACCAAGTGCGCGAGACAGGGGTGAAGCCCATCGAGTTCATCCAGGCGGCGCACCCCGTTGTGATCCTGGACGAACCGCAGAACCTCGAAACCGACATTCGCAAGCAGGCCATTGCGCGGCTCAATCCCTTGTGCACGCTGCGCTACTCGGCCACGCACCGCAACGCCTACAACCTGATCTATTCACTTGACCCGGTGCGCGCCTATGAACTGGGTCTGGTCAAGCAGATCGGCGTGGATTCGGTCATCGAGCTGAAGGATGCCAACCAGGCGTTCATCGAGGTGGAAGGCTTCAAGACCGGCAAGCGCAGTGTGTCGGCCAAGCTTTCCATTTGGGTTAACCAGGCACAGGGACCTGACAAGAAATCAGTGACGGTGAAGAACGGCGACGACCTCTATACGCTGTCCAACCAGCGAGAAATCTACCGCAACGGTTTTATCGTCAACGAGATCGATGCGGGCGAAGGCTTCGTTACCTTTGCCAACGACGTGCGCGTGGCCGTGGGCCGCCCGCATGGCGCGCTGACCGACGCGATCCTGCGCCTGCAGATCGAGGCCACGGTGCGCCGCCATTTTGAGAAGGCGAGGAAGCTGCATCCGCTGGGTATCAAGGTGCTGTCGGTCTTCTTCATCGACCGGGTGGCGAACTACCGGATGTATGGCGAGGACGGCAGCACGACCAAGGGCAAATTCGCAGAGTGGTTCGAGGAAATCTATGCGCAGTACCAGGCCAGGGACGAATTCGCGGGCCTGTTGACCGCCGGCGCTACGGTGGTGCACAACGGTTATTTCTCGCAAGACAAGCGGGCCGTGTCGCCCTTCGAGACGCTGACCGGTAAGACCAACGCCGATGCCGAAGCAAGCGCCTTTGAACTCATCATGCGCGACAAGGAGCGCTTGCTGGGGCTGGATGAGCCGCTGGCCTTTATCTTCAGCCATTCCGCGCTGCGTGAGGGCTGGGACAACCCCAACGTGTTCCAGATTTGTACGCTGGCCGAATCCAGTTCGGAGATCAAGAAGCGTCAGGAGATTGGGCGTGGCCTGCGCCTTGCGGTGAACCAGGATGGCGAGCGCGTGCGCGACCCGGCCATCAACCGACTGACCGTGATCGCCAACGAGAGTTACGAGGACTTCGCCAACCAGTTGCAGACAGAGATGGTCGAGGCGGGCGTGAGGTTCAAGCGCGAGATGGTTCAGAACGAGCGCGACAAGGTGACGGTGCGCTTGAGGAAAGGTTTTGAGGCCGATCCGCAGTTCCTCGCGCTATGGGAGCGGATACGGGCGCGCACCCGCTACAGCGTGGCCTACAAGACCGGCGAGTTGATTACCAAGGCCGCAGTCCGTATCAAGGGAAAAATGCCCGCTATCGAACGGCCCAAGGTGGCGCTGACCCGCGCAGAGATTGCCATCGGCACGGACGGTGTGGTCGGCAAGCAGACCGGGTATCGCACGCAAACGGTGGAAGCCAAGTACGTGATGCCGGATTTTGTCGGCCAGGTACAGGCCAAGACGGGGCTGGCCAAGTCCACCGTGGCGCGCATCCTCCTGGAGTCCAGTCGCTTGAATGATGCGGTGAACAACCCCCAGGCGTTCATCGACCATGCTTCAGAACTCATCAATGCAGTTAAGCGCGAGTTCCTGGTCTACGGTGACGGCTCGGATGGTAGCGGTGTGAAATATGTGAAGCTGGACCATGCGGTCTACGAAATGCGCCGCTTCGAACGCGACGACTTGATGGAGGTGTTTGCTTCCAACGTCCAGGCGGTGGAGAAGCAGGAGAAGACGCTGTTCTCGCACATCGTCATCGACTCGAATTCAGGGCCGGAGCGAGCCTTTGCGCAGGCATGTGAGGACAACGCGGATGTGCTGTTCTACATCAAGCTGCCGCGCTGGTTCCAGATCGAAACGCCGGTCGGGCCTTACAACCCCGATTGGGCCGTGGCCTACCGCAACGACACAACGCTCTACTTCGTGGCTGAAACCAAGAAGACCGGCAACGGCGATCACGTGCAGCTCGACCTGCTGAGGCCGATTGAAGACCTGCGCATCGAGTGCGGCAAGCGGCACTTCAAGAACTTCGAGCAGGTGCAGTTTAGAGTGGTCAGTACGCTTGAGGAACTGGTGAACTGATGCGTACCACTTTGGCACCCACTCACGGCAGTTTGGCGGGGAGAAGAAAATGAGCGATCAATACACCTATGCCCGTTTCTGGCGGTGCGCCTTGCAGGTGAACCCGGTTGGTTACAACAGTGCCTACCGGGGCAGCGAGCACGGCATGAGCGAGGCCGACTACAACCAGGCGCTACTTGCAAAGTGCCAGGAACTCGATATCAAAGTCGTCGGCCTGGCTGACCATGGCAGCGTGGACAGCGTCGATACGTTGCGCAACATGTTGGCACCCCACGGCATCGTCGTATTTCCCGGTTTCGAGATCGCCTCGACCGAAAAAATTCATATGGTCTGCCTGTTCCCGGAAGACACGACCAAAGATCAGTTGAACCGCTATCTTGGGAGTCTGCAACTGACGGACCCCGAGGAAAAGGTACGCCCCTCACGACTTGGTTGCATTCAGTTGGCGGAAACGATCAAAGAGCTAGGCGGTTTCTGGTATGCGGCGCATGCAACGCAGGCGAGCGGCATTTTGTTTCAGAAGTCAGTTCACACCTGGCAGCGCAGTGATTTGGTTAAGGCGGCACAAATTCCCGGCTCGATAGATGACTTGCCGCAAGAGTACAAAAACATCGTTCTGAACGCAGATCCCAACTGGAAGCGCGAGCGCCCCATTGCGGTCATCAACGCCAAGGATGTTGCCAAACCTTCTGACCTGGACGATGCCAGCGCCTCGTGCTGGATCAAGATGACGAAGCCGACCTTTGATGCCTTCAAGGTCGCGTTCCTTGACCCGGAATCACGCATCCGTCTGAACTCGCAAAAACCGGAGGTGACGGCTGGCGAGATCGTCTCTATGACCATTTCGGGGGGCTATCTCGATGGTGTGGAGATCGCCTTCTCCCGGCACTTGAACACGGTGATTGGCGGACGTGGTACTGGCAAATCGACCCTGCTGGAATGCCTGCGCTATGTGCTGGACATTCCCCCGAAAGGTAAGCAGGCGCACAAACTTCACCTTGAGATCATCAAGGAGAATTTGGGCAAGGCGTCCGGCCGAATCGAGGTGGAGGTCGTTTCTTCTTCACAGCATGGCAAGCGCTATCGGGTTTCCCGGCGCTATGGCGAAATGCCCATTGTGCGCGAGGTAGTACCCGACGGGAGCGGCAATGTCTCGACCCTGCAACCGCGTGACCTGTTGCCGGGGATCGATATTTATGGCCAGAACGAGATTTACGAACTGGCACAGGACGAGCAGAGCCGAATTCAGTTGCTGGACCGCTTCCTGCCTAGCGATGGTGACTACGCTCAGCACAACGCTACGCTCAAGAAGCGCTTGCAAGAAAGTCAGCATAAGTTGGCCAAGACCTTGGGCGAGGTCGATGACCTGAAAGCCCAGATTGCGCGCTTGCCCAAACTGGTTGAGCAACTGCAAGGCTTTCAGGCGTTAGGGATACAGGAAAAGCTTGCCAAGACACCGTTGTTTGCTCGCGAGAGGCAGATTGTCGAACGCACCCACGAAGAAATCCGGCACTTGCGGGATGGTGTGGCGAGCCTTCGGGACAATTTGCCCGACCTGACTTTCATCAGCGACAAAGCCTTGGAGGATTTGCCCAATGCAGCATTGCTCAGCCCAGCGCGGACAATTTTGGACAAACTGCGCGAGGGCTTCGAACGTCACCTTGCGGAACTGACAACCGAGCTGGCAAACGGTGAGCAGCAACTGGCGGTACAGCTTGAGTTGTGGAAGCAGTCAATTGCACAAGGTGAGGCAGAACTTGAGAAAGCCTTGCGCAGCCTCCCGGCGACGGCCGGGAAAAGTGGCCAAGAGGTGGGAACGGCTTATCAGCGGCTGCTACAGGACATCGAGCGCATCAAACCACTCGAAACTCGGGTCGCCAATCACAACAAGCTGCTTGAATCCCAACAGCAGGAGCGTCGAAATCTTCTTGCGGAATTGTCCGATCTCCGCGACCAGCGCACCAAGAGCTTGCAGAGTGCGGCCAAGAAATTGAACCGTCGTCTTGAAGGGAAATTGAAAGTTGAAGTGGTGCCTGATGCAGATCGAACACCGCTGAAAACCTTCCTGCTGGAAAGCAAGCTTGAGGGGGTAGGCGAAAAGCGGCTGTCGTGGATCGACGAACGGGATGCCATCAGCCCGTCAGCACTTGCACAGGCAATCCGTAGCGGCTCAGCAGCGCTTCAGCTCGATTGGGCATTGACGCCCTTGGTCGCGGATGCATTGACGAGGCTGCCTGCGTCTCGCCTGATGGAACTTGAGGCGCTTGAACTCGACCATCGGATAGATATTTTTCTGAATGTGTCGCATGGCCAGGCGGAGGCAGTTTTTCGGCCATTGGACAAGCTGTCGACCGGCCAGCAATGCACAGCGATCTTGCACATGCTGCTACTGGAAAATGTCGATCCGCTCATCATGGATCAGCCCGAAGACAATCTCGACAATGCATTTATCGCCGAGCGCATCGTCCACGAACTGCGCGCGGCGAAAACCAGTCGTCAATTTTTGTTCGCCACACACAATGCCAACATCCCGGTATTCGGGGATGCCGAGTGGATCGGCGTATTCACGGCTGTTGAAAATCATGGAGCATTGAGCTTCGATGCCCAAGGGTCGATTGATGTTCCAGTCATTCGCGACCAGGTGGCCAACATCCTCGAAGGTGGACGCGATGCATTCATCCAACGCAAAGAGAAGTATGAGTTTTGAGGTAACGGCCTATGTTGAAATCTGAATTGCTGGAAATCATCGCCAACGGCGAGAACTCCGGTGTGGAATTCAAACGTGATGACCTGCGCCCTGAGCAACTGGCGAAAGAGATCGTCGCGTTGCTCAATTTCCAGGGTGGAAAATTGCTTTTGGGTGTGGAGGATGACGGCACCATCAGCGGCATTCAGCGTGGCGACCTGGAAACGTGGGTGATGGACACCGTATTTGGCCGATATGTGCATCCGCTGGCCCTGCCATTTTACGAAGAGGTGGTGTTCGATGATGGCAAGCGCGTAGCGGTCATTTCACTCACCCAGGGCACAGCCAAGCCCTATGTGGTGCGCAACAACAATCGCGAGGAAATCTTTGTCCGTGTCGGTAGCACTTCACGTCTAGCAACCAGGGAGCAGCAAGCTCGACTGTTTGAAAGCGGCGGAATGCTGCACGCCGAGGTTTTGCCTGTATCCGGCAGCAACCTGGATGATCTGGATCAGGCTCGCCTTAGCGATTATCTGGTCAATGTCGCAGGCGACCAGATGGCGCCGCAGTCCGCCGAAGACTGGGAACAGCGGCTGACCGGTTTAGGCTTCATGGTTGGCCGCCCTGATGGTCCCGCTACATGCACCATTGCTGGGTTGATACTTTTTGGGCGAAGCCCCCGCCGTTGCTTGCGTTACGCGGGGGTACGCTGGATGTCCTTTGCGGGCGACACAAAGGATTACCAGGCACAGGATGACACGGTGCTTGATGGCCCGCTGGTAGCCCTGTGGGAAGGCAGGCCAGGGGCAGGACGAAACATCGTGGAAGATGGATTGCTCGAACGCCTGATTGATCGCATGCGCCCTTTCATCTCCGAGGAGGGGGGCGAGATAAACGAGGGGCTGCGCCGGGAACCAAGCTACCGCTACCCCTTTGATGCAATCCGTGAGGCGCTTCTCAATGCATTTGTTCACCGCGACTGGACGCGTTCGATTGAGGTTGAGGTTGTCAATTACTCCGACCGCCTGGAAGTGACCAGCCCCGGGGCATTACAGAACTCGATGACCATCGAAAAAATGTTGGCTGGGCAGCGGTCACCACGCAATCCAATCATTGTCGAAATCATGCGCGACTACGGCTACGTTGATGCGCGCGGAATGGGGGTTCGCCGAAAGATTGTTCCTCTGACACGAGATTATGTTGGTAAAGATGCGACATTCAAGGTAACCGAAGACTACTTGCTACTATTGATTCCATCTCGATGAAGATAATCCCTTCGAAATTAGAATTAATACAGGTAGTGGAATTTGCTTCCCAATTCACAGTTCAATTAACTCAGATTTCAAACGGCAATCAAGCATAAACACTTCCTGATACAACCCCTCTTTTCGCTCCTCTAATGCCTTCAATACAGGATGTTCTGTTTTGATATTCCAGATAACCCCTTTCTTCTGAGCCATGCCTTGCGATACATACTCCATGGCAAAGGAAGGGATGTATATGAAAACCTTCCTGCCAGTCTCATTGGCAATGTGATTAGCGATATCGAGACCAACGGGATCAAGATCACCAAAATGTACCCATCTTGATGCGGGTAGTTTGGCCAACAACTCAATTGCTAATTCTGAATGTTTGCCAGGAGAAAACAGTGCAAGCGAATTCTCAGGCAGAGGAAGGTCGATGTAAGCGCCAAGGTTCTCGCACGTTATTACTATTTTTGGTGGTGCACCGACGAATTCGTTCAATGAAAGCCACTTGCGTTGGGGTATTAGACACTCGGTCCAAGTCTGCGCCATCTCCCACAAGTCTGTCGTGCTGTCTTCCCAATTGGCCAGCAAGCCTTTGTTGGGGCGCAACCGCATGACCCAGTCGCTGGTCAGCGTCGCCTGGGTATTCAGCATGCTTTTTCGCTTGGGACCAAGACCCGCCGCACTCCTCCAATTGCGTCGGTTGAGCTTCCCTTTGGCTACGGCAGGCCTGCGAAGCACTGGCAGGGCCTCAATATCTTGTGACTTTCTTGGGTCAAGCTCGTGCGCCCGCAAAAGTTCGAAATCAGCCTCCCAACTCGGGAGAAGGGTTGTCAGGCGAGTTCGTATGGATAGCATTGCTTCGGCTCGGACAAGCCAATCGTTGTGCCGGTTTGATGACATCAACCAACCTGCGGTCTCATAGCGACGGATCAGGGCACGATTACGGGCGCTCTCGATGCACGAGCCGTGTTCAATAAGTCTGGCCAACAAGGATATCTCTAGGGTATCAGGCGGCATTGGATAATCTCTTCTCCTGCCCTCGGATGATGAGCCGTTCCTCAGGATCGTAGACGCGCTCCAATGTATAGAGCGTGCATTCAAAATTAGGCTTCAGGGCCTGGGCTGTGACATAGACCTGGAAGCCCTCGCGCTGGGCGAAGTCGACGATCATTCCCTGACCCTTTGGATCGAGCCGGTGCAGTTCGTCAATTACGAAAAGTGGAGTGATCTGATCAGGCTTGATATCGCCCCGGGAAGCCATCGATCTCGACAGCATCAGGGCTATGGCCAGGCCTCCACCAATCGATTCACCACCAGACAGTGAGGAAGCGGTCTCCCAATCCTTGCTCATGCGCTTCGCCTCAATCCTGAGGTCCATGTAATTGCGATAGTCCAATAGTTCCTCTCCCGTGAACTTGTACTTTTCGCTTGCCGCCTCAAAAAACTCCCGGAGGGATTGGTCGACAGGTTTGCTATTCTCCTGGAACAGTGACATCTGATCGGCGAATCCCTCCAGCATGGACAACATCTCCTGGCGGGTATCGACGACGATGCGGATGCCGACAATGTTGCCAAAGCGGATGTCTTCACCGAGCTTGCTGAGTGCCCGGATGCGGTTCCGTTGCGAAGAGACGGATGACTGGATAGCACTATGCAGCGAGCGGGCTTGAATTTTGACTTCGTTCTCCTGCAGCCCCAGCTGCTCATTCAGCTTGTACCGCCTCTCCCGCATTTCGCTAAGTAGATCAGCGCCGTCCATATCGGCCAGATCGAGAACTACCCGGTCACGCAAGATTTCGAGCAACATAGGCCAGAGCCGGATGCAACTCGACGCGTCGTTTGATGAGGCAGATTGAATCAACTCCAGTCTCGCGGGTGGTTCACCCTCAAGCGCGGCTCCCAGGCTGATGATCCGTCGTGTCTGATCTGCGTCATAATTTTCCGGCAACGCAGTCTCCATCGTTCGGGCATCGGACAGAAAGGAATCGCCTTGTTGCCCAAGCGTTTCGATCATCGAGGCCATGGAGTCGCGATGCTTCTGGAGCTTATCCTGCTTCTCTTTCAACGCAATCTGTCTGGCCGGTAGCTGCTTTGTAACCTCTTCCAGTGTTCGCTCGGCACTGGTTTTCTTGGTAAGAAATTCGTTAAGGTTCTTCTGATGGGGCTCGGCTACCCTAAGCAATTTATTTCTAAGGTCGTTCACCTTGAACTGGGATTGGCCGTGAAGTTGAGCGGCATCGTCATAAGCCTCTTTGGCAGTCTCTGCAGCCGTCTCGATAGCAATGGCATTACCTCGATTCTCGATGAAGAATGCAATTGCCTCGTGGTTCATTTGCAATGAACTCAGGCGACCCTTGAGTCCGCCTTTGCCGTCTTCGCCTTCCTTCTCGATGCGGTAAGTTTTCTGCTTGTCTAGCAGGGCTTGGATCTCTTTTTTAATATCCGCTATCCGGTTCTCACGGGCTTGCCTGCCAAATACGGGATGCCTGTGCTTGCTCGACACTATGTAGCCGCCAGCGCCGGTCGATACGTTCCATTGACCAACGCTTCTGACAGTTGCTTCGCCAGGAGGCTGTTCGCCAAGCCAGAAAATATCTGGAAGGTCCTGGCTGGAATCCAGTCTGACCAGAACGTCAGGTGTGACTCCTACAACGCCATCAACCAGACCGCATAGCCCCATTTCCAATGCAACGGCCTGTTGATCGCCTGACTCATCAAAGACTTCATCCAGTGTCTGGCCGCCGACAGATCGGGCCAGGGTGGCAGTTTTTTGGTTGACCGTCCCGACTTCGAGGGCTGCGCTTCGCTCCTGAAGCCTCTCGATGTCCAATCCTGTCCTGGTTACGGATTCACTCCGCTTCTCAATTTCCTTATCAAGCCAATCCGCCAACCAGGTAGGATCGCGATCGGCGTGAGTTCCGGCTGCGGCCTTCCATGCCTTCTCGCCTTTCTTGAACTGACTCTGTTTACCCTTGGCATCGTCAAGCTCAGCTTTTTTGGTCTGCACCACTTTATACCTGACATCCATCAACGTTTCTTCAGTTGTCAGTTCTGTTTGGGTGCTCTGTTGAAGGGTACTGATGGTCTCCTCGGTAATCTGGATTTCATCAGCTAGCCGACTGATTTCTTGGGACTTGTTGGACGCTGTCTCAGTGTTCGCGGCGATTTCACGTTCGAGGTTGCCAATCTCCAGTTCGATGACACGCTGCATATCGATCTCACGCCGGAGTGAATGCAACACAATCTCTTTGCCGGTACCGTAGGTAGCCTGAAGCAGAGTGAGTTGTCGTTCCGCATCGCCCAGCGTGCGTCGGGTACTGAAGACCTGGCTGGTACATTCCTGAATCTTGGAAACCATCTCAGGGACCTTCCGGTCCTCGGGCAAGAGGTAGTCCTTGAGTTTGTTCGCAACGTCAGAGGAAATGCCGCCCCGATATGTGGCTTCGATGAGCTTGCTGTAGAGCGATCGGTCAGAGAAGTCAGCAAGATTGGTCGGCAGCACACCGGCTTCATAAAGCACTTGCCCGTATTCCTGTACCTGCCGGCAGACATGGAGATCGCACCCTCTGGCAGCCAGAGTGCGTTTCAGATCCGGAAGATCGGGGTAATACTGGTTATCCTCCTCAGTGATCCGGAAGGCGTCCTGCAACGAGGCACCTTCAGGGTAGTTGTCGATGTAGAAGCGGGTAATGTCACCGCGGCCATCTTCGCCATGAGCATGGATACCGGCAATTAGACGCTTGCCATGCCGGGTCATGATGTCCAGGACGACATAAGCGTAGCCGTAGTCTGGACTGATCCGGCCAAGCAGGCTGTCCTTGCCTGCGTTGTGGGGATCCTGCAGGTCGGAAATGGGGCGTATATCCAGTACTCGGCGATCAGGCAACTGGGCGTAGGCCAGGCACATTGTCAGAGTCGACTTGCCGGCTCCGCTCGGTCCGATTAGGCCGGTAAAAGCCCCCTTGTCCAGCGTGATGGCTTCATAGTCAATGCCGAGCCAACCGATATAGGCAATCTGTTCAATCCGTCCCTTCATTTTCATCCCTGTCTTCGTCGACTTCTTCTTCGCTTTCCTCCTCGTAGGCCTGGAAGACAACGCCTTTGTGCTCCGTCAGAACCAAACGACTCATCTCATCCGGGTTGTTGTCATGCCGTGCGAGTTCGGCGAAACGGTTAATTGCCTCTAGTGGCTTGATGGTATCCCCTTGCAACTCGATGAAACGCAAGTCGGCAAGTGTCTTCAATGCTTTCCTGATCTCCTCGGCGATTCGGTTATCGGACGTGGATTCCCTCTGTTTGGGCGCATAGACTAGCTGAAGGGTCTCGCGAGGGACGGAAGTCTCAATCGACTGCATAAGATTGAAAAGGCTGATCCGACCGGACGAGCGTGTGATTTCCGGATCTCGCGTTTTCAGGGCAATGAACATGCCCAAATGGACACAAGTTTTCGGCAGGATTCTGCAAGGGATGAGACCGCCTTTCGACAACAAGAAAAAGAAGCCATCTGAGTGCTGGACCAGTTCGCACTGGTAACCCTGGTAGAAGGTCTTGAAGTCATCGAAGTTGTCGATGAGGAACTGATAGAGAGAGAGGTTCGATCGGTTGATATGGCCGCCCCGGCGCAGAATCAGATCCGCATCAACAAAATGCCTGTCGAGGTAATTCATCGTGCAGTTATCCTTAGTTCTTCCATGCGTATACCGCTGGCCACCGGTACCCAGCCTCGATCTGCGGCATCGATCTTGCCTGACCTCACCATTTCACCCATGAGCCAGGACAGATGAGCGAATACATTATCGGGGTCCGCGCCTTCTTCGATCACTTCAGTGACTATTTCGCTCCATCGTGCCTCGCCTTCAGCCAACTTCTGGTCGAGCAGGGCCCTGAGGCGAACTGGCAATTCATCTTCGACATGTGGCACCTGCTCCTGGGCATAATCTCGACGAGGCTGCCTGGGCGCAGATTTTGTCCGGCTCTGCTGCCGGACATCCTCGCGCATCCTGATCAATCGGGGTTCCCGACTAATCAAGAGTGACCAGTCCGGAGGGATGGCAATAGCGTGTTTGAGTGCTTCAGTGAGACGACGCTGGCGATCGATGCGAACTACGCTCCGAAGGAAATCGTGTACAACGCCGTGATGCTCAACCCAGTCGGTGGCACGTTGCGCTGTCCACTGCACGATGGAATGCATGCGTCGAGTGATGTCCTGACATACTGGGCCGACGCCTTCGATCTTCTTGTTCTCGCCAGCGATTTCGATCTGATAGAGTAGTTCGAATGCCTTACTGGATGAGGAGAGAGTGACTTCCTGAAGGTCGTCTATGGTGCGGATCACTTGGGTCAATTGCTGTTCGCACTGATCAATAGAAGCTTCGCTGTTTTCCGTTAGAAGCGTGGGTATGAAAGCACGCAGCGCTTCATGCTGACGATCTAGCTCTCGCTGATGGCGTTGGACGCTCACGAGCATATCCTTCAGCACCACCTGCATTGGCATCAGGATTTCCCGCCGCCAATTTTCATCACCGTTGAGGTTCAGTGCCTTGGCATGCAAATCGACAATTTGGCCATTGAAGACCTGCAGAATGGCAGCCAGTGGTTCCCCGCTGAAGCGGGTGTGCTCGACATGCCAGGAGGCAATGCTGTCGCCGAGTGATGTGAGTTGGTATTCCGTGTCTTCCGCGCTACGCAAGCGCGAGAGATCTGCGCGAGCCAGACAGTTGGCCCGGATAAGTCTGTTTATGCTTTCGGTGAGGCGTTTTTCGGTACCAGACGCATCCTTAACATCCAGGCTATCCACCTTTGCCGCGAGAGAACGCAATTCGCCGCCCTCCATGGCAAAGGAGAACTCCATGCTGGAATTCATTTTTTGCTGGATGAGGACGAGCAGGGCCACATCGCGAGACCTAAGGTCCAGCGATAACTCTTCGTCGAGGACGGTCTGGATAATCTCGTTGACGCCGGTCTGGGCCTGTCCGTTCATGAAAGGATTCGAATGAAGACCGGGTTGAGTTTGTAGTGATAGGAGAGGGCAATCTTGGTGCCGCGTACAAGAAAACCAATCTCGCAAAGGCGCTTAATTGTCTGGCTCAAACGTGCTCTAGGGACTTTGAGGGCTTCTGCCAAGCTTGCCAGTGAAATTACATCACCCGCAACGGGCAGATTGGCCACAAGCCACCAAAGAGCAATCGATTCGGCTTTGGACAGCGGCTTGGTAAGCAGCACGCTAATCGCAGCATCAGTCAGAATCACGGAATTCGTGCGCATTTCCTATGCGTTACTTTTTTGTATATATATACATAAATGTAACGGATCGTGGAATCCAGCGTCAATACTGAATTTGCACGGTTCTGCAAAAGATGAAGTCGGAAGCCGTGGGTACGATGAATGATCTATTCACGCAATGTGGGTGAGGCTGTATTGCCAGATGCCGAGCGCCTTGCTCTGTTCACCCTATCGCCTCAATCAATCCCGCGCCTTCCTCCGCCGACCGGCTCACACGCCGATCAACCGGCCAGGATTGCATGGCATCTGCTGGGTACGGTCGAACCAGGCTCAGCGCGGTATCAGCATCAGCTGTCAGCCAGGCCTCGAAATCGGCCGGTGCGACGATGACCGGCATCCGGTCATGCACAGGCACCATGACCTCATTCGGTCCGGTAGTGATGAGACAGCATGTGCGAAGGATCTGGCCGTCCGGGCCTTTCCAGGATTCCCAGAGACCGCCCAGCGCGAAAGGTTGGCCATCCGCCATGCTGAAGTAGTAGGGCTGCTTCTTGCCGCCTTCGACCGCCTTCCACTCGTAGAAGCCATCCGCCG
>Ga0209959_100321_pt1 | contig 43361 bp, 47 predicted proteins | sample ThiBiot_300_biof_2_FD_183943 | JGI IMG/M metagenome (GOLD analysis project Ga0209959, IMG submission 183943) | Wastewater bioreactor microbial communities from Cape Town, South Africa - Thiocy_expt_300_biof (SPAdes) | ecosystem: Engineered > Bioremediation > Thiocyanate > Unclassified | place...
CCAGCTACCGCCTGCAGGCCACCAAGCTCGGCAAACTGATTCTGACGAAATAGGTTTCATCGTGGGGCGACTCCAGGACCTCGGTCCCAAGGGTCGTATTGGCCAGCCAACGGGCATGCCCGCGTAGCCAGGCTTTTTTTCACCCCTCACCCACCCGCAAAAAACCGGTCTTGCAGACCGGTTTTTTCATTCGGGTTCTTCAAGCCTTTTCAGGCTCCAGCGCTTGGCTGTCAAGCGCTGGCAGCTATAAAAAGAGGAATTTCCGGATGCCGGGCCCGGTTACAGGCCGATGGCCGCGATGCCCGCACGCGCGATCTGCGCGTCCTCATTGGACTTCACGCCGCTCACGCCCACGGCGCCCAGGCATCGGCCGTCCTTCATGACGGGCACGCCGCCCTCCAGCAGGCCCTGCATGGTGGGCGCGCTCAGGAACGCGGTGCGGCCGCCGTTGATCATGTCCTCGTAGCCCTTGCTCTCGCGGCGGCCCAGGGCTGCAGCGTGGGCCTTGGCCGGCGCGATGTGCGCGGAGATGGCCGCCGCGCCATCGAGGCGCTGCAGCCACAGCAGGTGGCCGCCATCGTCCACGATGGCGATGGTCACGGCCCACTGGTTCTTCAGCGCCTCTGCCTCTGCGGCAGCGGCGATCAGCTTCACGTCGGCGAGTTCGAGTTCGGGTTTGGTCTTCATGCGGCAAATCCTGCAATGGATGAAAGAAACGCGCGCGGCACACCGCGCGCAAGCCCGTGGAGCATAGACCCGGCACGCCGCGCCAATGAACCTTCCCAGGGCAAAAGAATCCATCCGTTTAAGTACGGGATGGCGCGCGGGTATTGCATTGGGCGCCCGGTACCCGCATCTAGAATGCCCCGGCCTGCACCATGCAGGCCACTCAGGAGAGAAACCAGATGAACACTGAAATCACCAGTATCGGCTCGGGCTATGCGTTGTCGCAGGAGCAGCGCCACCGCGTGCTGCGCAACACCTATTGGCTGCTGGCGCTGAGCCTGGTGCCCACGGTGCTGGGCGCATGGCTGGGCGTGGCCACGGGCATCACCCAGTCGCTGCGCGGCGGAATGGGGCTGATCGTGTTCCTGGGCGGCGCCTTCGGCTTCATGTTCGCCATCGAAAAGACCAAGAACTCGGCCGCCGGCGTGGCCGTGCTGCTGGGCTTCACCTTCTTCATGGGCCTGATGCTCTCGCGCCTGATCGGAATGGTGCTGGGCTTCAAGAACGGCGCCGACCTGATCATGACGGCCTTCGCCGGCACGGCGGGCGTGTTCTTCGTCATGGCCAGCCTAGCCAGCGTGATCAAGCGCGACCTCTCGGGCATGGGCAAGTGGCTGTTCGTGGGCGCGCTGGTGCTCATGGCGGGCGCCATCGTCAACGTGTTCGTGGGCTCGTCGGCCGGCATGATGGCGATCTCGGTCGCGGCCATCGGCATCTTCAGCGCCTACATGCTGTACGACCTGAAGCAGATCCTGGACGGCGGCGAGACCAACTACATCAGCGCCACGCTGGCCCTGTACCTGGACCTGTTCAACGTGTTCCAGAGCCTGCTGGCCCTGCTGGGCATCATGGGCGGCGAGCGCGACTGAAGCGCAGCACTGCCCTTCCCCGCTCAGCAAGCCCCGGTCCGCCGGGGCTTTTTCGTTGGTGCAAGCGCGATTTTATTTCATTCGGTATTATTACAAATGAAATAATATTGGATGCACCATGGAAACCGAATCCCGCCGAAACCGCCTGCTGGCCGGCAGGCCGCAGCCCCTGCGCGACCGCGTGGCCGCGTCGCGCGAACTCTTGCACGCCGCGCACCTGCTGGAACGGCGCATCGACGCCGCACTGGCCCCCTGCGGCCTGCACATGCACGAATACCTGGCGCTGCGCCTGCTGTCGGACAGCGTGCACGAGCCCCTGCGCCCCACCTCGCTGAGCATGGCGCTGGATGCCACGCGCACGCAGATCACGCGCCTGCTCGACGGGCTGGAGAAGAAGGCGCTGATCGCCCGCGCGCTGCACAAGCATGACCGCCGCAGCCTGGAGATCACGCTGACGCCAGCCGGCGCCGAGCGTCTGGAGCAGGCCGTGCCGCTGGTGCAGGCCGCCTATGCGAGCGCCTGGGAGCCGCTGACCGGCGACGAGATACATGCCCTGGCCCTGCAGCTCGCGCAGGTGCATGCCCACCTGCGCGGCGCCGGCCTGCCGGAGGATGCGCCATGAATGCGCCGCAACTGCAGCAGTGGCTGCACCGGCGCAAGCAGCGCCTGCTGATCGCCCTGATCTGCGGCCTGGTGGGCGTGGAGTTTCTCGAAAACGGGATGTTCGTGTTCGCCGCGGCGCCCATCATGCAGGCCATTGGCGCCGCGCCGCAGGAGTTCGCCCTGGTGCAGATGGCCTACGCCGTGGGCAATATGTTCATGGTGGCCACGCAGCAGTGGATGGTGCGGCACTTCGGCTACCGGCGCTACCTGCTGCTGGCGCTGCTGTTGTTCGGCCTGGGCGACGTGGGCTCCGCGCTGGCGTCCAACCTGCCGGAGATGATCGTCGCGCGCCTGCTCCAGGGCATGGGCGGCGGCGCATTCTTCCTGAGCACGCGCGTGCTGATCCCGCTGCTGTTCTCCGTGCCCATGCGCCCGCTGGCTTCGCGCGGCTTCCTGCTGACCGTCTTCGGAATGGGGGTCGTGGCTCCGGCGCTGGCGGCCCTGCTCGTGGACGGCGGGGGCTGGCAATGGATCTTCTGGATCCAGCTGCCCATCGTCGTCCTGTTGGCCGCGGGGGTGCAGAGATTCATGCCCAGGCACCTGGGCAAAAGCATCCAGCCGATACGCTGGTCGGCCATCCCCGTGGTGCTGTTCCTGCTGGCCGTGGGCCTGGTGCAGTGGGCGTTTTCCGAGGCCGACCACGAGCTGCTGCAGCGGCCCGACAAGCTCGCCCTCGTGGCGCTGGCGGGCGTGACGCTGCTGGGCCTGTTCAGCCTGCACCAGTGGCGGCACGACGAGCCGCTGCTGCACCTGCGCGACCTCACCCACCCCGGCTTCCTCGCAGGCATGGGGCTCTTTGCCACGTACTACTTCATCGTCAACTTCAACAACTACCTGTTCCCGCAGTATGCCGAGCACGGCCTGGGCCTGCCGGTGGTGACCACGGGCTGGCTCAACAGCTTCTCGGGCGGCGTCACCTTCGTCGCCGTGGTGCTCTACAGCCGCTATTCGGCCCGCGTGGCCAACAAGCGGGCCATGATGATGATCGGGTGCCTGTGCATGACCGCCTCCGCATGGTGGATGGCGTCGCTGCCGCCCGACGCGCCCATCGCCGCGCTGTACGGGCCACTGGCCATCAAGGGGCTGTTCGGCGTGCTGATGATCCTGCCCGTGTCGGCCCTGACCTGGCGTGCGCTGGGCGACACCCATTTCGCCAAGGGCTACCAGGCCAAGAACGTGATGCGGCAGATGATGATCTCGCTGGCCTCCGCCGTGGCCGCCGTCGCGCTGCAGAACGGCCGCACGGCCCAGCACGAGCAGCTGCCCGCGGGAAGCGGACACCTGGACATGCAGGCGGTCTTCCTCGCGGGCCAGCACCTGTACCTGTGGATCGCGGCGATGGCCGTGGCGGCGGCGGTGGTGGTGGCGGCGCAAAAGCAGCTGCGCTGAAATCCGCGCACCGCGGGCTCAATTGTTCCGCCCACCTGCCGATATAGGGATACATGCTGCCACCTCGCCCCCGCCTCGCCGCCGGCCTTCGCGCCGCCTTCGCCGCCGCCGCGCTGCTGGCCCTGGCCGGCTGCGAGATTCCGGGGCTGGGCCCGGACCCGCGCATCGCGCAGCGCGAGGCCGAGGCCAAGGCCATAGGCGGGGCCTGCCGCCACGCCCTGCGCGGGCTGGAAGACTGCTTCACGCTCAACCCCAAGGCATCCAAGGCCATGGTGTTCGCGGGCTGGAAGGAGATGGACCAGTACATGCGCGAGAACAAGATCGAGGGCGCGCCCTCGGTGCTCACGCAGCTGGAGAAGAAGCCCGCCGCCGCTCCCGCCCGCTCCGGCGAGGACAATGCCGAGACTCAGCCCCGCAGCTCCCGCAATCGCGGTTGACCAAGCGCCAGCAGCGTCTCGCCTCAATGCCCGGTGGTCTTGGACAGGAGCTGCATCACCAGCACCCCGCCCACGATCATGGCCATGCCCACGATGGCCGGCAGGTCCAGCTTCTGCCCGTGGAGCAGCCAGCCCACGAGGGAGATCAGCACGATGCCCAGCCCCGACCAGACGGCGTACACCACCCCCGTGGCCATGTGGTTCATGACCTTGGAAACCAGGTAGAAGGCCACGCAATAGCCCAGCACGGCCAGCACGGCGGGCCACAGGCGCGTGAGCCCCTGTGAGGACTTCAGGGCCGTGGTCGCGACGACCTCCGCCGCTATGGAGATGCCGAGCAGGATGTAGGGGTGCATGGTGGGTGTCGCCGCTTCGCCGCCAATCGTTGGAATATCAAAATGATAGCTTACAGCGCTTACTGGATAAGCGCTGCATGGGTATTTTCCCCTTAGCCGAACCAGTGTATCGCCACCCATCGCCCCGGCTGATGGCCGCATCGCATTCGGCGATGGCCCCTGCACTGCAGCCGGGGCCGCGCCCGCGTACCATGGCGTGCCTCGCAGCGCCTGCCATGCCCACCGCCTCCATCGACACCTCTTCCATCGGCGAACGCCCGCGCCCGCACAGCCTGCGCGAACTATTCTGGGCCTTCACCTGGCTGGCGCTGCAGGGCTTTGGCGGCGTGCTGGCGGTGGTGCAGCGCGAGCTGGTGGATCGCCGCCGCTGGATGACGAACGAGGAATTCATGGAGGACTGGGCCGCGGCGCAGATACTGCCCGGCCCCAACGTGGTGAACCTGTCCATCATGGTGGGCGACCGCCATTTCGGTGCGCGCGGCGCCCTGGTGGCCGTGGTGGGCATGCTGCTGCTGCCCATGCTGCTCGTGGTGGCGGTGGCCGCCGTGTATGCGGTTTTTGCCACGCACCCCATGGTGGTCGGCGCGCTGCGCGGCATGGGCGCAGTGGCGGCAGGCCTGGTCGCGGGCGTGGGCTGCCGGCTGGCGGCATCGCTGGGCAGGCACCCGCTGGGGCCCCTGCCCTGCGGCCTGATCGTCGTGACCACCTTTGCCGCCATGAGCGTGCTGCGCCTGCCGCTGGCCTGGGTGCTGCCCGTGGTGGGCGGCGCGGCCTGCGCGCTCACGTGGCGCAAGCTCCCTGCCTGATCATGACCACTGCGCTGAACCTGCAGCCCGTGGACTGGCTGAACCTGTTCCTGTACTACCTGTCGATCTCGCTGCTGGCCGTGGGCGGCGCCATCGCCACGGCGCCGGACATGCACCGCTTCCTGGTCGAGCGCCAGGGCTGGCTCACCGACGTGCAGTTCAACACCTCCATCGTCATCGCCCAGTCCGCGCCCGGCCCGAACGTGCTGTTCATCGCCCTGCTGGGCTGGAACGTGGGCCTGAACACGGGCGACGGCACGCACATGGCCTGGGCCGCCGGCGCGCTGGGCGTGGCCGTGTGCATGGTGGGGATCATGCTGCCCAGCAGCCTGCTGACCTGGGCCGCCACGCGCTGGGCGCACCGCAACCGCGAGCGCCGCTCGGTACGCGCCTTCAAGCAAGGCATGGCGCCACTGGTGATCGGGCTGATACTGGCCACGGCCTGGGTGCTGGGCAGCGCCCACGGCGACCCGGCGCGGGATTGGCCGCTGTGGCTGCTCTCCGCCGCCACCACGCTGCTGGTGTGGCGCACGCGCATCCACCTGCTGTGGCTGCTGGGCGCGGGTGCGTTGCTAGGCGCGCTGGGCTGGGTCTGAGACGCCGAGCAGCGCGGGCAGCAGCTGCGCCGACGGCCCGCGCAGCACGGCATGGGCAATGCCGTCGAGCTCGCTCGGCCCGGTGTTGAGCACCACCACGCGCGCACCGGCCTGCCGCGCCTGGTGCGCCAGGCCGGCAGCCGGATAGACGGCGCCGGCCGTACCCACCACCAGCATCACATCGCAGGCCTGCGCGGCCTGCTGCGCCGCATCCAGCGCCTGCGTCGGCAGGGCCTCGCCAAACCAGACCACGCCGGGGCGCACCAGATTGCCGCAGCCGGCGCAGCGCGGCGGGCGGCCCGGCACGGCCCGGGCCAGGTTGCAGCAGGGGCGCGGGTGGTCCAGCCAGCGGTCGTCCGCAAGCCTGCCATGCAGGCACAGCACGCCCTCGCTGCCCGCCAGCTGGTGCAGCCCATCCACGTTCTGCGTGATCAGCGTGAGCCGGCCCGGCGCGCGCCGCGCGAACGCCGCCAGCGCGTGGTGGCCGGCGTTGGGCTGCACGCCCAGCAGCCTCTCGCGCCGCTCGGCGTACCAGTCCCAGACACGCTCGGGGTTGCGCCGGAAGGCCTGCTCCGTGGCCAGGTCCTCGGGCCGAAAGCGCGCCCACAGGCCGGTCTGCGCATCGCGGAACGTGGGCACGCCCGACTCGGCGCTGACGCCGGCGCCGGTCAGCACCGCAACGCGGCGCGCGTCCCGCAGCCAGGCGCGGACCTCGTCGAGGGCGTTTGAAGGGTTATCGCGCATGCCGGTTCATCGTGCCGAAGCTCACGCCTTTTCAGCCAGCAGGCCCTGCTCGACCATCGCGACCAGCCGCTCGGCCAGCGCCTGGCAACCGGCCTCGCCCAGGCCGCGCAGGGGGCCGTCGAGCACCAGCATCGCCATGCCGTGCACGGCGGACCAGGCCAGGAACTCGGCCCCCGGCCTGCGCGCGGGCGGCAGCAGGCCGGCATCGACCATGCCGTCGAGCGTGTGGCACAGCAGCTCGAACGGGTCCATGCCGCTGGCGCCGCGCGCCGCGCCGTCATGCGGCGCGCGTTCGTTCACATCGAAGGGCCGCGCCGCGAATGCGGTGCGAAACAGGCCAGGCTCCCGCCGCGCGAAGCGCAAATAGCCCAGGCCCACGCCGCAGAACGCCGCGCGCGCGCGCCGGCGCGGATCGCGCATGCGCCGGGTGGCGTCGATCTCGGCCTCGATCGCGCGCGCCAATTCGCAAAGCGCTACCGCGCGCACCGCCTCCAGCAGGACCTGGTGGCTCTGGAAATGCCGGTACGCCGCATTGGGCACCACGCCGGCGCGCCGCGTGGCCTCGCGCAGCACGACAGCACCCGGGCCACCCTCGCGCGCCAGCGCGACGCCCGCATCGAGCAATGCGCGCCGCAGATCACCGTGGCGGTAGGTGCTGCGGACGGGGCTTGGATCCTCGTTCGGCATTCTTACTAGGTTTTACATGGACACGATTCATTTTCGATCGTGATGCGCGTATAAGTGTACACCGTCCACAAAGGAGCCGCATCATGACATCCGACAGCTACGTCGACGGCTTTCTGCTCGCCGTCCCCACCGCCAACAAGGAAGCGTACCGCCGGCTCGCCACCGAGGCAGCACAGCTCTTCAAGGAACACGGCGCCACCGAGTTCGTGGAGTGCTGGGGCGACGACGTGCCCGAGGGCAAGCTCACGTCCATGCCCATGGCCGTGCAGCGCAAGGACGACGAGACCGTGGTGTTCTCATGGGTGGCCTGGCCCTCGCGCGCGGCGCGCGATGCCGGCATGAAGGCCTTCATGGACGACCCTCGCTGCCCCAAGGACATGCCGTTCGACGGCAAGCGCCTGATCTACGGCGGCTTTCGCGTGCTGGTGAGTGCGTAGCCCGGCGGCATTGCGCACCACCCACGCCATTTGCAGGCACCAACGTCAGGAGAAACACATGCAGTTCACCCCCTACCTCAATTTCGACGGCAACTGCGCCGAGGCCTTTGCCTTCTACGCCAGGCTGTTTGGCGGCACCATCGTCCACCAGAGCACCTTCGGCGAGATGCCGGCGTCGGAAGGCATGCCGAAGCTGCCCGAATCGGCCAGGAGCCGCATCATGCACGTGCACCTGCAGATCGAGGGCCAGTCGCTGATGGGCTCCGACACCATGCCGGCCGTTCCGGGGCAGGACCCTGCCCTGTGCGGCGGCGGCTACCAGCTGCCGCAAGGCCTGTGGGTGTCGATCCAGGCCGCCGACGCGGCCGAGGGGCAGCGCCTGTTCGACGCGCTCGGCAACGGCGGGCAGGTCGTGATGCCGTACGCGGCCACGTTCTGGTCGCCCGGCTTCGGCATGGTGCGCGACCGCTTCGGCACGCCGTGGATGGTGAACGTGACGGCGCAGCATTGACCCCATGCGCCAAGCCAACCAAGGAGTCCCCATGTCCGACCGAACCGTCCATCTCCACCGCGTGCTGCGCGCCAGGCCCGAGAAGGTCTACCGGGCCTTCCTGGAGGCCGACGCCATGGCCAAATGGCTCCCGCCCCATGGCTTCACCTGCAAGGTGCATCACCTGGAAGCCCGCGCCGGGGGCACGTTCCGCATGTCGTTCCACAACTTCGGAACAGGCCACGGGCACTCGTTCTCGGGCGAGTACCTTGAACTCGTCCCTGACGCGCTCATCCGCTACACGGACCAGTTTGACGACCCGAACCTGCCCGGCGTGCTGGAAGTCACGGTCAGGCTCAAGCCCGCGGTCTGCGGCACGGAACTGAGCATCGCCCAGGCGGGAATTCCGCAGGCCATCCCCCTGGAGATGTGCTACCTGGGCTGGCAGGAGTCCCTCGCCCAGCTGGCCGCGCTCGTGGAGCCGGACATTCCAGACTGAATGTGCGTGTGCGCTGGCCTGCAAGGATGTGGAGAAGCGAAATGACGAAACCCGCGAAGAACACGATTTGCCTTTGGTACGACGGCGGCGCCGAGGAGGCCGCGCGCTTCTACGCCCGGACTTTCCCCGATTCGTCGGTCGGCGCGATCCACCACGCCCCGGGCGACTTTCCATCCGGCAAGCAAGGCAATGTATTGACCGTCGAATTCACGGTCATGGGAATCCCCTGCCTCGGGCTCAACGGCGGCCCCGCGTTCAAGCACAGCGAGGCCTTCTCGTTCCAGGTCGCGACCTCGGACCAGGAGGAAACCGACCGGTACTGGGATGCGATCGTCGGCAACGGCGGCGAAGAAAGCGTGTGCGGCTGGTGCAGGGACAAATGGGGCATTTCCTGGCAGATCACGCCGGTGGCCCTGACCGAGGCAGTCACCGGTCCCGATCGCGCGGCCGCGAAGCGTGCGTTCGACGCCATGATGCAGATGCGCAAGATCGACATCGCCGCCATCGAGGCGGCGTGCCGCGGGTGAGGCGGGTTGCCCTGCCGGCCACTCGATCACCGTTGACGCCTCCGTCATAGCACCCATCGGCCACGACCCGCGCGCCCGATCGATCCCCCCCAGCCACCCAGGAGCCACAAATGAAACCCAATCCCGTCGTCTGGTTCGAAATCTATGTGCAGGACATGGAGCGCGCGCGGCGCTTCTACGAGACGGTATTCCAGTGCACGCTGCAACCGCTGGCGGCGCCCGCCGGGCCGGACGGCGGCCTGCAGATGCTGTCCTTTCCCGGTGACATGAGCACCATGGGCGCAAGCGGAGCGCTGGTCAAGATGGAGGGCGCGCCCTCGGGCGGCGGCACGCTGGTGTACTTCGCCTGCGACGATTGCGCCGTGGAGCAGGGCCGCGTCGAAGCCGCGGGCGGCCAGGTGTCCAAGCCCAAGTTTTCCATTGCGCCGCACGGGCATATCGCCCTCGTGGTCGATACCGAAGGCAATTGCATCGGCCTGCATTCCATGCAGTGAATCGCCATGAGCCCTGCAGTATCCGACGAGATCCGCACGCTCTGCACCACGCGCGTGCTGGCCGCCTCGCCTGCGGCCGTATTCGGCGCCATTGCCGACTGGCGCCTGATCTCGCGCTGGTGGGGGCCGGCCGGCTTCCACAGCACCTTCCACACCTTCGACTTCCGCCCGGGCGGACGCTGGATCCACACCCTGCACGGACCGGACGGCACCGACTACGCCAACGAATGCCGTTTCACCGAGATCGTGGCGGGCCAGCGCGTCGTGATCGAGCACACCAGCGCGCCCTGGTTCGAGCTGGAGCTCACCCTGGCGCCGCAGGACGGCGGCACCCGCATCGGCTGGCGCCAGACGTTCGCGGACGCCGAGACCTGCGCGCGCCTGGCGCCCGTCTGCGTGCCCGGCAACGAGCAGAACCTGGACCGGCTGGCCGCCGTGCTGGCCGACCTTGCGGCCAGGCGCTGAGCCGGGTCAGCCGCGCTGGCGCAGCGCCTCGTACAGGCACACGGCGCTGGCCACCGAGACGTTCAGGCTCTCCACCGCCCCCTTCATCGGGATGCTTACGAGTTCGTCGCAGGTCTTGCGCGTGAGCTGGCGCATGCCCGGCCCCTCGGCGCCCAGCACCAGCGCGACGGGGCCCTTCAGGTCCACCTGGTAGAGCGTCTTGTCGGCGTCGCCGCTGGTGCCGATGACCCAGATGTTGCGTTCCTTGAGCTCACCCAGCGTGCGCGCCAGGTTGGTGACCATGAAGTACGGCACGGTCTCGGCCGCGCCGCTGGCCACCTTGGCCACGGTGGCGTTGATTCCCACGGCATGGTCCTTGGGCGCTATCACGGCGTGCGCGCCCGCTCCGTCGGCCACGCGCAGGCAGGCACCCAGGTTGTGCGGATCCGTCACGCCGTCGAGCACCAGCAACAGCGGGTTCGCCACGCCTTCGGCCTCCAGCCGGTCGAGCAGGTCGTCCAGCGAATGCAGCTGCGCCACGGCCTGCACGCGCGCGGCCACGCCCTGGTGGCCATGGCTGCCCGCCAGCTTGGCCAGGCGCAGGCCGTCGGCCTCGATCAGGCGCACGCCCGCTTCCTTGGCGCGCGCAAGGAACTGGCGCATGCGCGCGTCGCGGCGCGTGGCCTCGTAATACACCTCGATGATGGACTGCGGCGCCGTCTTCAGGCGCACGCCCACGGCATGGAAGCCGAACAGGATCTTGGGGGAAGACATGGCGGAGGATTATCCGGGCTTGCGGACCGGGCTTTTAAAACTACGCCCACACGGCCTCGATGCCGTTCCTGGCGTGCCGCTACACCAGGCGCCCGGCCTCGATGGTGATGCGCCGGTCGCAGCGCGCGGCGATGGCGCGGTCGTGCGTGACCAGCACCAGCGTCGTGCCCTGCTCGCGGTTGAGGGCGAACATCAGCTCCATGATGGTCTCGCCGGTGGCGAAATCCAGGCTGCCCGTGGGCTCGTCGGCCAGCAGAACGGCCGGCTCGACCACGAAGGCGCGCGCCAGCGCCACGCGCTGCTGCTCGCCGCCCGAGAGCACCTTGGGGTAGTGCGACAGGCGCTGGCCCAGGCCCACGCGGCCCAGCATCTCGGTCGCGCGGCGGCGCGCATCGCGGCTGCCGGCCAGCTCCAGCGGCAGCATCACGTTCTCCAGCGCCGTGAGGTTGCCCAGGAGCTGGAAGCTCTGGAACACGAAGCCCACCTGGCGCGCGCGCAGCGCGGCGCGCTCGTCCTCGTCCAGCGCGAACAGATCCTGCCCCGCCAGCCGCACCGTGCCGCGCGTGGGCGTATCCAGCCCTGCGATGATGGACAGCAGCGTGCTCTTGCCCGACCCCGAGGCGCCGACGATGGCGGCGGTCTCCTGCGGCGCGAGGCGGAAATCGATATCCCGCAAAATCTCCAGCGTGCCCGTGGAGTCGGTGACGGACTTGTACACATGCTCCACCGCGATGATGGGCTCCGGGGGCGCGGGCGACTCGGATGCGGTGGCTGCTGCCGCAGCGGCGAAGGTTTCGGACATGAAAGGTTCTCGACAGTGATGCGTATGTTTCGGCGTGACTTTATCGCGGCCGGCGCCCTGGCCCTTTTAGGCACGGCGCCCGCGCTGGCGCAACAGGGCCGCAAGGCCGCCGCCAGGGCCCCCGTGATCCTGGTGGTGGGCGACTCGCTCAGCGCCGAATACGGCCTGCCGCGCGGCAGCGGCTGGGTGGCGCTGCTGGAGAAGCGGCTGGCCCAGGAAAAGATCGGCGCCACGGTGGTCAACGCCAGCGTGAGCGGCGACACCACGGCCGGCGGCCGCGCGCGGTTGCCCGCGCTGCTCAAACAGCACAGCCCCACGCACGTGGTGATCGAGCTGGGCGGCAACGATGCGCTGCGCGGCCTGCCCCTGGCCAACACCCGGGACAACCTGGCATGGATGGTCGAGCAGTCGCAGGCCACCGGCGCGCGCGTGCTGCTGGTGGGCATGCAAATGCCGCCCAACTACGGTGCCGACTACGCGCGCCGCTTCGCCGCCCTGTTCGAGGCCGTGGCCAAGGAGCGCAAGATTCCGCTGGTGCCGTTCCTGCTGCAGGGTATCGCCGACGGGCCGGACCCCGCGGCACTGTTCCAGCCCGACCGCATCCACCCGCGCGCCGAGGCGCATCCGCGCATGCTCGACAACGTGTGGCCGCAGCTGCGCAAGCTGCTGTAAACCTGCACCTTCAGGCACCACCGTCCTGGGGAGGCACGGAAACGGCAGGCTCCGCGGCGCGGGGCGCCGCCACCGCCGCACGGTAGGCGTGCCAGCTGGCATGGCCCAGTACCGGCCCGACCACGAGCAGGCCCGCCCCCCAGGTCCACCACAGGGAGAGCACGACGAGCGCGGCGATGAGCGCGCCCCACAGCAGCATCACGCCGGGGTTTTCCAGCACCACGCGCACGCTCGCGATGCCCGCCGTCAGCGCGTCGGTGTCGCGGTCCAGGATCATCGGGATGGACACCACCGTGCTGGAGAACACCAGGGCCGCGAACACCCCGCCCACCAGCAGGTAGACGGCGATGAACTGCCAGTTGCCAGGGTTGAAAATCGCCTGCACCACGCCCGTGGTGGAGGGCATGCCGGTGTTGAAGAACACCGCGAACACCACCAGCGACGCCCGGCCCCACAGCAGCTCCAGCACGACGAGCACCAGCACCAGCATGCCCATGCTGCCCATGTGGCTGTCCCAGCAGGTGATGGACTCGCCCAGCTGCGGCGGCAGGCCCGCCTCGCGCCTGCGGCTCGTTTCGTACAGCCCCATGGCCAGGAACGGCCCCACGAGCAGGCAGCCGCTGACCAGCGACATGGTGTATTCGGGGCTGGCCCGGAACACCCAGCCCAGCACCAGCGCCATGAGCCAGAAGCAGCCGCCATAGAACAGGGCGATGCCGGGCGCCGCCGCCATGTCGCGCAGGCCCCTGGCAAGCCAGCGGAACGGGTCCCGCCAACCCAGGGGGGTGAGCACCAGGGGGGCCGCGGGGGCGCTGGCGGATACGGGCACTGGGGAATCGGTCATGGCGGCAAGCCGGCGGCGCGGCGGCGGTGGAAGTACGCTCACGATAACCAGCACCGGTCTTGCCGGACATCAAGGAAATCCCACCCCGGCAGCCGCCGGCCGTGCCTGCCCGTCAGAACGTGTTCATGATCTTTTCATGGTGTCCGCAAGGCAGCAAAAGATCGTGAACACGTTCTCAGCTGGCGAAGGCGCGCTCCATGGCCTGCGCCAGGTCCTGGCGCAGGTCCTCCATCGCCTCCAGCCCCACCGCGAAGCGCACCACCGTGCCGGCCTCGAGGTGCGGCGTGGCGCGCTCGCGCATGCCGGGCAGGTCGTAGGGCACGACCAGGCTCATGGGCCCGCCCCAGCTGTAGCCCAGCCTGAACAGGCGCAGGCCGTCGCAGAACGCATCAACCTGTGCCTGCGTGTGGCGCGCGTCAATGACCACGCTGAACAGGCCCGCCGCAGCGCCTTCGGGGCCGCCGGCGCTGCCGCACAGGGCGCGCCAGTGCCCGTGGCCGGGCGAGCCCGGCAGCGCCGGGTGCAGCACCTGCGCCACGGGCGCCTGCGTGCCCATCCACTGCGCCAGGGCGCGCGCCGCCGCGTCGTGCGCACGGTAGCGCAGCGCCATGCTGGGCAGGGAGCGCAGCACGGCCTCGACGTCGTTCGCTCCCACGCCCAGGCCCAGGCGCATGTGGGTGAGCTTCATGCGCAAGTGCAGCGCCTCGTCGCGCGTGGTGATGCTGCCCATGAGCACGTCGCCGCCGCCGCTGGGGTATTTGGTGAGCGCATGCACGCTGATGTCCACGCCCAGTTGGCCGTCGCCCGCGAGGTCGAACGGCGCGAAGGCCAGGCCCGCGCCCCAGGTGTTGTCCAGCGCCGTGGTCACGCCGCGCGCGCGGCAGATGCGCACCTGCTCGGGCAGGTCGGGGAACTCCAGCGTCACCGATCCCGGCGCCTCCAGCCACACGAGCCGCGTCGCGTCGGTGATCCTGGCGGCCAGGTCGGCCGGATCGAGCGGGTCGTAGACTTGGTGCCGTATGCCGTAGTGGCGCAGCTCCACCTCGGCCAGGGCCTTGTTCGGGCCGTAGGCGTTGTCCGGGATCAGCACCTCGTCGCCGTGCCGCAGCAAGGCCAGCGACACGGTGGCGATGGCCGCCAGGCCGCTGGGCGCCAGCAGGCACTGGCGGCCGCCCTCCAGCGTCGCCAGGCGCTCTTCGAGCTGGTAGGTGGTGGGCGTGCCGTGCAGGCCGTAGGTGTAGCTGCTCTTGTCCTTCCACTCGCGCGCGCGCATGGCGGCCACGTTCGGGAAGATGACGGTGGACGCCTTGTGCACCGCCGGTTGCGGCGCCTCGAACCCTGCGGGGGGGCGGTAGTCGTGGTGGATGAGCCGGGTGCGGAGGTCGGGAGCAGATGGCTGGGTCATGCGCCAATGTTAGAGCGTGACGACGAGCTTGTTCTCCACCGAGCTCACGCCCGACACGGCCTGCGCGATCTGGCTCGCGCGCTCGCGCGCCTGCTCGGACTTCACCTCGCCCTTGAGCGTGACCATGCCCGCGCTCGTGTCCACGTCGATCTTGAGGGCGCTGAGGTCCGTGTCCTGCGCCAACCCCGCCTTGACCTTGGCGGTGATGGCCGCGTCATCCACCAGCGCGGCGGCGCCGGCCGCGGCGCGGCGCGTGGCATCGCCCATTTCGCCAGCGGCGGTCTCCGCCTTCTGCTTGGCCTCCTGGGCCGCCTGTTCGGTCTTGTTGATCGCCTCGTCCATGCGCTGGCCCGCCGTCTGCTCCTCGGTCTTGTTGCAGCCGGCCAGCCCCAGGGCCATCGCCAGCGCTGCGGCCAGGCCCGTCCAGCGCAGCATCGAAGGGGTGGAACGTGTACTGTCCATGGTTGGTTCTCCTGTGTGGGGGGTATGCCTGCCACTGTAGAAAGCATGGCGTTGGCCGGGGGTCGGAGAGGGCTGAAACCAGGGTAGGACAACGGCGGCTCCCTCTGGCGTGACAATCGGCCCCCATGTCCATACCCGTACTGCACCGCTGGCTTCCCTTTCTGGCCTGGCCCCGCCCCACGGCCGCCCTCCTTCAGGGGGAGTTCTGGGCCGGCATGACCGTCGGGCTGATGCTGGTGCCCCAGGGCGTGGCCTATGCGGCGCTCGCCGGCATGCCGCTGGTGACGGGCATCTATGCATCGCTCGTGCCGGCCCTCGTGGCCGTGCTCTGGAGTTCCTCCACCCGCCTCGGCGTAGGCCCCACGGCGCTCACCAGCCTGCTCATAGGCGCATCGCTCACCGGCATGGCCGAGCCCGGCAGCGCCCAATGGGTGGCCCTGGCCGTGTGGATGGCGCTGCTGTCGGGGCTGCTGCAGCTGGTGCTGGGCGTGGTGCGCTTCGGCTGGCTGCTCAACCTGGTGACGTCGCCCGTGCTGGGCGGCTTCACGCAGGCCGCGGCGCTGCTGATCCTGGCGTCGCAGCTGCCGGCGCTGCTCGGGCTGCGCACCAGCTGGCACGCGCTGGCGCAGAGCCCGTCGCCGCACCACTTCGACTTCACCGCGCTGGCCTTCGGGCTGGGCAGCCTGGCGCTGCTGGTGCTGGCCCGGCGCTGGCGCCCGAGCTTTCCGGCCGCCATCGTGGTGATCGCCCTGGCGGCCCTCGTCAGTTGGGCCATGGGCTACGCGGATGCCGACGGCGCCGTGATCGGCCACCTGCCCTCGGGCCTGCCCTCGCCGTATTGGCCGGGGTGGCTGTCGTGGGACGACATGGGCGCCCTGGTGATGCCGGTGATGGTGATCACGCTGGTCAGCTTCCTGGAAACCGCGTCGAGCGCCAAGGTGGAGCACCAGCAGGGCGGCACGCGCTGGAACGAGAACCAGGACCTGATCGCCCACGGCATGGCCAAGATCAGCTCGGGCCTGTGCGGCAGCTTCGCCACCAGCGCCTCGTTCTCGCGCTCCGCGATCAACCTGTACGCGGGCGCCAAGACCGGCTGGGCCACGCTGTTCGCGCTGCTGCTGGTGCTGGCCACGCTGCTGTGGCTCACGCCCGCGCTCTACCACGTGCCGCAGTCGGTGCTGGCCGCGGTGGTGGTGGCCGCCATCACGAACCTGATCAAGCCCGGCACCATGTTCAGGCTGTGGCGCATCTCGCGGGTGGAGACGGCCATCGGCCTGGCGACCTTCGGCCTGACGCTCGCGACCGCGCCGCGCATGTACTGGGGCGTGCTCGTCGGCCTGCTGATGAACCTGAGCCACTTCCTGTACCAGCGCCTGCACCCGCGCATCATCGAGGTGGGGCTGCACCCCGACGGCAGCCTGCGCGACCGCCACCTGTGGCAGATCGCCCCGCTGGCCCCCCGGGTGCTGGCGCTGCGCATGGACGCGGAGCTGGACTTCGCCTCCGCCAACGCGCTGGAGCGCCGCGTGGCCGACGAGCTGGCCCAGCGCCCCGACACCCGGCACCTGTGCCTGTTCGCGCTGCCCATCAACCGCATCGACGTGACCGGCGTGGAGGCCTTCATGCGTTGCTGCAAAGCCACGGCGGCATGCTGCACGTGAGCGGAATCAAACTGCCCGTGCAGCGCACCCTCGAGAATGCGGGGGCCCTCGCGCCCGGCCCCAACTTCATCACGTACCGGACCGATGCGGAGGCCATTGCCGCGCTACAGCAGACGGCCGCCGAAAACGGCCCGGCGTAGCTGCTAAAATCGCCCGAAATCAATTTGTTTCTTTTTGTGACCGACTTCGCGTCCTCCGCTTCCGTTCGTCTGCGTGACCTGAGCCTGGCCACGGCGCATGCGCTGGTGGCCCAGTCGCTGGGCTCCGAAGCGGCGCTGTACGAGCAGTCGCCGGCGCTGTACCTGCAGAACCTGATCAACGGCCTGTGCGAGCTCTCGCTCAAGGACCCTCTCACCGGCCTGCCCAACCGGCGCCACGTGCATGGTGTGCTCGAACGCGAGCTCGACCGCGTCGCCCGCTCGGGAGAGGCGGCGCTGCTGCTCATGCTCGACATCGACCATTTCAAGCAGGTCAACGACTGCCATGGCCACCTCGCGGGCGACATCGTGCTGCAGTCGGTCGCGCGCACGCTCGAATCGTGCGTGCGCCCCATGGACACCGTGTCCCGCTACGGCGGGGAAGAATTCGCCATCGTGCTGCCCGCATGCCAGTTCGGCTTCGGCCGCGTGGTTGCCGAGCGCGTGCGCCGCGCCATCGAGTCCACACCCGTGTACGTTTCCCCGTCGCTGACGCTGAACGTCACCGTCAGCATCGGCGGCGCCTTCGCACTGCAGTGGATCCGCAGCACCACCGCGCTGTGGACCGACCGCGCCGATGCCGAGCTGTACAAGGCCAAGCTTTCCGGCCGCAACCGCGTCAGCATCGAGGACCAGCCCGACAGCAGCGTGAGCGCGGAGGAAAAGAGTTTGCTGTTCGGCCCGCTATACACCCCCACGGGCTGGGGCGACCTGCCCCCGCCCCTGGACCCATCCCCAAGCAGCGCCTATTGAAAGCCCAGTGATGACCGACGCGCTGTCCCCACAACCGACACCTTCCGCCGGCGCCACCGCCCCGGCCACCGCCCCCACGCCCGCCGCCGCGGCGCCGGTCGACGCGCGCATCATTGCCGTCACCAGCGGCAAGGGTGGCGTGGGCAAGACCTTCGTATCGGCGAACCTGGCCGCCGCGCTCACCCGCCGCGGGCTGCGCGTGCTGGTGCTGGACGCCGACCTGGGCCTGGCCAACCTGGACGTGGTGCTGAACCTGCACCCCAAGACCACGCTGCACGACGTGTTCACCGGCAAGGCCCAGCTGGAGGACGCCGTGATCAAGGCCCCCGGCGGCTTTTCCGTGGTGCTGGCCGGCTCGGGCATGGTCGAGTATTCGCGCCTCACGCCCGAGGTGCGCAACGAGTTCTTCAACGTCATCCAGACCCTGGCGCCGCAGTACGACGTGGTGCTGCTGGACACCGGCGCCGGCATCTCCGACGTGGTGCTGTTCTCCGTGTCGCTGGCCCAGGAAGTGCTCATCGTGGCCACGCCCGAGCCCACCTCGCTCACCGACGCCTATGCCGCGATCAAGGTGCTGGCCACCCAGCAGAAGCGCCAGCACGTGCGCATGGTGGTGAACCAGGCGGCGCGCGCCGGCGACGGGCGCGCCATCACCGGCCAGCTGCAGCAGGTGCTGGACCGCTTCGTGACCACCGACTCGGGCCGCCCCGTGCGCCTGATCCACATGGGCGACATCCCGGCCGACTCCTCGGTGCGCGAGGCCGTGATGCGCCGCCAGCTGCTGATGCTGCAGATGCCCGGCTGCCCGGCCGCCCTGGCCGTGGCGCAGCTGGCCAACAAGCTCGAATCCACGCTGCTCAAGCCCGCTGGCAACGCATAAAAAAAGCCTCCAGAGCCCGCCATCCGGGCGCTGGAAGCTATCAAAACCAAAGCAGAGGAGCTGTCCGCTCAGCCCAGCAGGTCCTTGATCTGCTGCAGCGCCGTCGGGTCTTCCATGGTGGTCAGGTCGCCCGTGTCGCGCCGCTCGGCCACGGCCTGCAAGGCGCGGCGCAGCAGCTTGCCGCTGCGCGTCTTGGGCAGCTGGGTCACGAAGAGCACGCGCGCGGGACGGGCCACGGCGCCGAGCTGGCCGTCCACCTGCTTCATCACCTCGCCCTCGAATTTGAGGCGCGCGGCGTCGTCGGTGAGGGCCGAGGCGTCGCGCGGCACCGCGAAGGCCATGGCCACCTGGCCCTTGAGCTGGTCGGCCACGCCGACCACGGCCACTTCGGCGATGTTGGGGTGGCCGGCGATGCATTCCTCGATCTCGCGCGTGCCCAGGCGGTGGCCGGCCACGTTGATCACGTCGTCGGTGCGTCCGAGGATGAAGTAGTAGCCGTCCTCGTCGCGTATGCCCCAGTCGAAGGTGCTGTAGACCAGGCGGCCGGGGATGCTCTTCCAGTAGGTGTTCACGAAGCGCTCGTCGTTGCGCCACACGGTCTGCAGGCAGCCCGGGGGCAGCGGCCCCTCGATGGCGACCACGCCCTTCTGGTTGGGCGCGGTCAGCTCCTCGCCCGTGGCCTCGTCGATGAGCTTGACGTTGTAGCCGTACACCGCCTTGCCGGGGCTGCCGAAGCGCGAGGGCTGCTGCTGCACGCCGTTGCACAGCGTGAGGATGGGCCAGCCGGTCTCGGTCTGCCAGTAGTTGTCGATGATGGGAACCTGCAGCGCGCCGCTGATCCAGGTGGCCGTGGGCTCGTCCAGCGGCTCGCCGGCGAGCCACAGGGCCTTGAGGCTGGAGATGTCGTATTTCTTCAGGTACTCCGGGTCCTGTTTCTTCAGCACGCGCACCGCCGTGGGCGCCGAGAACATGTGCGTGACCTTGTGCTTCTCGACGATGCTCCACCAGATGCCCGCGTCGGGGCGGATCGGCAGGCCTTCGTAGAGGATGGTGGTCATGCCCGCGATCAGCGGGCCGTAGATGATGTAGCTGTGGCCCACCACCCAGCCGATGTCGCTGGTGCAGAAGTACGTGTCGCCCGCGTTGGCCTGGAAGATGTGGCGCATGCTCGCGGCCAGCGCCACGGTGTAGCCGCCCGTGTCGCGCTGCACGCCCTTGGGCTTGCCCGTGGTGCCGCTGGTGTAGAGCGTGTAGCTCGGGTGCGTGGCCGGCACCCAGGCGCAGGGCACCTGGGCGTCCAGGTGCTGCGCGCGCAGCGCCGACCAGTCGTGGTCGCGCCCCGCGCGCATGGCGGCGGGGGCCAGGCCCCGGTCCACCATCAGCACGGCGGCGGGCTTGTGCGCCGACAGCTCGACGGCTTCGTCGAGCAGCGGCTTGTAGGGCACGACCTTGCCGCCGCGCGAGCCCGCGTCGGCGCTCACGATGACCACGGGCTCGGCGTCCTCGATGCGCGAGGCGAGCGACGACGAGGCGAAGCCGCCGAACACCACCGAATGGATGGCGCCGATGCGCGCGCAGGCCAGCATGGCGAAGGCGGCCTCGGCGATCATGGGCATGTAGATCAGCACGCGGTCGCCCTGCTTCACGCCCAGCGCCTGCAGCACCGCCGCCATGCGCTGCACCTCCTGATGCAGTTCGGCATAGGTGTAGGCGCGCTCGGTGTTGGTCTCGGTGGAGACGGCCACCAGCGCGCTCTGCTGCGCGCGCGCGGCCAGGTGCCTGTCGACCGCGTTGTGGCACAGGTTGGTGGTGCCGTCGGGGAACCACCGGGCGAACGGCGGGTTGCCGTAGTCGCAGATCGTCTTGGGAGACTGATGCCAGTCGATCAGCCGGGCCTGCTCGGCCCAGAAGGCGTCGCGCTCGTCGATGGAGCGGCGGTGGAAATCGGCGTAGTTGCTGTGCTCGGCGGCCATGGTGCTGTCTCCTGGAAGCGTGCCGCGCAACCCCGGCGCGGAAGGTCGATCATCCAAAATCCATAATTATTCATGTCGCGCTTGCAGAAAGCTGACGCTGCCGCCCGCCTGGGCGGCCCCGCTATTTCACCAGCCCCAGCATGTCCTTGAACGCCGGGTGCTCGCAGCCGCGCAGCCATTCGAAGGCGACCATCTCGGTGGTGACCAGCTCGGCGCCTGCGCCCGCAAGGCGGTCGAAGGCGGCGTCGCGGTTGCGTTCGGTGCGCGAGCTGCAGGCGTCCGTCACCACCCAGACGTCGAACTCGTCCTCGATGAGCTGAAGCGCCGTCTGCAGCAGGCACACGTGCGCCTCGCAGCCGGCGATGACGATGCTGGCGCGCTCGGGGGCCTGCTGCTGCTCGCGGGCCTTCTGCAGGTGCTTGGGCAGGCTGCGCGCGTTGCCGCCCTGGGGCTTGGGCGCCGGGCGCAGCCACTCGCCCAGGCCCTCCTCGGCGGCGCTGAAATGCATCTTGGCCAGCGTGCGCTGGCACAGGGCGCGCAGCTCGGCATCGTTGGGGCCCAGGCGCGAGGGGTTCTGCTCGGTGCCCCACACGGGCACGTCCACGAGCTGCGCGATCCGGGCCAGCCTGCGCGCATTCGCCAGCACGGCCGCGCCTTCGAAGATGGCGGGCATCAAGCGTTCCTGGTAGTCCACGAGCACGAGTTGGGATTCGGAGGCGTCAAGCAGCATGGCGGTCGATCTTCTGTTCAAGGGTGTAGGCGGCCATTGTCGCAGGCGGGGCGCGCCCGGCCGTCAGGGCTTGAGGCGCAGCAGTTGCCCGCCGGGGCTGTCGGTGAGCAGGTAGAGCCAGCCGTCCGGCCCCTGGCGCACGTCGCGGATGCGCGCGCCCAGGCCGTCGAGCAGGTATTCGTCGCGCACCACGCGCGCGTCGCGCAGCTCCAGCCGGTGCAGTCGCGCGAACTTGAGCGAGCCCACGAACAGGCTGCCCTTCCAGGCCGCGCCGTACCGGTCGCTGGTGAGAAAGGCCATGCCCGAGGGCGCGATCGATGGCACCCAGTAGTGCAGCGGCTGCTCCATGCCGGCCTTGGCCGTGCCCTCGCCAATCTTGCCGCCGCCATAGTTCTCGCCGTAGGTGATGACCGGCCAGCCGTAGTTGCGGCCGGGCTCGGGGCGGTTGATCTCGTCGCCGCCCTGCGGGCCGTGCTCGTGGATCCACAGCCGGCCGTCCGGCCCCCAGGCGGCACCCTGGGGATTGCGGTGGCCCCAGCTCCAGATTTCCGGCAGCGCGCCCGCGCGGCCGGCCAGCGGGTTGCCGGGCGCGGCGCCGCCCGTGGGCGCCAGGCGCACGACCTTGCCCAGGTGGTTGTCCAGCCGCTGGGCGTCGTCCTTGCGGCTGAAGCGTTCGCCCAGCGTGAGGAACAGGTTGCCGTCCGGCGCCTGCACGATGCGGCAGCCGAAGTGCAGCTGGCTCGCCACCTTGGGCGACTGGCTGAAGAGCACCTTCACGTCCTGCAGCGCCGGCGCATCGGGCGCGAGCGTGGCGCTGGCCAGGGCCGTGCCGTTGCCGCGGCCCTCGGGGGCGGGTTCGGAGTAGCAGAAGAAGATGCGCCGGTTGCGCTCGAAGTCCGCGTCGGCGATCACGTCCAGCAGCCCGCCCTGCCCGCCCGCCGCCACCCGCGGCAGCCCGGCCAGGGGCGGGCCCAGGCGCCCGCCGGGCTCCACCACGCGCAGGCGGCCAGGCCGCTCGGTAACCAGGAAGCGCCCGCCGGGCAGAAAGGCCAGGCCCCAGGGGTGCTCCAGGCCCGAGGCGACCACCTCCGCCGACGCCCGGCTGCGCGCCGCCACGGGCTGCACGGGCGTGCCGTCCTGCGCATGCGCGCCGCTGCCGGCAAGCATGGCGATCGCTACGCAAACAGTAGCTGCATGCGCTTTCTGGATGGGCGCTGGAAGCACTTTTCGCAAGTAATTCATGGAACGGCTCCCCGGGCGCCGCCTTCGGCGCCCTGCCCTGGCATTGTGCGCAGGCGGGGCACCCTCCCGCTCATCCGGGTTTATGCGGCGCATCCGGCACCAGCAGCCCGGCCTCTTTCTGCCCCACCTCCTTCAGGAAGGCCCACACGGCCTGCATGCGCGCCAGGTGCTTGGCCTCGGCGGGCATGCTCATCCAGAAGGTGCGGGTGAACGCGGCCTCGTGCGGCAGCACGCGCGCCAGGATGGGGTCGCGGTCGGCCAGGAAGGCGGGCAGCACGGCCAGGCCCGCGCCGGCGCGCACGGCCTCGTACTGGGCGGTGATGCTGGTGCTGCGCAGGGCGAAGCGCTCGGGCGGGTACAGCTGGCCGAGGAACTGCAGCTCCTTGGTGAACAGCAGGTCGTCCACGTAGCTGATGAAGGCGTGGTGGCGCAGGTCCTCGCGCGTGGCCACCAGCGGCCGGCGCGCCAGGTATTCGCGCTGGCCGTACAGGCGCAGGGTGTAGTCGGCCAGCCTGGTGACGATGACCGAGCCGCGCTTGGGGCGCTCCAGCGAGATGACGATGTCCGCCTCGCGCCGCGACAGGTGCAGCATGCGCGGCAGCGCCAGCAGGTCGATGGACAGGTGCGGGTGCCGCTGCGTGAGGCGCGCCAGGTGCGGCGCCAGGATCAGCGTGCCGAAGCCCTCGGTGGCGCCCACGCGCACCAGGCCCGACGGCCCGGCGGCGGACGCGTTGGCCGGCGATGCGCGCTCCACGCCGAGCACGGCGGCCTCCATGGCCTCGACGGCGGGCAGCAGGTGGCGGCCAGCCTCGGTCAGGCGGTGGCCGGCGGCCTCGCGCGCGAACAGGGGCGCGCCCATCTGCTTTTCCAGCGCCTGGATGCGCCGCGCCACCGTGGTGTGCTCCACGCCCGCGCGGCGCGCGGCGGCGGCCAGGGTGCCGGTGCGGGCCAGTTCCAGGAAGTAGCGCAGGTTGTCCCAGTCCATGGTGGAGCCCTCTCTTCGTGCGAATGTGCATATTTGCAAAGCCAAGGTGCATGATTGTCTATTGCATGGGTAATTTCGCACAACTACCATAGGGTCCGTTCACTCACCTTCAGCACAGGAGACCCGCGCCATGGATGCATCCACCGCCGTACAAGCCCCCACCGTCAAGCTCTTGATCAACGGCCAGCTGGTCGAATCCAAGACCACCCAATGGCGCAACGTGGTCAACCCCGCCACCCAGGAGGTGCTGGCGCGCGTGCCCTTCGCCACGCCCGACGAGGTGAATGCCGCCGTCGCCAACGCCAAGGAGGCGTTCAAGACCTGGCGCAAGACCCCCATCGGCACGCGCGCGCGCATCTTCCTCAAGCTCCAGCAGCTGATCCGCGAGAACATGAAGGAGCTGGCCGCGCTGCTGACGGCCGAGCAGGGCAAGACCCTGCCCGACGCCGAGGGCGACGTGTTCCGCGGCCTGGAGGTGGTGGAGCACGCCAGCGCCATCGGCAACCTGCAGCTGGGCGAGCTGGCCAACAACGTGGCCAGCGGCGTGGACACCTACACCGTGCTGCAGCCCCTGGGCGTGTGCGCGGGCATCACGCCGTTCAACTTCCCCGCCATGATCCCGCTGTGGATGTTCCCCATGGCCATCGCCACGGGCAACACCTTCGTGCTCAAGCCCTCCGAGCAGGACCCGATGGTGACCATGCGCCTCGCCGAGCTGGCGCTGGAGGCCGGCATTCCCCCCGGCGTGCTCAACGTGGTGCACGGCGGCGAGGACGTGGTCAACGCCATCTGCGACCACCCGGACATCAAGGCCATCAGCTTCGTCGGCTCGACCAAGGTCGGCACGCACGTCTACAACCGCGCCAGCCTGGCCGGCAAGCGCGTGCAGTGCATGATGGGCGCCAAGAACCACGCCATCGTGATGCCCGACGCGAACAAGGAGCAGTCGATCAACGCCATCCTGGGCGCCTCGTTCGGCGCGGCCGGCCAGCGCTGCATGGCCATCTCGGTGGTGCTGCTGGTGGGCGAGGCGCAGAAGTGGCTGCCCGACTTCGTCGAGAAGGCCAAGGGGCTCAAGGTGTCGGCCGGCACCACGGCCGGCGCCGACCTGGGCCCGCTGATCTCCTGCGCCGCGCGCGAGCGCGTGGAGGGCCTGATCGCGCGCGGCGTGCAGGAAGGCGCCAGGCTCGAACTCGACGGCCGCAACCCCAGCATCGCCGGCTTCGAGAAGGGCAACTTCGTCAGCCCGACGATCTTCAGCGGCGTCAAGCCCGGCATGAGCATCTACGACCAGGAGGTCTTCGGCCCCGTGCTGTGCGTGGTGGCGGCCGACGACCTGGAGCAGGCCATCGAGTTCATCAACGCCAACCCCAACGGCAACGGCACGGCCATCTTCACGCAGTCCGGCGCGGCCGCGCGCATGTTCCAGGAGGACATCGACGTGGGCCAGGTCGGCATCAACCTGCCCGTGCCCGTGCCGGTCCCGCTGTTCTCGTTCACCGGCAGCCGCGCCTCCAAGCTCGGCGACCTGGGCCCCTACGGCAAGCAGGTGGTGCTGTTCTACACGCAGACCAAGACCGTCACCGAGCGCTGGTTCGACGACAGCACGCTGCACCACGGCGTGAACACCACCATCAGCCTGAAGTGACCGGCCCGCGCGCTGCCGCCCTCGCCCTTGCGCTGTGCCTCGGCGGCACGGCCGCCTGGGCGCAGGCCGGCGGCGCCTGCCGCCCCGGCGGTTCGGTGGAGGAGACCAACGCCTGCGCCGTGCGCGACTACCAGGAGGCGGACACCGCCCTGCAGATCCTGTACGGCGACGTGATGCGCGCCCTGTCGGCCCACGAGCGCCCCGCCCTGCGCCAGGACCACCAGGCCTGGCAGCGCACCCGCATCACGCAGTGCAAGCAGGCGCAGCGCGCGCAGGAGCAGCGCCCCGAATGGCCGCGCCTGTACCACGAATGCCTGGTGGCGCAGACCCGGGCGCGGCGCCAGGCCCTGATGCACTGGCTGCACCACGGCGAAGCGCCGCCGCACAACGAATAAGCGACCAGAGAAGGAGAGCACCGCCATGGACTTTGAACTCAGCGAAGACCAGCGCGCCTTTGCCGACACCGCCCGCCAGTTCGCCCAGGCGGAGCTGGCCCCCCACGCCGCGCGCTGGGACGCCGAGGGCATCTTCCCGGTAGAGGCCATCGCCAAGGCGGGCGAGCTGGGCTTCTGCGGCCTGTACGCGCCCGAATCCATCGGCGGCCTGCAGCTGCCCCGGCTGGACGCCACGCTGGTCTTCGAGGAACTGGCCGCCGTGGACCCCAGCACCACCGCCTTCATCACCATCCACAACATGGCCACCTGGATGCTGGGCACCTGGGCCCAGGATGCGGTGCGCGCCGAATGGGGCGAGGCATTGACCAGCGGCCGCAAGCTCGCCAGCTACTGCCTGACCGAGCCCGGCAGCGGGTCGGACGCCGCCTCCATCAAGACCCGCGCTGAACTGGTAGGCGGCGAGTACGTCATCAACGGCGGCAAGGCCTTCATCAGCGGCGCGGGCAGCACCCACGTGCTCGTCCTCATGGCCCGCACGGGCGACGCGCAATCGGGCGCCGCCGGCATCAGCGCCTTCGCCGTGCCCGCCGACCTGCCGGGCATCCACTACGGCAAGAAGGAAGAAAAAATGGGCTGGAACAGCCAGCCCACGCGCCAGATCAGCTTCGACAACGTGCGCATCCCCGTGCAGAACCTGCTGGGCCGCGAGGGCGAGGGCTTCAAGATCGCCATGAAGGGCCTGGACGGCGGGCGCATCAACATCGCCACCTGCTCCGTGGGCGCGGCGCAGGGCGCGCTTGCCCACGCACAGCGCTACATGCAGGAGCGCAAGCAGTTCGGCAAGCCCATCGCGAGCTTCCAGGCCCTGCAGTTCAAGCTGGCCGACATGGCCACGGAGCTCGTCGCCGCGCGCCAGATGGTGCGCCTGGCCGCCAGCAAACTCGACGCCGGCGCGCGCGACGCCTCCACCTACTGCGCCATGGCCAAGCGCTTCGCCACCGACGCGGGCTTCAACGTGGTCAACGAGGCGCTGCAGCTGCACGGCGGCTACGGCTACATCCGCGAATACCCGCTGGAGCGCCTGCTGCGCGACGCGCGCGTGCACCAGATCCTGGAGGGCACGAACGAGATCATGCGCGTCATCATCGGCCGGCGCATGCTCGACGGCGACGCGCCGGATGCAGTCCGCTGACCCTCCCATGCCCGCCCGCCCCATCTCCCCGGAAACCCTGCGCCTCATCGGCGCGGTGCAGGACGCCCTGACCGAACGCCTGAGCGCGCAGGCCACGGTGGAAGAGCGAGCGCTGTTCGGTTGCCACGCCTTCATGGTGGACGGCAAGCTGTGCCTGGCCGTCAAGGGCGAGGACCTGCTCGTGCGCCTGCCGCCGCAGGATCACACCGCCACAGCCGAGCAGCCGGCCGTGCGCGAGCTGGACTCGCGCGGCGGCATGCCGGGCTACTTCTGGGTCGAGCCCGCGGGCTACGCCACGCGCGCGCAGTGGGAGCATTGGGTGGATGCCGCCCTCGCCTACAACCCGCAGGCCAAGGCATCACCGCGGCGGCGTAAGAAATGATTTCAAGCCTTTTTGGCCTCCAGCGCTTACCAGAAAAGCGCTGGCAGCTATCGAAATAGTAGTTTTTTCCACACCGCAAGGAGACACGCCATGCAAATCGCATTCATCGGCCTCGGCAACATGGGCGGCCCCATGGCCATCAACCTCATCAAGGCCGGCCACAGCGTCAAGGCCTTCGACCTGAGCCAGGATGCTCTGGCCAAGGTAAAGGCCGAAGGCGGCCAGGCGGCCGCCAGCGCGCAGGACGCCGTGCAGGGCGCCGAGGCCGTCATCAGCATGCTGCCCGCCAGCCAGCATGTGGAGGGCCTGTACCTGGGCAGCGGCAACCTGCTGGCCAGCATCGCCAAAGGCACGCTGGTCATCGACAGCTCCACGATCGCCGCAGCCACCAGCCAGAAGGTCGCCAAGGCGGCCGAAGGCCTGGGGCTTGACTTCATCGACGCGCCCGTCTCCGGCGGCACGGGCGGCGCCATCGCGGGCACGCTCACCTTCATGGTGGGCGGCAGCGATGCGGCCCTGGAACGTGCCCGCCCGCTGCTCGAAAAGATGGGCAAGAACATCTTCCACGCCGGGACCGTGGGCGCGGGCCAGACGGCCAAGATCTGCAACAACATGCTGCTGGGCATCCTGATGATCGGCACCAGCGAGGCCATCTCGCTGGGCGTGGCCAACGGCCTCGACCCCAAGGTGCTCAGCGAGATCATGCGCCGCAGCTCCGGCGGCAACTGGGCGCTGGAGGTCTACAACCCCTACCCCGGCGTGCAGGAGGCCAGCGCCGCCACGCGCGGCTACACCGGCGGCTTCGGCACCGACCTGATGCTCAAGGACCTGGGCCTGTCCCAGGAAAACGCCGCCGCCGTGAAGGCCTCCACGCCCCTGGGCGCTCTGGCGCGCGCGCTCTACGCGGCGCACAGCCTCGCGGGACACGGGGGGGAGGACTTCTCCAGCGTGATCAAGATGCTGCAGAAGAACGGCTGACCCGCAAGCCGGCCTTCACATGAGGCGATGGGCGCTGCAACATGCCGTTGCGGCGCCCATCGTGTTTTCGAACTGGATTTTCCCGACCGGCCTTTCCAGGGGCTCTTTCGTCCGGTTTCACTGAATGCATCGTAAATTACATTTACCCAGGACGATATTCACCAAAATATCATCCATTTCCCAAAATATTATCTTGAACCGATTTTCCCCATTCGTCGGACACCGCCCGCAGACGCCGCGCATGGCCTGGGCCCATGGACGCTCTTTGCCTCTGGAGCCCGCTCCTGCCGCTGGGCAGGCCCGGTGGTGTATCATGGTCGACCAAATTCCTGCGAGGTAAGCGTGGCCAAACCAAACTATTCATTCGAAAAACGTCAACGTGAACTGGAGAAGAAGAAAAAGAAGGAAGAGAAAAACCAGCGCAAGCTTGCCAAGGGTTCGGCGCCAGATACTTCGGCGTCTGAAACGCCACCGGAGCCTGCGGCGCCCACCGATACCGATGCATCGACGCCCAATACCCTTGCCTGAAATATTCGAGCGCCATTATCCAATTCAATAAGAACCGGTAAATGGCCCGGGTTGACCGGATTCCCGCTCTTGCCTGGCGGTGTCAGATCAAGACGCGCCCATGGCCTCCCACTGCGGCAGGCAGTGCCGCGCCAGCGCAGTCACCCAGCAGGGCTCTCCAGGCACGAAGGCGATGCCGTAGCGCGGGCTGACGAGAAAGCCCGCGCGCTCGAAGGCCGCATCGTCGCCCGCCCGCACGAAGGCGGCCAGGCTGGCGAACGGGACGGCCACGGTGCCCAGGTGCAGCGCCCGGGCGCGGGCGGTGATTTCCTCCAGCCTGCCGCCATCCTGGAAGCGGTAGACCACGCCGCCATAGTCCAGCGCGGTCAGGCCCACGCCGTTGCGCTCCTCGCTGCGCGGCCGGCCGCGGGCGCGGACGATGTCTTCGCGCGTGGCGGTGAACGGCACGCCGTCCACGCTTTCGTAGGGCTTCAGGTGCATGGCTGGATTCTGGCGCCCATCGGGACAACCCTGGCGGCGCGCGGCCCGGAACGTGACGGATCTGCGCGTATATTGCGCCGTGCCGCCGGCCTGCGCCCCGCAGGCCCCTCCCCATTCAACCACCCTCCTCCACTGCGATGACTGCCTCTACCGACTTCGCCCCCATGCCCGACGCCCAGGGCTTCTTTGGCCCCTATGGCGGCCAGCTGGTGCCGCCGCACCTCAAGCAGGCCATGGACGACATTGCCGCAGCCTATGCCGAGATCACCCGCCGGCAGGACTTCCAGGACGAGCTGGCGCAGCTGTTCGCCGACTACGTGGGCCGGCCCAGCCCGATCTTCCACGCCAAGCGGCTGTCGGCGCAGCTCGGCGGCGCGCAGATCCACTTGAAGCGCGAGGACCTGAACCACACCGGCGCGCACAAGATCAACCACTGCCTGGGCGAGGCGCTGCTGGCCAGGTTCATGGGCAAGAAGAAGGTGATCGCCGAGACCGGCGCGGGCCAGCACGGCGTGGCGCTGGCCACGGCCTGCGCGCTGGTGGGCATTCCGTGCGAGATCCACATGGGCCAGGTGGACATCGAGAAGGAGCACCCCAACGTCACCAAGATGCGCATCCTGGGCTGCAAGCTCGTGGCGGTGACGCGCGGCGCGGCCACGCTGAAGGAGGCGGTGGACAGCGCGTTCGAGGAATACCTGACCAACCCCACCGACTACCTCTACGCCATCGGCTCGGTCGTCGGCCCGCACCCGTTCCCGATGATGGTGCGCGACTTCCAGAGCATCGTCGGCCGCGAGGCGCGCGAGCAGTTCCAGGCCCGGCACGGCCGCCTGCCCGACTACGTGACGGCCTGCGTGGGCGGCGGCAGCAATGCCATCGGCATGTTCACGGCCTTCCTGGGCGACGCGGGCGTGAAGCTCGTGGGCGTGGAGCCCTCGGGCGAAGGCACGGACAAGCCCGGCCGCCACGCGGCGACGCTGAGCATGGGCAAGCCCGGCGAGATCCACGGCATGAAGTGCTACGTGCTGGAGGACGCCCCCGGCGTGCCCGCCGCCGTGCACAGCATCGCCTCGGGCCTGGACTATCCCGGCGTGGGGCCGCAGCACAGCTACCTCAAGGACATCGGCCGCGTGCAGTACGAGGCGGCGACCGACAAGGAATGCCTGGATGCGTTCATGCAGCTCTCGCGCGTGGAGGGCATCATCCCGGCGCTGGAGAGCGCCCACGCCGTGGCCTGGGCCATGCGCGCGGCGCCCGGCCTGCCGAAGGACCGGCACATCCTGGTCAACCTCTCGGGCCGCGGCGACAAGGACGCGGACTACGTGGCCAAGGTGCTGGGCATCTGATTTTTGGAATTCAAGGAGTCTCGGACATGGCCCTGCCACCCAACAAGCAACGCAGCCGCCGCCTTCGCAAGAAGATGCGCGTGGGCGAATTCCAGGAGTTCGGCTTCGAGTACGAGCTGAAGGTCAGGCAGGCCCTGGCGCCCGAGCAGGAGGAGGCGCTGATGGACCGCTTCGTGCACGAGCTGCTCGTGCCCCGCAACCTGGCCGCCGCCGGCTGGGTGCGCGAGGGCTTCGTCACGGCGTTCGCGCGCGGCTCCGCCACCGAGGACGACCGCCAGGCCACGCAGGCCTGGCTGGCCGCCCAGCCCGAGGTGGCCGAGGCCACGGTGAGCGCGCTCAAGGACGCGTGGTACGTGGAAGACTGAGGCCTCAAGCCTTTTTGCCCTGCAGCGCCCGCCCGGCAAGCGCTGCAAGCTCTCATTTCGGGAGCAATGAGCCTGCTCAGGTCACCGGCGCGGGGTTGAACAGCACCAGCTGGTTGTGCAGCTTCCACTGCTCCGCCCAGGTCTTCCTGCGGCCGCTGGCCACGTCGAGCATGAGGTGGAACAGCTCCCAGCCCACGTCCTCGATGCTGGCCTCGCCGTCGGCGATGCGGCCGGCGTTCACGTCCATCAGGTCGTGCCAGCGCCGCGCCAGGTCGCTGCGCGTGGCCACCTTGATGACCGGGCACGCGGCCAGGCCATAGGGCGTGCCGCGCCCGGTGGTGAAGACGTGCAGGTTCATGCCCGCGGCCAGCTGCAGCGTGCCGCAGATGAAGTCGCTGGCCGGCGTGGCGGCGTAGAGCAGGCCCTTGCGCGCCGCGCGCTCGCCCGGGGCGACGACGCCCGAGATCGGCGCGCTGCCGCTCTTGACGATGGAGCCCATGGCCTTCTCGACGATGTTGGACAGCCCGCCCTTCTTGTTGCCCGGCGTGGTGTTGGCGCTGCGGTCCACGCGGCCGCGCGCCAGGTAGGCGTCGTACCAGGCCATCTGGTCGATCAGGGCCTGAGCCACCTCGGGCGTGGCGGCGCGCGCGGTGAGCTGGTCGATGCCGTCGCGCACCTCCGTCACCTCGCTGAACATCACGGTGGCACCGGCGCGCACCAGCAGGTCGGCGCACAGGCCCACGGCCGGGTTGGCCGTCACGCCGCTGAAGGCGTCGCTGCCGCCGCACTGCACGCCCACCACCAGCTCGCTGGCCGGCACCGTCTCGCGCCGGCGCGCGTTCAGGCGCTCCAGGTGCTCCTCGGCCTGGCGCATGATGGACTCGACCATGGACATGAAGCCGACGTGCGCCTCGTCCTGCAGGCACACCACGTCCAGCACCGAATCGGCGCTGGCGCCCACGTCGGCCACGTTGCGCTCGTCGACCAGCGGGATGCTGCCCGGCGGCAGCAGGCGCTCGGGCTGCAGCTTCTCGCAGCCCAGGCTCACCACCATCAGCTCGCCGCCGAAGTTCGGGTTCAGGCTGATGTTGCGCAGCGTGCGTATGGGCACCACAGCGTCCGGCGCGTCGATGGCGACGCCGCAGCCGTAGCCGTGCTCCAGCGCCACCACGTCGTCCACGTGGGGGTACCTGGGCAGCAGCTCGGCCTTGATGCGCTGCACGGCAAAGGCCGTCACCCCGGCCACGCACTGCACCGTCTGCGTGATGGCCAGGATGTTGCGCGTGCCCACGGATCCGTCGGCGTTGCGGTAGCCCTCGAAGGTGTAGCCGGCCAGCGGCTCCTGCGGCGCGGGGCGGACGGTGGCGACGGGCAGCCCGTCCAGCGCGCGCGCATCGGGCATCCTGAGCAGGCGCTCGTGCACCCAGCTTCCGGCCGGTATGGGCCGCAGCGCGTAGCCTATGACCACGTTGTAGCGGCGCACCGCGCCGCCCTCGGGGATGTCGGCCAGCGCCACCTTGTGCGCCTGGGGCACCCTGTCGAGCAGCACCAGGCCGCCGGGCAGCACGGCGCCCGCGGGCAGGCCGCCGTCGTTGGCGACGATGGCGACGTTGTCCGCCGGGTGCATGGTGATGGAAAGCGGGGCTCGGGTACTCATCGCGGTGTCATCTCGCCAAGGGCATCGTCATGGATGCGGCTCAATCGGCCTTGATGCCCGCCGCCTTGATCACCTGCGCCCACTTGGCCACCTCGGCCTTCTGGTAGGCGCCGAGCTCGGCGGGGGTGTCGTCCCCCTCCGCGAAGCGAGAAGGGGGAAGGCGCGAAGCGCCTCAGGGGGTCACTCTGCCTTTATTCCAGCAGCCTTGATCACCTTCCCCCACTTGACCACCTCGGCCTTCTGGTACTCGCCCAGCTCGGCCGGCGTCATCTGCGAGGGCAGCATGCCGAAGTTCTTCAGGCGCGCCTGCACCTCGGGCGTGGCGACGATCTTCATGATCTCGGCATGCAGCCGGTCCACGATGGCCTTGGGCGTGCCCGCTGGGGCGAACACCGCCTGCCAGGAGCCCATGTCGAAGCCCTTCTGGCCCGCTTCGGCGATGGTGGGCACGTCGGGCAGAGACTCCAGGCGCCTGGAGCTGGTCACGGCGATGGGGCGCAGCTTGCCGGACTGGATGTGGGGGCCGACGATCAGCGTGGTGTCGAACATCATGTCCACCTGGCCGCCGACCACGTCCTGCACGGCCGGGCCGCTGCCCTTGTAGGGCACGTGCGTGAACTTCACGCCCGACTGGTAGGCCAGCAGCTCCAGCGCCATGTGCGGCGAGGTGCCCGTGCCCGGCGAGGCCGAGGACAGCCCGCCCGCCGCGGCCTTGGCCTTGCTGGCGGCCAGCACGTCGTCCAGCGTCTTGTAGGGGCTGGCGGCCGGCACCACCAGCACCAGCGGGCCGGAGCCCAGCATGGCCACGGGCGTGAAGGACTTGACGGGGTCGTAGTCCAGCTTGGCGTACAGGCTCACGTTGATGGCGTGCGAGCTGATGGTGCCGCCGAGGATGGTGTAGCCGTCGGCCGGCGCGCGCGCGGCGAGGGCCGAGCCAATGCTGCCGCCGGCGCCGCCCTTGTTGTCGATGACCACGGGCGTGCCCAGCGCCTGGCCCAGGGGCTGGGCGATCACGCGCGCCAGGGTGTCGGTGTTGCCCCCGGGCGGAAAGGGCACCACGTAGGTGATGGCCTTGCCCGTGGGCCAGGGGGCCTGCGCCATGGCGGGCATGGCCTGCGAGCCGCCCAGCAGCGCGGCGCTGGCGGCGAGGGTGTGGTGGATGAAGGTACGGCGTTGCATGGTGGTTCGTCTCCTGGAGAAATCTCAAAAGCGGGGCTGGCGGCCGGTGAAGGCCGGGTCGTACTTGCGCATCTGCGCAAGGTCGTCGCGGTTGCGGATGCCGCAGCGCAGGTAGTTGTCGTGCAGGCGGGCAAGCGCCTCGCGGTCCAGCGTCACGCCCAGGCCCGGCGCGGTGGGCACGCGCAGGCTGCCCTGCTCGAAGCGCAGGCGGCCGCCCTCGACGACTTCCTCGTCCTGCCAGGGGTAGTGCGTGTCGCAGGCATAGGTGAGCAGCGGCACGCTGGCGCACAGGTGCGCCATGGCCACCAGGCTGATGCCCAGGTGCGAGTTGCTGTGCATGGACAGGCCCAGGTCGAAGGTCTTGCACAGCGTGGACAGGCGCTGCGTGGCGCGCAGGCCGCCCCAGTAGTGGTGGTCGCTCAGCACGATCTTCACGGGGCAGCCCATCTCGGCGTTGCGGCGGAACTCGGCGAAGTCGGTCACCACCATGTTGGTGGCCAGCGGCACGTCGCACTCGCGCGCCACGGCCGCCATGCCGTCCAGGCCCGGGGCCGGGTCCTCGTAGTACTCCAGCACGCCGCGCAGCTGCCGCACGATCTTCAGGCTGGTCTGAACCGTCCAGTTGCCGTTGGGGTCGATGCGCAGCGGCGTGCCGGGGAAGGCCTCGGCCAGCGCCAGGATGCCCGCGGCCTCCTGCTCGGGCGGCAGGGCCCCGGCCTTGAGCTTGATGCTCTTGAAGCCGTACTGGCCGATCATGCGCCGCGCCTGGGCGACGAGCTGCGGCGGCGTGAGCGCCTCGCCCCAGGCGTCGGGCGCGTAGGGTTTGTCGATGTGCTCGGCGTACTTGTAGAACAGGTAGGCCGAGAAAGGCACGCAGTCCCGCGCCGCGCCGCCCAGCAGGTCGACGACCGGCGCCCGGGCCAGCTGGCCCTGCAGGTCGAGCATGGCCACCTCGAACGCGCTGACCACCTTGGCCACCGTCTTGGAGACATGGGTGCCCGGCGCCAGCGACACCTGCTGGCCCAGGAACTCCGAGGCCGTCTGCCGGGGCGGCGCGACCAGGGCCGCGACGCGGCGCTCCATCTCGTTGAGCGCCCAGGGCGAGAGCCCTTGCAGCGCCGGCGCGGCCTTGGCCAGCGCGTCCAGCATGGGCTGGTCGCCATAGCTCTCGTTGATGCCGACCAGGCCCGAGGCCGTCTCGATCTCGATGATGGAGCGCAGCGCCCAGGGCTCGTGGATGCCCGCCGCATTGAGCAGCGGCGGGTCGCGGAAGGCAATGGGCGTGATGCGGATGTGGCGGATCGCGTGGGATGCTTGCATGAGGTATGTCGTCTGATGACTTGCAACGGATTATGATGGAACGCATGAACGCCCCAACCACGGGATTACCCGAACCTCTCTCCTCCGCGGCCTTGCCCCAATCCTCGCTGCGCGGCAAGGCCGGCCGTGGCGGAGGGCGCAGCCTGGCGAACCTGCTGTCCGAAGAGTTCGAGAACAAGATCCGCCAGGGCCTGCTGCGCGAAGGCGAGAAGCTGCCTACCGAGTCCGAGCTGGTGCACAGCTACGACGTGAGCCGCACCGTGGTGCGCGAGGCCCTGTCCAAGCTGCAGGCCGCGGGGCTGGTGGAGACGCGCCATGGCATAGGCACCTTCGTGCTGCCCGCGCGGGAGGGCTCGGGCCTGACCCTCGACGCGCGCGAGCTGAGCGAGTCGGTGGACGTGCTGGCCGTGCTGGAGCTGCGCATCAGCCTGGAGACCGAGGCCGCCGGCCTGGCCGCCCAGCGCCGCAGCGACGAGCACCTGAAGACATTGCGCGAGGCGCTGCAGGCGTTCGAGCGCCACGCGGCCAGCGGCGGCGACACCGTCACGCACGACATGGCGTTCCACCTGGGCATCGCCCAGGCCACGGGCAACCGGTATTTCAAGGACATCCTGGCGCACTTCGGCGCCCTGCTGATCCCGCGCACGCGCATCACCTCGCTGCAGTCGCCCGCGCACGCCCCCGACTACCTGCGCCGCGTGAACCGCGAGCACGAGGAGATCTACAACGCCATCGAGCGCCAGGACGCCGACTCGGCCCGCGCGGCCATGCGCATCCACCTGACCAACTCGCGTGAGCGGCTGCGGCTGGCGCAGCGGGCGAGCACGCCGTCGTGAGCGGACCGCGGGCCGCATCCTCACCAAGACCCTGACCTCTGCCGGCGGAGGGGCTCCCTCTCCCCTTGCGGGAGAGGGCTCGGCCCCCTGCAAACCCTCGGCGCACGACGAAAAGCCGCGCCGGCATGAAATACCGCTTGCGCCACTCGCCATGTGTTGTATGATGACGTATAACTAATCACAGGAGACACACCGCATGGCCCGCAATCCCCTCACCCGCCGCGCCGCCGCCATCGTCCTCGCCGGCCTGTGCGCCGCCGCGCTGGCCCCCAGCACCCAGGCCGCCGACCCGTGGCCCAGCCGCCCCCTGAAGATCGTCGTGCCCTACCCTCCGGGCGGCAGCTCGGACATCATCGCCCGCTCCATCAGCCAGCAGCTGTCGGAAGCGCTCAAGCAGCCGGTGATCGTGGAGAACAAGCCCGGCGCCAACGGCAACCTGGGCGCCGACTTCGTGGCCAAGTCCGCACCCGACGGCTACACCCTGCTGCTGTGCGACCTGGGCGCGCTGGCCATCAGTCCCTCCATCTACACCAGGCTCGCGTTCGACCCGTCCAAGGACCTGCGCGGCGCGGCCATGCTGGCCTACTCGCCCCACCTGCTGGTGGTCCACCCCTCTGTGAAGGCGAACAACCTCAAGGAGCTGGTGGAGCTGTCCAAGACCAGCGACCTGAACTTCGCCGTCACCGCCACGGGCAGCGCGCCGCACCTGGCCGGCGTGGAGCTGGCCCGCGCCACGGGCGCCAAGTGGGTCTACGTGCCCTACAAGGGCGGCGTGCAGTCGGTGCAGGACACGGTGGCCGGCCAGACCCAGGTGCTCATGAACGGCATGCTGGCCACCTACCCCCACGTGCAGAGCGGCAAGCTCAAGCTGCTGGGCGTGTCCAAGCGCGAGCGCATGCCGCTGATCGGCAGCGTGCCCACCATCGCCGAGCAGGGCGTGGCCGGCTACGAGACCGGAACCTGGCAGGGCGTGGTGCTGCCCGCGGGCACGCCGCCGGCCATCGTCAAACGCCTGAGCGAAACGCTGGTCGCCGCCATCCGCAACCCCGAGGTGCGCGCGCGCCTGGCCGGCCAGGGCGCCGAGGTGGTGACCATGTCGCCCGCCGAGGTGGACAGGTTCTTCGCCGCCGAGCGCGCCCGCTGGTCCAGGGTGGTGCAGCAGGAAAAGCTGCAGCTCGACTGACGCCCCATCCACGCATCCATTTCCCCCATCGCCCCCAACCCGCCGCGCAGCGGCCCCGAAAGAAAGACTGACATGACTCCCCAAGACCTCAAGAACGTGATGAGCTCCGGCCTGCTGTCGTTCCCCATCACCGACTTCGATGCCAACGGCGACTTCGATGCCAAGAGCTATGCCGCGCGCCTGGAATGGCTGGCTCCGTTCGGCGCCAGCGCCCTGTTCGCCGCGGGCGGCACGGGCGAATACTTCTCGCTCACGGCCGGCGAGTACCCCGCCATCATCCAGACCGCGGTGGACACCTGCCGGGGCAAGGTGCCCATCATCGCCGGCGCGGGCGGCCCCACGCGCTTCGCCATCGAGTGCGCCCAGGCGGCGGAGAAGGCCGGCGCGCACGGCATCCTGCTCATGCCGCACTACATGACCGAGGCCAGCCAGGAAGGCCTGGCCGCCCACGTGGAGGCCGTGTGCAAGAGCGTGGACTTCGGCGTGATCATCTACAACCGCGGCGTGAGCCGCTACACGCCCGAGACCGTGGCGCGCCTGTGCGAGCGCAACCCCAACCTGGTGGGCTTCAAGGACGGCGTGGGCGACATCGAGGGCATGGCCAGCATGTTCCTCGCCATGGGCGACCGCCTGGCCTACCTGGGCGGCCTGCCCACGGCCGAGGTCTACGCCGCGGCCTACAAGGCGCTGGGCACGCCCGTGTACTCGTCGGCCGTCTTCAACTTCATCCCCAGGACGGCCATGCGCTTCTACGAGGCCGTGAAGAACGACGACCAGGCCACCCAGCACCAGCTGCTCAAGGACTTCTTCATGCCCTACCTGAAGATCCGCAACCGCAGCGCGGGCTACGCCGTGAGCATCATCAAGGCCGGCGCGCGCATCGTGGGCCACCCCGCGGGCCCGGTGCGCCCGCCGCTGGCGGACCTCCAGCCCGACGAGGTCGAGATGCTGGCCGCGCTGATCCGCAAGGTCGAGCAGGCCTGACGCGGAGCGGGGCCGCCTCCATTGCAAGAACACACACAAGGAGCAGACCAATGAAGAAGATCCTCCTGGCCCTCGCGGCCAGCGTGGCCCTGTCCGCCGCGGCCGCGTGGCCCGAGAAGAGCGTGAACGTCATCGTGCCCTTCCCGGCGGGCGGCTCCACCGACATGATCGCCCGCGCCATGGCGCAGCACATGGGCGAGAAGCTCGGCCAGCCCTTCGTGGTGGACAACCGCCCCGGCGCCACGGGCACCATAGGCGCCACCGCGGTCAAGCGCGCCGCGCCCGACGGCTACACGCTGCTCGTGGCATCGCTCGGCCCCTTCGTGATCGCGCCGCACCTGGTCAAGAACATCCCCTACGACGCGGTCAAGGACTTCGACTACATCAGCCTGCCCGTGCAGGCGCCCAACGTGCTCGTGGCCTCGCCCGCGCAGAAGGCGCGCACCCTGGCCGATGTGATCGCCGCGCTCAAGGCCCAGCCCGGCAAGATCAGCTTCGCCAGCTCGGGCAACGGCTCGTCGGACCACCTCTCGGCCGAGCTGTTCTGGCAGCAGAGCGGCACCTCGGGCCTGCACATCCCCTACAAGGGCGGCGCGCCGGCCATCAACGACCTGCTGGGCGGCCAGGTGGACTTCTCGTTCCAGAACGTGAACGCCGTGCTGCCGCACATCCGCGCCGGCAAGCTGCATGCCATCGCCGTCACCGGCGACAGGCGCTCGCCCGTGCTGCCCGACGTGCCCACGCTGGCCGAGGCCGGCGTGAAGGGCGCCGAGATCTATTCCTGGCAGGGCCTGGCCGCCCCCAGGGGATTGAGCGCCGAGGTGAAGAAGAAGCTGGCCGACGCCGCCATCCAGGCCATCAGCGAGCCGGCGCTGAAGAAGCGCCTGGCCGAGCAGGGCATGGAGATCGTGGCCAACACGCCCGAGGAGTTCGCGGCCTTCCAGGCGCGCGAGTACGCGCGCTGGAAGACGCTGATCGAGACCCGCAGGATCACGGCGGACTGAACCCGCCACACACCCCATGACGCAACGCCCTCCCCGCCTCCTCCAGTACGGCAGGATGCCCCTGCCCGCGCTCGACCGCGAACTGGCCGAGCGCTACGACGTGGCCGTGCTCGGCGAGCAGGCCGACCCCGCCCGCTTCCTGGCCGAGCACGGCGCCACGTTCGGCTGCGCGGTCACCTCTGCCGCCATGGGCCTGCCCGCCCACGTGGTCGACGCCCTGCCCCACCTCAGGTACGTGAGCAGCTTCGGCGTGGGCTTCGACGCGCTGGACCGGCAGGCGCTGCTGCGCCGCGGCGCGCGCGTGGGCTACACCCCCGGCGTGCTCGACGACTGCGTGGCCGACATGGCCTTCGCCCTGCTGCTCGACGCGGCGCGCGGCCTGTCCGCGGCCGACCGCTTCGTGCGCCGCGGCGACTGGAGCCGCCAGCGTTTCGGCATACACACGCGCGCCAGCGGCAAGCGCCTGGGCATCTTCGGCATGGGCCGCATCGGCACCGCCGTGGCGCGGCGCGCGGCGGGCTTCGACATGCAGGTGGCCTACCACAACCGCCGCCCGGTCGAGGGCTCGCCCCACCTGTACCTGCCCTCGCTGCTGGAGCTGGCGCGCTGGTCGGACTTCCTGGTCGTCACCGCCGCCGGCGGCGAGGGCACGCGCCACCTGGTGGATGCCGAGGTGCTGGATGCCCTGGGCCCGCAGGGCTTCCTGGTGAACGTGGCGCGCGGCAGCGTGGTTCACGAAGCCGCGCTGGCCGCCGCGCTGCAGGGCGGGCGCATCGCCGGCGCGGGCCTGGACGTGTTCGAGGACGAGCCCCGCCCCCTGCCCGCGCTGCTGGCGCTGGACAACGTGGTGCTGGCGCCGCACATCGCCAGCGGCACGCACGAGACCCGGCGCGCCATGGCCGACCTGGTGCTGGAGAACCTCGCGCACTGCCTCGCCACCGGCCGCCCCGTGGCCGAGGTGCCCTGGTCCGCCGAGGCCGCCGCGGCCCGGCAGGCGCAGGCCGCCTGACGCCCCTTCCACCCCACACCTTCGCACCCGCCATGACCCAGACACCCACCATCACCGACATCGAAGTCATCCCCGTCGCCGGCCGCGACGGCATGCTGATGAACCTGAGCGGCGCGCATGCGCCCTTCTTCACGCGCAACGTGCTGCTGATCCACGACAGCGCGGGCCGCACCGGCGTGGGCGAGGTACCCGGCGGCGAAGGCATTCGCCAGGCGCTGGAGGACAGCAGGCGCGTGCTCGTCGGCCAGTCCATCGGCCGGCGCCTGCAGCTGCTGCAGCAGGTGCAGAAGAACCTGGAAGGCCGCGACGCGGGCGGGCGCGGCCTGCAGACCTTCGACCTGCGCATCGGCGTGCACGCCGTCACGGCCGTGGAATCGGCGCTGCTGGACCTGCTGGGCCAGCACCTGGGCGTGCCCGTGGCCGCGCTGCTCGGCGAGGGCCAGCAGCGCGAGCGCGTGGAGATGCTGGGCTACCTGTTCTTCGTCGGCCCCAGCGACAGGACCGGCCTGCCCTACGTGAAGCCCGGCGAGGACAAGAGCGGCAGCGACGACTGGACCCAGGTGCGCCACATGGAAGCCATGACGCCCGACGCAATAGTGCGCCAGGCCGAGGCCGCGCACGCGCGCTACGGCTTCAACGACTTCAAGCTCAAGGGCGGCGTGCTGGCGGGCGAGGAGGAAATCGCGGCCGTCGCCGCCCTGGCCCGGCGCTTCCCCCAGGCCCGCGTGACGCTGGACCCCAACGGCGGCTGGCTGTTGAAAGACGCCATCCGCCTGATGCGCGACATGCGCGGCGTGCTCGCCTATGCCGAGGACCCCTGCGGCGCCGAGGGCGGCTTCTCGGGCCGCGAGGTCATGGCCGAATTCCGCCGCGCCACCGGCCTGCCCACGGCCACCAACATGATCGCCACCGACTGGCGCCAGATGGTGCACGCGCTCGCGCTGCAGTCGGTGGACATCCCGCTGGCCGACCCGCATTTCTGGACCATGGCCGGCAGCGTGCGCGTGGGCCAGACCTGCCGCGACTGGGGGCTCACCTGGGGCTCGCACTCCAACAACCACTTCGACATCTCGCTGGCCATGTTCACCCACGTGGCCGCCGCCGTGCCCGGCAAGGTCACGGCCATCGACACGCACTGGATCTGGCAGGACGGCCAGTTCCTCACCCAGAACCCGCTCACGATCAAGGGCGGCTTCGTCGAGGTGCCGCAGACCCCGGGCCTGGGCGTGACCGTGGACCGTGCCGCGCTGCAGCGCGCCAACGCCCTGTACCAGGAGCATGGCCTGGGCGCGCGCGACGACGCCCTGGCCATGCAGCACCTGATCCCGGGCTGGGCCTTCGACAACAAGCGCCCCTGCATGGTGCGCTGATCCTTACTCCCATTTCGATAGCTGTCAGCGCCCGCCTAGCGGGCGCTGGAGGCCAAAAACCATGTATATGCCGCTGCAGGCCCCTCACCCCTCCCTCTCCCCAAAGGGGCGAGGGCGATCGGCCGCGCCGGTCTTTACCCCCTCTCCCCCTGGGAGAGGGCGGGGGTGAGGGCTCGCGGCCCGATCCGAACCATGTAGCCATTCAAGCAAAGAACCTTCAAGCACCATGACCCAGCACCACAACCTGATCGGCGGCGAGTGGACGCCCGGCGCGTCCCATACCCCCAACACCAACCCCAGCGACCTCGCCGACGTCATCGGCGAATACGCCCAGGGCGGTGCCGATGACGTGCAGGCCGCCGTCGCCGCGGCCACGGCCGCCTTCCCGGCCTGGAGCGCCTCGGGCATCCAGGCGCGCCACGACGCGCTGGACAAAATCGGCAACGAGATCCTGGCGCGCAAGGAAGAGCTCGGCGACCTGCTCGCGCGCGAGGAGGGCAAGACCCGCCCCGAGGCCATCGGCGAAGTGGCGCGCGCGGGCCAGATCTTCAAGTTCTTCGCCGGCGAATGCCTGCGCCTGGCGGGCGAGACGGTCCCGTCCGGCGTGGTGGGCCTCATCACGCCGTGGAACTTCCCCATCGCCATTCCCGCCTGGAAGATCGCCCCGGCCCTGGCCTTCGGCAACTGCGTGGTGCTCAAGCCCGCCGACCTCGTGCCGGGCTGCGCATGGGCGCTGGCCGAGATCATCCACCGCAGCGGCATCCCGGCCGGCGTGTTCAACCTCGTCATGGGGCGCGGGCGCGTGATCGGCGAGGCGCTGGTGAACCATCCCGGCGTGGCGGCCATCAGCTTCACCGGCTCGGTGGGCGTGGGCCGCGGCATCGCCGAGGCCTGCGTGAAGTCCGGCAAGAAGGTGCAGCTGGAGATGGGCGGCAAGAACCCGCAGGTGGTGCTGGACGATGCGGATCTGCAGCAGGCCGTGGAGCTGTCGGCGCAAAGCGGCTTCTATTCCACCGGCCAGCGCTGCACGGCATCGAGCCGCCTGATCGTGACCGACGCGATCTACCCCGCCTTCGTCGAGGCGCTGCGGGCGCGCCTGGCCAGGATCAGGGTGGGCGACGCGCGCGCCGCCGGCACCGACATGGGCCCGGTGGTCAGCCAGGCGCAGCTGGAGCAGGACCTGGCCTACGTGGAGATCGCCAAGGCCGAGGGCGCCCGGCTGGCCGCGGGCGGCGCGCGCGTGGCCTGCCACACGGGCAGCAGCCGGCAGGGCTTCTTCCTGGCGCCCACGCTGTTCGTGGACACCGCCCCCGGCATGCGCATCAACCGCGAGGAGGTCTTCGGCCCCGTGGCCAGCGTGATCCGCGTGAAGGACTACGAGGAGGCGCTGGCCGTGGCCAACGACACGCCGTTCGGCCTGTCGGCGGGCATTGCCACGACGAGCCTGAAGTACGCCACGCATTTCAAGCGCCACTGCCAGGCCGGCATGGTGATGGTCAACCTGCCCACGGCGGGCGTGGACTACCACGTGCCCTTCGGCGGCCGCAAGGGCAGCAGCTACGGCCCGCGCGAGCAGGGGCGCTACGCGCAGGAGTTCTACACCACGGTGAAAACGGCCTACACACTGGCCTGAGAGAGAATGCCCGCCTTGGCGGCTTTCTCTCCTCCTCGCGTGTCCTCTCCCCTGCCCTGGATCCAATCGCCCGACGGTTTCCCGCACCCCAGCCGCAGCTGGGACGCAGCCTCCCCGGCCCCCGGGCTGCTCGCGGCCGGCGGCGAGCTGGGCGTGCCCTACCTGCTCGCGGCGTACCGGCAGGGCATCTTCCCGTGGTTCGGCGCGGGCCAGCCCATCCTGTGGTGGAGCCCCGACCCGCGCATGGTGCTGCACGTGCAGGAGTTCCGCCTGCACCGCTCGCTGCGCCGCGTGCTGCAGCGCTTTCGCGCCACGCCGGGCTGCGAGG
>Ga0209959_100331_pt1 | contig 42051 bp, 35 predicted proteins | sample ThiBiot_300_biof_2_FD_183943 | JGI IMG/M metagenome (GOLD analysis project Ga0209959, IMG submission 183943) | Wastewater bioreactor microbial communities from Cape Town, South Africa - Thiocy_expt_300_biof (SPAdes) | ecosystem: Engineered > Bioremediation > Thiocyanate > Unclassified | place...
CTGCGGCTGGGGCGCAGCCGGCCTTCGGCGTCCACCTGTTTTTCGGTCTGCTGGCGCAGGCCGTACCAGGTCATGAGGACCTGGGTGCGCGTTTCGTCGGTGTAGAACTCGATGTCGTCGCCCACTCTGTTGGCGGGGAACAGGCCGATCACGCCGTTGGCCTGGAGCCAGCGGCCCTCGATGATCTTCTTGAGCATGGCCTGGCCGTCGGCGTAGACCTTGCGCGCCTCCTCGCCCACGACCTCGTCGTCGAGGATGGCCGGGAACGCCCCCGCCAGATCCCAGGTCTGGAAGAACGGGCCCCAGTCCAGGTACCTGGCGATCTCGGCCAGGTCGAAGTTGCGGAACACGCGGCGGCCCAGCGCGCGCGGCACCACCGGGGCATAGTCCAGCCGCGCGGCGTTGGCGCGCGCCTTTTCAAGGGGCCACAGCGGCACCTTCTTCTTTTTGGCGTGCAGCTCGCGCACGTGGTCGTAGTCGGCCTGCACCTCGGCCAGGTAGGCGTCCTTGCCCTCGCCCAGCAGGCTCTGCGCCACGCTCACGCTGCGCGAGGCGTCGGGCACGTAGACCACGGGGCCTTCGTACTGCGGCGCGATCTTGACGGCGGTGTGCACGCGCGAGCAGGTGGCGCCGCCGATGAGCAGAGGGATCTTCTTGATGCGGAAATAGTCGTCCTTGTGCATCTCGCCGGCGACGTACTGCATCTCCTCCAGGCTGGGGGTGATGAGGCCCGACAGGCCGACGATGTCCGCCCCCTCGGCCTTGGCGCGCGCCAGGATCTCGTGGCAGGGCACCATCACGCCCATGTTGATGACCTCGAAGTTGTTGCACTGCAGGACGACGGTGACGATGTTCTTGCCGATGTCGTGCACGTCGCCCTTGACGGTGGCGATGACGATCTTGCCCTTGCTCGTCACGTCCAGGCCCGCTGCCTCCTGCTGGCGCTTTTCCTCCTCGATGTAGGGGATCAGGTGGGCCACGGCCTGCTTCATCACGCGCGCGCTCTTGACCACCTGAGGCAGGAACATCTTGCCCGCGCCGAACAGGTCGCCCACGATGTTCATGCCGTCCATGAGCGGGCCCTCGATCACGTGCAGCGGACGGCCGCCGCCCTTCACGACGATGGCCTGGTAGGCCTCCTCGGTGTCTTCGACGATGAAGTCGGTGATGCCGTGCACCAGCGCGTGCGACAGGCGCTCGCCCACGGTCTTCGGGTTCTCTGGCGTGCCGCGCCATTCGAGCTTCTTGCTGTCGTCCTTGGCCGCGCCCTTGGCGGCCTCGGCGATCTCCAGCAGCCTTTCCGCCGCGTCGGGGCGGCGGTTGAGCACCACGGCCTCCACGCGCTCGCGCAGCTCGGGGTCGAGGTCGTCGTAGACGCCGACCATGCCGGCGTTGACGATGCCCATGTCCATGCCCGCCTGGATGGCGTGGTACAGGAACACGGTGTGGATGGCCTCGCGCACGGGGTCGTTGCCGCGGAAGCTGAAGGAGACGTTGGACACGCCGCCGCTCACCTTGGCGCCGGGCAGGTGCTGCTTGATCCAGCGCGTGGCCTCGATGAAGTCCACGGCGTAGTTGGCGTGCTCCTCGATGCCGGTGGCGATGGCGAAGATGTTGGGGTCGAAGATGATGTCCTCGGGCGGGAAGCCCACCTCGTCGACCAAGATGCGGTACGCGCGCTCGCAGATCTCGGTCTTGCGCGCGAAGGTGTCGGCCTGGCCCTGCTCGTCGAAGGCCATGACCACGGCGGCCGCGCCGTAGCGCTTGATGAGCCTGGCCTGGCGCTTGAACTCCTCCACGCCCTCCTTCATGCTGATGGAGTTGACGATGCCCTTGCCCTGCAGGCAGCGCAGGCCGGCCTCGATGACCTCCCACTTGGAGCTGTCCACCATGACCGGCACCTTGGCGATGTCGGGCTCGGACGCGATGAGGTTCAGGAAGCGCACCATGGCGGCCTTGCTGTCGAGCATGGCCTCGTCCATGTTCACGTCGATGACCTGGGCGCCGTTCTCCACCTGCTGGCGCGCGACCGACAGGGCCTGCTCGTACTGCTCGCCCAGGATCATGCGCGCGAAGGCCTTGGAGCCCGTGACGTTGGTGCGCTCGCCGACGTTGACGAACAGGCTGCCTTCGCCGATAAAAACCGGCTCCAGGCCGGACAGCTTCATGGGGGGCGGGGTTACGGCGGACATCAGACTCACCTGTGCAATCGGTTCTCAGGGACAGGCGAGCGTCGTTGCCAAGAGGAAAGCCCCAAGCCTGACGGGAGGTGGCCCAGCCCGCTGCAACGCTCCTTGGGGAGGCATGGATTCTATCGTTTCACTCGCCCGCCGGCGTGCCGGGCCGTGCGGCTGCGCGGGGCTTCTCGAAGCGGTAGAACAGGTTGGGTTCGGAGACGATGAACAGGCTGCCGTCCGGCGCCAGCGCCAGCCCCTCGGGCTGGGGGATCTTGCGTGCCAGCCCGTGCAGGCCGCGCCACAGCGGCAGCAGGCTCACCGGCATGCCCCGCGGGTCGTACTCCACGACCATCGCGGACTCCTCGCTGAGCAGCAGCAGGTTGCCCGTGGGCACATGCGTCGTGACCGAGGCCAGGTCATTGATGAACAGCGCCCCCCAGTCCTGCCGGAGCCATACGGGCTCCACCCGGGGGTTGCCCTCCATCACGCCCCGCAGGCTCAGCAGCCGCAGCGGCCACTTTTCCTGGCCCACCAGCAGGCGCTGCGCGGATTCGTCCCACGACACGGTCTCCACCCCCAGGTTGCTGTGCAGCGTGTCCAGCGGCAGCCGCACCAGTTCGCGGGCCTGTACTTCGCGGCTGTCCGGCCCGATGTCCACGGCATACAGCGCGTTGTGGCGCTCCCCGGAGAGCAGGAAGCGCCCTCCCTCGACATGCGCGATGCCCTCCGTATCCTGCGCGCCGCTCACGCGGATGATTCGCAGCACCTCGCCCTCCACGCTCAGCTCCACGATCTGCGCGGGGCTGTTGGTGGAGGCAAACAGCGTGCCCGTGCCGTCGTTGAAGGTAAGGCCGGACAGGTTCCTATCCACGCCGCGCAGCGGCCGGCGCTGGATCGTGGCCTGGTAGTCGGGCAGCCACAGCGAAACGGGGCGCAGCCGCGCTTCCTGGCGCAGGCTCTGCCCCCAGTAGTACGCCATCGCGGGCAGCTGGAAATAGACCCCCAGCGCAGCGCCAACGACCAGCGCCGCCAGCAGGGCGCGGCGCGGCATGCGGGAAGAAGTCTGAGTCTGGGCCAGGGGCATGGTATCAATCATATCGGCCCCCAGCGCCCGTCCATCAAACGGCGATAGCTATCAAAATTCAAGCAGGCTGTGCCGACGCCGGCAGGCCGAAGATGCGGTCGAAGGCCCAGTTGAAGAGGTAGGTGTAGACGAGGAAGAACAGCAGCAGCCCCGCTTCCATCAGCGTGGCCTCCCACAGGCTCACGTCGAACCACCATGCCATGAGAGGAATGAGCGCCAATGCCAGGCCGCCCTCGAAGCCCACGGCATGCACCACGCGGCGCGCCGCCGAGCGGCCCTTGACGCTCTGGCCCGCCTCCCATTTCTCGAACAGGTGGTTGAAGGTGACGTTCCAGACGATGGCCAGCGTCGAGGCCACCACGGCCATGGCGCCCGATGCGCCCGCGCCCTGGCCTATGGCCATGAACAGCAGGCTGGAGGCGAGGATGGCGATCAGCTCGTACAGGGAGACGAAGACCAGGCGGCGCCAGGGGCCCTGCAGGCCACTGGCCGTGCGCGTTGCATTCATGGCGCGGCAGTATAGGTGCGCAGCCTGCGCCGCGCCCGGCCAGGGTTTTGTCGGGGCCGGCCTATGCCGGGGATCGCCGCAGGGTCTATGCATCGGCTGCATTACGGGCATACAGATACGTGTTGGACAGCGCACAGGCGCAGGCATAGAGTCTCGTCTCTTGATTTGTTTCACAAGGACAATCCATGACGTCCCCCTCCGGCACCCATCCTCTGCCCTCCTATCTCGACCCCAACCACCTCGGCCCCTGGGGCGTGTACCTGCAGCAAGTCGACCGCGTCACGCCCTACCTGGGCAACCTGGCGCGCTGGGTGGAGACCTTGAAGCGCCCCAAGCGTGCGCTGATCGTGGACGTGCCGATCGAGCTGGACAACGGCACCATCGCCCACTTCGAGGGCTACCGCGTGCAGCACAACGTCAGCCGCGGCCCGGGCAAGGGCGGCGTGCGCTTCCACCAGGACGTGACCCTGTCCGAGGTGATGGCCCTGTCGGCCTGGATGTCGATCAAGAACGCTGCCGTCAACGTGCCCTACGGCGGCGCCAAGGGCGGCATCCGCGTCGATCCCAAGACACTGTCGCGCGGTGAACTGGAGCGCCTGACGCGCCGCTACACGAGCGAGATCGGCATCATCATCGGCCCGTCCAAGGACATTCCCGCGCCCGACGTCAACACCAACGCCCAGGTCATGGCCTGGATGATGGACACCTATTCGATGAACGTGGGCACCACCGCCACCGGCGTGGTCACGGGCAAGCCCGTGGACCTGGGCGGCTCGCTGGGCCGCGTGGAGGCCACGGGCCGCGGCGTGTTCACCGTGGGGGTCGAGGCCGCGCGCCTGACCGGCATGCCCATCGAAGGCGCGCGCGTGGCCGTGCAGGGCTTCGGCAACGTGGGCGGCACGGCCGGCAAGCTGTTCGCCGAGGCCGGCGCCAAGGTGGTGGCGGTGCAGGACCACACGGGCACCATCCACAACGACAAGGGCCTGGACGTGCCCGCGCTGCTCGCGCACGTGCAGCAGACCGGCGGCGTGGCCGGCTTCGCCGGCGCCGAGCCCCTGGCCGACGACGCGTTCTGGGGCGTGGCCTGCCCCGCCGCGCTCGAAAGCCAGATCACCAAGGACAACGCCGGCAGGATCCAGGCCAGGATGGTGATCGAGGGCGCCAACGGCCCCACCACCCCCGAGGCCGACGACATCCTGCACGACAAGGGCGTGCTGGTGCTGCCCGACGTGATCGCCAACGCCGGCGGCGTGACGGTGAGCTACTTCGAGTGGGTGCAGGACTTCTCCAGCTTCTTCTGGACCGAGGACGAGATCAACGCCCGCCTGGTGCGCATCATGAAGGAGGCCTTCGCCGGCGTGTGGAACGTGGCGCAGGAGAACAAGGTCAGCCTGCGCACGGCCACCTTCATCGTGGCGTGCAAGCGCATCCTGCATGCGCGCGAGATGCGCGGGCTGTATCCCTGATACGAACCACGCGGCATCGAGAAGCGGCCCCGCGGGCCGCTTTTTTTTAGAGCACGCCCTTGCCGCGCAGCTCCTGCAGCTTTGCCGCGTCCAGCCCCAGGCGTTCGCGCAGCACCTCGTCGGTGTGCTGGCCCAGGGCCGGCGGCGCGTAGCGCAGGGTGGCCGGGGTGTCGGACAGGCGCAGCGGGCTGGCCGTGGACACCACGCGGTTGATGGCCTCGCCGGCCGGCATGCTGCCGCCGGGGTAGCGCTCCTGCTCCACGCGCAGGCCGCGCGCGCGCACCTGTTCGTCGTCGAAGGCCTGGCCGATGTGGTTGATGGGCCCGCAGGGCACGGCCTTGTTCTCCAGCAGCCGCACCCACTCGGCGGTGCTGCGCGTGCGCGTGAGCGCGGCCATCATCGGGATCAGCGTGTCGCGGTGGATGACGCGGCCGGCGTTCTGCGTGAAGCGCTCGTCGCTGGCCCAGTCCACGCCCGCGACCTCGCAGAAGCGCGCGAACTGCCCGTCGTTGCCGATCGCCAGCAACATGTTGCCGTCCTGCGTGGGGAAGTCCTGGTAGGGCACGACGCTGGGGTGGGTGTTGCCCTGGCGCCTGGGGACGTTGCCGGCGTTGAGAAAGCCCGCGCCCTGGTTGGCCAGGACGGCCATGGCCACGTCCAGCAGCGCCATGTCGATGTGCTGGCCGCGGCCCGTGCGGTGGCGCGCCTCCAGCGCGCCCAGGATGGCCGTGGTGGCGTACATGCCGGTGAACAGGTCGATCACGGCCACGCCCACGCGCATGGGGCCGCCGCCGGGCTCGCCGTCGGCGTGGCCGGTGATGCTCATCAGGCCGCTCATGGCCTGGATCAGCAGGTCGTAGCCGGCGCGCGGCGCATACGGCCCGGTGTGGCCGAAGCCGGTGACCGAGCAGTAGATCAGGCGCGGGTTCAGCGCCGACAGGCTTTCATAGTCCAGGCCGTAGCGCTTGAGGCCCCCGGTCTTGAAGTTCTCCACCACCACGTCGCTTTGCATGGCCAGTTCGCGGATCAGCCGCTGGCCCTCGGGCGTGGCCATGTCCACGGTGACGGAGCGCTTGTTGCGGTTGCAGGCGGCGAAGTAGCAGGCGTGGCTGGTCGGCTTGCCCTCGGCGTCGGGGAAGAAGGGAGGGCCCCAGTGGCGCGTGTCGTCGCCGTCTCCGGGCTTTTCGATCTTGATCACGTCGGCGCCCATGTCGGCCAGGTTCTGGGTGCACCAGGGGCCGGCGAGCACGCGCGAGAGGTCGAGCACACGCAGGTGGCTCAGGGCGCCGGTGGCGGCGCTGGAGGAGGTGTCGGCAGCGGTCATGAAGGCTTGGAATGAGAGTCGGATGCCCGCCGCATCCTACGCGCACCGCCGTGGCGCGGGTTCGGATTTGTGAAAGCGGGCGTTTGCCGGCTTTCTACAATGCCGGCCATGGCCATGCATTTCGATCTTGTGGACCTGCGCCTGATGGTGCACATCGCCGACGCCAACAGCATGACGCGCGGCGCCGAGCTGTCCTTCATCTCCCTGCCCGCCGCCAGCACGCGCATCAAGAACCTGGAGGAGAGCATAGGCACCAAGCTGCTCTACCGCACGAGCCAGGGCGTGACGCTGACGCCGCCGGGCCAGGCCTTCGTGAGCCATGCACGCATGGTGCTGGGCCAGATCGAGCACCTGCGCGGCGACATGCAGGAGTACGTGCGCGGCATCAAGGGCCATGTGCGCGTGTTCGCCAACACCACGTCGCTGGGCGAATTCCTGCCGCCCGTGCTGCGCCACTTCCTGCGCCGCAACCCCGACGTGAACATCGACCTGCGCGAGCGCCCGTCGCACGACATCGTGCGCGCGGTGACCGAGGGGCAGACCGACATCGGCATCGTCGCCGGCCTGGTGCGCACCGAGAACCTGGAGACCCTGCCCTACCGGCGCGACCGGCTCGTGCTCGTGGTGCCGCGCGGCCACCCGCTCGACGGCCAGATGCAGATCGACTTCAGCGACACGCTGGAGCTGGACTACGTCGGCCTGCAGGAGTCGACCGCCATCCACGTCTTCCTGCGCCAGGCCAGCGACCAGCTGCACCGCCCGATCAAGCAGCGCATCCAGGTGGGCAACTTCGAGACGGCCTGCCGCATGATCGAGGCCGGCGTGGGCGTGGGCGTGCTGCCCGAGTCGGCGGCGAGCCGCCACGCGCACGCGATGGACATCGCCATCGTGCCGCTGTCGGACGCGTGGTCGGTGCGCGAGATGCAGATCTGCGTGCGCAGCCTGGAGGCCCTGCCCTCGTTCGCGCAGGAGCTCGTGGAGCTGCTCGTTGCCGACGCGCAGGGGCGGCTGCGGCTCGATCGATAGCTATCGAAAAAAGAGCTGCAAGCGCTTGCTCCATGCGCCCCAAGGTCAAATAATGGCGCGTTTTCGCAGATAGTCGAGATGATCCGGGCCCAGGCCCAGCACCTGCGCCAGGACCTCCTCGCTGTCCTGCCCCAGCATCGGCGCCGCGCGGTAGCGCATGGGCGTTTGCGAGTAGCGGATCGGGTTGCGCAGGCTGGGCACCTCGGCGCCGCGCCCGTGGGGCAGCGTGAAGGCGAGTTCGCGGTGGCGCGTCTGCGGGTCCTCGAAGACCTGCGCCATGTCGTTGATCGGCCCGCAGGGCACGCCGGCCTGCTCGAAGGCGGCCAGCAGCTCGGCGCGCGCGCGCCCGCACAGCAGCGGCGCGAGCAGGTCGCGCAGCTCTGCGCGGTGGGCCACGCGCCGGGCGTTGGTGGCGAAGCGCGCGTCCTGGGCCCACTGCGGGCAGCCCAGCACGCCGCACAGGGCCTGGAACTGCCCGTTGTTGCCGACGGCGACGATGAGCTGCCCGTCGGCGCAGTCGAACACCTCGGAGGGCGAGGCGATCGGGTTGGTGTTGCCCACGCGCGCAGGCACCTTGCCCGTCATGAGGTAGCCGAGCGCGAGGTGGCCATTGAGCGCCACGGACGCGTCCAGCATCGCCGCGTCCACGTGCTGGCCCTGGCCCGTCTCGCGCCGGTGGTGCAGCGCGCCCAGGATGCCGATGGCGGCGTACAGGCCCGTGACCACGTCGGTGATGGGAATCGCGGTGCGCATCGCGCCCGCGCCCGGCGCGCCGTCGGGATGGCCGCAGGTGCTCATCACGCCGGCCAGGCCCTGCAGGATGAAGTCGTAGGCCGGCCGCGCCGCGTAGGGCCCGTCCTGGCCGAAGCCGGTGACCGAGCAGTACACGATGTCGGGCCGCAGCGCGCGGATGCTGGCCTCGTCCAGGCCGTACTTGGCCAGCGAGCCGGCCTTGTAGTTCTCCACCACCACGTCGCAGCGCGACGCGAGCTGCCGCGCCAGCGCCGCGCCCTCGGGCGTGGAGATGTCCAGGGTGACGGAGCGCTTGCCCCGGTTGTAGGCCAGGTACAGCGCCGAGTCGTTGCTGTCGGCGCCCGTCGCCGCGTCGGGCAGGAAGGGGCCCATGCGCCGCGTGTCGTCGCCCTCGCCGGGCTTCTCGATCTTGTAGACCGTGGCGCCCATGTCCGCCAGGATCTGCGTGCACAGCGGGCCGGCGATCACGCGCGTCAGGTCCAGGACCTTCACGTCTTCGAGGATGGAGGCCATGGCGCGCTCACTCCAGGCGGATGTTGGCCTTCTTCACCACGTCCGCCCAGCGCCTGGCCTCGGACTGGATGAAGGCGTCGAACTGCTCCGGCGTGCCGCCCACGGGGTCGATGCCGTACTCGATCAGCTTGGCGTGCACCTCGGGCGAGTCGAGCGCGGCCTGGGTCTCGGCCGAGAGCTTCTTGAGGATGGCGGGCGGCGTCCTGGCCGGCGCCAGCAGGCCGATCCAGCTGCCGCCGGTCAGGCTCGGGTAGCCCTGCTCGGCCATGGTGGGCACATCGGGCGCGGCGGGCCAGCGCCTGGCGCTGGTGATGGCCAGGGCGCGCAGCTTGCCGGCCTTGACGTGCGGCATCATGGTCTGCACCGAGTCGAAGGCCATGGCGACCTGGCCCGAGAACAGGTCGGGCAGCGCGGGCGCCATGCCCTTGTAGGGCACGTGGGTCATCGCCACGCCGGCCGTCTGCGCGAACAGCTCGGCCGAGAGCTGCGCGCCCGAGCCGGTGCCGCTGGAGGCGAAGGTGGCGTTCCTGGGGTTGGCCTTGGCCCAGGCGATGAAGTCCTTGAGGTTGGCGGGCGGCAGCTGCGCGCTGGAGACCACCAGCAGCGGGATGTGGCCGAACTGGCTCACGCCGGTCAGGTCCTTGAGCGGCGCGTAGCTCATGTGGCTGTACAGGCTGGGGTTGATGGCGTGCGCGGCCACCACTACCAGCAGCGTGTAGCCGTCGGGCGTGGCGCGCGCCACCTGGCCCGATCCGACCTGGCCGTTGGCGCCGGGCTGGTTGTCCACGATGACGGGGCTCTTGAGCCGCTCGGCGAGCTTTTGCATCACCAGCCGCGTCACCGCGTCGGACACGCCGCCCGGCGTGTAGGGCACGACCACGCGGATGGGCTTGGCGGGATAGGGCTCCTGCGCCCGCGCGGGCGCGGCGGCCAGCGCGAGGGCGCCGAGGGCTGCGGCGAACAGATGGCGGCGGAATGTCGAACGCATGATGTCTCCTGGGGTTGTCAGAGGGAAGAAATGGGGGAATGCGGCGCCAGCAGGCCGTCGTCGGCCCACCGGCGCGGCACGCGCACGGGCAGGTCCAGCAGCATCTGCGCGAAGGACTTGCCCAGCGGGTCGGAGCGCAGGCTGGCGACGCCGCCGCCGGCCAGCGCCTGGTGCAGCACGAAGTTCAGCGCGTGCAGGCCGGGCACATCGAAGCGTTCGACATCGCCCTGCACCAGGTGCGCGAACCAGTCTTTCACGCGTTCGGGCGTGAGCTGCGCGCGCAGCAGCGGCAGGAACTCGGGCCGCCGCGCGATCACGCCGACGTTCTCGTCGTCGCCCTTGTCGCCGCTGCGCGCCCAGGCCAGCGCCACCAGGGGAACGCACGCGGACTCCCCTCCCTCTCCCTGCGGGAGAGGGTCGGGGTGAGGGGCCGGCGGCAGGGACGATGGCGCGGCGCAGCCCTCACCCCCGCCCTCTCCCAGAGGGAGAGGGAGTGAAGGCACGGGCTCGGCCACGTCGCCCAGCCCCACCTGCAGCGCAACCTTGTCCTTGGAGACCAGGAACGAGAACACCTTGATGACCGGCTGCACGTCCGCCCGCCCCGCGAAGGACGAGCGCGTGCCCGGCCCCATCGAGGTGCCGGCCGAGGCGCATTCGCGCTGCAGGAAGGCCAGCGCCTTCGGGTCCGCATGGCGCGCGCCGATGCGCAGCACCACCTCGCGCGTGGGCAGGGCGCGGGCGTTGGGGCCGTACAGCGCCTCGCAGCCGAGCAGCTCCACGCAGGTCTCGGTGTAGTCGGGGAAGCCGCGCTCGCGCATCAGGGCCCGGGTGCGCGCGAGCAGCGCGTCGGCGGTCTTGCGCGCCTTGGCCGGCGCGTCGATGCCGCGTATGGCCATCATGAGCTGCAGCTGGTAGCCGTCGCGCCAGGTGCCGTTGGCCTTGTAGCTGCCGGTGGGCGGGCGGCCGCGCGCGCCGGCCACGCGCACGTGGCCGGCGTCGAGCGCCTCGACGCGCACCTGGCGGAAGTCGCAGGTCACGTCGGGCATCAGGTAGTTGGCCGGGTCGCCCACCTCGTAGAGCACCTGCTCGGCCACCGCGCCCGGGTGGATGAGGCCGCCCGTGCCCTCGGGCTTGGAGAGCACGAAGCTGCCGTCGGCCGCGCAGTCGATCACCGGGTAGCCCATGTCGGCCCAGCCGGGCACCTGCTGCCAGTCGGTGAACAGGCCGCCCGTGGCCTGCGCGCCGCACTCGATCACGTGGCCCGCGAGCGTGCCGGCGGCGATGCGGTCCCAGTCGTCCCAGCCCCAGCCGAACTCGTGGGCCAGCACGCCCACCACCACGGCGCTGTCCACGCAGCGGCCGGTGATGACGATGTCCGCGCCCAGCGCCAGCGCCTGGGCGATGCCGCGCGCGCCGACGTAGGCGTTGGCCGAGTACAGCGCGGCCGGCGGCGCCTCGCCCGTGTGCAGGTCGCGCAGGCCGGCTGCGCGCAGCTGCTCGAACTGCGGCATCAGGTCGTCGCCCGTCACCACCGCGATGCGCGGCGCCAGGCCCTGCGCGGCGGCCACGGCGGCCAGCGCGTCGCGGCAGGCCTCGGGGTTGAGGCCGCCCGCGTTGGCGACCACGCGCACGCCGCGCTCGCAGATGGCGCGCAGGTTGGGCGCCATGGCGGCGTGCACGAAGTCGGTCGCGTAGCCCAGCGCCGCGTCCTTGGCGCGGGCGCGCGCCAGGATGGACATGGTGGTCTCCGCCAGGTAGTCGTACACCAGGTACTGCAGCCCCGGCACCTGCAGCAGCTGCGGCGTAGCGATGGCCGAGTCGCCCCAGAAGCCCGATGCGCCGCCGATGCGGACCGTGTTCGCCTTCATGCCGCCTCCTCGATGCGCAGCAGCAGCGCGCCCTTGGCCGACTGGCCGCCGGCCTGCGCGCAGACCTCGGCCACCACACCGGCCAGCGGCGCGGTGAGCGTGTGCTCCATCTTCATCGCTTCCAGCACCACCAGCCGCTGGCCGGCCTGCACCGCGTCGCCCGCACGCACCGCCACGTCCACGATGCGGCCCGTGAGCGGGGCCGTCACCGCGCCGCTGCCGCCCTCGGCGCCGCGGCGCTTGCGCTCGCTCACGCGCTCGAAGCTCCAGGCGCGGCCGGCGTGGAAGCAGTGCAGCGCGTCGCCCTGGGGGGCGACGACGATGCGCTCGGTGATGCCGTCGCACTCCACGCGCAGCGTGGCGCGCGCGTCGTCCTCCCAGGCGGCGCCGCGCAGGGCGAAGCTGCCGCCCTGCACCGCCAGCTGCCAGCCTTCGCCGCCGGCCGCGAGCTGCGCGTCCCAGCGCGCATCGCCCTGCGCCAGGCCGACGCGGGCCGCCTGCCCGCCCAGCGCGGCGGGGCGGATGCGGCCGCCCTCCTGGCGCGGCATCGTGCCCGCCAGCACCGCGAAGGCGGCCAGGGCCAGGGTGCGCAGGGGCGGCTGCGGGCGCTCGGACAGGCGCTCGCCGAAGCGCTCCTGCACGAAGCCGGTGTGCACCGCACCGCCGTCCGCGAACGCCGGGTCCGCCAGGCAGTCGGCCAGGAAGCCCTGGTTGCTGGGCAGCCCCAGCAGCACGCATTGCCCGACGGCGCGCAGCAGCTTGCGCCGCGCCTCGTCGCGCGTGCGGCCATGCGCCACCAGCTTGGCCACCATCGAGTCGTAGTGCGGCGACACCGCGCCGCCTTCGGCCAGGCCGTGGTCCACGCGCACGCCCCCTTCCTGCGGCGGCGGGCGCCAGCGCAGCACCGGCCCGGTCTGCGGCAGGAAGCCGGCGGGCACGTCCTCGGCCGTCAGCCGCACCTCGATGGCGTGGCCATCGAGCCGCACGTCGTCCTGGGCCAGCGCGAGCGGCTCGCCCGCGGCCACGCGCAGCTGCCATTCCACGAGGTCCAGGCCGGTGATGGCCTCGGTCACCGCGTGCTCCACCTGCAGCCGCGTGTTCATCTCCATGAAATAGAAGCGCCCGTCGCGGTCGAGCAGGAATTCCATGGTGCCCGCGCCGATGTAGCCGATGGCCTTGGCCGCGTTGACGGCGGCCTCGCCCATGCGCGCGCGCAACGCGGCATCGACGGCGGGCGATGGCGCCTCCTCGATCACCTTCTGGTGGCGGCGCTGCACCGAGCAGTCGCGCTCGCCCAGGTGGATCACGTGGCCGTGGCTGTCGGCCAGCACCTGGATCTCCACGTGGCGCGGCGCGAGCACGGCGCGCTCCAGGATCAGCTCGGCGCTGCCGAAGGCGACCTCGGCCTCCGAGCGCGCCGAGGCCAGCGCCTGCGGCAGCGCGCCGGCGTCCGGCACCAGCCGCATGCCGCGCCCGCCGCCGCCGGCGGCGGCCTTCACCATCACCGGAAAGCCGACGTCCGCCGCGGCGGCAAGCAAGGCCGCGTCGCTCTGGTCCGCGCCCTGGTAGCCGGGAATGCACGGCATGCCCGCCGCCAGCACCAGCCGCTTGGCCTGGGCCTTGTTGCCCATGGCGCGGATCGCCGCGCCCGCGGGACCTATGAACACGAGCCCGGCGGCATCCACCGCGTCGGCGAAATCCGCATTCTCGGCCAGGAAGCCGTAGCCCGGGTGCACCGCGTCGGCGCCCGCGCGCCGGGCCGCATCGATCAGGGCGGGAATGTTGAGGTAGGAGTCGCGCGGCGCCGCGCCGCCTATGCACACCGCCCGGTCGGCGGCATGCACGTGGGGGCCGCCGCGGTCGGCCTCGGAATACACGGCCACGGTGCCGTAACCCAGGCGGCGCGCGGTGCGCATGATGCGGATCGCGATCTCGCCGCGGTTGGCGACGAGCACGGTGTGGAAGGGGCGGATCTGTTTGCGGGGTGTCATGGGGCGGGTCTCTTCAGGTGCGCACGGCATCGGCGGTGAATTCATGGCGCCAGGCGGCCGGGCGCTTTTCGCGGAAGGCCGCGATGCCCTCGGCGCCTTCGCGGCGCATGCAGGCGGCAAACAGGCGCGCGGCGTCGTCGAGCAGCGCGCCGTCCTCGTCCCGGCCGCAGCGGCGCAGCAGGGGCTTGAGGGCGCGGTTGGCGCCCGGGGCGCAGGCGCACAGGCGCGTGAGCCACTGCGCGAGCAGCGCATCGAGCGCGGCGCCGTCGGCGGCCAGCTCGTCCACCAGGCCCAGGGCCTGCGCGGCGCTGCCGCTCACGCGCTCGCCGAACAGGCCCAGCCGCAGCGCCGCGCGCCGGCCCAGCCGCGCGACGACGAAGGGCGCGATCTGCGCGGGGATGATGCCGAGCGCGGTCTCGCTGAGCGCGAACTTCGCGTCCTGCGTGGCCAGCACCAGGTCGGCCGCGCAGGCCAGGCCCATGCCGCCGCCCATGGCCGCGCCCTCGACCACGGCGATCACGGGCACGGGCAGGGCCGCCAGGCGCTGCATGAAACGGCCGAACTCGCGGTTGCGCGCGGCCACCGGGTCCTCGTCCGTGGCGGCCGCGTCGAGCCGCGACTGGAAGCTGCCGACGTTGCCGCCCGCGCAGAAGAAGCCGCCCGCGCCGCGCAGCACCAGCGCGCGCACGGTGTCGTCGCTTTCGGCTATGCCCACGGCGCGCGCCAGCTCGGCCACCACCTCGGGCGCGAGCGCATTGCGCGTCTCGGGGCGGTTGAGCGTGGCCAGCAGCACGCCGTGCTCGCGACGCAGAAGGATGTGTGCGAAGCCGTCCATGTCACACATCCATCAGGCCCATCTTGCGGGCGATGACCATCATCATCACCTCGTCCGCGCCGCCGCCGATCGAGCCCAGGCGGTAGTCGCGGTAGGCGCGCGAGACGCGGTTGTCCCAGGTGTAGCCCATGCCGCCCTGGAACTGCATGCACCAGTCCGCGATTTCGCGGCCCAGGCGGCCGGCCTTCAGCTTGGCCATGGAGGCGAGCTCGATCACGTCCTCGCCGTTGACGTAGGCCAGCGTGGCGCGGTAGGTCAGCGAGCGCAGCGCTTCGAGCTCGGTCTTGAGCTCGGCCAGCTTGTACTGGATGAACTGGTTGTCCAGCAGCGGCCGGCCGAAGGCGATGCGCTGGCGCAGGTAGTCGGCCGTCTCGTTGATGAGATCGATGCTCGCGAGGCGCCTCGCCGCACCGTCCAGGCGTTCTTCCTGGAACTGTTTCATCTGGTAGATGAAGCCCATGCCCTCCTCGCCGATGCGGTGGCGCACGGGCACGCGCACCTCGTCGAAGAAGATCTGCGCGGTGTCGGACGACCACATGCCGAACTTCTTGATCTTCTGCACCTCGACGCCCTTGGCGCGCTTGCCGTTCTCTTTCAGCGGGACGACGATGAGCGACTTGTTCTTGTGCACCGGGCCGTCGGAGGTGTTGCACAAGAGGCAGATCCAGTCGGCCTGCGTGCCGTTGGTGATCCACATCTTGGATCCGCTGATGACGTAGTCGTCGCCGTCGCGGCGCGCGCGGGTCTTGAGCGAGGACACGTCCGAGCCCGCGCCCTGCTCCGAGACGCCGATGCTCACCACCACGTCGCCTGCGATCGCGGGCGCGAGGAACTCGCGCTTCAATTCGTCCGAGCCGAAGGCCGCGAGCGCGGGCGTGGCCATGTTGGACTGCACGCCTATGCCCATTCCCACGCCCTGGGCGCGCGCGTGGCCTATGGCCTCGGCCGCGGCCAGCGCGTAGGAGAAGTCCAGCCCCATGCCGCCATAGGCCTCGGGCTTGGTGATGCCAAGAAAGCCCAGGCGCCCCATCTTCTTGAACAGTTCGTGCGCGGGGAAGATTTCGCCCGCCTCCCATTCGTCGACGAAGGGATCGATCTCCGCCGCGATGAAGCGGCGGATGCTGGCCATCAGCTCGTGGTGTTCGGGGGTGTAAAGCATGGTGTCTCCTTCAAAAACGGGCCACGCCGAACTGCACGGCGCGGGGTTGGCGCGCCTCGGCCTCGCGCGCGGTGGCCAGCACGAAGGCCAGCACGGCGCGGGTGTCGCGCGGATCGATCACGCCGTCGTCCAGCAAATGGCCGCTGGTGTAGAAGGCGCTGGCCTGGGCGGAAAAGTTGGCGACGATCTCGGCCTTCTGCGCGGCCAGCCGGCCTTCGTCCACCGGCGCGCCCTTGCGCTCGGCCTGCTGGCGCGCCACGATCTCCAGCGTGGTGGCGGCCTGCTCGCCGCCCATCACGGCGGTGCGCGCGTTGGGCCACGAGAAGCAGAAGCGCGGCCGGAACGCGCGCCCGCACATGCCGTAGTTGCCCGCGCCGAACGAGGCGCCGCAGTGGATGGTAATCTGCGGCACGCGCGAGTTGGCCAGCGCCTGGATCATCTTGCTGCCGTGCTTGATCATCCCGGCCTCTTCCGATGTGCGGCCCACGATGAAGCCCGTGGTGTTCTGCAGGAAGACCAGGGGCGTGCCCGACTGGTTGCACAGCTGGATGAACTGCGCGGCCTTGGTCGCGCCGGCCGGGTCGATGGGGCCGTTGTTGCTGACGAAGCCCACCGCATGCCCCTCGATGCGGCCGTGGCCGCAGACGGTGGCGGCGCCGTAGTCGGGCTTGAAGTCCATCCAGCGCGAACCGTCCACCAGGCGCGCGATCACCTCGCGCATGTCCACCGGCTTGCGGTGCTCCAGCACCATCACGCCGGCCAGCTCGTCCGGGTCCAGGTGCGGCGGCTCGGCGCACGGCCCGGGCGCGGGCATGCCGTCGTTCCAGTCGAGGGTGGCCAGGATGTCGCGCGCCAGGGCGATGGCGTGCGCGTCGTCCTCGGCCACGTACTCGGCCAGGCCGCTCACGCTCGCGTGCATGGCGGTGCCGCCCAGTTCCTCGTCGGTGGCGATCTCGCCCGTGGCGGCCTTGAGCAGCGGCGGGCCGGCCAGGAAGGCCTTGGCCCGGCCGCGCACCATCACCACGTAATCCGACAGGCCCGGCATGTAGGCGCCGCCGGCGGTGGAGGAGCCGTGCACCACCGTCACCACCGGCAGGCCGCTCGCCGACAGGCGCGCCAGGTTGTAGAACATGCCGCCGCCGCGGATGAACTTGTCCACCCGGTACTTGCGCAGGTTGGAGCCGGCCGATTCGACCAGGTGCACGAAGGGCAGGCGGTTCTCCAGCGCGATGTCCTGGCAGCGCATGAGCTTCTGGTTGCCGGCCTCGGTGAGCGCGCCGGCGTCTATGCCCGAGTCGGTGGCGACGACCATGCAGCGCACGCCCGAGACGAAGCCGATGCCGGCGATCTGCGAGCCTCCGGGGATGCAGCGCTCGGGGTCGGGATCGTCCATGCCGTAGCCGGCCAGGTTGCACAGCGGCAGGAAGGGCATGCCGGGGTCGAGCAGCCGGGCCACGCGCTCGCGCGGCAGCAGCGCGCCGCGCTTGGCGAAGCTGGAGGCGGCGCGGGCCGAGGCGTCGGCCGCGCGCTGCTCGAGCGCGCGCAGCTGGCCGACCAGGCCCAGCATGCCCGCGCGCTGCGACTGGAAGTCCTCGGATGCGGGGTGGATGTGGGAGGCGAAGGGAATCATGGAGGGGCTTTCGATTGGGCTTTCCAGCAGGGGATCTCGATCCAGGAGGTCAGAGGCCCAGGCGTTTGGCGATCAGGTCTTTCATCACTTCCTCGGCGCCGCCGCCGATCATCATGACCTTGACCTCGCGGTACAGCCGCTCCACGCGCGTGCCGCGCATGAAGCCCATGCCGCCGAGGATCTGCACGGCCGCGTCGGCGCAGAACTGGAAGGTGCGGGTGGCGAAGTTCTTGGCCATGGCGATCTGGGCGGCGGGCGATTCGCCGGCGTCCAGCCGCGAGGCGAGGTCGTCGAGCAGCGCGCGCGTGGCCTCGATGCGGGTGGCCATGTCGACCAGCCTGTGGCGTATCACCTGGCGCTCGCTCAAGGGCTTGCCGAAGGTGCGGCGCTCGCGCGCCCACGCCACGGCGTCGTGCAGGCAGACCTGGGCGTAGCCGCAGGCGGCGGCGGCGAGCGCGAGGCGCTCGTGGTTGAAGTTGCGCATGATGACCTGGAAGCCCTGGCCTTCCTCGCCCAGCAGGTGTTCGGCGGGCACGCGGCAGTCGGTGAAGCCGATCTCGGCGGTGTCGGAGGCCCACCAGCCCATCTTCTGCAGCGGGCTGCGCGTGAGGCCGGGCGTGTCGCCCGCGATGAGCAGCAGCGAGACGCCGCCCGCGCCCGGCCCGCCGGTGCGCACGGCCACGGTGAACCAGTCGGCGCGCATGCCGGAGGTGATGAACAGCTTGCTGCCGTTGACGACGTAGTGGCCGCCCTCACGCTTGGCGGTGGTGGCGAGTTGCGCCACGTCGGAGCCGCCGCCGGGCTCGGTGATGGCGAGCGCGGCGATCTGCTCGCCCGCGAGGATGCCGGGCAGCACGCGGGCCTTGAGCGCCTCGCTGCCGGCCACGGCGATGGGCGGCGCACCGATGGTGTGCGAGAACAGGCCCGAGGCCACGCCGCCCGAGCCGCCCCAGGCGCGCTCCTCGAACAGGATCATGCGGTGGAAGGCGTCGCACTCCACGCCGCCGTAGGCCTCGGGGAAGCCCAGTTGCAGCAGGCCGGCTGCGGCAGCCTTGCGGTAAAGCTCGCGCGGGAAGCTGCCAGCCTCGTCCCAGGCGTTCACGTGCGGGGCCACTTCCTTCTCGAAGAAGCGGCGCACGGTGGCACGCAGGCTTTCGTGCTCGGCCGTGTAGTGGCGGGGGTTGGGGGCTTGCAGCATCAGGCGTCCAGGAAGCCGGGCTTTTGGTAGAGCGGGAAGCCGTCGTAGGGCTGGGATTTGGCGTGCGCGGGCAGCGCCCAGGTGTGCTTGGCGTTGGGCACGCCGCCGTCCACGCGCAGCGTGGTGCCGGTGATGAAGGCGGCGGCCTCGCTGAGCAGGAAGACCACCGCCGCCGAGACCTCGGCCTCGGTGCCCAGGCGCTGCAGCGGCACCTTGCGCGCGAGCGTCTGGATGCGGGCCTTGAAGGCGTCGGGGTAGGTGTCCAGGCCGCTGGAGGCGATCCAGCCCGGCGCGACCGCGTTCACGCGCACGCCCGAGGCGGCCCACTCGCAGGCCGCCGTCTCGGTCAGGTTGAGCATGCCCGCGCGCGCCGCGCCGGAGTGGCCCATGCCGGGCATGCCGTTCCACATGTCGGCGATCACGTTGACTATCGATCCGCCATTCGCCTCCATCCACTGCGTGAAGCACTCGCGCGCCATCACGAAGCCGCCCGTGAGGTTGTTGCGCACCACGGCCTCCCAGCCCTTCTGGCTGATGTCGCGCAGCGGCGCGGGGAACTGGCCGCCCGCGTTGTTGAACAGCCCGTCGATGCGGCCGTGGCGCGCCACGATGGCGGCCACGGTGGCGCGCACGGCCTCTTCGTCGCGGATGTCGCAGGCGTGCGCGCTCACGCGGTCGGGCTGGCCGATCTCGGCGGCCACGGCCTGCAGCTTGTCGGCGTTGCGGCCGATCAGCGCGAGCGAGGCGCCCAGGCTGGCGAGCTCGTGCGCGGTGCAGCGGCCTATGCCCGAGCCGCCGCCCGTGATGGCGATGACCTGGCCCGCGAACAGGCCGGGGCGGTAGATGGAGCGGTAGTTCATTGCTGCGCGTTCGGCTTGAGCCCCAGGCGCTGCACCTGCTGGCGAGCGGTTTCGTAGCGTTCGCGCGCGAAGGCGGCGTAGGCCTCGCTGTCGAGGTAGGCACTCTCCTGGTTCAGCCGCTCCAGCGTGGCGCGCGTGGCAGGGGCCTCCAGCGCCTTGCGGAAGGCGTCGTGCAGCGTCTTGACCACGGCCGGCGGCAGCCCCTTGGGGCCGGCGATGCCGAAGGGCGAGTTCGCCACCATGTCGATCCCGATCTCGCGCAGCGTCGGCACGTTAGGCCAGCGCGGCGCGCGCCGGGCCGTCCACAGCACCAGCACGCGCGCGCGGCCGTCGTCCACCATGGGCGCGATGCCGCCGGCCGTGACGCCGAGGTCGATGTGCCCGCCCATGAGCGCGGCGATGATTTCCGACTCGCCCTTGTAGGGCACGTGGTTGAGCCGGACGCCGGCGCGCTGCGCCATCTCCTCCACCGTGACGTGCATGGTGCCGTTGATGCCCGTGGTGCCGTAGCTGATCTGGCCGGGGCGCTTCTTCGCGTCGGCCACCACGCCGGCCCAGTCGCGCCAGGGCGCGTCGTTGCGCACGGCGATGCCCAGCGCGTAGCCCGAGAGGTGGATCACGTAGCTGAAGTCGTTCATCGGGTCGAACGCGGTCTTCTGCAGGTGCGGCAGGCGGAACACCGGCTCGGGCAGCACCGACAGCGTGTAGCCGTCGGGCGCGGCGCGCACCACGTGGTTGGCGCCCAGCACGCCGGCCGCGCCGGGCTTGTTCTCCACCACGACCGGCTGGCCCAGCTCGCGGCCGGCCAGCTCGGCGATCTGGCGCACCAGGCTGTCGGTGGCGCCGCCCGCGGGGAAGGGCACCACCAGCGTGACGGGGCGGCTGGGGAAGGGGGTGGCCTGGGCGCGCGCGCCCAATGCCGTCAACGCGGTGGCGGCGGCGAGGCCTCGCACCAGGTGTCGGCGGTCGATGTTGGCGGTCATGGTGTCTCCTGGGGTGGATGCCGCGCCCCTGACAGCAGGCGCGCGGCACCGCCATTGCAATGCGTCGGCGCGGGGCTGGCAAACGCCGCGCCGCCGGATGTGCATAATGTGCACATAGGAGTTACCCTTATGCCGCCTTCACCTCCGGTCAACGGCGCGCAAAGCGTCGAGCGCGCCGGCGCCCTGCTGCGCCGCATTGCGGCCGGGCACGCCGAGGACGTCCCGCTGCGCAGGCTGGTGGACGACACAGGGCTGGACAGGACCACCGCCTGGCGCCTCGTCTCCAGCCTGGCGGCCCAGGGGCTGGTGCACAAGGACGAGGCCACCGGCCTCTACCACCTGGGCCTGGAGGCCGCCGCGCTGGGCGCGGCCTGCATGGACCGCTCACCCCTGGTGCGGGCCTGCCTGCCGGCGATGAAGGCGCTGGCGCGGCTGTCGGGCGACAACGTGTTCCTGGTGGTGCGCTCGGGCGACCACAGCCACTGCCTGCACCTGGAGGAAGGCGAGCACCGCGTGCGCTCGTTCGCGCTCAACGTGGGCGGCACGCGGCTGCTGGGGCAGGGCGTGGGCAGCATCGCGCTGCTGGCGCGGCTGGGCGACGACGCGCTGGTGGCGCACTACCGGCGCCACGAGGCCGAGTACCAGGCGGACGACGTGGGCCTGGCCCGGCTGCGGCGCTGGGCCGTGCAGACGCGGGACTGCGGCCATTCGTATGGCAGTTCGGGCGGGGTCGCCGGGATCGGGCTGGGGTTCCGCGTGGGGTCGTGCGCCGACGCGGCGCTGAGCGTGATCGCGCCGCGTTCGCGGCTGCCGCGCTCGCGCGGCGCGGAGCTGGCGCTGGCGATGCGGCGGGAGATGGGGGCGTGGAGGCTGCTTTAGGGCTTGTCTGGCAAGTGCTTGCAGCTATCTTTTTTGGTTTGGGTTGTGGGTTTTCATGTTGCTGGCCGGGATGTGCGCCCGGCGGCGCACCTACCTTTCTTTGCTTCGTCAAAGAAAGGTAGGCCAAAGAAAGACGACCCTGCTGTCCGTGTCCCTTCGCTTCGCTACGGGCAACCTGCGGTGCTCGCGCATGGGGTGTGCCGCATAACTCACTGCACGCTGCGCGCTCCGTTCGGACAAATGCGGCAAGTCAGTTCACGAAGCATGGGCGCTTCGACGCCCATGCCCACCCCATGCGCTGCGCTCCTCGGCACGGCCAGAAGGGAACCCACGATACGGGCCATCGCTACGCTCGGCCTGAATCGCGCAGGCGCTTCGCGCCGCGAAGGCGGGGGCCGAGCGCAGCGATGGCCCGTGTGGCGGTTCCCCCCTGTGGCTGCGCCTGTGGCGGGGCGGTTGCGGGGTGAGCATGGGCGTCGTAGCGCCCATGCTTCGTGAACTGACTCGCCGCGGTTGTTCGAACGGAGCTGCGTAGCAGCGCAGTGAGTTCTGCGGCGCACCCCGCAAGCGCACCGCCACAGGTTTGCCCCGCAGCGCAGCGCAGGGGTCGCAGACTTGGGGGCGTGTTCTTTGCTTCCTTTCTTGCACGAGCAAGAAAGGAAGTCGCCCGCCGGGGCGAGTCCCGGCCAGCAACATCCAAACCCACGACAAAGACTCAAAAAAGAGAGCTGACAGCGCTTGCCAGACAAGCCAAAGAGCCCAATTCCATCCAAAGATCTTGAACAGGATAGCTCTCACCCACCCGATGGCGGATGGCCAGCCGAGGTCTTCCCCAGCCAGTACTTGAAGGTGCCGCTGGCCGTGGCCACAAGGCGGCCGTCCACGTCGAGCAGCTGCGCGGCGCAGCTGCACAGGCTGCGGCTCGCGTGCACCACCCAGCCCTCGGCCAGCAGCGCGCCGCGCGCGGGGCGGTGGAAGCGGCTGCTCATCTCCACCGTCACCGCGGTCCGCGATGGCGCCGTGGGCAGCTCGGCCGCGGCGCGCGCCATCACCGAGTCCAGCAGGGTCATGACCACGCCGCCATGCGCGGCCGGCAGCTGGTTGAGCAGCTCCTCGCGCATGTGCGGCAGGCGCATGTGCACCTTGCCGGGCGGGGCCGGAACCTGGGCGGCGCCGATCAGGCGCATGAAGGCATTGCGGTCGGGCGGCAGGCCTTCTTCGCTCATGCCTTGTGCCCCCACGCTCGGCACTGCGTGTCCTTCGCTGCCCCCCAAGGGGGCGTTCGCTTGCTTGGGACGGCCCAGCGCTGCGCTCATGCGGCGCGCGCCGCGCGCACCATGTTGCGCGCGATGATGATCTGCTGGATCTGCGTCGTGCCCTCGTACAGGCGGAACAGGCGCACGTCGCGGTAGAAGCGCTCGATGCCGTACTCGGCCATGTAGCCCGCGCCGCCCAGGATCTGCACCGCGCGGTCGGCCACGCGGCCGCACATCTCGGTGGCGAACATCTTGGCGCACGAGGCCTCGGTGGAGACGTTCTGCCCGTCGTCGCGGCGGCGCGCGGCGTCGATGGTCATGCATTCGGCGGCGTAGAGCTCGGCCTGGCTGTCGGCCAGCATGGCCTGCACGAGCTGGAACTCGCAGATCGGCTGGCCGAACTGCTTGCGCTCCAGCGCGTACGCGAGCGCGTCGCGCAGGATGCGCTTGGCCACGCCCACGGCCACTGCGGCGATGTGGATGCGGCCCTTCTCCAGCACCTTCATGGCGGTCTTGAAGCCCTGGCCCTCCTTCAGGCCGATCAGGTTGGCCGCCGGCACCTTGACGTTATCGAAGATCACGTCGCAGGTGTGCGCGCCGCGCTGGCCCATCTTCTTGTCGTACTTGCCGAAGCTGATGCCGGGGCTCTTGGCATCCACGATGAAGGAGGACACGCCGCCCGCGCCCTTGTCCTGCGGATTGGTGCGCGCCATCAGCGTGAACATGCCGGCGTGCGGCGCGTTGGTGATGAAGCGCTTGGTGCCGTTGACCACGTAGTGGTCGCCCTGCAGGATGGCCGTGGTGCGCAGCGAGGCGGCGTCCGAGCCCGCCTCGGGCTCGGTGAGCGCGAACGAGGCGATGACCTCGCCCGTGGCCAGCTTGGGCAGCCACTCGGCCTGCTGCTCGGGCGTGCCGTCCATCAGGATGCCCTGCGAGCCTATGCCCACCGTGGTGCCGATCACCGAGCGGAACGCAGGCGCGGTCTGGCACAGCTCCAGCAGCACGCGGCATTCCTCCTCCATGGTCAGCTCCAGGCCGCCGAACTTCTCGGGGATGGTCATGCCGAACAGGCCCAGCTCGCGCATCTCCTGCACGATGGTTTCGGGGATTTCGTCGGTCTCGGCCACCTCGTTCTCGGCCGGCACGAGGCGCTCGCGCACGAAGCGGCGCACGCTGTCGAGCAGGGCTTCCAAAATTTCTGGGTCGCGGATCATGTTCGGGCTCCTTCGGTGTTCAGAGGGTTTCTGCCGTGCCGAGCACGGCGGTGGACTGGCTCGACAGCGTACCGCCGTTGCCATGCACCACAGCCGTGCTGTGGCGCTTGAGCTGGCGCGTACCGGCCTCGCCGCGCAGCTGGCGCACGGCCTCGATGAGCGCGAAGATGCCGTACATGCCCGGGTGCACGCAGGACAGGCCGCCGCCGTTGGTGTTGACGGCCAGGCGCCCGCCGGGGGCGATGCCGCCGTTCTCCACGAAGGCGCCGCCCTCGCCCTTGGCGCAGAAGCCCAGATCCTCCAGGAACAGGATGGTGTTGATGGTGAAGGCGTCGTAGACCTGGGCCATGTCCATGTCGGCCGCCTTCAGGCCCGCCATGGCGAAGGCCTGGGCGCCCGACTGCGACGCGCTGGTCGTCGTCAGGTCGGGCATGCACGAGATCTGGCGGTTCCAGATCGCCGTGGCATTGCCCAGCACGTAGACCGGGGGGCGCGCCAAGTCGCGTGCACGCTCGGCGCGCGTGAGCACGATGGCGCCGCCGCCGTCGGTCACCAGGCAGCAGTCGCGCACGGTGAGCGGGCTGGCGATCGGCCGGGCCGCGAGCACGTCCTCGATGGTGAGCGGATCGCGCATGAAGGCCTCGGGGTTCTGCTGCGCCCAGGCGCGCGCGGCCACGGCCACCTCGGCCAGCTGCGTGCGCGTGGTGCCGAACTCGTGCATGTGGCGCGCCGCGGCCAGCGCGTAGGCGGTCACGGGCAGCACGGGCTCGTAGGGGAACTCGTAGGGCTGCGGGTCGAGGAAGCGCCGCGCGGCCTGGCTTTCCTTGCGCCCGAACGTGGCCGAGCGCTGCGCGCTGCCGTAGCACACCAGCACGGCCTTGCACTGGCCGGCCTCCAGCGCGCGGATCGCCGGCAGCAGGTGGGCGATGAAGCTCGAGCCGCCGATCATGGTGCCGTCCACGTAGGTCGGGTTGATGCCCAGGTGCTCGATCACCGGCATGGGCCACATGCTGGCGTTGACGCTGCAGGTGGCCAGGCCGTCGATGTCCTGCATGCTCAATCCCGCATCCTGCACGGCCGCCTGCGCGGCGCGCACCAGCAGGGTCATGTCGTCCATGCCCGGGGCCTCGCCGCAGCCATAGGTGGCGGCGCCGGCAATGGCCACGCGTCCGCGCAGCGGGCGGTTCACGGCCGCCGCGTCCAGGTGGGATCGGGGAATGCGGCTCATGCGGCACCTCCTTGTGCTGCGGGCTGGAACAGCACCAGGCCGCGCCCGTCCTTTTGCGCCACATGGGCCTGCACGCGCAGGCCGATGGCCACAGCCTCGGGCGCCAGGCCCTCGACGCGGCTCATCATGCGCACGCCTTCCTGAAGGTCGATCAGCGCCACGTTGTAGTTGCCGCCGGCGTCCTGCTTGCGCGCGACCGTGCTCGTGGAATAGACCGTGCCCAGGCCGCTCGCGCGCACCCAGCGCAGGCCGCCGGTGCCGCAATGCGGGCACAGCTCGCGCGGGGTGAAGACATGGTTCTGGCACTGCGGGCAGCGCTGTATGCAGAAGCGGCCGGCATCGAGCTCGGCCTGGTAGTGGGTTTGTGCGCTCAGGTGCATGGGTAGCGGCAGATAAGTCGTGTCGCTTGCCAGCATGCCCGTACCGCAGGCGCGCTTCAATTCGGCAATTTGGAAGGGCGTCTTCAGGGCCCCGGGCCCTTCACTGCGTGAAAACCCGGCTTCGCATGGGTGGAACCCCGGTTTCCGCAACCGTGAATAGGCGCGCGCGCAGGGGCTTCATAGCATGCGTGCGGCGCGCCTGCCACCTGCCGTGTCGCACGCCTCGATGCGCACCTCTTTTCCCATAACCAAGGAGAGTCATGATGGGTCACCCGTTCCTGCGTTTTCTGCTGCCCCTGGCCGGGGCCTTCTGGGCCGGGTGCGGCGGCGCCCATGCCCAGGCGTCGGTTTCCGACGACGTGGTGCGCATCGGCGTGCTGAGCGACATGTCGGGCCTGTATGCCGATACCGCGGGCCGGGGCTCGGTCGAATCGGCCCGCATGGCCGTGCAGGACTTCGGCGGCAAGGTGCTCGGCAAGAAGATCGAGGTGGTCTGGGCCGACCACCAGAACAAGGCCGACATCGGATCGACCCGCGCGCGCGAGTGGTTCGACCGCGAGGGCGTGGACCTGATCGTCGACATCAACAACACCTCGGTGGCCGTGGCCGTGAACAACCTCGCGCGCGAGCGCAACAAGCTCGTGATCAACACGGGCGGGGCCTCCGACATCCTCACCAACGAGCACTGCGCGCCCACGGCCATCCACTACACCTACGACAGCTACGCGCTGGCCAACGGCGCGGTGCACGGCATCCTGGCTCAGGGCAAGAAGGACTGGTTCATCGTCGGCGTGGACTATGCCTTCGGCAAGGCGATGACGTCCAACCTCACCGAGTTCGTGCAGGCGGGCGGCGGCAAAATCGTGGGCTCCTCGTTCCTGCTGCAGGCCCAGGCGTCCAAGGCCCCGGTGATCGCGCTGGCCAACGCCACGGCCGACACGGTCAACACCATCAAGGCGGCCAACGAGTTCGGCATCACGCGCAAGCAGACCATGGTGCCCAGCCTCATGTTCATCAACGACATCCACGCGCTGGGCCTCAAGCACGGGCAGGGCATGGTGTTCGCCACGGGCTTCTACTGGGACCGCACCGACGAGACGCGGCAATGGGCGCGCCGCTTCTTCGAGAAGATGAAGAAGATGCCCTCGATGATCCACGCGGGCGCCTATTCGGCCGTGACGCAGTACCTCAAGGCCGTGCAGGCCGCGGGGACCGATGACGGCCTCGCCGTGGCGCGCAGGCTCAAGGCCGAGCCGCTCAAGGACTTCTTCGCGCAGAACGGCCGGGTGCGCGAGGACGGGCGCATGGTGCACGACATGTTCCTCGTCGAGGTGAAGAAGCCCGACGAGTCCAGGTACCCCTGGGACTACTACAAGGTGCTGTCCACCATCCCCGGGGACCAGGCGTTCCGGCCGCTGTCCAAGAGCGCCTGCAAGCTGGTGAAGGCATCATGAAGACGCGCGCCGCCGTACTCACGCGCTGCGAGGCGATCCGCCAGATCATCCGCATGGAGGCTTGAACGATGCAACACGAATCCACCGACACGCTGGCCTACGCCCAGCCGCAGCTCTACATCGACGGCCGCTGGCTCGACGCCGGGGACCGGGTCACCGAGGACGTGCTGAACCCCGCCACCGGCCAGGCGCTGGCACGGCTGCCCCACGCCACGCGCGCGGACCTGGACGAGGCGCTGGGCGCCGCGCGCCGCGCCTTCCCCGGCTGGCGCGCAGCCGCGCCGCTGGAGCGCTCGCGCATCCTGCGCGCCGCCGCCGCGCTGGTGCGCGAGCGCGCGGACGGCATCGCGCGCACCATGACGCTCGAGCAGGGCAAGCCGCTGCGCGAGGCGCGGCTGGAGGCGCTGGCCAGCGCCGACACCTTCGACTGGTACGCCGAGGAGGGCCGGCGCAACTACGGCCGCGTGGTGCCGGGGCGCACGCTCGCGCAGCGCATCACCGTGCTGCACGAGCCCGTGGGCGTGTGCGCGGCGTTCACGCCGTGGAATTTCCCGGCCATCACGCCCGCGCGCAAGATCGCCGGGGCCCTGGCCGCGGGCTGCACGCTGATCCTCAAGCTGGCCGAAGAGACGCCCGGCACCGGGCTGGCGCTCGTGCGCGCGCTGCACGACGCGGGCCTGCCGCCCGGCGTGCTCAACGCCGTGTTCGGCGTGCCGGCCGAGGTGTCGTCCTACCTGCTCGACAGCCCCGTGGTGGCCAAGTTCTCGTTCACGGGTTCGACGGCCGTGGGCAAGCTGCTCGCGCAGCAGGCCGCCAAGGGGCTCAAGCGCGCGACCATGGAGCTGGGCGGCCACGCGCCGGCCATCGTCTGCGCCGACGCCGACGTGGACCAGGCGGCCGGCATGCTGGTGGCCGGCAAGTTCCGCAACGCGGGGCAGATATGCATCGCGCCCACGCGCTTCTACGTGCATGCGCAGGTGTACGACGCCTTCGTGCAAGCCTTCGTGGAGCGCACGCGCCAGCTGGTGCCGGGCAACGGCCTGCAGGAGTCGAGCAGCATGGGGCCGCTGGCCAACCCGCGCCGCCTGCAGGCCATGCGCACGCTGATCGACGACGCCGTGCAGCGCGGCGCGCGCGTGGAATGCGGCGGCCAGCCCATCGAGGGGCCGGGCTTCTTCTGGCAGCCCACGGTGCTCACGGGCGTGCCCGAGGACGCGCGGCTCATGAACGAGGAGCCCTTCGGCCCGCTCGCGCTCATCAACCGCGTAGACAGCGTGGAGGAGGCGATCGAGCGCTCCAACCGCCTGCCCTACGGCCTGGCGAGCTACGCCTTCACGCAGCACAGCGCCACGCGCATGCAGCTCGCCCGCGGGCTGCAGACCGGCATGCTGGGCATCAACAGCCTCAACGTCTCGATGGCCGAGGCGCCGTTCGGCGGCGTCAAGGAAAGCGGCTGGGGCTCGGAGTGCGGCATCGAGGGCCTGCAGGCGTACTGCGACGTCAAGCTCATCAGCGAGGACTGACGACTACCAAAAGAATAGCTTCCAGCGCTTGACCATCAAGCGCTGGAAGCTATTTTCATTCCTATCCGGGCGTCAGCCCGCCGTGATCCCGGCGGTCTTGATCACCTTGGCCCACTTGGCCAGTTCGGCGCGCAGGAACTGGCGCATCTCCTGCTGCGTGCCCGGCGCGGCCTCGGCGCCTGCGTCCAGCAGGCGCTGGCGCACGGCGGGGTCCTTGAAGGCGGTGTTGAAGTCCGCATTGATCTTGTCCAGCACGGCCTGGGGCGTCTTGGCGGGAGCGAACAGCGCAGCCCAGGAATAGGCCTCGTAGCCGGCAAGCCCCGCCTCGGCCGCCGTGGGCACGTCGGGCAGCATGGCCGAGCGCTGGCGGCTGGCCACGGCCAGCACCTTGATGCGCCCGCTCTTGATGTGCGGCAGCGCCGTGGGCGCGTCGCTGAACATCAGCTGCACCTGGCCGCCCAGCAGGTCGTTCATGGCCGGCGCGCTGCCCTTGTAGGGCACGTGCTGCAGCTTGGTACCCGCCTCCATGTTGAACAGCTCGCCCGCCAGGTGGGTGCCGCCGCCATTGCCCGACGAGCCGTAGCTCAGGTTGCTGCCCGGCTTCTTGGCCAGGGCGATGAGCTCCTTGAGCGTATTGGCCGGAACCGACTGGTGCGCCACGATGAACACGGGGAACATGGCGGCGAAGCTGATGGGCGCGAAGTCCTTCTCGATGTCGTAGGGCAGGTTGCCCATCAGCGTGGGGTTGACCGAGTGGTGGATTGCGCCCATGAACAGGGTGTAGCCGTCGGGTGCCTCGCGGGCCGCGGCCTGCGCGCCGACCACGCCGCCCGCGCCGGCGCGGTTGTCGATCACGGTGGGCGTCTTCCAGATCTCGGACAGCTTCACGCTCGCGGCGCGGGCCGTGGTGTCCACGGGGCCGCCGGGCGGAAAGGGCACGATGAAGCGCACGGGCTTGGCGGGCCAGGCGTCGGAGGCCAGTGCGGCGAAGGGCTGCGCGGCCGCGGCCAGCAGGCCGCCGGCGACCAGGCTGCGGCGTGTCATGTGGATGGTCATGGTGTGTCTCCTCGGTTCAAAGCTTCAAAGCCTGGCGGCCTGCTCTTGCAGTCGGCGCTTGAGCACCTTGCCGTTGTGGCTGGTGGGCAGCTCGGCCACGGTGACGATGTGGCTGGGCTGCTTGTAGGGTGCGAGCTGCTCGCGCAGCCGCGCGCGCGCGGCGGCCTCGTCGAAGGTGGCGCCGGCGCTCAGTTCGACGAAGGCGATGACCTCCTCGTTGCCGTCCTTCTCCGGGCGGCCGACGACGGCGCTGCGCTGCACGCCGGGCAGCTGGTTGAGCGCCAGCTCGACCTCGGCCGGGTAGACGTTGAAGCCCGAGCGGATGATCATCTCCTTGAGGCGCCCGACGACGAACAGCGCGCCATCGGCATGCAGTTCGCCCAGGTCGCCGCTGGCGTACCAGCCGCCGTCGCGCATCACGGCGTTCGTGGCCTGCGGGTCGCGGAAATAGCCGCGCATCAGGCCGCGGCCGCGTATCCACAGCTCGCCGCGCTCGCCCGTGGGCACGGGCCGGCCGCTGGCCGGGTCGGTGACCTGCACCTCGGCGGCCTCCACCACGTAGCCCACGCTGGTGTCGGGGCGCAGCTCGGAGAGGCGCGTGAGGTGCACCGAGCCCGCGTACTCCGACAGGCCATAGCCGTGGTGCAGCGCCTGGCCGAAGGCGGCCTCCACGCGTTTTTTGAGCGTCAGGTCCAGGGGGCCCGCGCCGGTGTAGACATAGCGCAGCAGCGGTGCCTCGGGGTGGGCGATGCCCTTTTCCTGCAGATGGGCCAGCAGGCGCGAGAACAGCGCCGGCGGCCCCTGCAACTGCGTCACGCCGTGGTGCGCCAGCGCGTCGAGCAGGTCCTGCGGGTCGAACTGCGGGCGCAGCACCAGCTGCGCGCCCGCGTGCAGAGAGGTCAGCAGCACCGTGGCCAGGCCGAAGATGTGCGTCATGGGCACGAAGGCGTAGCAGCGGTCCTGCGGGCCCAGGCCGCGCGACGCGGCCGACACGCGCGCGAAGTGGATCAGCGCCTCGTGCGTCACCATCACGCCCTTGGGCGCGCCCGTGGTGCCCGAGGTGAAGATCAGCGCCGCCACGTCGTCCTGCAGCGGAGGCGGCTCCACGGTCGCCTCGTCCCGCGCGGCGCCATGCTGCATGCCGGGCAGCACGCTGGCGACGGCCGCATGGCGCGCGGCATGGGCGGCGGCGCTCCTGGAGCTGCTGGCGGTGAAGTACAGCACGCGCGCGTCGGCCTTGGCGGCGAAGGCGTCGACCTCGGCCGGCGCCATGCGCGCGTTCACGCCGCAGGACCAAGCGCCCACGCGGCTGCAGGCCAGAATCAGCGCCGCGTGCTCGGGACAGTTCTCGGCCACGACGAGCACGCGGTCGCCGGCGCGCACGCCCAGGGCGCGCAGCTCGGCCTCTGCCGCGTCGGTGAGCGCGCCCAGGTCGGCGAAGCTCAGGCTGCGGCCGTCAGGCAGGTGGATGAAGGGCTGGCCGGGCGCCTCGGCCAGCCAGCGGTCCAGCAGTTGGTGGATGCGCTGCGCCATCTCAATCCACGGTGATGCCCTGGGTCACCGTGGCCCACATGGCGCGTTCCTTGGCGGCGCGCTCGGCCAGCTTCTGGGGGTTGCCCGTCCACTCGTCGTAGCCCAGGTCCTTGTAGCGCTTCTTCAGGTCCGGCTGCGCCAGGGCGGCATTCGTGGCCTTGTTGAGCTTGGCCACCAGCTCGGGCGCCATGCCCTTGGGGCCGTAGACGCCGTACCAGCCGCCCACGTCGAAGCCCTTGAGGCCCTCGATGCCGGATTCGGCGAAGGTGGGCACGTCGGGCAGCGAGGCGTTGCGCTGCGGCGAGGTGACGGCGATGGCGCGCACCTTGCCGCTATGGATGTAGGAGCTGGCGGTGCTGATGATGTCCAGCATCATGTTGAGCTGGCCCCCGATCACGTCGGTCATCGCCGGCGCGTTGCCCTTGTAGGGGATGTGGTTCATCTCGATGCCGCTGCGCCGGGCGAACAGCAGCGCGCCCAGGTGGTTGGAGCCGCCCACGCCGGCCGATCCGTAGGCCAGCTTGCCCGGGTTGGCCTTGCCGTAGGCCACCAGCTCGGGCACGTTCTTGTAGGGTTCGTTGTTGTTCACCACGAGCACGTTGTAGTAGCTCAGGATGGGCGCCACCGGGGCCAGGTCCTTGGCCGGGTCGAACGGCATCTTGGTCATCACGTTGGGGCTGATGGTGATGGTGGGGCTGGCGGCGAACCACAGCGTGAGGCCGTCGGGCTTGGCGCGCACCACCTCGTTGCCGGCAATGGTGGCGTTGGCGCCGGGCTTGTTCTCCACCATGACCGGCACGCCCAGTTCCTTGGACAGCGCCTGGCCGAACAGGCGCGCACCCTGGTCCACGGGGCCGCCCGCGGCATAGCCCACGAGGAGGCGCACGGGCTGGCCTTCCTGCGCGGCGGCGGGCGGCATGGCAAGGGCGAGGGGCGCCAGGGCCAGGGCGGCCAGGACAAAGCGGCGGGTGGATACGGACATGGGAGAGTCTCCTGCAAGGCGTTGGCAATGGGTGGCGCCGCCACGCTCGGCGGCGGCACCAGAATGACCTGCGATAGTGCGGCTTTGCTTGCGCCCTGGGAATCTTCTTTTGCCGAAGCGGGGGTTTTGATGCTTTTATCGAGGGTTTACCCCTAAGAGCCTGTTCAATATCTTTTCATGGTGCCCGCAAGGCAGCAAAAAGCCGCAATCTAGGCGCGCGCCGCAGGCCATGCTGGCGGCCTGGACAAGGTGCGCAACGACGAGTGCGGCTTTTTGCTGCCTTGCCCGAAGGGTTGTCCCGAAAAGGCAGCGTCTGCGGCGTTGCAAATCCTCGCCGGGCCACCAGCCCGGCTGCGGTTTGCGCCTTGCATTCACTGCCTTTTCGGGGCAACGGGCACCATGAAAAGATATTGAACAGGCTCTAAGCTGCGCCCGCGGCGACGCACCCGAGGGTCACCACGGCCGTATGCCGGCTCAGTCCGCCTTGGCGCCGGACAGGCGCACGATTTCGGCCCACTTCTTCTCTTCGGATTTCATGTAGGCCTCGAACTCCTGAGGGCTGGAGCCCACGGGCTCCGCCCCCATGCGCTGGTACTGCGCCGCGATCTCGGGTTTCCTGAGCGCCTCCTGCGCGGCCTTCGCCAGTATTGCCACCACGTCCGCAGGCGTGTTCCTCGGCGCCCACAGCCCGTACCAGGTGCTGGTTTCGAAGCCGGCGACCCCTGCCTCCTGCATGGTCGGCGTCTGTGGCAGCGAGCTGGAACGATTTCTGGTCGTGACGGCAAGCGCCTTGAGTTTTCCCGACGTGATGAACGGCATGGCCGAAGGCATGGAGTCGAACATCAGCTGCACCTGCCCGCCCATCAGGTCGGTGAGCGCGGGCGAGCTTCCCTTGTAGGGCACGTGCTGCATCGCGATGCCCGTCCGTATCTTGAACAGCTCGCCCGAGAGGTGCTGCGACGAGGCGTTGCCCGCCGACGCGAAGTTCACCGCGCCCTTGCTCTGCTTCAGGTAGGCGATCAGCTCCTGCACGCTGGACACGGGCATGTCGCTCTTGACGACCAGCACCAGGGGCACGTCGACGATCTGGGTGATGGGCGCGAAGTCGTTGAACGCGTCGTACGGCACCTTGTCGTACACGGCGGGGTTGATGACGTGCAGCGAGGCGTTGCTCAGCAGCGTGTACCCGTCCGCCGGGGCTTTCGCCACCATGGCCGAGCCCACCATGCCGCTGGCTCCGGGCTTGTTGTCGACGAAGATGCTCTGCTTCAGCATGTCGCCCATCGCGGCCGCTACCACGCGCCCCACCAGGTCCGTGGGGCCGCCCGGGGGATAGGGCACGACGAGCCTGATCGGCGCCTTGGGATAGTCCGTCGCCGCCCGTGCCGCCGCCGGCGCCAGGGCCGCCGCGCCGAGCGCCGCCGCGGACGCCAGTGCCTGCAACGCCTTGCGCCTGCTGCCATGCCACGCGGGGGTGGCGTGATGGGGGTGCTGCTTCATGGTATGTCTCCTTTGATTGCGAGTGCGACCTTCCCCACCACGTTGCGGCCGTGCAAAGCACTCAATGCCTGGCAGAGTTGGTCCATGGGAAAAACCTGGGTGACGGCCGGATGGATGGCCCCGCGCCGGGCCAGCGCGAAGAGCTCGGCCATCATGGCCTGCATCTGCGCCGCGTATTTCACGCGCTCGTTGGCCGGTGTCCAGCCTATGTATTGGCCATAGAAGAACCCGAACACGGTGAGGTTCTTGACCAGCAGGATGTTCATGGGCACCTGGGGGATCGTTCCGCTGGCAAAGCCTATGCTGACGATCTTTCCGTTCTGCGCGGTGCAGCGCAGCGCCTGCAGCAGCAGGTCGCCGCCGACGGGGTCGAACACCAGGTCCGCGCCCCGCCCCTGCGTGAGCTGCTTGACCTGCCCGATCAGGCCGTCCGGCCCGACCGCATGGTGCGCGCCGCCCTGCAGCGCGGCCTGGCGCTTGTGCGCGCTGCTGGCGCAGGCGATGACCGTGACGCCTTCGACAAGCCGCGCCAGCTCGACCGCCGCGGCGCCGACCCCCGAGCCCGCGCCCAGCACCAGGACGGTGTCGCCCTGGCGCAGCTGCGCCCGCCAGTGCAGCGCCGCATAGGCCGTTCCGTAGGAAATCGGCACGGCGAGCGCCTGCAGCGCATCGAGCCCGGCGGCGATGGGGTACACGGTGGCGCCATGCACCACGATCTGCTCGCCGTAAGCCCCCCAGTCGCAGATGAAGGCCACCAGGTCCCCCGGCCTGACGTGGCCGACGTTGCCGCCGCAGGCAAGCACCCGGCCCACGCCTTCCGTGCCGGGCACGAAGGGAAGCGGCGGGGTCTTTTGATAGCGGCCCTCGATCAGCAGCCCGGTGGCGTGGCTCACCGTGGCGTAGTGCACTTCGATCAGCACTTCGTCCATGCCGGCCCGGGGGGCTGGCGCGGCATCCTGCAGCGCGACCACGTCCTGCGGCGGGCCGAATTCCCGGCAGACGAGAGCTTTCATGGTGTTCATCCCTGACCTCCGGTTCAAACCGCGACGACCTGCTGCGCGACGAGCGCAGCGATTTCCTGCGCATCCAGGCCAAGGCCGTGCAGGATGGCCTGGCTGTGCTCGCCTATGCGCGGCGCCGGCTGCGCCGCGCCCGCGTGGCAGGCCCACGGCGCCGCGGCCCACAGCAGCGGCCCGAAGCCCGGCTGCTCGATGGTCTGGAACGTGTGCAAATGCCTGGCCTGCGGATGCTCCACCACGTCCCGGCCTTCCCGGACACGGGCGTGCAGCACCTGGTACCGCCCGAGCAGCGCCTCCAGCTGCGCCAGCGATTGGGGTGCGACCTTTCGGGACAGCTCGGCATGCAGCAGCGCCTTGTGCTCCAGGCGCAGCGCGTTGCTGGCAAAGCGCGGGTCGGTTTCCCAGTGCTGCAGGCCGAAGGCCTTGCAAATCCTCAGGAACTGCTCGTTGTTCAAGGCCAGTATGGTCAGCTTGCCGTCCGCGGCGTCGAATATCCCGTTGGGTGCGCTGACGGTCTGCCGGGCGGCCTGCGCGCCGGCCAGTTCCTCGGAAAAGACCGTGGACTGCAGCGCGCAGCAGACGTTGAACAGGCTGATCTGCACGTGGCTGCCCTCCGCGGTACGGGTCCGGTGCAGCAGCGCCGCGGTGCATGCCTGCGCCGCGTACACGCCGGCGGCTATGTCGGCCAGCAGCAGGCCTATGCGCTGCGGCGTTCCGCCGGCATCCCGGTTGGTGTGCATCAGGCCAGAGTCCGCCTGATGGACACGTACACGGGCCCGAGGCCGCGCGCCCGCAGGCTTTCGTAGTCCAGGCCCAGGCGCTCCACGACCTGGGGGCGGAAGTTCTGCACGATGACGTCGGCCCGTTCCGCCAGCCGCAGGATCACCGCCCGGCCTTCCGGGCGCCTGGCGTCGATGGCCAGGCTCTGCTTGCCGCTGTTGTAGGTGCTGGAAATGGTGCTGTGCCCGTCGCTGGCGACGCCGACGTGGCGCCCCCAGTCGCCCTGGGGCGGCTCGACCTTGATCACCATCGCGCCCTGGCCAGCCAAAAGCTGCGCGCAGTAAGGGCCTGCCACACCCTGGCTCAGATCCAGCACGGTGAATCCCTGCAGCGGCATGAGCCCCTGGACCGGCGTCGTATTCATTCGTCGTCTCCTTCGCCGGCATGGTAGGCGGCGCAGCCGGTGGTGGGAATCCGCAAAAAATAGCCAGCGATGTTGATTCGTGCTCAACAATCAGCGCGTCGAACGAACGGCCCGGGGAGGCTGCATGGATCTGAATCTGGTGCGCATGTTCATTGCGATCGCGGAGTCCAGGAATCTCACCGACGCCGCGAGGCGATCGGGCATGACGCGCTCCAACGTCTCGCGCCGCCTCGGCGCGCTGGAGCGGGAATACGGCGCGCAGCTGCTGCGCCGCACGACGAGGCACGTGGAGCTGACGCAGGCCGGGCGCATTCTTTACGGGCACTGCCAGCAGGCCATGAACGAGCTGCAGGATGCGCAGCGCAAGATCGGGCAGATGCACCGCACCGTCAGCGGCGAGATACGGGTGCGCATCCCCACCGGGCTGGGGCACTTCTATCTCAAGCCCCTGATCCTGGAGTTCTGCAAGAACCACCCGGAGCTCCAGCTGCGCCTGGTCATCAACGACCAGATCCACGACCTGGTGGCGTCCAAGGTCGATCTGGCGATCCACATCACCTCGGCCCCCCTGGTCGACCATGTAGCGACCAAGGTGTGCGGCATCCGCTGGTGCCTGGTCTGCACGCCGCAGTACCTGCAACAGCACGCGCTGCACCTGGAGCAGCCCGCCGACCTGAAGCAGGCCCGGCTGATCGCGCCGCTGGCGCTGGGCCAGAGGGTGGAGTTCACCGGCCCGGGCGGCGCGGGCAAGGTGCTGGTGCAGCACGGCGCATCCATCCAGTCGGGCGACTACCAGTTCCTGTTCAACGCGGCGTCGCAGGGCCTGGGCATCGCCCTGCTGCCCAGCTACGCCGTGTGCGAGGCGCTCAAGCGCGGCGACCTGGTGCGCGTGCTGCAGCGCTACGAGGTCATGGGCATCGGCAATGCGCTATACGTCGTGCGGGCATCCAACCGCCAGCCATCGGCGGCCACCGTGGCGTTCATCGACCTGCTCACCACGTCCGTGCGCGCGATGGCGCCGCACTGGGACCTGCACGATGCGCCATGACCGGGCGCGCGGGGTCACACGCGCTCGAACACCGCCGCGATGCCCTGCCCGCCGCCGATGCACATGGTCTCCAGGCCGTAGCGGCCCTTGCGGCGCTGCAGCTCGTGCAGCAGCGTGGCCAGGATGCGCACGCCGGTGGCGCCGATGGGGTGGCCCAGCGAGATGCCCGAGCCGTTCACGTTGAGCTTGTGCTCGATGGCGCCCTGGTCCTGCCAGCCCCAGCCCTTGAGCACGGCCAGCACCTGGCAGGCGAAGGCTTCGTTGAGCTCCACGAGGTCCATGTCGTCGATCTTCAAGTTCAGGCGCGCCAGCAGCTTCTTGACGGCCGGCACCGGGCCTATGCCCATGTGCGAGGGCTCGCAGCCCGCCGCGGCCCAGCCGACCAGCGTGGCCATGGGGGTCAGGCCCAGCTCGGCCAGCTTGTCCTCGGCCACGATCAGGCAGGCGGCGCTGGCATCGTTCTGCTGGCTGGCGTTGCCGGCCGTCACGGTGCCGTTCGGCATGAGCACGCGCAGCTTGGCCAGGCTCTCGGTCGTCACGTCGGCGCGAAAGCCTTCGTCCCTGGAGAACGTGACCGGATCGCCCTTGCGCTGGGGCACCTGCACGGGGACGATCTCGTCGGCGAAGCGCCCCGCGGCCCAGGCCGCCGCCGCGCGCTGGTGGCTGCGCAGGGCGTAGGCGTCGGCCTCGTCGCGCGTGATGGAGTAGTCGCGCGCCAGGTTCTCGGCGGTCTCGATCATCCCGGAGATCTTGCCGAAGCGCTCCACGGGCTGCGAGCGCTCGCGCCCGCGGTCCAGGCGGTCCAGCAAGCGCACGTTGCCCGAGCGCGCGCCCCAGCGCATGTCGGTGCTGTAGTACTCGATGTTGCTCATGCTCTCCACGCCGCCGGCGATCACGACGTCGGCGGCGCCGCTTTGCACCATCATCGAGGCCGTGACGATGGCCTGCAGGCCGCCGCCGCAGCGCCGGTCGAGCTGCATGCCCGGAACCTCCACGGGCAGGCCGGCCTGCAGCGCGGCCCAGCGGCCCACGCAGGGCACCTCGCTGTTGGCGTACGACTGGGCCATGACCACGTCGTCGATGCGCGCGGGGTCTATGCCGCTTCTCTGGACCACGGCGCGCACGGTGGTGGCGGCCAGCTCCTCGACGGGCACGGGCCGCAGGCTGCCGCCGAAGGTGCCGACGGGGGTGCGGACGGGGGTGACGATGGCGGCTCTGCGCATGATGGATCTCCTTGGTGGTTTCAAGCAAAATCAGCCTCCAGCGCTTATGCAGCAAGCGCCGGTAGCTATCAATTTCATTTAAATGCCGCGCCGCAGCGGCGCAGCAGCTCGTGGGCCTGGCGCTCCAGGTCCTCGCGGTGTTCGGGCGCGGCGATGTCGACCAGCCGGCGCACGCGGCGCGACAGCGGCTGGCCGCGCAGGTCGGCCACGCCATGCTCGGTGACGATCAGGCCCGCGTCGCTGCGCGGCGTGCTCACGGGGCCCGACAGCCGGGCCACGATGCGGCTGGCGCCCTTGGCCGTGGCCGGCAGCGCCACGATGGGCAGGCCGCCCTTGCTGCGCGCCGCGCCGCGCAGGAAGTCCACCGCGCCGCCCACGGCGCCCACGTAGCAGCCCGCGGCCACTTCGGCGTTGATCTGGCCCGTGAGGTCCACCTCGATGGCGGCGTTGATGGCGGCCAGCTTGTGGCTGGCGGCCAGCACCTCGGGGTCGTGCGTGTACTCGGTGCCGCGCAGGGCGATCTGCGGGTTGCGGTGTGCCCAGCGGCGCAGGCGTTCGCTGCCCATGAGGATGCCGCCCACGCCCACGCCGGCGTCCACGCTCTTCTTCGCGTTGGTCAGCACGCCGGCCTCGGCGAGCCGGGCGATGCCGTCGCCCACCGCGCCGCTGTGCAGGCCCAGGTCGCGGTGGCCGTGCAGCGCGGCGAGCACGGCCTCGGGCAGGTTGCCCACGCCCAGCTGCAGCGTGGCGCCGTCCTCGACCAGCGCGGCGATGTGGCGCGCGATGGCCTGCTCCGCCGGGCCGGGCGCGCTGCGGCTTTGCTCCAGCGGCGGGTGCTCGGCGTCGATGCACAGCGCGAAGTCGCCGGCCCGCAGGTGCACGCCGCCATGCGTCCAGGGGATGCCGGGGTTGACCTCGGCGATCACCACGCGCGCCTTCTCCAGCGCCGCGGGCAGGTATTCCTGCGCCAGCCCCAGGCTGTAGCGGCCTTGCTCGTCGGGCGGCGAGACCTGCAGCAGCACCACGTCGGCGGGCAGCACGCCCGCGCGGATCAGGCCCGGCAGGTGCGAGTAGTGGCAGGGCAGGATGTCGAGCACGCCCGCGTCGGCCAGCCTGCGGTGCGCGCCGCCCGCGGCGTAGCCGAAGAAGTCGATCGCGTCGGCCTGCTCGGGCGCGAGCGTGTCCGACGCGGCGATGCCCACGAACACGCGCAGCCTTGCACCCTGGGCCAGCGCATGGCGGTGCGCGGTCACGGCGCGCGTGAGCGTGAGCGGCTCGGCCGTGGTCTGGCCCCACCAGAGCGTGTCGCCGGGGCGGATGAGCTGCCGCAGTCGGTCGGCTAATGCGCTCATATCAGTTTTCCATGGCGCCGAGCGCCACCAGTGAACCATGAAACCGGCGCGCCGGCACCTGTCCGATGGCCGCGGAGCAGGCCGCGCCGGCGGACGCCGTGGAGCGGGCTTTGCCCGGCCACTGGCGTCGTCCCCCTTGGGGGATGGCGCCGAAGGCGACACAGGGGGGAGTCATTTTTTATCCCAGTCGAAGCGCAATGGTTCTTTGTTCTTGAATCGCTGCACCGCCTCCTGGTGGTAGGCCGAGCCGCGGGCCATGGCCTGGCCGTAGGACTCCAGCTCGGCGATGGTGCGCGCGCTGCTCTCGAAGGACTGGTTCATGATGGTCTTGGCCATGCCGATGGCGGCCGTCGATGCCTCGCCGAAGCGCCGCGCGAGCGCCTGCGCCGCCTGCTGCAGCGCGGCGCCGTCCTCGACGACGTCGTAGACCATGCCGAGCTGCCGCGCCTCCTCCACCTCCACGGTGCGCGCGGTGAAGACCAGCTCCTTGGCCTTCTGCATGCCCACGATGCGCGGCAGCAGGTGCAGGGCGCCCAGGTCGGGGATCAGCCCGATGCGGCCGAACACGGCGCAGAACCTGGCGCGGCGCGTGGCCAGCACGAAGTCGGCGGACAGCGCCAGGCTCAGGCCCGCGCCGAAGGCCGGGCCGTCCACGGCGGCGATCACGGGCTTCTCCAGGTTCACGAGCTCGGGGAACCACTGGTGCAGCTCGCGCATGCCGGCGCGGAAGGTCAGGCCCGTGCGGCTGGTGTCGAGCATGGCCGAGATGTCGCCGCCCGAGCAGAACGCGCCGCCCGCGCCGGTGAGGATGACGGCGTAGACCTCCTTGTCGTCGCGCATCTGCGCGATGGCGGCGGCCAGGGCCGGGCGCATGGCCTGGTTGAGCGCGTTGCGCGCCTCGGGGCGGTTCAGGGTGATGGTGCCTACGCCGTCCTGCACGGAGGTCAACACGGGGGATGCGCTCATGGGGGGCTCCTCGGAGTATTAATGCAAAAAGTGGCTGCAACGCGCGTGCAGCAAGCGCTTGCAGCTCACTTTTTCGATGCTTCAGGCCAGCTCGGCGCAGCCGTGGCTCAGCACCACCTTGTCGCGCTCGGCCACGCGTGCGCGCAGCTGGATCTTCCCCGGCTGGCCGGGCACGCGCCAGATCTCGGTCACCAGGGTCTCGCCGGGGTAGACGGGCGAGGCGAAGCGGATGTCCAGCGCCTTGAGAAGCGCCGGGTCGCCGCCCGCGCACTGGCGCAGCACCGCGCGGGCCACCAGGCCGTAGCTGGCCAGGCCGTGCAGGATGGGGCGCTCGAAGCCGGCCTTGCGCGCCACCTCGGGTTCGGCGTGCAGCGGGTTGTAGTCGCCCATCAGGCGGTACAGCAGCGCCGCCTCGGGGCGTATGGCCTGGGTGTCGGTGAAGTCGGGCGCGCGGTCCTGGGGCGTGGGCTGCAGCGCGGGCAGCGGCTCATCGCTGGGCTGGCCGCCGCCGTGCTGGCTGTAGCCGCCGTCGCCGCGCAGGAAGGTCACCTGCTGCAGCGTGGCCAGCAATTCGCCGGCCCGGGTCTCCAGCAGCCGCTCGGTCACCAGGATGGCGCCCTTGCCCTCGCCCTTGTCGATCAGGTGGGTGATGCGGCTCTTGCCGACCACCTCGCAGTCGGCAGGCAGCGGCCGGTGCCAGCGCACGCGCTGCTCGCCGTGCAGGAGCCTGACCCAGTCGATGCCCGTGTCCGGCTCGCGCGCCCAGAAGCCCGGGTAGCCCAGCACCACGGCCAGCGTGGGCAGGGCGCGCAGGCCGCCGGACATGCCCTCGTAGACGAAGGGCAGGGCCGCCGCGTCGAGCGGGTCGTTGCCCAGCCCGAGGCTGAGCGCGTAGAGCATGGTGTCGCGCTCGGTGTAGTGCTGGTGCACGGGCGCGAACGCCCGGTTCTTCAGGTGGCGGTAGTCGATCGCCATGGCTTACACCGGATCCCAGGAGAAAACGTCGCCCGAGCGCTCCATGGGCACGAAGCTGCTCTTGAGCGCCGGCATGCCGTGCTCGGCGATGAACTCGGGCGTCCAGCCCTCGCTGCGGTGCACCGAGCGCATGGGGCGCGGCTGGCTCATGAGGAAGATCTCGTTGTTGCGCACGGCGAACACCTGGGCGTTCACGTCCTTTGCGGCGTCCGACAGCAGGTACACGGCCAGCGGCGCGATCTTGTTGGGCGTCATCTGCTGGATCTTGGCCACGCGCGCCTGCTGCTCGGGCGTGTCGGTGGGGATGGAGCCGATCATGCGGCTCCAGGCGAAGGGCGCGATGCAGTTGGAGCGCACGTTGAACTTCTGCATGTCCAGCGCGATGGACTTGGACAGCGCCACCAGCCCCAGCTTGGCCGCGCTGTAGTTGGCCTGGCCGAAGTTGCCGATCAGGCCCGAGGTGGAGGTCATGTGCACGAAGGCGCCGCTCTCCTGCTCCTTGAAGTGGTTGGCGGCCGCGCGCGCCATGTAGTAGCTGCCGTACAGGTGCACCTTGACCACGGCGTCCCACTCGTCCAGGCTCATCTTGTGGAAGAACCGGTCGCGCAGGATGCCGGCGTTGTTGACCACGCCGTCGATGCGGCCGAAGTGGTCCAGCGCGCACTGCACGATGCGGCCGGCCGCTGCGGCCTCGGCCACGCTGTCCATGTTGGCCACGGCCTGGCCGCCTGCGGCGCGGATCTCCTCGACCACCTTCTGCGCGGGGCCGGCGTCCTGGCCCTCGCCCGTGGTGGAGGTGCCGATGTCGTTGACCACCACCTTGGCACCCGCCGCCGCCAGGGCCAGCGCCATGTCGCGCCCTATGCCGCCGCCGGCACCCGTGACCACCACTACCTTGTCCTGCACCATCTTCTGCGCCATGTCCGTCGTCCTTCGGTTTGCGTTGTCGATAAGCG
>Ga0209959_100336_pt1 | contig 41374 bp, 34 predicted proteins | sample ThiBiot_300_biof_2_FD_183943 | JGI IMG/M metagenome (GOLD analysis project Ga0209959, IMG submission 183943) | Wastewater bioreactor microbial communities from Cape Town, South Africa - Thiocy_expt_300_biof (SPAdes) | ecosystem: Engineered > Bioremediation > Thiocyanate > Unclassified | place...
CTGCTGGCCCTGCTGACCTCGTCGGTCGTGTGCATCGGCCTGTTCTACGGCACCGGCCTGTTCTACGGCGAGCGCACCCACATCTCGGTGATGGAGTACTGGCGCTGGTGGGTGGTGCACCTGTGGGTGGAGGGCTTCTTCGAAGTCTTCGCGACCACGGCGCTGGCCTTCATCTTCTCGACCCTGGGCCTGGTGTCCTACCGCATGGCCACGGCCGCCAGCCTGGCGTCGGCCTCGCTCTTCATGCTGGGCGGCGTGCCCGGCACCTTCCACCACCTGTACTTCGCCGGCACCACCACTCCCGTGATGGCCGTGGGCGCATCCTTCAGCGCGCTGGAAGTCGTGCCGCTGGTGGTGCTGGGCCATGAGGCCTGGGAACACTGGCGCCTGCAGCACAAGACGCCGTGGATGGCCAACCTGCGCTGGCCGCTGATGTGCTTCGTGGCCGTGGCCTTCTGGAACATGCTGGGCGCCGGCGTGTTCGGCTTCATGATCAACCCGCCGATCTCGCTGTACTACATCCAGGGCCTGAACACCACGCCGGTGCACGCCCACGCCGCCCTGTTCGGTGTCTATGGCTTCCTGGCCCTGGGCTTCACGCTGCTGGTGCTGCGCTACGTGCGCCCGCAGATGGTGTTCAACGAGCGCCTTATGAAGACCGGCTTCTGGTGGCTCAACGCCGGCCTGGTGCTGATGATCTCCACCAGCCTGCTGCCGATCGGCCTGTTCCAGTTCCACGCCAGCGTGACCCACGGCCTGTGGTACGCGCGCAGCGAGGAGTTCCTGCAGCAGCCCTTCCTGGAAACCCTGCGCTGGATCCGCACCTTCGGCGACGTGGTGTTCATCACCGGCGCCCTGTGCGTGGCCTGGCAGGTGGTGAGCGCCGTGCTGTTCGGCGCCCGCACGCCGGCCGCACCCAGCACCGGCGCACTGGCTGGCGCGAGCCGCTGACGCGCCTCCCCCCGGGGCGTGGCGTCACGAGCGCCGCGCCCCACAACGACGACGAAGGAGTCACCCGCCATGAACATCGACCGTTTCAAGCATGACCACGTGGACATCCTGGGGCAGATCGACCGGCTGCGCCAGCTCGCCCACGCCGGAGTGGAGGGCAACGCCGCCGCGATCGCACGCGGCATCGTGGCCATCAGCTCCACCATCAAGCTGCACCTGGCGGTGGAAGACCGCCTTCTGTACCCGGCGCTGAGCCAGTCCGGCAACCCCGAGCTGGCGCGCCTGAGCCAGCGCTTCCAGCACGACATGGGCTCCATCGCCACGGCCTTCATGGCCTTCGCGCGGCGCTGGAACACCGCCGAGAGCGTGCGCGGCGATCCCCAGTCCTTCCGCCGCGAAGCCAACGATGTGCTGCGCCGCGTCTACGAGCGCATGCAGCGCGAGAACCGCGAGTTCTACCCGCGCATCGAGGCCGAGGAGGCGGTGGCGGCACACTGAAGAGAACTACTTTTTTGATAGCTGCAAGCGCTTATCCATAGGGCGCTTCAGCCATAAACGACTCCATCGGCAAGACCTCCGGGCCACTTGCCTTTAGCCGGCATCGCGCCGGCTTTTTTTGCTTTTGCGGCCCCCTGCCTCGGCGCCATTGAAAAGTCCTGCAGGACGACGCCAGGCGTTTGATTTTTACAATTACAAACGCATAAAGACAGTTTTGTACACTCCGTAAAAAAAGTCGTGCACCACCGTGGGACGTGCGCCCATTCACAGGTCTGCGTTTCAAGATGATGCACCCCACACACCGAACGGAGCTTCGCAAATCCCTCTACTGGCTCGCCGGCCTGCTGGCCGGGCTGCTGCTGGTGCAGCTGTTCCCGGCGCCTGACGCAGCCCGGGGCCTGGCGCGCTACCTGCCGCTGCACACGAGCATGGAGGTGCTCTCCATCGCCATGGCGGCCATGGTGTTCGGCATTGCCTGGGCCACGCAGAAATACCGGCCCAACGGACGCGACCTCGTCCTCGGCCCGGGCCTGCTGGGCGTGGCCATCCTGGACATGAGCCACTGCCTGTCCTACGCGGGCATGCCGGAATTCATCACCCCCAGCGGGCCGGAAAAGGCCATTCTCTTCTGGCTGGCGGCGCGCAGCCTCGCGGCCCTGGCCCTGCTGTGCGCGGCCTTCTGGCCGCAGCGCCACAATGACCGGCTGGGCCCGTACGCGCGCTGCTGGAGCCTTGCGTGCGTGCTGCTGATCGTGGGCGTGGTGCACTACGTGGTGCTGCTGCGCCCGCAGTGGATGCCGCCCACCTTCACCCCGGGCGTAGGGCTGACGCCGTTCAAGATCGGTTTCGAATACGTCCTGATAGCCGCCTACGTACTGGCGGGCCTGGGCTTTCTGGCGCAGTTGCGCCGCAGCCCCGAATCCGGCCTGGCGCGCCTGGCGCTGGCCGCATTCACCATGGCCATGGGCGAGTTCTTCTTCACGCTCTACGCCAACGTCACCGACGTCTACAACGTGACCGGGCACATCTACAAGATCATGGCCTGTGCCTTCCTGTACCGGGGCCTGTTCGTGGAGACGGTGCAGGCACCGTACCAGGAGCTGCAGGCTTCCGAGGCCCGGCACCGGGCCATGCTGGACACGCTGCCCGACCTGCTGTTCGAACTGAGCCGCCGGGGCGTCTACCTGTCGGTGCACGCCAACGACGCAAGCAAGCTGGTGGCGCCGGCCGAGCAGCTGCTGGGCAGGCGGGTGGACGAGGTCATGCCCGCGCAGGCTGCCGCCACATGCCTCGAGGCGCTGGCCGAGGCCGAGCGCAGCGGCGTGGCCCGCGGCCAGCGCTTCTGCCTGGCGCTGCCGGCCGGCATGCACCACTTCGAGCTGGCCATCGCCAGGAAGGCCGATCCTGCGGGGCACAAGGATACCTACCTGACGCTGGTGCGGGACATCACCGCCACGGTGCACGACGAGCGGCGCGTCGCGTTCGAGGCCCGCCTGAACGCGAGCCTGCTGGACCTGCAGCACAGCGACGTCCAGGAGCTCGAGGCGGACTTCCTGCAGCGCGGCGTCCGGCATGTCGAGCGGCTCACGCGCAGCCCGTTCGCCGTCCTGCATTTCGTGCACGACGGCCAGGACCCCGAGCTCGCGGCCTGCTCGGCGGGCGCGGCGGGCGGCATGCCGGCCCAGGCGGAAGTCTGGCGCCAGGAGTGCGCCGCCCTGCGCATCCAGAACCGGCCGCCGCCCGGCGACGCCCTGCTGCGCTGGATGAGCCTGCCCGTGAAGGAGGGCGGCCGCACGCGCATGCTGCTGGGCGTGGCCAACAAGGCCGAGGACTACGACAGGCAGGACGCCCAGGCGCTGCAGGCCCTGGCCGACGCCATCTGGAGGCGCGTGGTGCAGCGCCGCCAGGACGCGGTCATCCTGCGCCTGTCCGAAGCGCTGGAGCAAAGCCCGCACCAGGTGGTCATCACCGACGTGCGGGCCAACGTGCTGTACGTCAACCGGGCCTTCAGCGAGATCAGCGGCTACAGCGCGCAGGAAATACTGGGGAAGAACCCCCGGCTGCTGCAGTCCGGGCTCACGCCCCGCTCCGTCTACGACGAAATGTGGCGCAGGCTGCCCCAGGGCCTGCCCTGGCGGGGCGAGCTCGTCAACCGGCGCAAGAACGGCCAGATCTACACCGAGATCGTCTCCCTCTACCCGATCCGCGACCTCTCCGGCCAGGTGACGCATTACGTCGCCCACAAGGAAGACATCACCGTGCAGCGCGAGGCCGAGGAGCGCATCCAGGCCCTGTCGAATTTCGACACGCTGACCGGCCTGCTCAACAAGAAGGCCTTCGACGAGCGGCTGGCCCTGGCCATCGAGAGGGCCGGAGCGAGCCACGGGCGGCTTTCCATGCTGTGGTTCGATCTGGACAACTTCAAGCTGATCAACGAGTCGCTCGGCCACACGGCCGGAGACGAGCTGCTGGTGGAGGCGGCCAACCGCCTGCGCGCCTGCCTGGGGACCCAGAACGCGCTGGGCCGCTATTCGGGGGACGCCTTCGTGGCCATCGTGCCGCAGGCAGACCAGGCCACCGTCGCGCTCATGGCGCAGGAGGCCCTGCGGCTGCTGCAGACCGCCACATCGGTGCAGGGCCATCCCGTGTCGGTCAGCGCATCGGCGGGCGTCGCCGTGTACCCCGACGATGCCCGGACGGCCGGCACCCTGGCCTCGGCGGCCGAGCTCGCCATGTACCGCGTCAAGGAGGACGGGCGCAACGGCCTGCGCTTCTTCGCGCCCGAAATGCAGGCCCACACGCAGCGCTCGCTGGAGCTGGCGGCGGGCCTGAAGGACGCGGCGCACAAGGGCGAGCTGTTCCTGGTCTTCCAGCCCCAGCGCGCGCTGGGCAGCGGCGCGCTGGTCGGCGCAGAGGCGCTGCTGCGCTGGCGCCACCCGCAGTGGGGGCTGGTGTCGCCGGCGGAGTTCATCCCCATCGCCGAGCAAAGCGGCGCCATCACGGCCATCGACTTCTGGGTGGTGGAGCAGGCCGCGCAGCAGCTGCGCGCGTGGGACGCCGCCGGCCTGCCGCCGCTGGTCGTCGCGGTGAACGTGTCGGCGGCGCAGTTCGCCCGCCCCCAGCTGGCCGAGGAATTGCTGCACATCCTGCAGCGCGTGGACGTGTCGCCGCAGCGCATCGAGGTGGAGCTGACGGAGGCCGTGGCGCTCAAGCACCCGGAGCTGGCCGAGACCACCATCCGGCGCCTGCACGACATGGGCTTCAAGGTGGCGCTGGACGACTTCGGCACCGGCTATTCGTCCATGAGCTACCTCAAGCGCTACGCCATCGACAAGCTCAAGATCGACCAGTCCTTCGTGCGCGAGCTGGCCGAGAAGACCAGCGACATGGCCATCGTGACGGCCATCGTCCGCATGGCGCACAGCCTGCGCCTGTCGACCCTCGCCGAGGGCGTCGAGACGGCCGAGCAGGCCGCCCTGCTGCACGACTGCGGCTGCGACGAAATACAGGGCTACTGGTACAGCAGGCCCCTGGAGCCCCGCGCCTTCGAGGCATTCGCCAAGGGCCTGCCGCAGCGCAGCGCCTGACCCCGTCCACTTTCCCCCAAAGCCCCGGCCTTGTTCCTTCAAGGCCGTCGCTTTGCGCTTCGTCAAACTACCTATAGTGTTTCGAATGTATCTTAAACGCTATATGTAGTGCCCAAGGAAAGCCATGACGCCACCACCAGCCCCAGTCGCCACCCTGCCGCGCGACGTGATCCAGAGAAGCGGCGAGCGCGCCGCGTTCGACGCCCAGCGCATCCAGTCGGCCATCGCGCGCGCCGGCGGCGCCACCGGCGAGTTCGGGGCCGACGAGGCGCAGCTGCTCACCGCCCAGGCGACCAAGGTGCTCATCCACCGCTTCCGCGGCGAGGCGCCCGCCATCGAGCAGATCCAGGACGTGGTGGAGCAGACGCTGATCGCCGCCAACCACCTGCAGACCGCGCGCGCCTACATGGCCCACCGCCAGCGCCATGCGCTGCTGCGCGCCGACCGGCAGACGCTGGTGCACGTGGAAAGCTCCATCAACGAATACCTCACGCGCGCCGACTGGCGCGTGAACGCCAACGCCAACCAGGGCTACTCGCTCGGCGGGCTGATCCTGAACGTGGCCGGCAAGGTCACGGCCAACTACTGGCTCTCGCACGTCTACGCGCCCGAGATCGGCGAGGCGCACCGCAGCGGCGACATCCACATCCACGACCTGGACATGCTCAGCGGCTACTGCGCCGGCTGGTCGCTGCGCACGCTGCTGCACGAGGGGCTGAACGGCGTGCCGGGCAAGGTGGAGGCGGGGCCGCCCAGGCACATGAGCTCCGCCGTGGGGCAGATCGTGAACTTTTTGGGCACGCTGCAGAACGAGTGGGCCGGCGCGCAGGCGTTCTCGTCGTTCGACACCTACATGGCGCCCTTCGTGCGCAAGGACGGCATGGACTTTCGCCAAGTGCGCCAGTGCATCCAGGAGCTGGTCTACAACCTCAACGTGCCCTCGCGCTGGGGCACGCAGACGCCGTTCACCAACCTCACCTTCGACTGGACCTGCCCCGAGGACCTGCGCGAGCAGGTGCCCGTGATCGGCGGCGAGGAAATGCCCTTCAGCTACGGCGAGCTGCAGGCCGAGATGGACCTGATCAACCGCGCCTACATCGACGTGATGACCACGGGCGACGCCAAGGGCCGCGTGTTCACCTTCCCCATCCCCACGTACAACATCACGCCCGACTTCTCGTGGGAGAGCGAGAACGCCGCCGCGCTGTTCGACATGACGGCCAAGTACGGCCTGCCGTATTTCCAGAACTTCATCAACTCCGAGCTCTCGCCGAACATGGTGCGCTCCATGTGCTGCCGCCTGCAGCTCGATTTGCGCGAGCTATTGAAGCGCGGCAACGGCCTGTTCGGCAGCGCCGAGCAGACGGGCAGCCTGGGCGTGGTCACCGTCAACTGCGCGCGGCTGGGCTGGCTGCACGCGGGCGACGAGGCCGGGCTGTTCGCCGCCCTGGATCGCCTGCTCGACCTGGGCAAGCAGAGCCTGGAGGTCAAGCGCAAGCTGATCCAGCGCCTGATGGACCAGGGCCTGTTCCCGTACACCAAGCGCTACCTGGGCACGCTGCGCAACCACTTCAGCACGCTGGGCGTGAACGGCATCAACGAGATGATCCGCAACTTCACGCAGGACCGGCACGACATCACGAGCGAATGGGGCCACGCCTTCGCCGTGCGCCTGCTGGACCACGTGCGCGCGCGCATGACCGCATTCCAGGAGGAAACCGGCCACCTCTACAACCTGGAGGCCACGCCCGCCGAGGGCACGACCTACCGCTTCGCCAAGGAGGACCGCAAGCGCTGGCCCGCCATCCTGCAGGCCGGCACGGCGGAGCAGCCCTACTACACCAACTCGTCGCAGCTGCCCGTGGGCTTCACCAGCGACCCGTTCGAGGCGCTGCAGCGCCAGGAGCAGCTGCAGGGCAAGTACACCGGCGGCACCGTGCTGCACCTGTACATGGGCGAACGCATCTCCAGCGGCGCGGCCTGCCGCGAACTGGTCAAGCGCGCGCTGACGAACTTCCGCCTGCCCTACATCACCGTCACGCCCACCTTCTCCATCTGCCCCACGCACGGCTACCTGGCGGGCGAGCACAAGTTCTGCCCCCGGTGCGACGAGGAGCGCCTGGAGGCCAAGCGCCGGCGCCTGGCAGCTTGAAGCAAAAATGGCCTGCAGCGCTTACCCACCAAGCGCTTGCAGCTATCGAAACAATAGTTTTCAACCACCGAAGGAGTTCACCATGAGCCATTTCTCCACCACCGAGCAAGCCGCCCTCGCCGCCGTGCAGCTCACCGACGACGAGCGCCAGCCCTGCGAGGTCTGGACCCGCGTGATGGGCTACCACCGCCCCGTGGCCAGCTTCAACGTGGGCAAGCAGGGCGAGCACAACGAGCGCCAGTTCTTCTCCGAGCACGCGCGTGGCTGCAGCAACGCCTGCTGAAGCGCTGCGCATCGGCGGCCTGACGCCGCTCACCACCATCGACTTCCCCGGCCGCCTCGCGGCCGTGGTGTTCTGCCAGGGCTGCCCCTGGCGCTGCGGCTACTGCCACAACACCGGGCTGCTCGACGCCGGCGCGCCCACGGCCCACACCTGGGCCGACGTGCAGCAGCTGCTGCACGCGCGGCGCGGCCTGCTCGACGGCGTGGTGTTCTCGGGCGGCGAGCCCACGCTGCAGGCCGCCCTGCCCGATGCGCTGGCGCGCGTGCGCGAATTGGGCTTCGCCACGGGGCTGCACACCGCCGGCATGTACCCCGAGCGGCTGGCCACCCTGCTGCCGCTGCTGGACTGGGTGGGGCTGGACGTCAAGGCGCCGCTGCACCGCTACGACGCGATCACGCGCACACCGGGCAGCGGGGCGAAGGCGTGGGAGTCGCTGCGGCTCGTGCTCGCCAGCGGCGTGGCCCACGAATGCCGCACCACCTGGAACGCAAGCCTGTACGGCGATGACGACCTGCAGGCCCTCGCCGACGCCCTGGCGGCCGAGGGCGTGCAGCACTGGGCGCTGCAGGAATGCCGCACGGATGGCACGCCCGCCTGGGCCCCGCCGCAGGCCGTCGCACAGCGCTGGCCCAGCATCTTTACGCTGCGCCGCGCCTGAGAACGTGTTCATGATCTTTTCATGGTGTCCGCAAGGCAGCAAAAGGCCGCAATCTAGGCGCGCGCCGCAGGCCATGCTGGCGGCCTGGACAAGGTGCGCAACGACGAGTGCGGCCTTTTGCTGCCTTGCCCGAAGGGTTGCCCCGCAAAGGCGGCGTCTGCGGCGTTGCAAATCCTCGCCGGGCCACCAGCCCGGCTGCGGTTTGCGCCTTGCATCCACCGCCTTTGCGGGGCAACGGGCACCATGAAAAGATCATGAACACGTTCTGGGCTACTGTCGGCACACGCGCACCACATCCTCGCCGTAGGCCTCCAGCTTCTTCGCCCCCATGCCGCTGATGCCGTGCAAGTCGTCCAGCGTGGCCGGGTTGCGCTCGGCGATGGCGGCGAGCGTGGCGTCGTGGAAGATCACGTAGGCCGGCAGGTTGTGCTCGCGCGCCACCTCGGCGCGCCAGGCCTTGAGGTTGATGAAGCGCGCCTGGGCGTCGGGCCCCAGGTTGGCGGCGGCCACTGGCGGGGTGGCGGCGCGGCGGGTTCGCTTGGGCTTGGCGGCGGCCTGGGCCGTGGCCTCGCGCAGCTGCACGTGCTGCTCGCCGCGCAGCACGGGGCGCGAGCCGTCGGTGAGCACCAGCGTGTCGAAGCTGTGGCCGCTCTCCAGCATCACCTTGTGCAGGCCCACGGCGCCGATGGCCAGCAGCTGGCGCAGCACGCCGCGCAGCTGCGCCTCGGTGTATTCCTTGCCGACGCCGAAGGTGGAGAGCTTCTCGTGGCCGAACTGGCGCACCTTGTCCGTCTCCTTGCCGCGCACGATGTCCATGATGTGCCCGGTGCCGAAGCTGATGCCGCTGGCCTGGTGCACGCGGTAGATGGTCGAGAGGAGCTTTCTCGCCGCATCCGTGCCGTCCCACACGGCAGGGGGATTGAGGCAGTTGTCGCAGTTGCCGCAGGGCTCGGACTGCTCGCCGAAGTAGCCCAGCAGCCGCACGCGGCGGCAGTCCGTGGCCTCGGCCAGGGCCAGCAGCGCGTCGAGCTTGCCGCGCATGACGGCCTTGAACTCCTCGCCCGCGGGGCTTTCGTCGATCATGCGGCGCTGGTTCACCACGTCCTGCAGGCCGTAGGCCATCCAGGCGTCGGCGGGCAGTCCGTCGCGGCCGGCGCGGCCCGTCTCCTGGTAGTAGCCCTCGATGTTCTTGGGCATGTCCACGTGGGCGACGAAGCGCACGTCGGGCTTGTCGATGCCCATGCCGAAGGCGATGGTGGCCACCATCACGATGCCGTCCTCGCGCAGGAAGCGGTCCTGGTTCTGCTGGCGCACCTCGGCGGGCAGGCCCGCGTGGTAGGGCAGCGCGGCCAGGCCCGCGTCGCACAGCGCCTGGGCAAGCTCTTCCACGCGCTTCCTGGACTGGCAATAGACCACGCCCGCGTCGCCCAGGTGCTCGCGGTCGATGAAGCGCATGAGCTGCGTGAGCGGCTCCTTCTTCTCCTCGATGCGGTAGCGGATGTTGGGCCGGTCGAAGCTGCTGACGAACTGCCGCGCCTCCTGCAGCCGCAGCCCCTCGACGATGTCGGCGCGCGTGAGCGCGTCGGCCGTGGCGGTGAGCGCGATCCTGGGAACGCGGGGATACCGTTCGTGCAGGATGGACAGCTGCCGGTATTCGGGCCGGAAGTCGTGGCCCCACTGGCTCACGCAGTGCGCCTCGTCGATGGCGAAGAGCGAGAGCAGCCCGCGCTCGTGCAGGCCGTCGAGCAGGCCGAGGAAGCGGTCGGTGGTCACGCGCTCGGGCGCGGCGTAGAGCAGCGTGATCTCGCCGCGCGAGAGGCGCCGCTCCACGTCCAGCGTCTGCTGCCAGTCCAGCGTGGAGTTGAGGAAGGCCGCCTCCACCCCCGCCTCGTGCAGCGCGCCCACCTGGTCGTGCATGAGCGCGATGAGCGGCGAGACCACCACCGTCACGCCCCGCCCCGCGTCGCGCCGCACGATGGCCGGCACCTGGTAGCACAGCGACTTGCCCCCGCCCGTGGGCATGAGCACGAGCGCGTCGCCCCCTTCGATCACGTGGTCGATGATGGCCTGCTGCGGGCCACGGAACTGCTCGTAGCCGAAGACGTCGTGCAGGACGAAATGCGCGGGAGACAAGGAAGACTCTTTTTTTGATAGCTGCTGGCGCTTGCCGGATAAGCGCCAAGGCCAGATTTGACCAATATTCCAGGCGACAGGGCAAGGCTGGCGCCAGGCGCCTATTGTGCGTGCTCCGGATGCGGGCCCCCGCGCGCGTCCCCCGAATGATGTCCAAACCATTCGCAAATCGAATTCATTGGTCCGCTTATTGAATTGGACATGAATCGCTGACTCCATCACCATCGGCATGCAACCAACTATTTATTACAGGAGACAAGCCATGAAGACCATCCTGCGCGCCACGCTCGCCGCGTGCGCCCTCGCCATCGGCGCCACGGCGGCCCTGGCGCAGGCCTACCCCAATGCGCCCGTGACCCTCGTCGTGCCCTTCGCGGCCGGCAGCGGCACCGATTCGGTGGCGCGCGCCGTGGCCTCGGGGCTGGCCGCGCGGCTCAAGCAGCCGGTGGTCGTGGACAACAAGCCCGGCGCCAACGCCCAGGTGGCCGCGCAGTTCGTCGCCAAGGCCAAGCCCGACGGCTACACGCTGTTCATGACGACGAACACCTCGCACTCGGCCAACCCCGCGCTGTACAAGAACCTGAAGTACGACCCGATCAAGGACTTCACGCCCGTGGCGCGCGTGGGCGAGCTGCCCTTCGCGCTGGCCGTGCACCCCGCGCTGCCGGTGAAGACGCTGGCCGAGCTGCTGGACTACGCGCGCGCCAACCCGGGCAAGCTGAGCTACGCCACGCCCAACAGCACCTCGCTGGTGGCCATGGAGAGCATCAAGCACATCGCCAGGATCGACGTGCTGGGCGTGCCCTACAAGTCCAGCCCCCAGGCCATGACCGACCTGGTGGGCGGCCAGGTGCAGGTGTACGTGGCCGACCTGGGCTCAGGGCTAGGCATGCTCAAGACCGACAAGGTGCGCACGCTGGGCATCACCACGGCCGAGCCCACGCCGCTGCTGCAGGGCGTGCCGCCCATCGGCAAGACCGTGAAGGGGTTCGACCTGACCTCGTGGAACGGCATCTTCGGCCCCGCGGGCCTGCCACCGGCCGTGGTGCAGCGCCTGAACACCGAGCTGCAGGCCGTGCTGGCCGACAAGGATCTGCAGGACAAGCTCGCGCAGATCGGCTTCCAGGTCTGGCCCAGCAAGACGCCCGAGGAATTCGCCCAGTACGTGGACGGCCAGCTCGCGCACTGGCGCAAGCTGATCCAGCAAGCCGGTATCCAGCCCGAATAAAAATGCGACAACCCCCTGAGCGGCTGCGCCGCTTCCCCCTTCTCTCACGCTTCGCGTGGGAAGGGGGACGCCACCAGTGCTGCGGGGCGGCCCTTGCACGGTGGCCCTCGCATGGGGCGCGCCAGTTCCATCGGCTGCTGGCAGTGCGCGACGCAATGGAGAAAGGCCCCACATGACCACATCCCGCTACCTGGTGCGCGCCGCCGACGTGCCCAGCTACCAGCCCGCCAACCACCACCACACGCACAACCAGCGCCTGATCGGCCCCGAGACCGTGGGCGCGCGGCAGATGGAGGTGCTGCTGGGCACGCTGCACAAGGGCGGCGGCGCGCTGCCGCACGCCCATCCCGGCATCGAGCAGGCCTGCTACCTGCTCGAAGGCACGGCCCGGGCCGAGGTGGAAGGCGAGGCCTTCGACATGGTGCCGGGCGACATGTGCTTCTTCCCGGCCGACAAGATGCACGTCTTCACCGTCACCAGCGACCAGCCCGTCAAGCTGCTCGTGATCTACAGCCCGCCCTACGGCGAATCGCCCGACAAGGTAATCCGACCATGAACTTCGCACTCACCCCCGAACAGGAACAGATCAAGGCCGCCATCGAGCGCATCTGCGAGCCCTTCGACGCCGACTACTGGCTGAAGAAGGACCGGGAAGGCGGCTTCCCGCACGACTTCCACCAGGCGCTGGCCGAATCCGGGTGGCTGGGCATCGCCATGCCCGAGGAATACGGCGGCGCGGGCCTGGGGATCAGCGAGGCCGCGCTGATGATGCACACCATCTCCGCCACGGGCGCGGGCCTGTCGGGCGCGTCGGCCGTGCACATGAACATCTTCGGCCTGCACCCCGTGGTGGTGTTCGGCACCGACGAGCAGAAGAAGCGCTGGCTGCCGCCGCTGATCCAGGGCAAGGACAAGGCCTGCTTCGGCGTGACCGAGCCCAACGCGGGCCTGAACACCCTGAAGCTGCAGACGCGCGCCGTGCGCGAGGGCGACCACTACGTGGTGCACGGGCAGAAGGTCTTCATCTCCACCGCCCAGGTGGCCAACAAGATCCTGCTGCTCACGCGCACCAGGCCGGCCGAGGAATGCAAGGGCACCGAGGGCCTGACGCTGTTCTACACCGACCTGGACCGCAGCAAGATCGACGTGCACGAGATCGAGAAGCTGGGCCGCAAGTGCGTGGACACCAACCAGCTGTTCATCGACGGCCTGCGCATCCCCGTGGAGGACCGCGTGGGCGAGGAGGGCAAGGGCTTCTCCTACATCCTGCACGGCATGAACCCCGAGCGCATCCTGATCGCCGCCGAGGCCGTGGGCCTGGGCCGCGCGGCGCTGGCGCGCGCCGCCGGCTATGCGGCCGAGCGCGAGGTGTTCGGCCGCCCCATCGGCAAGAACCAGGGCATACAGCACCCGCTGGCCGAGGCCTGGATGGACCTGGAGGCCGCGCACCTCATGGTGCAGAAGGCCGCATGGCTGTACGACCAGGGCAGGAACTGCGGCGCCGAAGCCAACGCCGCCAAGTTCCTCGGCGCCGAGGCCGGCTACCGCGCCTGCGAGCGCGCCATCTTCACGCACGGCGGCATGGGCTACGCCAAGGAATACCACGTGGAGCGCTACATGCGCGAGTCGTGGATCCCGCGCCTGGCGCCCGTGAGCCCGCAGCTCATCCTGTGCTTCATCGCGGAGAAGGTGCTGGGCCTGCCCAAGTCGTATTGAGGGCACCCAGGGGGGGCGGCGCCAGTGGCGCGGCCTCTGGGCGAGCAGCGCCAATCGCAATGTGAACGGGACCGCTGGCATCATGTCCGGCATGAAACTGCACCAGCTGCGCTACTTCGCCGTGCTGGCCGAGGAACTGCACTTCGGCCGCGCGGCCGAACGCCTGGCCATCACGCAGCCGCCGCTGTCCTCGGGCATCAAGGCGCTGGAGGAGGAACTGGGCGTGCGGCTGTTCGAGCGCACGAGCAAGTACGTGGCCCTGACCCCCGCGGGCCACGCGTACCTGGCCGAGGTGCGCGTGGTGCTCGACCACGTGGCGCGCGCGGGCGAGACTGCGCGCTCCGTGGCCGCGGGGCTGCAGGGGCGGCTGGACATCGGCTTCACGGGCTCCATGGTCTACCGCGACATGCCGCGCATCGTGCGCGCCTTCGGCGAGCGCGCGCCGGGCATCGATGTCCAACTCCGCGAGCTGTCCTCCAGCGAGCAGATCGACGCCCTGCTGCACCGCCAGCTGCACGCCGGCTTCATCAACACCGCCGCCGTGCCGCCGGGCCTGCTCTGCCGGCAGCTCGCGGCGGACCATTTCGTCTGCTGCCTGCCGCAGGGGCATGCGCTCGCGCACGGGGCCAGCGTCGCGCTGCCCGCGCTGGAGCAGGAAAGCTTCGTGATGTTCGCGCGCGACGTCGCGCCCGCCAACCACGACAACGTGATCGCGCTGTTCCAGCGCGCCGGCATCCACCCCCGCACGCGCCACGCGGCGCGCCAGTGGCTCACGGTGGTGTCGCTCGTGGCGCTGGGCATGGGCGTGGCGCTGGTGCCGGCGTCGCTGGCCCAGGCGGGCGTGCAGGGCGTGTGCTTCCTGCCCATCGCGGGGCTGCACCACCCCACCGTGGGCGTGCTCGCCTGGCACGAGGGCACCGACACGCCCGCGCTGCGGGTCTTTCTGGAAAGCGCGGAGCCCTTTCTACAATCGGGTCCATGACCCTGCCCCACTACACCCGCGCCCAGCAGCTGCCCGCCATCCTCGAACAGCGCATCGCCATCCTCGACGGCGCCATGGGCACCATGATCCAGCGCTTCAAGCTCACCGAGGAGCAGTACCGGGGCGAGCGCTTCAAGGACTTCCCGCGCGACGTGAAGGGCAACAACGAACTGCTCAGCCTCACGCGGCCCGACGTGATCCGCGACATCCACGAGGGCTACCTCGCCGCCGGCGCCGACCTGATCGAGACCAACACCTTCGGCGCCACCAGCATCGCGCAGGACGACTATCACATGGGCGATCTGGCCTACGAGATGAACCTGGAGAGTGCGAAGCTGGCGCGCGCGGCCTGCGACAAACTCTCGACGCCGGACAAGCCCCGCTTCGTGGCCGGCGCGCTCGGCCCCACGCCCAAGACCGCCAGCATCAGCCCCGACGTGAACGACCCCGGCGCGCGCAACGTGACCTTCGAGCAGCTGCGCGCGGCCTACCTGGAGCAGACGCTCGCGCTCATCGCGGGCGGCGCCGACGTGCTGCTGGTCGAGACCATCTTCGACACCCTCAACGCCAAGGCCGCGCTGTTCGCCATCGACGAGGCGTTCGAGCAGACCGGCGAATGCCTGCCCATCATGATCAGCGGCACGGTGACGGACGCCTCGGGCCGCATCCTCTCGGGCCAGACCGTGACGGCCTTCTGGCACAGCGTGCGCCACGCCAACCCGCTCTCGATCGGCCTGAACTGCGCCCTGGGCGCGGCGCTGATGCGCCCCTACATCCAGGAGCTGGCCAAGGCCGCGCCGGACACCTTCATCAGCTGCTACCCCAACGCCGGCCTGCCCAACCCCATGAGCGACACCGGCTTCGACGAGACGCCCGAGGTCACGAGCCGCCTGGTGCACGAGTTCGCCGCCGAGGGGCTGGTGAACATCGTGGGCGGCTGCTGCGGCACCACGCCGGACCACATCGGCGCCATCGCGCGCGCGGTGGCGCCCGTGGGCGCGCGCAGGCTGTTTGCGGCCGTGTCCTGAAGCAGCACGGCGCGCCTGCATACGGAGTTTTGATCCATCATCGCGGGGTGTCGGCCGGACAAGGGCCTGCGTCCCGACGGGTTCGGGACGGGGCGTTCAGGAGCCCCCCATGCACCCCAACATCCCGAGAGAGGTCTTCGCCGGTTTCCTGCGCACGCGCCGCATGGTGCGGCACTTCAGGCGCCGGGCGCTGCTGGAGACCCTGGGCCGCACCGGCGTCAGCCGGGAACTGCCCGCCGCGCAGTCCCAGGCCCTGGCCGCGGCGGCGGGCGCCGACGCCGCGGCCCTGCTGCGGCAGCTCGGCAGCGCCGAGACCGGCCTGACCGAGGCGCAGGCCGACGCCATTCGCCTGCACGCGGGCCCCAACGAGGTGGAGCACGAAAAGCCGCTGCCCTGGTGGATGCACCTGTGGCACTGCTTTCGCAACCCGTTCAACCTGCTGCTGACGCTGCTGGCCGCCATCTCGCTCTTCACCCACGACATGAAGGGCGCCCTGGTGATAGGGACCATGGTGGTGCTGTCCACGCTGCTGCGCTTCTGGCAGGAGGGCAGGTCCAACAAGGCGGCCGACGCGCTCAAGGCCATGGTCGGCAACACGGCGACGGTGCTGCGCGGCAGCCTGCCCGACAGCGCCGGCGCGCGCCGCGTGGAGCTGCCGATCAGGCTGCTGGTGCCCGGCGACCTGGTCGTGCTGTCGGCCGGCGACATGATCCCGGCCGACTGCCGCGTGCTCGCGGCCAAGGACCTGTTCGTGGCGCAGGCGGCCATGACCGGAGAGTCCATGCCGGTGGAGAAGTCGGCCGCCCGGCGCGACGCGGGCGCCGGCAACCCGCTGGAGCTGGAGAACATCGTGTTCATGGGCACCAACGTCGTGTCCGGCTCGGCCACGGCCGTGGTGCTGGCGACGGGCAACGGCACCTACTTCGGCACCCTGGCCGGCCGCGTCATCGCCACCGACCGCGCGCCCACCTCGTTCCAGTCGGGCGTGAACAAGGTCAGCTGGCTGCTCATCCGCTTCATGTCCGCGATGGCGCCGCTGGTGTTCTTCATCAACGGCTTTTCCAAGGGCGACTGGCTCGAGGCCCTGCTGTTCGCCCTGGCCATCGCCGTGGGCCTGACGCCCGAGATGCTGCCCATGATCGTGACCTCGACGCTGGCCAAGGGCGCGGTGTTCCTCTCGCGCAAGAAGGTCATCGTGAAGCGGCTGGACGCGATCCAGAACTTCGGCGCCATGGACGTGCTGTGCACCGACAAGACCGGCACGCTGACGCAGGACAGGATCTTCCTCGCGCGCCACGTCGATGCCTGGGGCGAGGAGTCCGACGACGTGCTGGAGCTGGCCTACCTCAACAGCTACTACCAGACGGGCCTGAAGAACCTGCTGGACGTGGCCGTGCTGGAGCACGTCGAGGTGCACCGCGAGCTCGAACCCGCCAGGAACTTCCGCAAGGTCGACGAGATCCCGTTCGACTTCGACCGCCGCCGCATGTCGGTGGTGGTGGCCGAGCACGACGCGCACCACCTGCTCATCACCAAGGGCGCGGTGGAGGAAATCCTGGCCGCATGCACCCGGGTGCGCCACGGCGCGGCCACCGAGCCCCTGACGCCCGGGCTGCTCGAACGCATCCGCGCCGTGACCGCCGGGCTCAACGAGGAAGGCCTGCGCGTGGTGGCCGTGGCCGCCCGGCAGGGGCCGCCCACGCAGGACGTCTACGGCCTGGCCGACGAAAGCGCCCTGACCCTGGTCGGCTACGTGGCCTTCCTCGACCCGCCCAAGGACTCCACGGCCGCGGCGCTGAAGGCGCTGGCCGCGCACAGCGTGGCCGTGAAGGTGCTGACCGGCGACAACGACCTGGTGGCCGCCAAGATCTGCCGCGAGGTGGGCCTGGCGCAGCAGGGCGTGCTGCTGGGCGGCGACGTGGAGCGCATGGGCGACGAGGAGCTGGGCCGGGCCGTGGAGAGCCACAACCTCTTCGCCAGGCTCACGCCCATGCACAAGGAGCGCATCGTGCGCCGGCTCAAGGCCAACGGGCACGTGGTGGGCTTCATGGGCGACGGCATCAACGACGCGCCGGCGCTGCGCGCGGCCGACATAGGCATTTCGGTGGACAGCGCGGTGGACATCGCCAAGGAGGCCGCCGACATCATCCTGCTGGAGAAGAGCCTGATGGTGCTGGAGCAGGGCGTGCAGGAGGGCCGGCGCACCTTCGCCAACATGCTCAAGTACATCAGGATGACGGCCAGCTCCAACTTCGGCAACGTGCTGTCGGTGCTCGTGGCCTCGGCCTTCATACCGTTCCTGCCGATGCTGCCCATACACCTGCTGGTGCAGAACCTGCTGTACGACATCTCGCAGATCGCCATACCGTTCGACAACGTGGACGAGGAGCTGCTGCGCCGGCCGCTGCGCTGGCAGCCGGGCGACATAGGCCGCTTCATGGTGTTCTTCGGGCCCGTCAGCTCGGTGTTCGACATCACGACCTTCGCCATGATGTGGTTCGTCTTCGGCGCGCAGACGCCCGCGCAGCAGACACTGTTCCAGTCGGGCTGGTTCGTCGTCGGCCTGCTGACGCAGACCCTGATCGTGCACATGATCCGCAGCCCCAAGCTGCCCTTCGTCCAGAGCCGCGCGGCCACGCCGCTGCTGGTGATGACGGGCGTCATCATGGCCGTGGGCATCTTCCTGCCCATGGGGCCGCTCGCGCACTACTTCAAGCTGCAGGCGCTGCCGCCGCTGTACTTCGCGCTGCTGCCGGCCATCGTGCTGGGCTACATGGCGGCGACCCAGGCCATGAAAAGCGTCTACCGGCGCCGCTGGGGCTGGCAATAAGCAGTGGCAGGACTAGACTGTCCGCCGACAGGAACGCAGGCAAGGCAGGCGCACCATGGACTGGACCACCCACCACGTCTTCAACCAGTTTCCCGAGCTCTACGACTACGACCCGCTGGCCACCGACCCGGCGCTGTGCGAGGCGCTGGCGCGCACGGGCGCCGGCTGGGCCCGCCCCGCGCTGGACGGCTACGCCGCGCGCCTGGGGCGCGCCGAGACCTATGCGCAGGCCGAGCAGGCCAACCGCCACCTGCCCGAGCTGCGGCGCTTCGACTCGCGCGGGCGGCGCATCGACGCGCTGGAGTTCCACCCCAGCTGGCACGCGCTCATGGCGCCGTACCGCGGGCAGGGCCTCGTGAGCCTGCCCTTCAAGGAAGCGCGCGCGGGCCGCTGGGCCGCCTGGGCCGCGGGCTTCTACCTGCACGGCCAGGTGGAGCAGGGCACGCTGTGCCCCGCGACGATGACGCAGGCCGCCATCCCCCTGCTGCAGAAGGAACCGGCGCTCTGGACGCAGCTGCAGGAGCGCCTCTACAGCGACGCCTACGACGCGCGCGACCTGCCCGCGGCGGACAAGGCCAGCATCTGGCTCGGCATGGGCATGACGGAGAAGCAGGGCGGCTCCGACGTGCGCGCCAACACCACCGTGGCCACCCCCGTGGGCGCGGGCGGGCGCGGCGGCGAATACCTGCTGCGCGGGCACAAGTGGTTCTTCTCGGCGCCGCAATGCGACGCCCACCTGGTGACGGCGCGCGTGCAGGAGGGCGGCCCGTTCGCATGCTTCTACGTCCCGCGCTGGCGCCCGGACGGCAGCCGCAACGCGGTGCGCGTGCAGCGCCTGAAGGACAAGCTGGGCAACCGCAGCAACGCCAGCGGCGAGGTGGAGTTCGAGGACGCCTGGGGCGTGCTCATGGGCGAGGAGGGCCGCGGCATCCCCACCATCATCGAGATGGCCGGCTACACGCGCCTGAACTGCGTGGCGGGCAGCGCCGCCATCCTGCGCCAGGCGGCGGTGCAGGCCATCGCCTACGCGCGCCGGCGCCACGCCTTCGGCAAGGCCCTGGCGGAGCAGCCCCTGATGCGCGCCGTGCTGGCCGACCTGGCGCTGGAGAGCGAGGCCGCCCTGGTGCTGCTGATGCGCCTGGCCGAGGCCTTCGAGCGCGAGGGCAACGGCGACCCCGCCCAGCGCGCCTGGAAGCGCGCCATGACGCCCGCCGCCAAGTTCTGGGTCTGCAAGCGCGCCGTGGAGCTGACGGGCGAGGCCATGGAGGTCTTCGGCGGCAACGGCTACGTGGAGGACGGCGTGATGGCGCGGCTGTTCCGCGAGGCGCCCGTCAACTCCATCTGGGAAGGCTCGGGCAACGTCATGTGCCTGGACGTGCTGCGCGCCCTGGCCCGCGAGCCCGAGGCCGCCCGCGCCCTGCTGGCCGAGCTGCAGCCCGCCGCGCAGGGCGAGCCGCGCATCGCCGCCGCGCTGCAGGGCCTGCAGGCGCTGCTGGCCGCGCCGGCCGATGAACTCGAAGCCCTGGGCCGCGTGCTCGCGCAGCGCCTGGTGCTCGTGGCCCAGGCCTGCCTGCTGCGCGCGCATGCGCCCGCCTGCGTGGCCGACGCGTTCATCGCCACGCGCCTGGGCGACGGCTGCGCGGGCCGCGTGGCGGGCGCCATCGACACGCGCGGCATGGACGCGGGGGCCATCCTGGCGCGGGCCTTCGCAGGGTAATTTCAAGCCAAATCAGCCCCTGGCGCTTATCTGCAGGGCGCTAACAGCTCTCTTATTAAGAGCACATCGGCATAAGTGGCGCCAACCACCATCCGCAAGCGCACCACGCGCGCGTTTCTGAGCAAAGGCCGGATTCGCCAGCCCTTCGAAAAATATCGACGGGTATCTGGCCCCTTTTCCGTTCTCGCGTGTCATGTATCGAGAGGGCCGGCCTGCGGCCCGTTCAAGGTGAATCCCCCATGGATCTGTCTTCATGCCGCTCTTGTGCGGCTTGCGCCAGGGCGAATCGACATAGGAGCTGCTGATGGTGTCCCGCCTGCTGGCCGCCGTGTTCGGTGGCTATCTGCTGGCCAGCGCCCTGGCCGTGTTCATCGCGGCGGCGCTGCCCGAACCGCGCGCCGAGGCCGTGCTGGCGGGCGTGCAATGGAGTTTTGCGCTGTACGCGCTGGCCGTGGTCTGGGCGTTCTCGCCGGTATCGCCGGGCCGTGTCTGGCTCGGCCTGCTGGCGCCCGCGGCCGCCCTGGCGGGGGCGGCGGCGCTGCTGGCGCGCTGGGGAGGCTGAAAAATGGCTGCGCAGCAAAAAGCATCCGGCGCGGGTGCCGGCGGCTTCCGCCAGGCCCAGGCCTGGCTGCATACATGGTGCGGCCTGTGGTTCTCGTGGCTGCTGTTCGCGGTGTTCCTCACGGGCACGCTGGCCGTGTTCGAGGAACCCATCACCCACTGGATGACGCCCGAGCACCATGCCGAGGAGGCCGCCGCCCCGGCGCCCGCGGGCACGAACCGCGCCCAGCGCCTGGCCTGGGGGCTGGCCTACATGGAAAAGCACCATCCGGGCGCCGGGATGTGGGAGCTGTGGCCCGCGGATGCCGAAGGCGCGGGCGATCTGCGCGTCTACTGGTTCGACGAAAAGCGCCAATACGCTGTGGCCAGGCTGGACACCGCCACGGGCCAGCCATTGGCCGCCGGGCAGGGCCGCAGCGCCGCGCGTGCCACCCTGGGCGGCCACCATTTCGTGGATTTCCACTACGAGCTGCATGCCGGGAAGGCCGGGCTGTGGGTGGTGGGCATCGCGGGCATGGCCATGCTGGTGGCGCTGGTCAGCGGCGTGGTCACGCACCGGCGCATCTTCAAGGACTTTTTCACCTTCCGCGCGCGCAAGGGCCAGCGCAGCTGGCTGGACGCGCACAACGCGGTGGCGGTGCTCACGCTGCCGTTTCAGTTCATGATCGCCTACACCGGCATCGCCATTTCGGGCATGACCTTCATGCCCGCGGGCATTGCCGCCCATTTCGGCTTCGGCAGCGAAGGCGCGCGTGCCTATGCCGCAGCACTCAACGAGCCGGGCAAGCCCAGGCCCTCGGGCCGGGCCATGGCGGTTCCGGATCTGGAGCCGTTCGCGCGGCGCGGCCAGGAGCTGATGGGCCAGCCCGTGCGGGCCGTGGTCATCGACCACCCGGGCGACGCGGCCGCGCGCATCGGCGTCTACGGCTGGAACGGCGATGAAAGCATGCGCCGGCGCCTGAGCCCGACCAGCGGCATGGCCATGTTCTCGGCCGCGACGGGCGAGGTGCTGCAGGTGCGCCAGCCCGGCGGCGTGGATGGCGGCGGTGCATCGCTGGCCCAATCCGTGATGGGCGGGCTGCACATGGTGCAGTTCGGCGGCCTTGCGCTCAAGTGGCTGTATTTCCTTTGCGGCCTGGCGGGCAGCGCCATGATGGCGACGGGGGCCATTTTGTTCATGGTCAAGCGCCGCGACAGGCACCTGGGCGAGTTCGGCGCCGCGACGGCGCGCATGTACCGGCTCATCGAGGGCCTGAACGTGGCGGCCATCGCGGGCCTGGGCGTGGCCTGCGTCGGCTACCTGTGGGCCAACCGGCTCGTGCCCGTGGGCCTGGCGCACCGGAGCGGCTGGGAGCTGGCGGCGTTCTTCGGCCTCTGGGGGCTGGCCCTCGCGCATGCGCTGGTGCGCGCGCCGGCCGCGGCCTGGCGGGAGCAGCTGGGCCTGCTGGCCTTGCTGTGCCTGCTGCTGCCGGCGCTGAACTGGCTGACCGTGGGCGACCATCTGCCGGCGCAGATGCTGCGCGGCGACTGGGAGAGCGCGGGCGTGGAGCTGTTGTGCATGGCGGCCGGGCTGGCAGCGGCCTGGGCCTGGCGCCGGCAGGGGCGCCGCGGCGCGGCGGGCCGGGAATCGCGGCAGCCGCGGCGGCGTGCGCGGCAGGGCGGCGGCAGGGCGGAGATGCGCCCATGAGCACGCTGCACGCTTCTTTCCTGGCGCTGGCGCTGGCCTTTGCGGGCATGGCGGCGCTGGCATTCGCCATGGACCGCCACCATCGGCAATTGACGGGCGCGCCGGAGACGCCGCCCGCCCGCCGCCGGCTGCTGCGCTGCGCCGGCGCGCTGCTGCTCGCCGCGGCCGGCATCCCCTGCATCTGGGCCTGGGGTGCCACGGTGGGCACGGTGGCCTGGCTGGGCTGGCTCTCGGCCGGAGCCCTGGGGGCGGTGGGCCTCGTCAGTGCCGCGCCGCGCGTGGCGGCCGGTGCGGCATGCGCAGCGGCGTTGGCGGCGGTGCTCGGGCTGATCCAAGGGGTGCGATGAGCACACCAGGGCGATACGGGCCTGGAAATAGAATGCGATTTATTCGCATTTGCGCATTCGCCATGTCATCCCCCTCCACGACCCACGCCCAGGCCACCCAGGCCCTGTACCTGCAGCACCACGGCTGGCTGCTCGCGCGCCTGCGCCGCAAGCTCGGCTGCGCGTGGGACGCGGCCGACCTCGCCCAGAGCACCTTCGTGCGCGTGCTCACGGCCACCGGCCAGCGGCTCGACGAAGTGGCCGAGCCGCGCGCCTACCTCACCACCATCGCGCGCAACCTGCTCATCAACCACGTGCGCCGCCAGGCGCTGGAGCGGGCGTGGCTCGACGCCGTGGCCCACCTGCCCGCGCCGCTGGCGCCATCGCCAGAGGAGCAGCTGCTGGTGCTCGAAGCCCTGCGCGAGATCGACGCCATGCTCGGCGGCCTGCCGCCCCGCGCGCGCGAGGCCTTCCTGCTCGCCCAGCTCGACGGGCTGACCTACGCCCAGGTGGCCGCGCGGCTCGGCGTGACCGAGCGCACCGTCAAGCGCTACATGGCCGAGGCGTTCGCCCAATGCATCCTGCTCGCGGCGCCATGAACCACAACGCCCCCCGCATCGCCCGCGAGGCCGCGCAGTGGCTCGTGCGCCTGCAGGCCGGCGAGGCCGACGGCGGCGCCCTGGCCCGCTGGCGTGCCGCCGACCCGCACCACGAGGCCGCCTGGCAGCGCGCCGAGGCCGTGCTGCACACGCTCGGGCGCGCCCACGGGCCGCTGGGCGCGCAGGCGCTGCGCGCATCCGGCGGCGCCGGCCGGCGCGCCGCCACGCGCCTGCTGGCCGCGCTGATCATTGCCGGCCCCGCCGGCTGGGCCGCGTGGCGGCTCGCGCCCTGGGCCGCCTGGACGGCGGCCGAGCGCACCGCCACCGGCGAGCGACGCTGGCTGGATTTGCCCGATGGCGGCCGCCTGCTGCTCGACACCGCCAGCGCCGCCGACGTGGCCTACACAGCGCAAGCGCGCCGCGTCGTGCTGCACACCGGCGCGCTGTGGGTGCAGACCGCGCGCGACGCCGCCGCCCGCCCCTTCCTCGTGCAGGCGCCGCAGGGCACGGCGCGCGCGCTCGGCACCCGCTTCAGCGTGCGCATCGCCGGCGAGGCCACCCGCGTTGCGGTGGCCGAGGGCGCGGTGGAGCTGCGCCCCGCGCGCGGCGGCGCGCCCGTGCACGTCAGCGCCGGCATGCAGGCCACGCTGACGGCCGGCGCCGCCGGCCCCGCCAGCGCGCGCGACGCCCTGGCCGACGGCTGGACCGAGGGCGTGCTCTACGCCGAGCGCATGCCCCTGGGCGAGTTCACCGCCGAACTCGCGCGCTACCGCCCCGGCCTGCTGCGCTGCGCGCCCGAAGTGGCGGCGCTGCCGGTCAGCGGTGCGTTCCAGCTCGCCGACACCGACGCGGCACTCGCCGCGCTGGCCGCCTCGCTGCCCGTGCGCATCGAGCTGCGCACGCGCTGGTGGGTGATGATCGGGCCGGCATAGGATCACTCCTATTTAGATAGCTTCAAGCGCTTTATGGATAAGCGCTGGATGCCGATTTGGCACCAACCCATCGACGACTGAAGTTATTACAAACCCACATTTGTACAATTCCAGTATTGGTTCCATCGTCCCCTGGAGGTTTCCCATGAGCCGTCTGACCATTGACGTGACAGAGCAGCAGCACCAGACCCTCAAGGCCATGGCCGCGCTGGAGGGCAAGAGCATCAAGCAGTTCGCCCTGGAGCGCCTGTTCCGCTCCACTGACAAGGAGGACGAAGCCCTGCAGTCGCTCAAAGCCCTGCTGGCCGAGCGCATTGCCGAAGCCGGGCGCGGTGACTTGGCGGAGGGCAGCATCACCAGCCTGGCCGATGAGGAACTGCGCCAGGATGGCCGCCGCGCATGACACATGCCCTACCGTCTCACCAAGGGTGCAGCCAACGACCTGCGGGGCATCGTCCGCTACACGGCTGAACAGTGGGGCGAGGCGCAGTGCCGTGCCTACGTCGCCCAGATCGAAGAAGCCGCTTGTGCGCTGGCGCAGGGGCGGGGCGTATTCAAGACGCTGGACGACCTGCACCCCGGCCTGCGGATGAAACTGGCGGGGCACCACCATCTCTTTTGCCTGCCCCAGCCAGGCAGCCCGGCGCTGATTCTGGCCATCCTGCACGAACGCATGGATTTGATGATGCGCCTCAAGGGCCGGCTGCGCTGACGTCGCACCCACAGGCAACAGAAGTCAAATCGGCATACAGCGCTTATCCAGCAAGCGCAGGCAGCTATTCAATCAGCAGCAAAAATCCAGAGACTCGCACCGTCATGGCTGGGTAGCCCTGCCATGTGCGTTGCCCGAGGCATGTCCCCTTTCGCGCCGCCGGCGGTCAAACACGAGAGAGCCGCCATTGCGGCTTTTTCGACGAAAGGACACTCACCCATGCCACCCCGCCTCCCCGCCCTGCGCCACCCGGCCTGCTGGCCACCGCCGCCCCCGCCTGGGCGCAGACCGCCCCCGCGGCAGCTGCTGCCGCCGCCGCGCGCGACTACGACATTCCGCCCGGCCCGCTCAGCCCCGCGCTCTCGCGCTTCGCGGGGCAGGCGGGCGTGACGCTCTCGGCCGACCCGGCCCTGACACAGGGCCTGTCCACCGGCGGGCTGCGCGGGCGCGCCGGCGTGCTCGAAGGGTTCGCGCAGTTGCTCAAGGGCACGGGGCTGGCGGTGGGGCAGGTGGGCGGCGGCGCCTACGTGCTGCGCAGGCTGCCCGCGGCGGCGCCTGCCGGCAGCAGCGGCGGCAGCGGCGGCAGCGCCACGCTGGCCGAGGTGAAGGTGACGGCCGCGGCCGAGCGCAATGACGGCACGACCGAAGGCACCGGCCGCTACACCGCCGCCGGCCCGAGCGGCGCCGCCACCGGCCTGGCGCTGTCGCTGCGCGAGACGCCGCAGTCGGTCTCGGTGTTCACGCGCCAGCGCATGGACGACTTCAAGCTGCAGACGCTGACCGACGTGCTGGAGCAGACACCGGGCCTGACGGTGACCCGCCAGAACCAGATGGTCACGTTCAACGTGCGCGGATCGACGGCCAACCTCCAGGTGGACGGCGCGCGCCAGCTCTCCAGCGGCTGGGGCTTCAACACCCACACGCTGTACACGATGGACGACCTGGCCGACATCGACCGCGTCGAGGTGCTCAAGGGCTCGTCGGGCCTGATGGTGGGCGACGGCAACTACGGCGCCACGATCAACCTGATCCGCAAGCGCCCCACGCGGGAGTTCCAGGCCCACGTGGAGGCCATGGCGGGCAGCTGGGACGGCTACCGCGCCGATGCCGACGTCGCCGGCCCGCTGAATGCCGAGGGCAGCCTGCGCGGCCGCCTGGTGGTGTCGGACAAGCGCGCCCACGGCTTCCGCGACTTCGAGCGGACCAGCGGCAGGCTGCTGTACGGCACGGTGGAATACGACCTGGCGCCCGACACGCTGCTGACCGCCGGCGTCACCTACCGCGAGCGCACGCTGCGCGGCTCGGGCGCCACCACGCCGATCCAGGCCTACTCCGGCGCCGGCGCCTTCGTCGGCTGGATGCCGCGCTCGTACAACAACGGCGCGCGTTCGTCCGGCTACGACCAGCATGGAACGAACCTGTTCGCGCGGCTGGAGCACCGCTTCGCCCAGGGTTGGAAAGCCAGGCTGCAAGTGGTGCACGAGCAGATCGACACGCCCGAGCAGATCCTGGGCTACATCAACAACGCGATCCCGGGCCTGGTCAGCTACGGCCGCTATGGCGACAACGCCACGCGCAACCAGAGCCTCCAGCTGGACGTGCAGGGCCCCTTCTCCCTGTTCGGCCGCCAGCACGACCTGCTGTTCGGCGCGGGCGCAGCCAAAAGCCGCATCAACCTCCAGCGCGGCTCGGGTGGCGACACGACCCTGAACGCCCTCGGCCTGCCCTATGCACAGGGCGGCAGCGCGCTGCCGGAGTTCGACCGCAGCGGCCTGGCGTACTCCAACGACCTGTTCAGCCGCAAGCGCAGCTACGTCTACACCGCGGGTCGCTTCGACATCGCCGACCCGGTGAAGCTGATCGTCGGTGCGCGCGCCACCAACTACGACCAGAAGGACGTCACCGACATCAGCTGGTACAACTATCTCTACCGTGAGCGCGGCGTGGTCACGCCCTATGCCGGCCTGGTGGTGGACGTGGCGCGCGACATCTCGGTCTATGCCAGCTACGCCAGCATCTTCCAGGCGCAGGGCGCCAAGGACGCGAACGAGCGCACGCTGCCGCCAGAGGAAGGCAACACCTACGAGATCGGCGCCAAGGGCGAGTTCTTCGACAAGCGCCTCAACGCCAGCGCCGCCTACTTCTGGATGAAGACCGACAACACGGCCGAGACCGTCGGCCAGACGGCCAACGGCGAGACCATCTCGCGCGCGGTCAGCGGCGCCACGCGGCGCGGCTGGGAGCTGGAACTGTCGGGTGAAGCCGCGCGCGGCTGGCAGGTCCAGGGCGGCCTGGTGATGAACAGCAGCAGCCTCTCCACCGCGAGCACCACGCCGAAGTACCAGTTCAAGCTCGGCAGCACCTACCGGTTCGACGGCGGCGCGTTGCAGGGCCTGACCGTGGGCGCCGCCACGCGCTGGCAGGACGCCATCTCCACCAGCCGCAACGCGACCACGCTGCGCCAGGACGCCTACTGGCTGCTCGACCTGATGGCCCGCTACCAGATCGACCGCCACTGGAGTGTCGCGGCCAACGTCAACAACGCGCTGGACAAGAAATACTTCGCGGGCGTCACCAACTTCACCAGCCAGGGCCTGTTCTACACCTGGGGGGCACCGCGGAGTTTCAACGTGAGCGCCCGCTACGACTTCTGACCCCGCCACCGTGAGCGCCGGGTGATCCCGCCCATCCGGCCGGAGCCCGGGTAGCGGCACGGGTGCCTGGCGGCGCACATAAAATGCGACCCATTCGCATTTGCGCCACTGCCATGCCCGTCCCCGCCCCCACCCACGCCGAGGCCACCCAGGCCCTGTACCTGCAGCACCACGGCTGGCTGGTGGCGCGGCTGCGGCGCAAGCTGGGCTGCGCGTGGGACGCGGCCGATCTCGCCCAGAGCACCTTCGTGCGCGTGCTCACGGCCACCGGCCAGCGGCTCGATGAAGTGGCCGAGCCGCGCGCCTACCTCACCACCATCGCGCAGCGCCTGCTGTCCAACCACCTGCGGCGCCGGCAGATCGAGCGCGCCTACCTCGACGCCCTGGCCACCCTGCCCGAGCCCGTGGCGCCACCGCCCGACGCGCGGCTGATGGTGCTGGAGACGCTGGTCGCCATCGACCGGCTGCTCGGCGGCCTGCCCGTGGCGGCGCGCCAGGCCTTCCTGCTGTGGCGGCTGGAGGAGCTGACGCAGGAGGAGATCGCGGCGCAGCTCGGTATCTCGCGCACCAGCGTGCGCCGCCACCTGGCGGCCGCGGCCGAGCGCTGCTACTTCGCCGAAAGCCCCTGACGTGGCGCCCGCTGAGACCACCCCCATCCCGCCGCACGTCGCCCGCGCGGCCGTGCACTGGCTGCTGGAGCTGGACGCGGGCGGCGACGGCGCGCGCCGCCAATGGCAGGCATGGATGGACGCCGACCCGCTGCACGCGCGCGCCTGGCAGCGCATCGCCGAGGTGGACGGGCAGCTGCGCAGCCTCTCCACGCCCGTCGCGCTGCGCACGCTGGCCGCGCCCGGCCTGGCCCGCCGCCACGCCGTGCGGCTGGCCGTGCTGCTGACCGCCGGCGCGGGCGGGCTGCTGGCCGCGCGGCAGACGGGCACCTGGCAGCAACTGGCCGCCGACCTTTCCACCGCCACCGGCGAGCGGCGCGAGACGGTGCTGGCCGACGGCACGCGCCTGATGCTCAACACCGCCAGCGCCGTGGACCTGCGCTACACCGCCGCCGAGCGCCTGATCGTGCTGCGCGCGGGCGAGATCCTGGTGCACAGCGCGCCCGACGCCACCCGCCGCCATCCACCCCGGCCTTTGCGCGTGCGCACCGCCGAGGGCACGGTGCGCGCCATCGGCACGCGCTTCACCGTGCGCCAGCAGGGCGGCCAGACCGCCGTGGCCGTGCTGGAGGGCGCGGTGGAGCTCACCCCCGCGCACGCCCCGCACACCGCCCGGCGCCTGTCGGCGGGCGAGCAGGGCCGCTTCACCACCACCGCCGCCAGCCCGCCCGCGCCGCTGCGGGAAGGCGCCGCCGCCTGGGCCGACGGCATGCTGGTGGCCGACGACATGCCCCTGCCCGACTTCCTCGCCGAGCTGGCCCGCCACCGCCCCGGCGTGCTGCGCTGCGCGCCCGGCGCGGCGGGGCTGCGCGTCTCGGGCAGCTACCCGCTGGCCGACACCGACCGCGTGCTGGCCGCGCTCACGCTCTCGCTGCCCGTGCAGGTGCGCAGCCGCACGCGCTGGTGGGTGGTGGTGGAAGCGCGCAGCTGACTACCGATTTGATAGCTGCCAGCGCTTGATGGACAAGCGCTGGAGGCCTGTTTGACTCAAAACCCTGAAAAAGGCGGCCATTCGGCCGGCCCTGCGTGTCAAGCCCTTCGGACCCATTGCATCAACGAACCATCCGAGGGACGACGCCCATGCACCGCCATCCATCCTCCGCCGCGCTGCGCGGCACCACGCTTGCCGCGCACCTGTTCTGCGCGGGCATTGCCGCCTGCGCCGCCTTCGCTGCCCAGGCCCAGCCCGCCGCCGAGGCGGCCCGCAGCTACGCCATCCCCGCCGGGCCGCTGGGCCCCGCGCTCAACCGCCTGGGGCGCGAGTCGGGCGCGCTCATCACCTTCGCGCCCGAACTCGTGGCCGGCGTGCAGACACGCGGCGCGAGCGGCAGCCTGGGCACCCGCCAGGCGCTGGAGGCCCTGCTGGCGGGCACGGGGCTGCAGGCCATGGCCGGACCGGGCGGCGCGTACACGCTGCGCCGCGTGCCCGAAGCCGGCCGCCCGGCCGGCGCCGCCGCCGCGGGCGGGGTCGCGACGCTTGCCGAAGTACGCGTGACCGCCGAGGCGGAGCCCAGCGCCACGACCGAGGGCCGCGCGTCCTACGCGGCTCCCGCCATCTCCATCGGCAAGGGCGACCATGCGCTCAAGGACATCCCGCAGTCGGTGAGCGTGCTCACGCGCCAGCAGATGGACGACCAGGGCGTGGCCGACCTGCGCGAGGCGGCCAACAGCGTCACGGGCGTGGTCGGCGCCAAGGGCGTGGGGCCGGGCATGGCGCTCACGGCGCGGGGCTTCCAGATCGACTACTGGCAATACGACGGCGTGCCCATTGCGCGCAACGTCTATTCGCTGGGCAACTGGAGCATGGAGGATATGGTCTTCTGGGACCGCCTGGAAGTGCTGCGCGGCGCCTCGGGCCTGCTGCAGGGCACGGGCTCGCCCGGCGGCGCGGTCAACCTGGTGCGCAAGCGCGGCACGGCGGAAAGGCAGCTCTCCCTGACGGCCAAGGCCGGCTCGTGGGACCGCTACGGCGTGCAGCTCGATGCCGGCGGGCCGCTCAACGACAGAGGCACCGTGCGCGGCCGCGCCATCGTCAGCGAAGACCGCGGGCACTCCTTCGTGGATTACGTGAACCAGCGCACGCGCACGCTCTACGGCGCGCTGGACTGGGACGTCACGCCCGACACCACGGCCGGCCTGGGCGTGGCCGACACCCATATCGACGGGCGCCCCATGATGCGCGGCCTGCCGCGCTATGCGGATGGCAGCGACATCGGCCTGCCGCGCTCCACCTTCACAGGCGCGTGGTGGAACCATGCCGCCAACGATCAAACCATGCTGTTCGCCGACCTGGCGCACCGCTTCGGCGACGGCTGGAAATTCAAGCTGGCCGCCGTGCACCTGCGCGAGCACAACAGTTCGGCCAACCAGCGCATGCACGCCACGGGCGCCGGCGCGCTGCCCGACGGCAGCGGCATGACCTATGCCGACTGGGTGACCGACTTCCACAGCAGGCGCTGGGGGCTGGATGCCTACGTCGAGGGCCGCTTCGACGCCCTGGGCCTGCGGCACGCAGTGGTGCTGGGCGGCAATCTCTCGCGCTTCACGTCCGACGACCGGTTCGCGCGCCGCTTCACCAATGGCGGCAACATCTTCGACGTCGACCACGACCGCCCCGCCATCGACTGGGCCAGCCTGGCCGCCGGCAGCGGCACCCGTTCCTGGCATTCCGGGTACGACATCGAGCAGAAAGGCGTCTACGGCACCTGGCGCATGCAGCTCACCCCGGCGCTCACCACGATCGCGGGCGCACGCCTGAGCTGGTACGACTACCTCTATGCCGACGCCAGCTACTCCAGCACCATGAAGGAAAGCGCCCAGCCCTCGCCCTACCTGGGCGCGATCTACGCGCTCACGCCCGAATGGTCGGCCTATGCCAGCTACTCGGACGTGTTCGAGCCGCAATCGGCACGCACGGCCGCGGGCGACGTGCTCAAGCCCATCGTCGGCCGCAATGCCGAGGTGGGCGTCAAGGGCACGCTGATGGAGGGCAAGGTGAACACGTCGCTCGCCCTCTTCCGCTACGACCACAGGAACCGCGCCGTGACCGACTACGGCAGCGGCTACGCCTGCGACGACTGGTACTGCTCCAAGTCCTCCGGCAAGGTCCGCAGCCAGGGCATGGAGGCCGAGGTCAGCGGCGAGGTGCTGCGCGGCCTGCAGGTGGCCGCGGGCTATGCCTACAACACCACCAGGTTCCTGAGCGATCCCGACAACCAGGGCAAGGTCTTCAGCCAATGGACGCCGCGCCACCTGCTGCGCGTGTGGAGCAGCTACCGCCTGCCCGGCGCAGGGCGGCAGTGGTCGGTCGGCGGCGGCGTGACGGCGCAAAGCCACACCGTGGGAGACGACCGCTCGTTCACGATCCCCGGCTTCGCCGTCTGGAACGCGCGGGTGGCCTGGCAGGCCACGCCCGAGGTGTCCGTGGCGCTGAACCTGAACAACGTGTTCGACAAGCGCTACTACATCCCCGGCTACAACTACACCGACGGCGGCAACGAATACGGCAACCCGCGCAACGTGATGCTCACGCTGCGCTATGCGCCGCGCTGGTGAGGCAGGCCCGGGCCTTTGGCGGCCAGGCCTGGCGCGGGTACGCCCCTCTCACTCCCAGCCCTGATTGGCGCCACAATCGGCCCATGCTCACGCTCCCAACCATCCAGGACGCCGCCGCCCGCCTGCGCGGCCAGGTGCTCGACACGCCCTGCGTGGAATCGCGCACGCTCTCCCAGGTCACGGGCGCGCAGGTGTTCCTCAAGTTCGAGAACCTGCAGTTCACCGCCTCGTTCAAGGAGCGCGGCGCCTGCAACAAGCTGAGCCAGCTCACGCCCGAGGAGCGCGCGCGCGGCGTCGTGGCCATGAGCGCCGGCAACCACGCCCAGGGCGTGGCCTACCACGCGCAGCGCCTGGGCCTGCGCGCCGTGATCGTCATGCCGCGCTTCACGCCCGGCGTGAAGGTGGAGCGCACGCGCGGCTTCGGGGCCGAGGTGGTGCTGCACGGCGACACGCTGGAGGAGGCGCACCGGCACGCCCACCTGCTCGCCGAGCAGCAGGGCCTGACCTTCGTGCACCCCTACGACGACGAGGCCGTGGCCGCCGGCCAGGGCACGCTGGCGCTGGAGATGCTGGCCGAGCAGCCCGACCTGGACGCGCTGGTCGTCTCGGTCGGCGGCGGCGGCCTGCTGGCCGGCATGGCCACGGCGGCGCGCGCCCTCAAGCCCGGCCTTGAGATCGTGGGCGTGCAGACAGCGCGCTTTCCGGCCATGGTCAATGCCGTCAAGGGCACGCAGCACGAGCAGGGCATGTCCACGATCGCCGAGGGCATCGCCGTGGGCCAGCCGGGCCAGATGACGCGCGAGGTGATCGCCCGCCTGGTCGACGACCTGCTGCTGGTGCAGGAGGGCGACATAGAGCAGGCCGTGCTCATGCTGCTGGAGATCGAGAAGACCCTGGTCGAGGGCGCGGGCGCGGCCGGCCTGGCCGCCCTGGTGCGCTACCCCGAGCGCTTTCGCGGCAAGAAGGTGGGGCTGGTGCTCTCCGGCGGCAACATCGACCCGCTGCTGCTGGCCGCCATCATCGAGCGCGGCATGGTGCGCTCCGGGCGCCTGGCGCGCATCAAGGTCAGCGCGCGCGACGTGCCCGGCGTGCTGGCGCGCATCACCGCCACCGTGGCCGAGGCCGGCGCCAACATCGAGGAGGTGCACCACCAGCGCGCCTTCACCCTGCTGGCCGCGCAGAACGTGGAGATCGAGCTGGTGCTGCAGACGCGCGGCAAGGCCCACGTCCAGCAGGTGCTGGAGCAACTGCGCGCCGCCCACATGGAGGCCGAGCTGCACTAATCCCGGGCGCTGCCGCTACACTTGGCCAGGCTTTCAGGCACCAGACTTACAGAGGAGACCCAACACATGGCACACGAACACCACATCGCACCCAACGCCGCCGACGTCGAGGCGGCCAACGCCGTCGATCCCACCGAAACCGTGGTGAACCTGATCCCCGTGGTGCTGCCCGCCGCGGGCGCGGCCATGATCTTCCTGCTGGCGCTGATCGCGGTCACCATGGCCTGACGCATCCCCGCGCACGCACATCCCGGGCCCCGCGATGCGGGGCCTTTTCGTTGCTGCCTCCGGCGCGCGGATCGAAAATTTCATGCATAACCCTATGCGTTGTTTGCATTGTTTTGCCCCTTGTCCAGCAGACAAACTCCGGGCGTCTTCATAGAATCGTCAGTTCAGCCGAACTGCGCATGCGTGCCCACCCCGCGGCGGCACCTCCTGCACCCGCCAGGCGACTGAGTCCCAAGCCGTTTTTTCAAAGGCAGTGCGCACAGGCGTCCGGTGCGGCCCCGCGCCACGCGACCCGGCCCGCTTCCTTTGAAAAAACCGTTTTCAACTTCAGGAAGCTCCAATGAACGCCCCCTCCATGCAAGGCCTGAGCCTGCAGGCCCCCGCCTATGTCAAGAACGCCCGCCTGATCGCCTGGGTGGCCGAAATGGCCGCCCTGTGCAAGCCCGCCGCCATCCACTGGTGCGACGGCAGCCAGGAGGAATACGACCAGCTGTGCCAGCAGCTGGTCGATGCCGGCACCTTCAAGAAGCTCAACCCCGCCAAGCGCCCGGGCAGCTACCTGGCCTGCTCCGACCCGTCGGACGTGGCCCGCGTCGAAGACCGCACCTTCATCTGCTCCGAGAAGAAGGAGGACGCCGGCCCCACCAACAACTGGATGGCGCCCAACGAGATGCGCGCCACGCTGCAGCCGCTGTTCGACGGCTGCATGGCCGGCCGCACCATGTACGTGGTGCCGTTCTCCATGGGCCCGCTGGGCAGCCCGATCGCCCACGTGGGCGTGGAGCTGTCCGACAGCGCCTACGTGGCCGTGAACATGAAGATCATGACGCGCATGGGCAAGGCGGTGTACGACGTGATCGGCACCGATGGCGAGTTCGTGCCCTGCATGCACACCGTGGGCGCGCCGCTCAAGGCCGGCGAGAAGGACCAGACCAGCTGGCCCTGCAACCCCCAGGTCAAGTACATCGTGCACTACCCCGAGACGCGCGAGATCTGGAGCTACGGCTCGGGCTACGGCGGCAACGCCCTGCTGGGCAAGAAATGCCTGGCGCTGCGCATCGCCTCCACCATGGGCCGCGACCAGGGCTGGCTGGCCGAGCACATGCTGATCCTGGGCGTGACCAACCCCGAGGGCAAGAAGTACCACGTGGCCGCGGCCTTCCCGAGCGCCTGCGGCAAGACCAACTTCTCCATGCTGGTGCCCCCGAAGGCCTTCGAGGGCTGGAAGGTCACCACCATCGGCGACGACATCGCCTGGATCAAGCCCCAGCCCGACGGCAGCTTGCGCGCCATCAACCCCGAGGCGGGCTACTTCGGCGTCGCCCCCGGCACGAACTACCACACCAACCCCAACTGCATGGCCAGCCTCGACAAGAACGTGATCTTCACGAACGTCGCGCTGACCGACGACGGCGACGTGTGGTGGGAAGGCATGGAAAAGGACACCGGCATCGTTCCCGAGCACCTGATCGACTGGCAGGGCCGCGACTGGACACCGCAAATCGCCAAGGAAACCGGCGCCAAGGCCGCCCACCCCAACGCCCGCTTCACCGTGGCCGCGACCAACAACCCGGCCCTGGACGAGGCCTGGGACGACCCCAAGGGCGTGAAGATCGACGCCTTCATCTTCGGCGGGCGCCGCTCCACCACCGTGCCGCTGGTGACCGAGGCGCGCGCCTGGACCGAGGGCGTGTACATGGCCGCCACCATGGGCTCCGAGACCACCGCCGCCGCCTTCGGCGCGCAGGGCGTGGTGCGCCGCGACCCCTTCGCCATGCTGCCCTTCATGGGCTACAACATGAGCGACTACTTCCAGCACTGGCTGGACCTGGGCGCCAGGATCGCCGGCCAGGGCGCGACCCTGCCCAGGATCTTCACGACCAACTGGTTCCGCAAGAATGCCGAGGGCAAGTTCGTCTGGCCCGGCTACGGCGAGAACATGCGCGTGCTCAAGTGGATGATCGACCGCATCGAGGGCAGCGCCCAGGGCGAGGAGACCGCCTTCGGCATCGCCCCGCGCTACGCCGAGATCAACTGGAACGGCCTGGACTTCAGCGCCGAGCAGTTCCGGACCGTCACCAGCATCGACAAGAGCGCCTGGGCCGAGGAGCTGAAGCTGCACACCGAGCACTTCGACAAGCTCGCCCACCGCCTGCCCCAGGAACTGCTGGCCATCAAGGCCGCCCTGGAAAAGCGCCTGGCCGCCTGAAGGCCGTCCACCCGCGCCAACCCCGCACCCCGCATCGGGTGCGGGGTTTTTTATTGTCAGAGGTACACGCACGCGCAAAAAAACAGGGCACCCGAGGGTGCCCTGGCATATGGCTGGCGCGGCCCGGCAGGCCGGCGCTGTCAGCGATAGCGGCGCATGTCCTCGACGGCGATGCCATTCATGGCACGGCTCAGGTCGGCCATGATGCGCGCGTCGTGCAGCGCGGCGTTCCAGGTCCGCTCGTCCTCGGCCGCGCGCTGGCGCGCATCGGACCAGGACCTGACGGCGCCGTGCAGCAGCGCCGCGGCGCGGCGTGCCGGCGCGGCCAGCAGCGCCATGCCCACGAAGGCAATCAGCCACATCAGCATCCAGCCGGCCAGCAGGTGGCCGTCGCCCCAGGTATCCACCATCTCGTTGGCCACGACCAGCAGGGCCGCCACCAGGGCCGCGAGCAGCAGGGAGGCTCCGTTGCGCGTGGGGTCGAAGCGGGTCGCGCTCCGGCGCAGATGGCTCACGGCGCCCTCGATGCGCGCCACGCCCTGATGCTGGCTGGGAAAATCGATAACAGCAAATTTCGTCATGATGTAGAACCTCGGTGCCGCTTGCGGCAAAACTGCCTGGCAACGGGGGTGATACTAGGGTTAACCCTATATCGTGTCCAATTAATATTTGTGATCACCAACATTCATGATCGTTATGACCAGGACATGCCCTCGCTGAACTTCCGTACGCTGGACCTGAATCTGCTGCGCGTCTTCGACGAGGTCATGGCCGAGCGCAACCTCACGCGCGCGGCCGAGAAGCTGGCCATCACCCAGCCGGCGGTGAGCAATGCGCTGCGCCGCCTGCGCGAGGCCGTGGGGGACGAGCTGCTCGTGCGCAGCGGCCATGGCGTGGAGCCCACGCCGCGGGCCCTGGCGCTATGGCCCGCGGTGCGCCAGGCCCTGGGGCAGCTGCAGGAGTCGCTGGCCCCCGGCGGCTTCGAGCCGGCATCGGCCCAGGCCACGTTCGTGCTGGCCATGGCCGACGCCACCGGCGCCACCCTGATCCCGCCGCTCATCGAGATCACGGAGCGCGAGGCGCCCGGCATCTCGCTGCGCGTCATACCCCTGACCACGCGCGACCCGCGCCGCCTGCTCGACGACGGGACCATCGACATGGCCGTGGGCTATTTCCCGGCCGCGCTGGCCGACCTCACGGCCCGCGCCCAGGCCGACAACGTGGTGGCCCATGAGAGCGTGCGCCTGTACGCCAGCCAGTACGTGTGCGTGATGCGCGCCGGCCATCCGCTGGCGGATGCGCCGCTCTCGCTGGACCAGTACTGCGCCGCGCACCACCTGCTCGTGAGCTTCTCCGGCAAGCCCTATGGCTTCATCGACGAGGCGCTCGCCGCCCTGGGGCGCGAGCGGCGCATCGTGCTCACCGTGAACCAGTTCTTCACCGCCGGCCGCGTGGTGGCCACCACCGACCTGCTCACCGTGCTGCCGCTTCACTTCGTGGGCCTGGCCGACGTGGGCGGCGACCTGGTCTGGCGCCCGCTGCCCATGCCGCTGCCCACCGTGCACGTGGACGCGCTGTGGCACCGCCGGCGCCTGTACGACCCGGCCCACCGCTGGCTGCGCGAGACCATCGCGCGCGCGGCCCGCAACACGCCGACGCCCATCACGCTCCGCGACTGAATGCGATCCACACGCCACGCCAAGCCATGAAGCTGCAGCTGCTGTCCGACCTGCACCTCGAAGTCCACCCCCATTTCCGCCCCAGCCCCGCGCCCGGCGCCGACGTGCTGGTGCTGGCGGGCGACATAGGCTCGTACCAGCCCGGCTCGCAGCTCGCCGACGGCGACTTCGGCCTGGCGCGCTTCTCGCCGCTGCCGCAATACGCCGGCTGGCCCACGCCGGTGGTCTTCGTGCCGGGGAACCACGAGTACGACGGGCAGGACTTCGATGCCGCGCACGCGCGCCTGCGCCGCACCTGCGACCGCCTGGGGCTGGTCTGGCTGGAGCGCGAGAGCGTGGTGCTGCAGGGCGTGCGCCTGGTGGGCACCACGCTGTGGAGCGACTTCGACGCGCTGGCCGGGCATGGCGCCGACGCCTCCCCGGGCCAGCGGCTCAAGCTGCGCGAGAAGGCCTTCCGCGCCGCCGACTTCTACCTGCGCAAGACCGGCGGCACGCGCCACGGCGAGCCCTTCCTGGCGGCGCAGCTGCGCGAGCAGGCGCTGGTGTGCCAGGCCTGGCTGCGCGAGGCCCTGGCCCGGCCATTCGACGGCACAACGATAGCAATCACTCACTTCGCACCCAGCCTGCGCAGCGCCGACCCGCGCTACGGCATGACGCCCGGCACCGCGGGCTTCTGCAATGCCCTGGACGACTGCCTGCCCCACGCCCGGCTATGGCTTCACGGCCATCTGCACGCCCCGAGCGACTACCTGGTCAGCGGCACGCATGCCGACGGCAGCCCCTGGAGCTGCCGCGTGGTGGCCAACCCGCTGGGCTATGCGCGCAAGGGCGAGCAGGCCGCATTCCAGCCCCACTGCGTGCTCACCGTATGATGCGCGGGGTCGCGAGACCCATTGGCGCGCGGCATGACAAAGGTCAAGACAACAGGTGCAGGCGCAGATTAGTCTGACAACCCGTTTACGGAGTACTACGAATGAACATCCTGCTTGCTGTCGACGGCAGCACTTACACCAAGAAAATGCTGGCCTACCTGGCTGCGCACGACGAGATGCTTGGCAGCTCCCATACGTACACGGCCATCACGGTGCAGCCGGCGCTGCCTCCTCGCGCGCGCGCCGCACTGGGCAAGGAAACGGTGGACAGCTACTACGCCGACGAGGGCGAGAAGGTGCTCTCGCCCGTGGTCAAGTTCATGGGCCGCCATGGCGTGCAGCCCAAGACCATGACCAAGGTCGGCCCGGCCGGCGAGACCATCGCCAAGGTGGCCGAATCGGGCAAGTACGACCTCGTCGTCATGGGCACGCACGGCCACGGCTCGCTGGGCAAGCTGGTCATGGGCTCGGTCAGCACCCAGGTGCTGGCCAACTGCACCGTTCCGGTGCTGCTGGTGCGCTGACCAGGCCACCAAGGCAGGTGGCGACGGCCCAGTCGAGGATCTGGGCGTCGCCATGGCCACGCTCGCGCAGCATGGCCAGCATGGGGTCGGTCGAGCGCGCGAGCAGCGCGCACAGGATCACCTCGGGCGGCAGTTCGCGCCGCAGCTGCGCGGCGGCCTGGGCCTCGGCGATCCAGCCCAGGATGCGCGCATGCACCTCCTCCATGGACGCCCGGTAGGCATCGCAGGTGCGCAGCGCCTGGGCCAGCGCGGAGTTGCGGCCGGGCAGCAGCGGCGTTTCGTCGCCCATCTGCAGTTCGAGCAGCCAGCGCAGCAGGGCCTGCAGGCGCTGCAGCGCCGGCAGCCCCGCGGGCAGTTCGTCCAGGAAACGCTGCAGGCGCCCCACCACATGCACCATGGCGGCCGCGCACAGGTCGTCCTTGCCCGCGAAATGCTTGTACAGGCTGGCCTTGGCGATGCCCACGGCGCAGGCCACCTCGTCCACGGTCATGGTCTCGAAGCCCTTTTCGCCGAGCAGCCGGCTGGCGGCCTCGACGATGGCATCCTCGCGCGCGCGGTGCATCTGCTCCTTGAAGGAGGGCCTGGGCTGCGACAGCGTATTCATGAAAGCCATGTTAGCCAGACTGGGATAACCCCAAAACCCCTGCGCCGCGGCATGCCATCCCGCGCCCCGGGATGGCTTCGATTCAATGGAGCCGGGCTGGCATGGCCAGGAATTCCAGCAGCGCGCCCTCGAAGCCCTCGGGGTCTTCGAGCTGCGGCCAATGGCCCACGCCGGGCAGCAGCACGGCGCGCGCATCGGGCAGCACATGGGCCAGGGCCAGCAGCGCCTCGGGCGGGGTGCAGCGGTCCTGCTCGCCGCCGATGAGCAGCGTGGGTACATGCAGCCGCGCCAGGTCCGGCGCACGGCGCGCAAAGACGGTGAGCGCCTGCAGCGCGCGGCGGTAGGTGGCGGCATACACGCGGCCCATGGCGTGGCGCGCCAGCTGCAGCCCCTCGGGCAGGGCATCGGCGCCGGCGTCGCGCGCCACCAGGCGCTCGGCCAGTTGGGCCATGTCCATCCCCTGCTCCAGCGCCGCAAGGCGCGGCGCCACCCAGGCGGCGGTGGCCGCCGCATCGAGCGCCGGGCCGCCCGCGCACAGCACCAGCCGCCGCACCCGCATGGGGGCGCGCAGCGCGATCTCCAGAGCCAGCATGGCCCCGAAGCCGTGGCCGACCAGCGTGGCCTCGCCGCACCGCAGCACGTCCAGCAGCAGCAGGCATCGCTGGGCCAGTCCCTTGAAGCCGTAGGGCTCCACCGGCGCGCTGCGGCCATAGCCCGGCATGTCCCAGGCGACGGCGCGGTAGCCGGCGCTGGCCAGGGTTTCGAGCTGGGGCGCGAAGCTCAGGTGGTCGCCGTCGGCGTCGTGCAGCAGCAGCACGGTGGGGCCGGAGCCCAGGAGGGAAAAGCCTGGCAGCAAAGACATGGTGCGAAGAAAGGAGAGCGCCGGCGGCGCTGCAAGCCGCAGCCTGCCGGTCGATAATAAGCCCCTCCACCGCCCGCTCCCGCGCACCGCATGCGCCGCGCCCCTAGTGAACAGCACCCATCACCCCAGCCCTCCCGCCTTTTCGCCACGCGAATTCCGCGATGCACTGGGCATGTTCGCCACGGGCGTAACCATCGTCACGACGCGCGGCGCGGGCGGCGAACTGGTCGGCATGACGGTGAATTCGTTCAACTCGGTCTCGCTTGATCCTCCGCTGGTGCTGTGGAGCCTGGCGCACAAGGCCTCTTCGCTGCAGGCCTTCGCCAGCGCGACGCACTACGCGATCAATGTGCTGGCGGTGGAGCAGCGTGCCCTGGCCGAGCGCTTCGCCACGCGCGGCATCGACCGCTGGGCGGGCGTGGCGCACCACCCCGGCCTGCACGACATGCCGGTGATCGAAGGCGCGGCGGCGGTGTTCGAATGCACCAACCGCAGCCAGTACGCGGAGGGCGACCACACGATCTTCGTGGGACGCGTGGAGCGCTGCACGCACCTGCGCGGTGCGTCGCCGCTGCTCTACCACGGGGGGATGTTCTATACCGAGCATGCGCTGGGGCAGCTGGCGGACACCGTCATAGGCCCCTAGGAGTCTGGGCGGCAGAGCGCGGAAGTTGATGACAGCAAGAGGCAGATGAGGTAGGTTCGGCGGCGATGGCCGCAAACTACCTTCCCTACGAGCCGCAGCAGATGCTGCTGCTGCCCGAAGCGATTCAGGACTGGCTGCCCGAGGGGCACCTGGCGCACTTCATCAGCGACACGGTGGACCTGCTGGAGCTGAGCGCGTTCCACGCCCGCTACGACAAGGACGGCCCGCGCAACCAGCCCTTCCACCCGGCGATGATGGTCAAGGTGCTGGTGTACGGCTATGCCACGGGCGTGTTCAGCTCGCGCAAGATCGCCAGGAAGCTGCACGAGGACGTGGCCTTCCGTGTGCTGGCCGCCGGCAACTTCCCCGCGCACCGCACGATCCGAGACTTCCGGGCCTTGCACCTGAAGGAGTTGAGTGAATTGTTCGTGCAGGTCGTTCGTCTGGCGCGCGAGATGGGTCTGGTCAAGCTGGGCACCATCGCGGTGGACGGCACCAAGGTCAAGGCCAACGCGAGCCGCCACAAGGCGATGAGCTACGGCCACATGCTCAAGGCCGAGAGCGAACTGAGGGCGCAGATCGACACACTGCTCAAGCGTGCGCAGCAAGCCGACGAAGATGAGAAGAACGAGCCCGAGCTGGACATACCGGCCGAGATTGCCCGGCGCGAGGCTCGCCTTGCGGCCATTGCCCAGGCCCGCCAGCGTCTGGAGCAACGCCAGCGCGATGCCGATCTCGAGCGCGGCCGTGACCCCGACGACAAGCCGCGCGGTGGCGGGCAATTCAAGCGCCCATTCGGTGTACCCCAGGACAAGGCGCAGGAGAACTTCACCGACCCAGACAGCCGCATCATGAAGCGCGCCGGCGGTGGCTTCGACGCCAGCTACAACGCACAGACGGCGGTCGATGATCAGGCGCACATCATCGTGGCCGCGGAGCTGACCAACAACGCCAGCGACGCGGGCGAACTGCCCACGATGCTGCGAGCGGTCAAGGACAACCTGGGCGTG
>Ga0209959_100348_pt1 | contig 39355 bp, 43 predicted proteins | sample ThiBiot_300_biof_2_FD_183943 | JGI IMG/M metagenome (GOLD analysis project Ga0209959, IMG submission 183943) | Wastewater bioreactor microbial communities from Cape Town, South Africa - Thiocy_expt_300_biof (SPAdes) | ecosystem: Engineered > Bioremediation > Thiocyanate > Unclassified | place...
GATACCTCCATGGACTACCTCCCCCAGCTCCTGACCCTCTCCGGCATCGTCCTGCTCGCCTGCGCCAGCCCGGGGCCGGACTTCGTGGCCGTCACCTCGCAGGCCCTGGGCGGGCGCCGCTCGGGCGTCCTCACCGGCCTGGGCATCACCTGCGCCGTGGCCATGTGGGCGAGCCTGGCGGTGTTCGGCTTCGGGCTGCTGGTGCAGCAGTTCTTCTGGCTCTACGAGGGCATCCGCCTGGCCGGGGCCGCCTACCTGGTCTACTTGGGCGTGCGCATGCTGATGGCGGCACTGCGTGAAGGCGGCGGCGGCGCGCTCGCGCAGGACATCGCGCAGGCGCCGCGCCTCGGCGCCGCGCAGGCGTGGCGGCGGGGCTTCCTGGTGGGCATCACCAACCCCAAGACCGCCACCTTCTTCGCTACGCTGTTCGTGACCCTGCTGCCCGTGGGCGCGCCCGCGTGGGTGTACGCGGCGGTGGTCGCGGTGGTGGTGTGCGTCACCGGCACGTGGCTGTGCCTGCTGGCGGCGTTCTTCTCGGTGGGCGCGGTGTGCCGCGCCTATGCGCGCATCCGCCGCCCGGCCGATGCGCTGATGGGCGCAGCGCTCATCGGGCTGGGCGCGCGCCTGGCGGCGAGCCGGTAGAATGCTCCTGTTTCAATAGCTGAAAGCGCTTACCCCATAAGCGCTTCAGCCCTAAAACACGCAAAGAATGCCATGACCGATCCCGCCGCCACCGCCATCGCCATCCGCCACCTGCACTTCGAAGATCTGGGCACGCTGGAGCCGCTGCTCCAGTCCCGGGGCTACGCCGTGCGCTACGTGGACGCGCCCACCGAAGACCTGCGCGCGCCGCACCTGGCCGATGCCAGCTTGCTGGTCGTGCTGGGCGGGCCCATCGGCGCGCTCGACGAAGCCGCCTACCCCTTCCTCGCCGACGAACTGGCGCTGGTGCGCCAGCGCCTGGACCGCCGGCAGCCGCTGCTGGGAATCTGCCTGGGCGCCCAGCTCATCGCCCGTGCGCTCGGCGCCCCGGTCGCCCCCATGGGGGTGAAGGAGATCGGCTTCGCGCCGCTGGCGCTGACGGCGGAGGGGCGCGACTCCCCGCTGGCCGCGCTGGGCGACGTGCCGGTGCTGCACTGGCATGGCGACCAGTTCGGCATTCCACCCGGCGCCCAATGCCTGGCGGGCACCGCCACCTGCCCGCACCAGGGCTTCGCCCTGGGCCCCCAGGTGCTCGGCCTGCAATGCCACCTGGAGGCCGACCCGCGCGCCATCGAGCGCTGGCTGGTCGGCCATGCCTGCGAGCTGGCCCAGGCGGGCGTCGATCCGCGCGCCCTGCGCGCCGAGGCCCGGGCGCTGCAGGCGCGCCTGCCCGCGGCGGCGGGCGCGGTGTTCACGCGCTGGCTCGACGGCCTGGAGCCCCGGCCATGACGGCGCTGCAGCCGCTGCGGCTGGACGTGGTGTCGGTGCAGTCCCAGGTGGTCTATGGCCGCGTGGGCAACAACGCCGCCGTTCCCACGCTGGAGGCGCTGGGCCTGGCGGTGGCCGCCGTGCCCACGGTGCTGCTCAGCAACACGCCGCACTACCCCACGCTGCACGGCGGCGCGGTTCCGCTCGACTGATTCGGCGGCTACCTGCGCGACCTGTCGGCGCGCGGCGCGCTGCATGCGCTGCGCGCGCTGGTGGTGGGCTACCTGGGCGATCCGGCGCAGGCCGCCGTGCTGGCCGGCTGGGCCCGCACCCTGCTGGCCGAGCGCGCCGGGCTGCGCATCGTGCTCGACCCGGTGATGGGCGACCACGACACCGGCGTCTACGTCGCCCCCGGCATGGCCGAGGCCTGCCGCACGCACCTGCTGCCGCTGGCCAGCGGCCTCACGCCCAACGGCTTCGAGCTGGCGCAGCTCACCGGCATGCCCGTGGACGACGTGGACGGCGTGGTGGCCGCCGCGCGCACGCTGCTCACCGGCCGCACGCAATGGGTGGCCGTGACCAGCGCCGCGCCGGCCACCTGGCCGCCGGACGCCATGCACGTGGTGCTGGTCACCGCCACGCAGGCGCAGGTCATCACGCACCCGCGCATCGACGCCATTCCGAAAGGCACCGGCGATCTTTTCTGCGCCGCGCTCACCGGCCACTGGCTGCAGGGCCTGGCGCTGCCCGAGGCGGCAGCGCGCGCCTGCGACCACGTGGTGCTCGCGCTGCGGCGCACGCGCCAGGCGCACAGCGCCGAACTGCTGCTGCCCACGCAATGACCATGCGCGCCCTGTGCGGCGCGCGCGGCTGGCTGCCGATGGTGGACGAGGTGCAGATATGCCGCCGGCCCTTGTCCTGCAAGCACCTTCAGCTATCAAAATCTAATGGACTGGAGCACCGCGCCACTGTGCGGGCGTGCAGCCCGTCCAGCGCCTGAAGGCGCGCCAGAACACGCTGGGCTCGGCATAGCCCAGCGCCTGGCCGATCTCGGCCAGGGGGCGGCCGCTCTCCGCCACCGCCTGCAGCGCGGCCTCGCGCCGCACGGCGTCCAGCAGCGCCGAGAAGCTCAGCCGCTGCGCCCGCATGCGCCGCGCCAGCGTGCGCTCGCTCAGGCCCATCGCCTGCGCGGCCTCGGCGCGCGTGGGCACGCGGCCCTGCAGCGCGGCGGCGATCCAGGCGCGCAGCTCCTGCGCCAGCGCGCCGCCCTGGCTCAGCACGGCCAGGCGCTGCGCCGCGTACTGGTGGTGCAGGCGCGCCAGCTGCGCGTCGGCCTGGGGCAGCGGCGCGTCGAGCAGCGCGTTGTCCAGCAGTACGCCGCTGAACGCCTGCTCGAACGCCACCGGGCAGCCGAAGGCCTCGCGGTAGCCCGCCAGCGGCCCCACGCGCGGCTGGCTGAACTGCACCTGCAGCGGCCGCACCGCCCGGCCCGTGACCCAGCGCGAGAACGCCACCACTGCCGCCAGCACCGCCTCGATCTGGTGCGGGCTGAACGCCAGCGCGCCCTGGCGCGGGTGGTAGACCACCCAGCCCGCCTGCGCGCCCGCGATCACCTGGAAGCGCCCGCCGTCGCTGATCAGGCGCTGGTACTGCTGCACCACGCCGATCGCCCCGCGCAGGCTGGGCGCGGACTGCAGCAGGTAGCTCACCACGTTGAAGCTGCCCGGCCCCACCATCGTCCCGGCCTTGAGGCCGAAGCCAGCGTCCTGCGTGCAATGCGCGGCCGCGCGCCACAGCCGCGTGATGTGGTCGATGGGCCAGCGCTCGTGCGCCAGCTCCGCCGGGGCGATGCCGGCCTGCGCGAGCAGCCGCTCGCGCGGCACGCCGGCACGCTCGGCCGCCGCCAGCACGGTGTTCACCCAGCTCATCGACACGCTGGCCTGCAGGGTCAAGACGAATGGCCTCCAAAGTCAATCACGGCCCATCATAAGCGCCTATGGTTGCCAGCCAGCGCACCGCCCAGAGTGCGCGGCAGGAGACACACGCATGGCACCTCACTCTTCGGATGCCCTCGTCATCGGCGGCGGCCTGGCCGGCATCGTCACCGCGCTGGAGCTGCTGCGCGCAGGCCGGCGCGTCACGCTGGTGGACCGCGACACGCCTGAACGCTTCGGCGGCCTGGCCCTGTGGGCCTTCGGCGGCATGGCGCTGGTGGGCACGCCGCTGCAGGCGAAGATGAAGATCCCCGACACGCCCGAGCGCGCGCTGGCCGACTGGCTGCGCTTCGGCGAACTCGGCCCCGCGGACCATTGGCCACGCGCCTGGGCGCGGCACTACGTGGAGCACTCGCGCGCCCAGGTGCACGACTGGCTGGTGCAGGAGGGCGTGAAGTTCATGCCCGCCGTGAACTGGGTGGAGCGCGGCCTGCACGGCGACGGCAACAGCCTGCCGCGCTACCACATCGTCTGGGGCACCGCGCGCGAACTCACGCGGCGCATAGTGGCCGCGCTGCACGCCGCGGACGCGGGCCGGCTCACGCTGCTGCACGGCCACCGCGTCACGGGGCTCGACCACGAAGGCGGCCGGATCGCGGGCGCCTTCGCGGTCAACGAGGCCACGGGCGAGGAGGTGCGCCTGCGCGCCCCCGTGGTGGTGCTGGCCATGGGCGGCATCAACGGAGGGCATGAGGAAGTCCGCGCCAACTGGCCCAAGGACAGGCCCCGGCCCGCCGCCATGCTCAACGGCGCACACCCGTTCGCGGACGGCCGGCTGCACCGCCACGCCGCCGAGCGCCTGGGCGCCCGGATCACCCACGCGGGCGAGATGTGGAACTACGCGGCGGGCTTTCCGCACCCGTTCCCGCATTTCGACGGGCACGGCCTGTCGGCCATCCCGTGCAAGTCGGCGCTGTGGCTGAACCACCGGGGCGAGCGCATCGGCCCCGAGCCATTGGTGACCGGCTTCGACACGCATTGGCTGTGCCAGCGCGTGGCCGCGCAGGAAAAGCCCTGGACCTGGCACCTGCTCAACTGGCGCATCGCGGCCAGGGAGTTCGCCATCTCGGGCGCCGAGCACAACCAGCGCATCCGCGACATGCAGTTCCCGCTGTTCCTCAAGGAAACGCTGCTGGGCAACCACCGCCTGGTGCGGCAGATGCAGCGGCAGAGCCCGCATTTCCTGGTGGACGACACGCTGGCCGGGCTGGCCGCGAAGATGAACGCGCTGACCGCCTCGCTCGACGTGGCGCCCGAGGTGCTGCAGGCCACGGCCGATGCGTTCGACGCCAACTTCGCCCACGGCAGCAAGCTGCACAACGACGACCAGATCCGCCGCATCCTGCACGCGCGCCAGTGGGGGCCGGACCGGCTGCGCACCTGCGCGCCCGCGCCGCTGCAAAAACCGGGCGCGGGGCCGTTCATCGCCATCCAGATGCAGCTCATCACGCGCAAGAGCCTGGGCGGGCTGCAAACCGACCTGCAAAGCCGCGTGCTCGACGGCGCGGGCCAGCCCATCGAAGGCCTGTACTGCGTGGGCGAGGCGGCGGGCTTCGGCGGCGGCGGGGCCAATGGCAGGCGCTCGCTGGAGGGCACCTTCCTGCCCGGCTGCATCCTCACCGCGCGCGCCGCCGCGCGCTCCATCGCCGGGAGGCCCGCGCCATGAAGCCCTACCCCGCCTCCACCGAGGACTGGCGCCGCCTGGCCGCAAGGCGCCTGCCGCGCTTCCTGTTCGACTACATCGACGGCGGCGCGGGCGACGAGCGCACGCTGGCCGCCAACGTGCACGACCTCGCGGCCCTGCGCCTGCGCCAGCGCGTGCTGGTGGACGTGTCGCGCGTGGATACGCGCGCCACCCTCGCGGGCCAGGCCTGCGCGCTGCCGCTGGCGCTGGCGCCCGTGGGCCTGGCGGGCATGGCTGCGCGCCGGGGCGAGGCGCAGGCCGCGCGCGCGGCGCACGCGGCGGGCGTGCCGTTCACGCTCTCCACCGTGGGCATCTGCGCGCTTCATGAGGTGGCCGCCGCCGCCGGCGCGCCGCCCTGGTTCCAGCTCTACATGCTGCGCGACCGCGGCGCCGTGCGCGCGCTGCTGGAGGGCGCCTGGGCCGCAGGCTGCCGCACGCTGGTCTTCACCGTCGACCTGCCGCTGCCCGGCATGCGCCTGCGCGACGTGCGCCACGGCATGGCCGCGAGCGGCGCGCGCCCCGCGCTCATCCGGGCCGCGCAGGTGCTGGCGCGCCCCGGCTGGGCGTGGGACGTGGCGCTGCGCGGCAAGCCGCTGCGCTTTGGCAACCTGACCGCGCAGGTGCCCGGCGCGCGCGACCTGAACGCCTTCAAGGCCTGGGTGGACGCGCAGTTCGACCCCGGCGTGACGTGGCAGGGCATCGAATGGCTGCGCGGCCAGTGGAAGGGCCGCCTGCTGCTCAAGGGCATCCTCGACGTGGAGGACGCGCGCGCCGCCGTGGCCGTGGGCGCGGACGGCATCGTCGTCTCCAACCACGGCGGGCGGCAGCTCGACTCGGTCGCCTCGACCGCCGCCAAGCTGCCCGCCATCGCCCAGGCCGTGGGCGCGCAGACCGAGGTGCTGATGGACGGCGGCGTGCGCGGCGGCGTGGACATCTTCAAGGCCCTGGCGCTGGGCGCGCGCGGCGTGCTCGTGGGCCGCCCCTGGGTCTGGGCACTGGCCGCGCAGGGCGAGGCGGGCGTGCGCACGCTGCTGGCCCAGTGGCAGCGCGAGCTGCTGCTGGCGATGACGCTGGCGGGCGTGACGCGCACCGCCGACATCGGCCCGCGGCACCTCGACACCGATTCATAGCCAAATTGGCCTCTAGCGCTTACAGGAAAAGCACAAGCAGCTATCAATACAGAAGCAAGGAGATCCCCATGAACGGCGCACAAGCCCTGCTCAAGACCCTGGCCGACGCGGGCGTGGAGGTCTGCTTCACCAACCCCGGCACGAGCGAGATGCACTTCGTCGCCGCGCTGGACACCGAGCCGCGCATGCGCGCCGTGCTGGCGCTGTTCGAGGGCGTGGCCACCGGCGCAGCCGACGGCTACGCGCGCATGGCCGGCAAGCCCGCCGCCACGCTCTTGCACCTGGGCTGCGGCCTGGGCAACGGCCTGGCCAACCTGCACAACGCGCGCAAGGGCAAGGTGCCGGTGGTCAACATCGTGGGCGACCACGCCACGTACCACACGCGCTACGACGCGCAGCTGCAGTCCGACATCGAGACCGTGGCGCGCAACGTCTCGCCCGGCTTCGTGCGCACCGCGCAGAGCACCGCCGCGCTGGGCCGGGATGCAGCGGACGCCATCGCCGCCGCGCGCGGCCTGCCGGGCCAGGTGGCCACGCTGATCCTGCCCGCCGACGTGTCGTGGGGCGAGGGCGGCCAGCCCTGCCCGCCCCCGGCAGCGCCCGCGCCCGCCGCCGCCAGCGACGAAGCCGTGCAGGCCGTCGCCCAGGCCATCCGCTCGGGCGAGAAAACCATCGTGTTGCTCGGCGGCCACGCGCTGCGCGAAGGCGCGCTGCGCACGGCCGCGCGCATCGCCGCGCATGTCCCGCAAGGAGGCGTGCAACTGCTGGCCGAGGTCTTCCCCACCCGCATGGAGCGCGGCGCGGGCCTGCCCGCGGTGGAGCGCGTGGCCTACCTGGCCGAGCTGGCGGGCGTGCAGCTGGCGGGCGCGCGGCACCTGGTGCTGGTGGATGCCAAGTCCCCCGTCTCGTTCTTCGCCTACCCCGGCAAGGCCAGCGACCTGGTACCCGAGGGCTGCACGGTGCACACCCTCTGCAGCCCCGCGCAGGACGCGGCGGCCAGCCTGGGCAAGCTCGCCGCCGCGCTGGGCGCGCATGCCGAGCCGCCGCTGGCGCCCGCCCGGCGCCCGGAGCGCCCGCGCGGGCCGCTCACCGCGCCCAAGGTCTGCAAGGCCGTGGGCCACCTGCTGCCCGAGAACGCCATCGTCATCGACGAGGCCATCACCTCCGGCCTGATGCTGGGCGCCATGACGGCGGGCTGCCCGCGCCACGACCTGCTCACGCTCACGGGCGGCGCCATCGGCCAGGGGCTGCCGAACGCCGTGGGCGCGGCCATCGCCTGCCCGGGCCGCCCGGTGATCGCGCTCATCGGCGACGGCACGGCCATGTACACCATCCAGGCGCTGTGGACCATGGCGCGCGAGAAGCTGCACGTGGTGTCGGTGATCTTCAACAACGCCAGCTATTCGGTGCTGAACGTGGAGCTGGAGCGCGTGGGCGCCGACGAGGCAGGCCCCAAGGCGAAGTCGCAGCTCGATCTGAAAGGGCCGGTGCTCAACTTCGCCCAGCTCGCCCAGGGCATGGGCGTGCACGCGGTGCGCGCCCGCACGGCCGAGGACTTCTGCCAGGCGCTGGAATACGCCCTGGCCCAGCCGGGGCCGCACCTGATCGAGGCGCTGGTGCCCGAGGCGCTCGCGGGCGCCAGGCGCCGCGTTCTGCCCTGGCTGCTGCGCTCCCTGCCCGGCCTGCCGCAGCCGGTGGCGCGGGCGCTCAAGCGCAGGATCGCGCCATAGGGTGGCGCGTGGGCTAACGCCCGTCGGGCAGCTTCTCCACGCTGCCCGTGCGCTTGACGCGCCCGTCGGGGCCGAAGGTCGCGGTGAAGACCATCTCCCGGCTGGGCGGGTCGATCCAGTTCCAGTCCCAGTCGGTCTCCTGCTTGAGCACGTAGGGCGTGCGCTTGGCCGGCTTGCCCAGCAGACGGCGCACGGCCTCCTCGTCCATGCCGGGCCGCACCCGTTCGAAGTTGTGCGGCGCCAGCACCTGGCGCAGCGCCGTCATCTTGCCGCCTGGGCCTATGGTGATCATGTAGTTCCGGTGGCCCGCCGGCTGGCGGTTGTACTCCAGCGTGCGGCCGCCGTCGCTCTCGGGCCAGATCGTTTCGGGCTCGCCGAAGCGTGCACGCACGTCGGCCTCGGTGGAGACGTCTTCTTCCAGCTCACGGATGCGCTGGTCGTCGCAGCCCGCCAGGGACAGCAGCGTCAACGCGCCGGCGGCCAGGGCGCCGGCCATGCGGGTCAGTGGGTTCATGGATGGGTGTCGCTAAAATCGTGGGTTCCGAGAGGTTTACCGTCCATGTCTATTTTCCGCCGTCCCGACTACCAGTCCGAAGTCACCCAGTTCATCTCGCAGCTCAAGACGCAGAAGCCCGAGCTCGACACGCAGCAGCAGGCCGGCCGCGCCCTGCTGTGGGACAAGAACGTCGACCGCGAGCTCTGGCAGGAATACCGGGCCGGCCGCGTGAAGCAGAAGCCCTACGTGTACTACTCGTACAGCGAAAAGCAAGCATAAAAATGGCCCCCACGCTCCACCGCTGCGCGGGTCGCTGCCCCCCGAGGGGGCCGCTTTTCATCTTGGGGCGGCCCTGCGATGAAAAATAGCCCCAGCGCCCAACAGACAAGCGCTGGCAGCTATTTTTAAAATAGCAAACCCCTGGCATGACGAGCGCCGTTGACCTGCCGCCCCCCGACGCCGCCATGCCCGAGGTGGTGGACCAGGTGGCCCTCGCGCGCCTGTACGGCGAGCCGCTGTTCGCCCTGCCCCAGGACCTGTACATCCCGCCCGACGCGCTGGAGGTCTTCCTGGAAGCCTTCGAGGGCCCGCTCGACCTGCTGCTCTACCTGATCCGCAAGCAGAACTTCAACATCCTGGACATCCCGATGGTGGATGTCACGCGCCAGTACCTGGGCTACGTGGACGAGGTGCGCAGCCGCAACCTGGAGCTGGCGGCCGAGTACCTGCTGATGGCGGCCATGCTCATCGAGATCAAGTCGCGCATGCTGCTGCCGCCGCGCAGGCAGGAGGGCAGCGCCGAGCCCGAGGACCCGCGCGCCGAGCTGGTGCGCCGCCTGCTCGAATACGAGCGGATCAAGCTGGCCGCCCTGCGCCTGAACCAGGTGCCGCAGTACGGGCGCGACTTCATCCGCGCCCAGGTCGCCATGGAGCAGAGCCTGCAGCCGCGCTTTCCCGACGTCGACGTGGCCGAGCTGCAGCAGGCCTGGCGCGACATCCTGAAGCGCGCCACGCTGGTGCAGCACCACAGGATCACGCGCGAGGAGCTCTCGGTGCGCGAGTACATGAGCCACGTGCTCAAGGCGCTGCAGGGGCGGCGCTTCGTGCCGTTCGAGGACCTGTTCCAGCCCGAGAAGGGCGGCACCGTGCTGGTGGTGACCTTCATCGCCCTGCTGGAACTGGCCAAGGAAACCCTGATCGAGATCACCCAGGCCGAGGCCTTCGCGCCCATCTACGTGCGCCTGGCCTATACACCCGCCTGAGCGGAGCGCAGCCGCACGGCGGGAAAGTCCACCGGCACGGCCAGCGCCACGTTCACGTAGTTGGTGAACAGGTTCAGCGCCACGTGGGCCAGGATCTCGACCACCTCTTCGTCGCTGAAGCCGGCGTCGCGCAGGGCCTGCACGTCGGCGCTGCCGACCTGGGCGCGCTCGCCCACCACCTTGAGCGCGAAGCGCAGCGCGGCCTGGGTCCGCGGGTCGCCGGACTGCCCCGCCTGGGCGGCGGCCATTTCCTCGGCGCTGGCGCCGGCCTTCAGGCCCAGCGCCGTATGGGCCGCCAGGCAGTAGGCGCAGGCATTGCGGTCGGCCACGGCCACGGCGATCTGCTCGCCCAGCCGGGCGCCCAGCTTGCCGCCGCCCAGGGCGCCGAAGGAGCCCCACATGCTCCTGAGCGCAGCGGGCGAATTGGCCACGGCGCGGAACATGTTGGGCGTGGCGCCGAATGCGCCGTGGATCTCGTCGAGCAAGGCCTTGCGCTCGGCGGTGGTGTCGGCACGGTCGATGAGGGGAACGCGGTTCATGGCAACTCCTTGAGGGGGCGGTGGAACATGCTGGCAGTGTCCGCCGCCCGGCCGTACCATTGGACGCATAGAGTCCACCATACTTTGCACATCGTCCATGAAACCGCTGGATGCACCCCTTGCCGGCGTGGATCGCCTCTCGGCCCTGCTGGAGCGCTTTCGCGTGCACGCCCACCTGTTCCATGCCGGGCCGCTGTGCGGCGTGACGCATTTCGCGGCCGCGCCCGGCCGCGCCTTCCTGCACGTGCTGCGGCGCGGGCAGATGGAGGTCACGCACCGCCCGCGCAGCGGGGCGCCGCGCCGGCTGCGCCTGTCCGAGCCCACGCTGCTGCTCTACCCCCGCCCCCTGGAGCACGACTTCCACAACGCGCCGCAGGAGGGCAGCGACTTCGTCTGCGCCACGCTGGACTTCGACGGCGGCCCGAGCCATCCGCTCGTGCAGGCCCTGCCCGCCCTCGTGGCGCTGCCGGTCGCCGGGGTGGCCGGCATCGGGCAGACCCTGGACCTGCTGTTCGCCGAGACCGAGCGCGTGCGCTGCGGCCAGCGCCTGCTGGCCAGCCGCCTGTTCGAGGTGCTGCTGCTGCAGGTGCTGCGCTGGCTGCTGGACCACCCCGGCGCGGGCGGCGTCCAGGCGGGCCTGCTGGCGGGCCTGGCCCACCCCGCAACTGCACGAGCGGCCCGGCCACGGCTGGACCCTGGCCGCCATGGCGCAGGCCGCCGGCATGTCGCGCAGCGCCTTTGCCGCCGAGTTCCGCGCCACGCTGGGCACCACCCCGGGCGCCTACCTGCTGGCCTGGCGCGTGTCGCTGGCGCAGGCCCTGATGCGCCAGGGCCTGCAGATCCAGCAGATCAGCGACCAGCTGGGCTACGCCAGCCCGGCGGCGTTCTCGCGCGCATTCGCGCAGGCCGTGGGCGCCTCGCCGCGCGGGTGGCTCAAGGCGCAGTGACCACGGCCGCGCGCGCCCCGGCGCGCCGCCGGCATGCCCTCTCTACAATGCACGCTCCCTTTGCGCGCCCCGCCGGCGCAGGCCCATCACCATGGCATCGCACGATTTCGACGTACTCATCGTAGGCAGCGGCCTCGCCGGCCTCTCGGCAGCACTGCACCTGGCGCCCACGCACCGCGTGGCCGTGATCACCAAACGCGAGCTGCAGGAAGGCTCCAGCCGCTGGGCGCAGGGCGGCATCGCCGCCGTGCTGGCCGACGACGACAGCTTCGCCGCCCACATCGAGGACACGCGGGTGGCCGGCGCCGGCCTGTGCGACCTGGCCACCACGCGCTTCGTGGTCGAGAACGCGCCCGAGGCCATAGGCTGGCTGCGCGCCCTGGGCGTTCCCTTCACGCTGGAGGGCGACGACCTGCACCTGACGCGCGAGGGCGGCCACAGCGCGCGGCGCATCGTGCACGCCACCGACGCCACCGGCGCGGCCGTGCAGGAGACGCTGATCGACGTGGTGCGCGCCACGCCCGGCATCACCGTGTTCGAGCACCACACCCTGGTGGACCTGATCACCAGCCGCAAGCTCGGCCTGGCGGGCCAGCGCTGCCTGGGCCTGTACGCGCTGGACGAGGCCAGCGACACGGTCGTCACCTTCCGCGCGCCCCACACCGTGCTGGCCACGGGCGGCGCGGGCAAGGTCTACCTCTACACCACCAACCCCGACACGGCCACGGGCGACGGCATCGCCGCGGCCTGGCGCGCGGGCTGCCGCGTGGCCAACATGGAGTTCATCCAGTTCCACCCCACGGGCCTGTACCACCCGCACGCCAAGTCCTTCCTGATCAGCGAGGCCGTGCGCGGCGAGGGCGGGCGGCTGCTGCTGCCCGACGGCACGCGCTTCATGCCCCAGCACGACGCGCGCGCCGAGCTCGCGCCGCGCGACGTGGTGGCGCGCGCCATCGACTTCGAGATGAAGAAGCACGGCCTGGACTGCGTGCACCTGGACATCTCGCACCAGAGCCCGGAGTTCCTGCGCGCGCACTTCCCCAACATCCTGGCCTATTGCGCCGAGCTGGGCATAGACATCACGCGCGAGCCCATCCCCGTCGTGCCCACGGCGCACTTCACCTGCGGCGGCGTGCTCACCGACCTGGCCGCGCGCACCGACCTGCCGGGCCTGTTCGCCGTGGGCGAGGTGGCCTATACCGGCCTGCACGGCGCCAACCGCCTGGCCAGCAACTCGCTGCTCGAATGCATGGTGTTCGCGCGCGCCGCCGCCCATGCCGTCGCCGCCGCCACGCCGGCGCCCGTGCCCGACCTGCCGCACTGGGACGACAGCCGCGTGCGCGACGCCGACGAGTCGGTCGTCATCTCGCACAACTGGGACGAGCTGCGCCGCTTCATGTGGGACTACGTGGGCATAGTGCGCACCAACAAGCGCCTGGAGCGCGCCGCGCACCGCATCGCGCTGCTGCAGGGCGAGATCCAGGAGTTCTACGCCCACTTCCACGTCACGCGCGACCTGCTGGAGCTGCGCAACCTCGTGCAGGTGGCCGACCTCATCATCCGGAGCGCCCAGATGCGCCACGAGAGCCGCGGCCTGCACTTCAGCCGCGACTGGCCCGACATGGCCGCGCCCGCGGCGCCCACCATCCTGGTGCCCATGCGCTGACCGGCGCCTGCGCCGCACCCCGTTCACCCTCTCCCAGGAGCCTCCCCATGCCCCACCTCACCGTCGAATACTCCAGCAACCTGCCCGGCTACCCCGAGGCCCAGGCGCTGGCCGAGCTCAACGCCGCCGTCTGCGCCAGCCCCGAGGTGCTGGACGAGGCCGACCTCAAGACCCGCTTCGTGCGCACCACCGACAGCTTCCAGGTCGGCACCGAGGCCGCGGGCCGCGCCTTCGTCCATGCCCAGCTGCGCCTGCTCTCGGGCCGCAGCCCCGAGGCGAAGAAAGACCTGGCCGGCCGCGTGGCCGGCGTGCTGCGCCGCCTCACGCCGCGCCCGCAGGGCCTGATGGTGCAGCTCAGCGTGGAGATCGTGGACATGGACCGGCCGAGCTACGTGAAGGAACGGCTCTGAAGCCACCCTGCCCGGCGCCCCTGTCAGCGCCGCCGGGCGGGCGCGGCTGAGGCCGCCGGGCACGGCCCCAGCGAGCCTCGCTCGACCAGTTCGTACGGGATCGCAACCGAACGGGGGGGCGCGGCAAGGCCCTCGCCGCCCGAGAGCCGCCCGAGAAGCAGTTCCTTGGCCTGGGCCGCGACCATCTCGGCATCGGTTCGCAGCACCGTGATGGCCGGCTCGTGCGTCTGGGTGAAGTCGCTCTCGCCGATGCTCACGACGGAGAAGTCCTGGGGGATCCGGCGCCCCGTGCGCGCCACGGCGCGCAGGGCGCTCACCAGGATGTGGGTGCCCTGGGCGATCAGCGCGGTCGGCGGCTCGGGGCCGTCGAGCAGGCGCAGGAGATCGTCGTGGACGGAGCTCGTCGGCGTCGGCTGGCGCAGGATGAGGTCCGGCGGCGGCTTCATCCCCGCCGCGCGGTACGCCGCCTTGTAGCCCTCGATGCGCTTGCGCACGGGCCGGCTGCCCGCGCTCCACAGGGCGAGCGCGATGCGCCGGTGCCCCAGCGCGAACAGCCGCGCGCAGGCGTTCTTCATTCCGCTGACGTGGTCGAACAGCAGCGCGTCGGCGCGGGTGCCGGGCATCTCCCGGTCGTAGAGCACGATGGGCATCGACATCGCGTTCATGAGCGCGATGAGCGCCGGGTCGTGCTCGTGCCCCGGGGCGCAGATCACGCCGTCCATGCCGCGCGCCTGGAAGGTGCGCAGGCTCTCCAGTTCGCGCTCGGCATCGTTCAACCCGTGGGCCAGCAGCAGCATGTAGCCGTCGGCCCGGAAGCTCTCCTCCAGTGCGCGGAACGCGCGCGCATACAGCGGGTTGGTCACGTCGGAGAACATGCACCCGATGGTGCGGCTGCTGCGCGAGCGCAGCGCGCGCGCCGTGTGGCTGGGCTGGTACTGGAGCGCGGCCATCGCCTGCTCCACCTTCTCGCGCACCTCGGCCGAGACATTGGCCGCGCGGTTCAGCACGCGCGAGGCGCTGCCCACGGAAACGCCGGCCATCGCAGCGACGTCCTGGATTCGAATCTTCTTGTCCTGCATACAAACAAAGCGGGGCCGTCTCGTGCAAAGGTCTGCATTTCAGCACAGAGCGGCCCGCGGCCCGCGCGGCTCTCCGCGTAAACCCCGATTCAATGAATCGATTCACGAACTACGATTGGTGAATCGATTCACTGGAGACGAGTGCATGCATCAGCTTCCTTACCGCAGCGACCGGCGCCAGGGCGGCGCCGGGCCGCACGGCGCCCTGGCGCCCATGTCGCGCCGCACCCTGCTGCTGGCCGCCGCGTGCGGCCTTCCCGGCCTGGCGGGGGCCCAGGCGTCGGGCTACCCGCAGCGGCCGGTGCGCCTGGTCCTGGGCTTTCCGCCGGGCGGCGCCACGGACAACTCGGCGCGCGTGGTCGCGCAGAAGATGGCCGAGTTCCTGCGCCAGCCCATCGTCGTGGAGAACAAGCCGGGCGCCTCGGGCAACATCGCGGCCGAGGCGGTGGCGCGCAGCGCGCCCGACGGCTACACGCTGTTCTATACGACCAGCACCATCCACGGCATCAACCCGAACGTCTTCGCGAAGCTGCCCTACGACCCGGTGGAGGATTTCGAGCCGGTGCTCTACGTCAGCCGCACGCTGCTCGTGCTGCTGACGCGCAACGACCTGGGCGCGGGCTCGACGGACGAGCTCATCCGGCTCGCCAAGTCCAGGCCGGGCACGCTCAGCTACGCCTCGGCCGGCCCGGGCAGCACGCAGCACCTCGCGGGCGCGCTCTTTTGCCGGCAGGCCGGCATCGATGCGCTGCACGTGCCCTACAAGGGCAGCTCCCCAGCGCTGACCGACCTGATGTCGGGCCAGGTGGACTTCATGATCGACACGATCTCGGCCTCGGCGACCTTCATCCGCGCGGGCCGGCTGCGCGCGCTGGCCGTCAGCGGGCTCGACCGCTCGCCCGCCCTGCCCCAGCTGCCCACCATCGATGCCGAAGGGGTCAAGGGCTACAACGTCGCCGCATGGGGCGGCTTCCTCGTTCCCAAGGGCACGCCCGCGCCCATCGTGCAGGCGCTCAATTCCGCGGGGAACCAGGCCCTGCGCTCGCAGGAGGTCGTCTCGCGCGCCGCCGAGACGGGCAGCGAACTGCAGGGCGGAACGCCCGAGGAGTTCGGGAAGTTCATCCGCCGCGAGCTGGCCAGCTGGAAGCTCGCGGTCGCCGCGGCGGGAGTGCCCAAGCAATGACGCAACCGGTTTCCTCATTGGCGGCAGCGGCCCACGAGGGGGGCAGCATCGGCGCGATGATCATCTCGGCCATCGGGCGCTTTCCGGGCCGCGTGGCCTTCATCGACGGCGACACGCGCCTCACGTACGCCGAGCTGGGCGTGCGCATCGGCCAGGCCATGGCGGCGCTGCGCGCGCTCGGGCTGCAGCGCGGCGACGGCGTGATGCAGCTGTCCGGCAACCGCGTGGAGGTCTTCATCGTGATGGCGGCCGCCTACCTGCTGGGGCTGCGGTCGGTGACGCTGCACGCCATGGGCGGGTTCGACGACCATGCCTACATCGTGGAGGACGCCGAGCCCTCGGTGTTCATCTCCGAGGCCGCGCACCACGAGCGCGCGCAGGCCCTGCGCGCGCACTGCCCCGCGGTGCGGCACTGGTTCGCGCACGGCGCATGCGACGGGCTCGACGACTTCTGGGCGCTGGCCGGCCGCATGCAGCCGCAGGCGCTCGTATCCCACGCCGCCAGCACGGACATCATCCGCCTGGCCTACACCGGGGGCACCACGGGCAAGCCCAAGGGCGTGATGCTCGCCAACCGCTCGGTCTGGATGCAGGCCGTGCTGCTGATGGCGGCCCGGGGCCTGCGGCCGGGCACGCGCGTGCTGTGCCCCACGCCCATCTCCCACGGCGCGGGCGCGATGATCGTGCCCACGCTGGCGCTGGGCGGCACCTTCGTGCTGCAGCGCGGGTTCGACCCGGAGCGCTTCATCGACGCCGTCCAGGCGCACCGCATCGGCTCGGCCTTCCTCGTGCCCACGATGATCTACAAGCTGCTCGACCACCCGCGCTGCGCCACGGCCGACTTCTCGTCGCTGGAGCTGCTGTCCTACGGCGCCTCGCCGATGGCGCCCGCGCGCATCCGCGAGGCGATCGCGCGCATCGGCCCCGTGCTCTCGCAAAGCTACGGCCAGACGGAATGCCCGAGCAACATCCTGCACCTGACCGCCGAGGACCACTGCCGCACGGACGTGGACACGCTGGCGTCGGCCGGCATGCCCTACCCCGGCGTCACGGTCGCGCTGCTCGACGAGAACGACCGGCCCGTGCCCGAGGGCGAGGTCGGCGAGCTGTGCGTGCGCAGCGCGCTGGTCATGGACGGCTACTGGAAGCAGCCCGGACTGACCGCGCAGGCCCTGCGCGGCGGCTGGCTGCACACGGGCGACATGGCGCGCCGCGACGCGCACGGGTACTACCACCTCGTCGACCGCCGCAAGGACATGATCATCTCCGGCGGGTTCAACGTCTACCCCAAGGAGGTCGAGGACGTGATCGCCCAGCACCCTGCGGTCGCGGCCGTGGCGGTCATCGGCGTGCCCGACGAGCGCTGGGGCGAGGCCGTGAAGGCCGTCGTGGTCAGGCGCTGTGGCGCGCCGCTCGGCACGGACGAAGTCCGCGCCCTCGTGCGCCAGGCCAAGGGCAGCGTCTGCACGCCCAAGACCGTGGAGTTCGCCGACGCCCTGCCCCTCACGCCGCTGGGCAAGCCCGACAAGAAGGCGCTGCGCGAGCGCTACTGGGCGGGGCAGGCCCGCTCCATTCACTGAGAGCCTGTTCAACGTCTTTTCATGGAGCCCGCATGGCAGCAAACCGTCACGATCCAGGCGCCCGCCGCAGCCCATGCTGGCGGCCTGGGCAAGGGGGGCAACGACGAGCGTGGCGGTTTGCTGCCATGCCCGAAGGGTTGCCTCGCTTGAAGCCCGTCTGCGGCGTTGCAAATCCTCGCCGGGCCACCAGCCCGGCTGCGGTTTGCGCCTTGCAGCCGAGCCCCAAGCGAGACAACGGGCTCCATGAAAAGACCTTGAACAGGCTCTAAGCCCCGCATATGAACAAGATCATCAAAACGATAGCTGCTCGCGCTTTGCTGGTAAGCGCTGGAGCCATTTTTTGTACACAAAGCGCCTGGGCCCTGCTGCCCATCCAGCACTGGACCGAGCCCAGCGGCGCGCGCGTCTGGCTGGTCGAGAGCCCGGCCATCCCCATGGTGGACGTGCAGGTGGACTTCGACGCCGGCGCGCGCCGCGACCCCGCGCCGCAGGCCGGCCTGGCCGCGGCCGCCGCGCTCATGAGCTCCAAGGGCGTGGAGGCCGGCGGCGCGGACGAGCACGCGCTGGACGAGAACGACCTGGGCGAGGCCTGGGCCGACCTGGGTGCGAGCCTGGAGGCCGGCGCCGAGCGCGACGGCCTGGTGTTCTCGCTGCGCTCGTTGACCGAGCCCGACCTGCTGGAGCGCGCCGCGCGCCTGGCCGCGCGCCAGCTGGGGCAGCCCAGCTTCGCGCAGAACGTGTGGCAGCGCGAGCGCGCCCGCTGGGCCGCCGCCATCAAGGAGGCCGACACCCGCCCCGGCACCGTGGCCACCAAGGCCTTCGCCGCCGCCGTCTACGGCGGCCACCCCTACGGCCAGCGCCCCACGGCGCAGACCCTGGCGAACATCGAGGCGGCCGACCTGCAGGCCTTCCACGCGCGCTACCTGCAGGCCTGCCGCGCGCGCGTGAGCATCGTGGGCGCGCTCACGCGGGCGCAGGCGCAGCAGCTGGTGCAGACCCTGCTGTCGCGCCTGCCCGCGCCGCCGCCCGCCGACTGCGCGCCGCTGCCCGCCGTGCCCGAGGTGCAGCCGCTCGAAAAAGCGGTACAGGAGGACATCCCCTTCGCCTCCGCCCAGGCCCACGTGCTCATCGGCCAGCCGGGCTTCGTGCGGCGCGACCCGGACTTCCTCGCGCTGCTGGTGGGCAACCACATCCTGGGCGGCGGTGGCTTCACATCGCGCCTGACCAACGAAGTGCGCGAGAAGCGCGGCCTCAGCTACAGCGTGGGCAGCAGCTTCTCGCCCGGCCTGAACGCCGGCGCCTTCGTGGTCGGCCTGCAGACGCGGCCCGACCAGGCCGCGCAGGCCGTGCGGGTCACGCGCGACGTGCTCAAGCGCTTCGTGGAGGAAGGCCCGACCGAGGCCGAGCTGCGCGCCGCCAAGGACAACCTCATCGGCGGCTTCGCGCTGCGCATCGACAGCAACCGCAAGCTGCTGGCCAACGTGGTCAACATCGCCTGGAACGGGCTGCCGCTGGACTACCTGGAGCATTGGACCGACCGCGTCCAGGCCCTCACGGTGGCCGACATCCGCGCCGCCTTCCAGCGCAAGCTCCAGCCCGCGCGCATGGTGACCGTCGTCGTCGGGGGCCAGCCTTGAGCCGCGCGCCGGCCAAGGCGGCGGGCGAGGTGCGCATCATCGGCGGCCAGTGGAAGCGCACGCGCCTGCCAGTGGCCGACAAGCCCGGCCTGCGCCCCACGCCCGACCGCGTGCGCGAGACCCTGTTCAACTGGCTGGGCCAGGACCTCGCGGGCTGGCGCTGCCTGGACGCCTTCGCCGGCACGGGCGCCCTGGGGCTGGAGGCCGCCTCGCGCGGCGCCGCCAGCGTGCTGCTGGTCGAGAGCGACGCCGGCCTGGCCGCCCGGCTCGAAACCCTGCGCCAGCGCCTGCAGGCGGGCGCCGTGCGCGTGCAGCGCGGCGACGGCATCGCCGCGTTGCGCCAGTGCCAGCCCGCGAGCATGGACCTGCTGCTCATCGACCCGCCGTTCGCCGGCGAGCTGTTCACCCCCGCCCTGCAGGCCGCCGCCCGGGCCGTGGCGCAGGACGGCTTCATCTACCTGGAGGCGCCCGCCGCCTGGACCGACGAGCAGCTGGCCCCCCTGGGCCTGGCGCTGCACCGCCACCTGAAGGCCGGCGCCGTGCATGCCCACCTGCTGCGCCCACGGCAAAACGCTACGGATATGTGAGCTGAAAGCGCTTGCCAGACAAGCGCTGGAGGTATTTTTTGCTTGAAAACGCCGCATGTACCGCGGCACTGCATAATCCGCCCCTGGGGGCCCGCGCCGGGCGCCATCGACCAGGAGACTTGACGCCATGGCGCATGTAATTGCCGTTTATCCCGGAACCTTCGACCCCATCACGCTGGGCCATGAAGACCTGGTGCGCCGCGCGGCGCAGCTGTTCGACCGCGTCATCGTGGCCGTCGCCATCGCGCACCACAAGAAGACCCTGTTCAGCCTGGACGAGCGCATGGACATGGCGCGCGAGGCGCTGAGCGACTGCCCCCAGGTGCAGGTCGAGCCCTTCGAGGGGCTGGTGACCGAGTTCACGGCCGCGCGCGGCGGCACGGCTATGGTGCGCGGCCTGCGCTCGGGCACGGACTTCGACTACGAATTCCAGCTCGCCGGCATGAACCGCGCGCTGGTGCCGCAGATCGAGACCGTGTTCCTGACCCCCAGCAGCCAGTACCAGTTCATCAGCAGCACGCTGGTGCGCGAGATCGCCACGCTGGGCGGCGACGTGGCGCAGTTCGTCTCGCCCACCGTCCTGCAGCGCCTGCTGGCCAAGGTGGGCAGGGCCTGACCCAATGCTCCACGGCGCCGCACATGGCGCGGCGCCGTGGCTCCCTCCCTCCTTGCGGGGGAGGGCTGGGGAGAGGGGCCTGCTTACGGCCGCACGACGATGCTGTTGCGCACGCCGCGCACGTTCTTGGTGGTGCGGGCAATGGACTCGGCGCGGTCCTTCTCGGCCTGCGACTTGGCGAAGCCCGACAGCTGGACGGTGCCGTTGAGCGTCTCGACGCTGATGGCGGCGGCCGAAACGCCCTTGTCCTCGGCCATCTTGGCCTTCACGGCCGTGGTGATGCCTGCGTCGTCCACGTAGGAGCCCACCGTCTGCTGGTCGCGGGCCACGGAGCAGCCGGTGGAGACGATGGTGGCACCCGTCAGCAGGGCGAAGGCGATGGCGCTGGCGTATTTCATGTTGTGTCCTTTCGGGTTATGGAGTGACGACTCGGGTGCTTGGAAAAATCCCTCGCGGCCTGTTGCACCCTCCTGGCCGCGTGGGGTTTTCAGTGCCGTTCGCCGCTGCGGCGCGCCAGCATGACGGCGGTGGCGAAGGCCGCGCCGGCGGCAGCGGCGATCAGCAGCGAGGTGCCGGGCTTCTCGGCCACGTAGCGGGTGGTGGTGTCGGCCGCCTGCCGCAGCTGGCGGCGGGCCCGGTCGCTCGTGTTGGCGCAGTAGGCGATGCCGCGGCTGGCGAGGTCCTGGGCCTTGGCCGCGATGTCGTCTATCCGCGGGTCCACGTCCTGGCGCAGGTGGTGTATGCGGCTGTCGGCCTTGTCCAGCGAGCGGTTGGCCATGTCGCGTGCGGACTGCACGGCATCGCTGGCGCCGTCGAGGATGTCGTCTGCGGCCTGGTGCGCCGTCTCCAATGCTTTCTTGGTCGTGGTCTGAACTGTCACGAATGCGTCCTTTCATGGAAGATGCGAGGCGCAGGCGTCTGCCTGCGAGCGATGCGGGTTCGGTCCTAGTTCTTCTTCAGCAGGCCGATGATGAAGCTCACCACGGCCATGATCACGAAGACGAAGAACAGGATCTTGGCGATGCCCACGGCGCCTGCGGCGATGCCGCCGAAGCCGAAGACTGCGGCCACCAGGGCGATGACCAGGAATACCACTGCGTAGTGCAACATGAGCAACTCCTTTTGTGCGCGGGCGCATGGCGCCGCGCGGTTTGTGCATGCGCCGGAGCGCATGTCTGCACTCTAAGTGCGGGAGCCGCTGCGCGGGGGCAGGTGGCGGGCGTGCGCTGGTGTAGGACGCCGCCGAACCGGATCAGGCGATCCGGTGGGGCAGCGTGGCGCTGACCAGGGTGCCCTCGCCGGGGGTGGAGCTCACGGTGAGGCGCCCGCCCGCGGCCTCCACCCGGTGGCGCATGCCCAGCAGACCATGGGCGTCGGCGCGGATGCGCGTGGTGTCGAAGCCCGCGCCGTCGTCGCGCACCTGCACCGAGACGTGGTTGGGATGGTTGTGCACGCACACCAGCACCTTGCGGGCGTTGGCGTACTTGCCGATGTTGGTGAGCGACTCCTGCACCAGGCGGTAGACGGTGAGCTGCGCCGCGTCGGACAGGGGGACCTCCTCCAGGCTGGTCTCCACCTGCAGGTTGCCGCTCTGGGCGAAGTCGCGCGTCAGGATTTCCAGCGAGGCCGTCAGGCCCAGGTTGGACAGCGAGGACGGGCGCAGGTTCTCGATGATGCGGCGCTTGAGGGCGATGCCGTTGTTGAGCGTTTCCGTGAGGTGCTGGATGCGCTCGGCATGCTCGGGCACCTGCATGTCGATCCTGGACTTGAGCCGGGCCACGTCCAGCTTGGCGGCCGTGAGCAGCGCGCCGAGCTCGTCGTGCAGCTCGCGCGCGAGGTGCGCGCGTTCGTCCTCGCGCACCTGCTGCAGGTGGTTGGCCAGCTCCGACAGCGAGGCCGTGCGCTCGCGCACCTGCTGCTCCAGGCGGTCGCGCTCGCGCGCCAGAACCTCCTGCTCGCGCTCGTTGGCCTCCTGCAGCGCATTGGTCTGGCGCAGGTACATGTAGAAGGCCAGCAGGCCGATCACGGCCACGGTGGCGATGCCGATGCGCGAGAGCATCAGGGAGTGCAGGATCTCCTGCGTGCTGCCCTGGGCCTGCTGCGCGCTGCGCTCGACCATGCGGGCGGCAATGGTGCGTATGGCGTCCATGTTGTCCTTGCCCACGTCGGTGGACAGCACGAACTTCCAGGCGTCGTCGTTGTTCTGGCGCCGCAGGTTCAGGCTCAGGTCCAGCTCGGACAGCTTGCGCGCGATCTGCTGCGACAGCTGCGCGAAGTCGGCCTGGTCCTGCGGCAGCTGCCGGTAGGTCTGGCGCAGCTCGTCGAGGTTGGAATTGATCGTGGCCACGGCCTCGTTGTAGGGCTGCAGGTAGCGGTCGTCCCCGGTCAGCAGGTAGCCGCGCAGGCCGGTCTCGGCGTTCAGCATGTTCTGCAGCAGCCGGTCCAGCGCGGTGCGCGTGGCGTGCGAGCGGGCCAGGTCCCCGACGGCATCGTGCGAGCGCATGTACCCGGTCTCGTTGATGCCGACCAGCAGGACCACGGCCAGCAGGGCGGCCGGCAGGCTGATGGCCATCTTGCGCAGGCGGGACCAGATCATGTTCGAACTTCTCCAGGGTGGTGGTGGGCCGAATTGCATATCATCACCCTGTAACGTTACTGAGGTGCCATGGTTGGCACCGCGTCCGGCAATCCTGAAAGAGGGCTAGATGATCAAGATTGGCATTGTGGATGACCACGCGATAGTGCGTTCCGGTCTGCGGCAGTTTTTCTCCGAGCACGTGGACCTGCGCGTGGTGGGCGAGGCGGCGAATGGCCGCGAGGCCATCGACCTGGTGCGCGCGCAGGAGATCGACGTGCTGGTGATGGACCTGTCCATGCCCGGGCAAAGCGGCCTGGATGCGCTGGCCATGCTGCGCGCCAAGGCGCCGGACATGGGCATCCTGATCCTGAGCGGCTACCCGGAGGAGCATTACGCCATCAACCTGATCCGCCAGGGCGCGAGCGGCTACCTCAACAAGGAATGCGACCCCAAGGAGATCGTCGAGGCCATCCGCGCCATCGCCCTGGGGCGCCGCTACCTGACGCCGGCCGTGGCCGAGCTGCTGGCCCAGCAGCTCAACCGCAAGGGCGACGCGCCGCCGCACGAGCAGCTGTCGGAGCGCGAGTTCCAGGTGTTCCTCAAGCTGGCCCGGGGCGAGACGGCAGGGGACATCGCCAAGTCCCTGTCGCTCAGCGTCAAGACCGTGAGCACCTACCGCACGCGGCTCATGGAAAAGATGGGGCTGTCGTCCAACAGCGACCTCACCTATTACGCGCTCAAGAACAAGCTGATCGATTGACCGGCGGGTTGGCGGCCGGGGCGCCGGAGGCCGCGCGCTGCGTGCCATGCACGATGCAGTAGTCCACCAGCGCATCGATCTCGTTGGACTTGTCGAACACCGCGTCCACGCCGAGCTGCGCGCAGCGCATGCGCACGTCGGGCGTGGCGTAGTTGCTGAGCACCACCATCTTCTGCTCGCTCGCGCGGTCGCGGCATGCGGCCAGCACGCCCAGGCCGCTGCCCTGGCGCAGGAACAGGTCGACGATGGCCAGGTCCCACTGCGAGGCGTGCGAGGTGAGCCACTCCTTGCCCTCGTCCTCCGTCTCGGCGATCCCGACTGCCTGCACCTCGGCCAGTTCTTCCAGGGTTCCGATCAGGTTCTCGCGGATGGTGGCGTTGTCTTCGACGATGTAGGTGCGCAGTTTCACGAGGGATTCCAGTCCGGTCCGGTGTAGAGGGCCAGGGAAGCTACTGTAGAAGGATGGAGGGCGCCATGGTGCCAGCAGCCGCGGGCTGCCGTCGTAGGTGCATTCCTACCCCGCCTGCGCGTGCAGCGCGCCGCAGACGGGGCAGGCGGGGTCGCGCTCCGTGCGCATCTCGGTCCATTGCATGTCGCGGCCGTCGAGCATGAGGAGGCGCCCGGCCAGCGACCGGCCCACCCCGGCGATGAGCTTGAGCGCCTCGGCGGCCTGCATGGTGCCGATGATGCCCACCATGGGGGCGAACACGCCCATGGTGGAGCAGGCGACCTCGTCGAACAGGGCATCGGGCGGGAACAGGCAGGCGTAGCAGGGCGTGTCGCCCCGGCGCGGGTCGTAGACCGAGACCTGGCCGTCGAAGCGGATCGCGGCGCCGGCCACCAGCGGCCTGGCGCCGCGCACGCAGGCCGCGTTGATGGCCTGGCGCGTGCGGTAGTTGTCGGTGCAGTCCAGCACCACGTCCGCCTGGGCCACGAGCCGGTCCAGCGCCTGCGCGTCCACGCGCTGGCGCAGGGCATGCACGCTGACCAGGGGGTTGATGGCGCGCACGGCCTGGGCCGCGGACTCGACCTTGGGCTGGCCCACGCGCCCGGTGGTGTGGGCGATCTGGCGCTGCAGGTTGGTCAGGTCCACCACGTCGTCGTCCACCAGCGTGAGGCGCCCCACGCCGGCCGAGCCCAGGAACAGCGCCGCCGGCGAGCCCAGGCCGCCGGCGCCCACGATCAGCACATGCGCGGCCAGGATGCGTTCCTGCCCCTCGATGCCGATCTCGTCGAGCAGGATGTGGCGCGAGTAGCGCAGGAGTTGGTCGTCGTTCATGGCGTGGCGGGCGTGAAAAAGGCCGGGCTCCGCATGAGGCCCGGCCTGGGAACGAGAGAGGGTGTCAGTTGTCCTTCTTCTCTTCCTTGCGCTCGGTCAATGTCTTGCTGGCCACCACCGTGCGTCCCTTGAGCTGGTTCAGCGCCTGGGCCAGCTGGAAGTCCTTGTCGGAGCCGAACTCGGGCAGCTTGCGCTCGGCGATGGGCTTCTTGGACTCTTCCTCCAGGCGCTTGCGGGCCTCCTCGCGCGCCTTCTCGCGCGCCGCGTCCTTGATCTCCTCGCCCTGGCCGCTGGTCAGGTGCTTCTCCAGGTCGGCCTCGCGCATGCGCAGCGAGGCGTAGACGTCGCCCTCGGCCGTCTCGTCGAGCATGACGTCGGGCACGATGCCCTTGGCCTGGATCGACTTGCCGCTGGGCGTGTAGTAGCGCGCCGTGGTCAGCTTGATGCCCGTGTCCGGGCCGAGCGGGCGCACGGTCTGCACCGATCCTTTGCCGAAGGTCTGGCTGCCCATGATGGTGGCGCGCTTGTGGTCCTGCAGCGCGCCGGCGACGATCTCGCTGGCCGAGGCCGAGCCCTCGTTGACCAGCACCACCAGAGGCACGGTCTTGATGGCGGCGGGCAGGCGCTTGAGCGGGTCGCCGCTGCCGCGGCGCTGGTAGAACTCGGGCGCGGCCTTGAACGTGGCCTTGCTCTCGGCGAGCTGGCCGTTGGTGGAGACCACCGTCACGTTCTCGGGCAGGAAGGCGGCGGACACGGCGACGGCCGCGTCGAGCAGGCCGCCCGGGTCGTTGCGCAGGTCGAGCACCAGGCCCTTGAGGTGGGGGTCCTGCTTGTAGACCTCTTCCACCTTGCGCACGAAGTCGTCCACCGTGCGCTCCTGGAACTGCGACAGGCGGATCCAGGCGTAGCCGGGCTCGACGACCTTGGCCTTGACCGACTGGGTCTTGATCTCCTCGCGCGTGATGGTCACGGGGAAGCTGCGGCTCTCGTCCTTGCGCAGGATGGTCAGCGTGACCTTGGTGTTGGGCTCGCCGCGCATGCGCTTGACGGCATCGTTGAGCGACAGGCCCTTGACGGCCGTGTCGTCGATCTTGGTGATCAGGTCGTTGGTCTTGAGGCCCGCGCGGTCGGCGGGCGAGCCCTCGATGGGCGAGACGATCTTGATCAGGCCGTCCTCCTGCGTGATCTCTATGCCCACGCCCACGAAGCGGCCCGTCGTGCCCTCGCGGAATTCCTTGAAGGACTTCTTGTCGAAATACTGCGAATGCGGGTCCAGGCTGGAGACCATGCCGGCGATGGCGTCGGTAATGAGCTTCTTGTCATCGACCGGCTCCACGTAGTCGGTCTTGATCAGGCCGAACACGGCCGACAGCTGCTGGATCTCTTCCAGCGGCAGCGGCGCCATCGCGCCGCGCGCCACGGTCTGCAGCGACACCGTGGTGAGGGCCCCGGCCACGACTCCGACCGATATCCATCCCGCAATTTTCAGTTTGTGGCCCATAAAACACCTTTACCGCTTCAAACCAATATACACCTTGGAAGTGCACGGCTGCGGGCAGTTCCCTCTCTTTTGCCTATTTTTTAGGCTCAGGCCTTGCCCTGCGCGGCCACGGCGGCAGCGGCCTTGGCGGCGGCCTCGGCGTCGCCCAGGTAGTAGCTGCGCAGGGGCTTGAGCTGCGCGTCCAGCTCGTACACCAGCGGGATGCCGTTGGGGATGTTCAGCCCCACGATGTCCTGGTCGGAGATGCCGTCCAGGTACTTGACCAGCGCGCGGATGGAGTTGCCGTGCGCGGCGATCAGCACGCGCTTGCCCGAGCGGATCGTCGGCGCGATGGCCTCGTTCCAGTAGGGCAGCACGCGCGCCACCGTGTCCTTGAGGCACTCGGTCAGCGGCACCTGGCTCGCCTCCAGGCCCGCGTAGCGGATGTCGCCGCGCTCGCAGCGCGGGTCGGTGGGTTCCAGGGCCGGCGGCGGCGTGTCATAGCTGCGGCGCCACACCAGCACCTGCGCGTCGCCGTACTGCTTGGCCATGTCGGCCTTGTTCAGGCCCTGCAGCGCGCCGTAGTGGCGCTCGTTCAGGCGCCAGCTGTGCTCCACGGGCAGCCAGGTGCGGTCCATCTCGTCCAGGCAGTGCCACAGCGTGCGCGTGGCGCGCTTCAGGACGCTGGTGTAGGCCAGGTCGAACTCGTAGCCCTCGGCCTTGAGCAGGCGGCCGGCGTTCTTGGCCTGTTCGATGCCGGTTTCGGTCAGATCCACGTCGGTCCAGCCGGTGAAACGGTTTTCGAGATTCCACGTGGATTCGCCGTGGCGGATCAGAACGAGTTTGTGCATGGTGTCCCTAGGGCGTTCAGGTCAAAACCCGTCATTTTAGAATCACGTGCTTTGCTTCCTTCCAAGGACCCCCGTGAACTTCATCCTCGACAACTGGTATTTGGTCTTCCTCGCGCTGGCCTCGGGCGTCATGCTCCTGATGCCCGTGCTCAAGGGCGCGGGGGCCGGCTCGCTCAGCGCGGCGCAGGCCGTGCAGCTCATCAACCGCGAGAAGGCGATCGTCATCGACGTGTGCGAGCCCGAGGAGTTCGCCGCGGGCCACGTGGGCGGCGCCAGGAACATTCCCCTGGGACAGCTGCAGGAGCGCCTGCCCCAGGTAGCCAAGAACAAGGCCGTGCCGCTCATCCTGGTGTGCACCAAGGGCGCGCGCGCCTCGCGCGCCGCGTCCATCGCCAAGGGCCTGGGCTACGACAAGGCGCAGGCCCTGGCCGGCGGCCTGAGCGCCTGGCGCGAGGCCAACATGCCGGTGGAGAAGGCCTGATCCGGCCCTATTCGCATTTCTGTGTTTCCCGTGAAAGGCCGCCTTGCCATGCAAGCCGTGAAGATGTACACCACCGCCGTGTGCCCCTACTGCATCCGCGCCAAGCAGCTGCTCAAGTCCAAGGGCGTGGAGCAGATCGAGGAAGTCCGCGTGGATGCCGACCCGGCGGCGCGCGTGCACATGATGGAGATCACCGGCCGGCGCACCGTGCCGCAGATCTTCATTGGCGACACCCATGTGGGCGGGTATGACGACCTCGCGGCGCTGGACAGCCGCGGCGGCCTGATGCCACTGCTGGGCGCCTGACTTGGCCGGCCCGGATGCGCCACCCGGGCGTTGCATAATGCGTCCCAAGTTGCCCGCAGCGGGAGCCTTTCCCGGGCGGGCTTTGTTTTGACCGAAAGACCGAGACCATGGCCACCGAAGAAACCCCCGTGTTCCAGATCCAGCGCGTGTACCTGAAGGACCTGTCGCTGGAGCAGCCCAACTCCCCCGCCATCCTGCTCGAACAGGAGCAGCCCAGCGTGGACATCCAGCTCGGCGTCCAGGCCACGCCCGTCGCCGAGGGCATCTTCGAGGTCGCCGTGACGGCCACCGTGCAGACCAAGATCAAGGACAAGACCGTGTTCCTGGTCGAGGCCAAGCAGGCCGGCATCTTCGAGATCCGCAACGTGCCCGAGGAGCAGATGGGCGCCATCGTGGGCATCGCCTGCCCGCAGATCATCTACCCCTACCTGCGCGGCAACGTGGCCGACACCATCACGCGCGCGGGCTTCCCGCCCGTGCACCTGGCGGAAATCAACTTCCAGGCCATGTACGAGCAGCAGCAGGCAGCCGCAGCCGAAGCGGGCAACGGCGCCACGCAGTAAGTTGGTGCATCGGGCGATTGGAGGCGTTTTTGGCCTCCAGCGCCCGCGTAGCAAGCGCGATAAGCTATGAAAATCGTAGTCCTCGGCGCCGGCGCCTGGGGCACGGCCATGGCCATGAGCGCCGCCGCGCACGCGGCCGGCCATGACGTGACCCTGTGGGCGCGGGATGCGCAGCAGGCCGCCGGCATGCAGGCCGCGCGCAGCAACCAGCGCTATCTGCCCGGCCTGGCATTCCCGCCCAGCCTGCGGGTGCAGGCGGGCGATGCCCGCGCGCTTGCGGACCAGGCGGAACTCGTCATCATCGGCACGCCCATGGCGGCGCTGCGCGGCATGCTGCTGCTGCTGCGGGACTGCGCCGCGCCCATCGCCTGGCTGTGCAAGGGCTTCGAGGCGGACACGGGCCTGATGGCCCATGAGGTCTGCGCCGAAGTGGCGCCGCAGCTGGCCAGCGGCGCCTTCAGCGGCCCGAGCTTCGCCCAGGAGGTGGCGCGCGGGCAGCCCAGCGCCCTCGTCGCCGCAAGCCGCCACGCCCGCGTGCGCGATGCGCTCGTGGCGGCCTTCCACGGCCCCGCGCTGCGCGTCTATGCCAGCGAGGACATCGTGGGCGTGGAGGTGGGCGGCGCGGTCAAGAACGTGCTGGCCATCGCCACGGGCCTGTGCGACGGCCTGCAGCTGGGCCTGAACGCCCGTGCGGCACTGATCACGCGCGGCCTGGCCGAGATGACCCGCCTGGGCCTGGCCCTGGGCGCGCGGCCCGATACCTTCATGGGCCTGACCGGCCTGGGCGACCTGGTGCTGACCGCCACGGGCGACCTCTCGCGCAACCGCCGCGTGGGCCTGTTGCTGGCCGAGGGCAAGAGCCTGCAGCAGGCGGTCGATTCGCTGGGCCACGTGGCCGAGGGGGTGTACAGCGCCCGCACCGTGGTGCAGCGCGCGCGCGCGGCGGGCGTGGAGATGCCGATCGCCGAATGCGTGCTGGCGCTGCTCGACGGCCGGCTGCAGGCGCCGGCCGCGCTGCAGCAGCTGATGGCGCGCGATCCGCGCGAGGAGTAAGCCGGTGCGGTCCCGCGCTTGAGCGCCGCAGCCAGGGCGGCGCGCGTCAGCAGACGGGGACTGGCGCGCTCGTGCAGGCCACCAGGTCGTCGATGGTGAGCACGGGCAGCCCGTGCGCATCGGCGTAGGCGGCCACCTGTGCGCCGCGCATCATGGTTCCGTCTGGGTTCATCAGCTCGCACAGCACGCCGGCAGGGCGCAGCCCGGCCAGGCGGGACAGGCATACCGCGCCTTCGGTGTGGCCGCGGCGGGCCAGCACGCCGCCCGGGTGCGCGCGCAGGGGGAACACATGGCCCGGGCGCACCAGGTCCTCGGGCCGGGCGTCGGGGTGGATGGCGGCCTGGATGGTCGTCAGTCGGTCGCTAGCGCTGACGCCGGTGGTGACGCCATGGCGGGCCTCGATCGTCACGGTGAAGGCCGTGCCGTGGGCGCTCTCGTTCTTTTCCACCATGGGCGGCAGCCGCAGGCGGCGCAGGTCTTCGTCGGTCATGCACAGGCAGACGATGCCGCTGCCGTCGCGGATCAGCTGGGCCATGGTCTGCTCGGTCAGCCGCTCGGCGGCCACGATCAGGTCGGCCTCGTTCTCGCGGTCGCCATCATCCATGAGGACGACGGGGATGCCGTTGCGCACGGCGTCGAGCGCGGCGCGCATGCGCCGGTGGCAGTAGGCTGTGGATTGGGTTTGAGACATTCAAACGCTCCTCGTTGACAGGTTGAGAAGACGTTTTCGGGGCGCGCAGCCGTGCGCGCCCGCAGGCGCACGGACAAAGCCGGCACTGCGAGGGCACGCACGGGTAGCGCATCTTCTTTCATCCGGACTGTGACCGTCGGCTCTGGTGTGTGGCCAGATCTGCTGACCCCGCCGCGCAAGGCGGTGGGCGCTCGCGGGCTCGCGAAGACCTGCGGCGGGGTGCCGCTCCTTCGCCTACCGCCGGTGGGGAATTCCGCCCCGCCCTGAAGACGCGTTGTGCCGGCCCGAAGGCCGGCTCCCGCATTCTATGGCGGGCCTGGATCGCGCATTCGAGGCATGGGCTCCAGGCGACCGAGCCCGTGCGCCGGTTCGATGACCGTTCAGAACTCCAGGTTGTCGATCAGCCGCGTGCCGCCCAGGCGCGCCGCGCCCAGCGCCACCAGCGTGCCGGGGGCGGCGTCGCCTTGCGGCGGCTGCAGGTCGTGGCGCTGGCGCACGGTGAGGTAGTCGGGCGCCCAGCCCTGCTGCGCGAGCTGCTGCATGGCCTGCTGCTCCAGCGCGGCCAGCGGCGGCGCGCCCGGGGCCGATGCCGCCTGGGCCAGCGCGCGCAGCGCCTGCGACAGCTGCACGGCCTGGCCGCGCTCCCCGGTGCTCAGGTAGCCGTTGCGCGAGCTCAGCGCCAGGCCGTCGGTGGCGCGCTCGGTCTCGCCGGCCACCACTTGCACGGGCAGGGCGAACTGCTCGACCATGCGGCGGATCACCATGAGCTGCTGGTAGTCCTTCTTGCCGAACACGGCCGTGCCGCCGCCGCTGGCGAAGAACACGGCGGAGAACAGCTTCATGACCACGGTGCACACGCCGGTGAAGAAGCCGGGGCGGAAGTGGCCCTCCAGGATGTCGGCCAGCTGCGGGTCGGGCTGGATCCTGAAGGTCTGCGGCGCGGGGTACAGGTCGGTCTCGCGCGGCGCGAAGACGATGTCGCAGCCCGCGGCCTCCAGCCGGGCGCAATCGGCGTCCCAGGTGCGCGGGTAGCTGTCGAAATCCTCGTGCGGCAGGAACTGCAGGCGGTTCACGAAGATGCTGGTGACCAGCACGTCGCCCAGCGGCCTGGCCTGGCGCACCAGGGCGATGTGGCCGTCGTGCAGGTTGCCCATGGTGGGCACGAAGGCCGGGCGGCCGGGGCGGACGGCCAGGGCGGCGCGCAGTTCGGGGATGGTGCGTGCGGTGATCATGGCGGCCTTCGTCAATTCCAGGCGTGCAACTGGTCGTCGGGGAAGCGCCCTTGCTTGACGGCCTGCACGTAGGCCTCCATGGCGCCCTTGACGCTGCCCGCGTCCTGCATGAAGTCGTGTACGAACTTCGGGTTCTTGCCCAGGTTCACGCCCAGCATGTCGTGCATCACCAGCACCTGGCCGGCCGTGCCGCTGCCCGCGCCTATGCCTATGGTGTGGCAATGCGGCAGGGCCTGCGTGAGGTCGCGCGCCAGCGGCGCGGGAACCATCTCCAGCACGAGCATGGCGGCGCCCGCGTCCTGCAGCTCCAGCGCGTGGCGGCGCAGCGTCTGGGCGGCCTGGTCGCCCTTGCCCTGCACGCGGTAGCCGCCCAGGGCATGCACGGTCTGGGGGGTCAGGCCCAGGTGGGCGCACACGGGCACGCCGCGCTCCACCAGGAAGTGCACCGTCGGCGCCGTCCAGCCGCCGCCTTCGAGCTTGACCATGTGCGCGCCCGCCTGCATGAGCCGGCAGGCGCTTTTCAGGGCCTGTTCGCGCGATTCGTGGTAGCTGCCGAAGGGCAGGTCGGCCACGACCCAGGCCGTGCCCTGCACGCGATGCAGGCCGCGCACCACGCTCTCGGTGTGGTAGGCCATGGTGTCCAGCGACACGCCCACGGTGCTGGGCAGGCCCTGGCAGACCATGCCGAGCGAGTCGCCCACGAGGATGCACTCCACGCCCGCGGCATCGGCCACGGCGGCGAAGGTGGCGTCGTAGGCCGTGAGCATGGTGATCTTTTCGCCCGCCTCGCGCATCTGCGCCAGGCGTGGCAGGCTGATGGGACGGCGCTGCGGCAGCGGCGATGCCGGGGGCAGGGTGCCGTAGGGCGTGGCGGAGGGAGACGGTGCGGTGGTCATGCGGTCCTCGGTGCGAACGAGCCGTGAGTCTATGCGACTGCCCGCCCCGGGCGTGCGGATGCCCGTGCGCCGTTCCGGTGGATGGCAGGCGGCGGGCGGCACCGGCGAGCACCTGGCGTTCGGGCCCTGGTGCGCGCACGGGCCGGCCGTCTCCACGCCCTCGGCCACCACCTGCGGGCCGCGCGCGCTTCTGCCGCCCGGGCGGCAGGAGGCGCGTTGCCGGTATGCTCGCGCCCCATGACGAATCTGACGCACCCCCCGCAGGGCACCGCCCATGACGACGACGTGACCACCCTGGCCCGCGCGGACGTGGCCCGCGCCCTGGAGGAAGACGTGGGCACCGGCGACCTCACGGCCGGCCTCATCGACCCCGCCCGGGGCGCCCGCGCGCGCATCCTCGCGCGCGAGGCCGCCGTGATCTGTGGCGCGCCGTGGGTGGAGGCGGCGCTGCGCGCGCTCGACCCCGGCGTGCGGCTCACCTGGCACGCGGCCGAGGGCCAGCGCTGCGCGCCTGACCAGGTGGTGCTGGAGATCGAGGGCAACGCGCGCGCGCTGCTGTCGGCCGAGCGCACCGCGCTCAACTTCCTGCAGCTGCTGTCGGCCGTGGCCACCAAGACACGCACCTACGTGGACGCCGTGGCCGGCACGCGCGCGCGGATCGTGGACACGCGCAAGACCATCCCCGGCCTGCGCCTGGCGCAGAAGTACGCCGTGCGCACGGGCGGCGGGGTGAACCACCGCATCGGCCTGCACGACGCGGTGCTGATCAAGGAGAACCACATCGCCGCCGCCGGCGGCGTGACGGCCGTGTTGCGCGCCGCCGAGGCCGTGGCTGCGCGCGCGAAGTTCATCGAGATCGAGGTGGAGACGCTGGAGCAGCTGGCCGAGGCGCTCGGCGCGGGCGCGAAGATGGTGCTGCTCGACAACATGCCGCTGCCCGTGCTGCGCGAGGCCGTGGCGATCAACGCTGGCCGTGCCATCCTGGAAATCTCGGGCGGCGTCACGCTCGATGGCCTGCGCGCCCTTGCGGAAACCGGCGTGGACCGCATCTCCATCGGCACGCTGACCAAGGACGTGAAGGCCATCGATTTCTCCATGCGCCTGCAGGAGCTTGCCTGAGGCGAGACAATAAATACAGCCAGCCCCCCACGATGCCGCCTGCCCGGCGGCGAGAGCACTGCCATGAATACGACCGCCATCAAGGACGTCGAGTACGAACAGCCCACCGCGGGCTCGGACGGCGCCGTCTGCTCCACCAAGCATGCCTGGGCGCGTGTGCCGCCCGAGCTCTCGCAGGAGGAGCGCGCGCGGCTCAAGGAGCGCATCCGCCGCCTGCTCAAGGAAAAGAACGCCGTCATGGTCTCGCACTACTACGTGCACCCCGACCTGCAGGACCTGGCCGAGGAGACCGGCGGCATCGTGAGCGACTCGCTGGAGATGGCGCGCTTCGGCCGCGACCACGCGGCGCAGACGCTGGTGGTCTCGGGCGTGAAGTTCATGGGCGAGACGGCCAAGATCCTCTCGCCCGAGAAGACCGTGCTCATGCCCGACCTGGACGCGACCTGCTCGCTCGACCTGGGCTGCCCCATCGACCAGTTCAGCGCCTTCTGCGACCAGCACGAAGGCCGCACCGTGGTCGTCTACGCCAACACCAGCGCGGCCGTGAAGGCGCGCGCCGACTGGCTCGTCACGTCCAGCTGCGCGCTCGACATCGTGCGCGCCCTGAAGGACGCGGGCCACAAGATCCTCTGGGCGCCCGACCGCCACCTGGGCGCCTATATCGAGCGCGAGACCGGCGCCGACATGGTGTTCTGGAACGGCGCCTGCATCGTGCACGACGAGTTCAAGGCGCTGGAGCTGGAGCTGCTCAAGAAGGAGCACCCCGGCGCCAAGGTCCTCGTGCACCCCGAGAGCCCGGCCGAGGTCGTGGCCCTGGCCGACGCCGTTGGCTCCACCAGCGCCATCCTCAAGGCCGCGCGCGAGATGGACGCGAAGGAATTCATCGTGGCCACCGACAACGGCATGATGCACAAGCTGCGCACGCTCAACCCGGCCAAGACCTTCTACGAAGCCCCCACCGCCGGCAACAGCGCCACCTGCAAGAGCTGCGCGCACTGCCCCTGGATGGCCATGAACGGCCTGGCCGACGTGGCCCGCGTGCTGGAGACGGGCGCCAACGCCATCCACGTGGACCCCGCGCTGATCCCGCGCGCGCGCCTGCCCATCGACCGCATGCTCGCCTTCACCGCCGCGCTCAAGAGCGGCCAGCCGGCCGGCGCGCTGGTGCCGCACTTCGGTGCGGCGTGATGCTTTTGATTTGATAGCTGCCAGTGTGCTGTCCCGCAAATAGCTGCACATGAAATCGCGCCTTCGCGCCCAGGGCGGCGTTGCAAATCCTCGCGATAGCTACGGCTATCGCTGCGGTTTGCGCCTTGCCCTGAACGCGAATCCATCGATTTCATTTCGTGCAGCTATTTGCGGGACAGCACACTAGCGCTTGATGGACAAGCGCTGGAGGCCGATTTGACTCCTAACGTCCTGATCGACTTCGCAGACCCGCGCGAGAGCGCAGGGGCGCGCCTGCGCTTTCGTGCCGCCGCGCCGCGCGCCACGCTCGTGGCCCGGGCACTGCACGAGGTGCGCGGCGTGCTCGACGCCGTGGAGGCCGCCGCGCGCGCGGGCGCCTGGGTGGTGGGCCAGCTGCGCTACGAGGCCGCGCCCGCGTTCGACGCGGCCCTGCGCACCCACGCGGCCGACGGGCCGCTGGCCTGGTTCGCGGTGTTCGACGCGCCGCAGCCCTGGGACGGCAGCCTCGCGCCCGGCGACGCCGCGGTGCAGTGGCAGGACGGGATCGCGCGGCCCGCGTTCGACGCGGCCATCGCGCATATCCGCGGCGCCATTGGCGCGGGCGAGTGCTACCAGGTGAACTTCACGGCGCCGCTCACGGGCGCCTGGCGCGGCGGCGCGCCGGCCCTGTTCGCGGCGCTGCGCCGCGCGCAGCCGGGGGGCTACGCGGCCTGCCTCGACATGGGCGACGAGTGCACGCTCTCCGTCTCGCCCGAGCTGTTCTTCGACTGGCGCGGCGGCACCCTGCTCGCGCGGCCCATGAAGGGCACGGCCGCGCGCGGCGCCACGCCCGGGGAGGACGCGGCCCGCGCCGCGCAGCTGCGCGCCAGCCCCAAGGAGCGCGCCGAGAACGTGATGATCGTGGACCTGCTGCGCAACGACCTCTCGCGCATCGCCGAGCCGCACAGCGTGCGCGTGCCGCGCCTGTTCCACACCGAGGCGTTGCCCACCGTGTGGCAGATGACCTCCGACGTGGTGGCGCGCACGCGCGCGGGCACGCGCCTGGCCGACGTGTTCGGCGCGCTGTTCCCGTGCGGCTCGGTCACGGGCGCGCCCAAGGTGCGCGCCATGCGGCTCATCGAGCAGCTGGAGCCCGCGCCGCGCGGCGTGTACTGCGGCGCCGTGGGCGTGGTGCGGCCCGATGGCGCGGGCGGCGTGGCCGCCACCTTCAACGTGCCGATACGCACCGTGGCGCTGCGCGGCGCGCGGGCCGTGTGCGGTATCGGCAGCGGCATCACCTGGGGATCGGACGCCGCGGCCGAATGGCGCGAGTGGGAGGCCAAGCGCGCCTTCGTGGAGCGAGCGAGCGAGCCGTTCGACCTGCTCGAAACCCTGGGCCTGCACGGCGGCGTGCTGCGCCACCGCGCCGAGCACCTCGCGCGCATGGCCGGCGCCGCCGCGCATTTCGGCGTGCCCTGGGACGCGGCGCGCGTGCAGGCCTGCCTGGACGCGCTGTGCGCCGCCCACCCCGCCGGGCCGTGGCGCGTGCGCCTGCTGCTGGACGCGCAGGGCCGGCCGCGCGCCGAGGCCTTCGCGCTGCAGCCCACGCCCGGGCCCGTGCTGCTGGCCCTGGCCGCGCGGCCCTTCGCCCAGGCGCACAGCGAATTCACACGCCACAAGACCACGCGCCGCGCGCACTACGCGGCGTTCGCGCCCCGGCAGGGCGTGTTCGACACCGTGCTCTACAACGAGGCGGGCGAAATCACCGAGTCCACCTTCGGCAACGTCGCCGCGCTGCTGGACGGGCGCTGGATCACGCCGCCGCTCGCCTGCGGCCTGCTGCCCGGCGTGGGCCGCGCCGTGGCGCTGCGCGAGGGGCGTGTGCAGGAAGGCCTGCTGCGCGTGCAGGACGTGCCGCGCGTGGAGCGCTGGGCCTTCGTCAACAGCCTGCGCGGCTGGCTGGATGCGCGGCTGGAGCCATTGCTTTGAAAAAGATAGCTTGCGGCGCTTTCCAGTAAAGGGCTGGAGGCCGATTTGGCTTGAAAAACTTCAAATCGTCGCCACGGGCGTCACTGGCGACCCCATCGCGCCCGGCAGGCGCAGCGGCGGCGCGGTGAGCAGGAAGGTGGACAGGCCCTGGCCGCGCAGGGCCTGGGCCCGTTCCCCGAGGTACCACAGCTCCCCGGGCGCCGTCATGGCTCGCCGCTCTCGGACGCGGCGGCGGCCATGTCCCACAGGTCCTGGCCGATGGGGCGGCTGCGCTCCTCGAAGGCGTGGGCGACCAGCCCCGCGACGCGGCCTATCAGCGTCAGCGCTTTGCCGAACTCGGGGTCCAGGCCCAGGTCGAGCAGCACCGCCGCCTTGCTGCCCGTGGCGTTCAGCGGCATGGGCCGCCCCATGGCGGCCGAGAGCGACTGCGCCAGGTGCTGCGCGAAGCGCAGGTGCCGGCCGTAGTAGCCCTCCTCCCGCGCGATGCGCAGCGCGCGCTCGGTGCGCGGGTCGCCATGCACGTGGATGGGGTGGCCGAAGCCGGGGATCTTGCGCCGCTCGGCCCGGCTGCGCGCGACGGCGGCGTCCGCCAGCTGCCGCAGCTGCCCGTCGCTGGGGTCGTCGACGGCCTCCAGCGCGCGCATCGCCTCCTGCATGAAGCGGGCGCTGACCTCCACCGTGCCGAGGAAGCGGCTGCCCGCGCCCAGCAGGCCCGCCGCCACCGCGCCCTGCAGGGACTCGGGGGCGCCGTGCAGCGTCAGCCGCGTGGCCAGGGCGCTGGGCGTCAGGCCGTGGTCGATCGAGGCGACCAGCGAGTCGTTGACCACGCGCCGCAGGCGCTGGTCGGGGAAGCGGCCGAGGATCGCCAGGCAGAGCACGTCCACGAAGTCGTGCTTGCCCAGCAGGTCATCGACCAGGTCGCGGCCGCGTATGCGGATGTGGTCGGCGTCGCCGCCGCCGATGTAGCTCTTGAACATGCCTTGCTCCTGCCCTGGTTTCAGCGCGCGCCGGCGCCCGCGTTCCTGACGATCTGCTCCCACCGGGGCACCTCGGCCTCGGCGAAGGCCTGGAAGGCGGCGCCGGACAGGCCCATGGGGTAGCTGCCGATCCTGGCCATGGCGGCCTTCACCTCGGGCGCCTCGGTGGCCTTGGCGATCTCGCGTGCCAGGCGGGCGACCACGGCGTCGGGCGTGCCGCGCGGCGCGAACACGCCCGACCAGCCTTCGAGCGCCGCGTCGGGGTAGCCCGCCTCGCCCACCGTGGGCACGTCCGGCAGCACGGCCAGCCGCGTCTTGCCGTTGATGGCCAGGGCCCGCAGGCGGCCGGCGGCCACGTGCTGCAGCACGCTCTCGGCATAGCTGAAGGACAGGTCCACGTTGCCGGCCAGCAGGTCGGTCATCGAGGACGCGGTGTTGTAGGGCACGTGCGTGAAGCTCGCCTTCGTCGCTTCCTGGAACCTGGCCGACGCCAGGTGCGTCTGCGTGCCCACGCCCGAGGATGCGTAGGTGATGCGCCCGGGCGACTGGCGCGCGGCCTCCAGCAGCTCCTGCAGGCTGCGCCATGGCCGCGCGCTGGGCGTGACCAGCACGGTGGACTGCCGGAACAGCGAGTGCACGGCGCGCAGGTCGCGCGCCGGGTTGATGCGCGCATGCGGCTGCAGCGCCAGGTTGGCCGCCTGCGTGCCGTGCGTTCCGTACAGCAGCGTGTAGCCGTCGGCGGGCGCGCGCGCCACCTGCTCGGTGCCGATCATGCCGGCGGCGCCCGGCTTGTTCTCGACGACCACCGGCTGGCCCAGCGCGTCGGAGAGATGGCGCGCGATCATGCGCCCCTGGTTGTCGGCGATGTTGCCGGTGCCGAACGGCACCACCAGGGTGATGGGCCGCTGAGGGTATTCCTGCGCCCGGGCCTGCGCCGCGCCCAGGCACAGCAGGGCGGACGCGGCCAGCGCCATGGCCCGGTGGAAGAGGCTGTGTTTCGTCATGGTGTTCTCTCCGTCTGCGTATCAGTAGGAATGGCGGCCTGCCGTGGCGCCCGCGTCCACGGGCAGGATGGCGCCGGTCACCCAGCCCGACTCGTCGCTCGCCAGGTAGCGGATCGCGTGGCCCACGTCCCAGCCGCTGCCCTCGGTCTGCAGGAACGAGCGCTTGCGGCGGATCTCGCGCACCTCCTCGCTCATGCCGCGCGCGTACACCATGGGCGTGTGCACCATGCCCGGCGCCACGCAGTTGACGCGTATGCCCTGCGCGCCGTGGTGCGCGGCCATCGCCCGCGTCATGTTGACCACGGCGCCCTTGGAGGTGGGGTACAGCAGGCTGGGGTGCCCGCCGATCAGCCCCGCGACCGAGGCGACGTTGACGATCGCGCCCTTGCCCTGCGCCAGCATGTGCGGGATCGCATGCCGCGCCATCAGCATCATCGAGGTGACGTTGATGCGCAGCGCCTGGTCCCAGGCCTGCAGGTCCAGATCGACCGCCGTGCCCTGCGGGCCGCCGATGCCGACGTTGTTGACCAGGATGTCCACGCGGCCCCAGCGCCGCGCGGCGTCCGCCACGGCGGCCCGGCAGTCCTCGTCGCGGCCGACGTCGCAGACGCTGACGGCGGCCTCGCCGCCTTCCTGCAGGATCATCTCCCGCGTTTTCCCGGCCCACTCCTCGATCGCGTCGATGAGCAGCACGCGCGCGCCGTCGCGCGCCAGCAGGATGGCGGCGGCGCGGCCGTTGCCGATGCCGTCGGCGCGCGAGCCCGCGCCCGTGACGATGGCGACGCGCCCCCGCAGGGAGCGGTCGAATGTGCGTTGTTCGGATTCCATGCCTGTCTCGCTTTCAGAGTCTGTTCAAAGTCTTTTCATGGAGCCCGTTGTCTCGCTTGGGGCTCGGCTGCAAGGCGCAAACCGCAGCCGGGCTGGTGGCCCGGCGAGGATTTGCAACGCCGCAGACGGGCTTCAAGCGAGGCAACCCTTC